>Ga0210388_10000713_pt1 | contig 26595 bp, 31 predicted proteins | sample IncBWC19OmetaG_FD_155485 | JGI IMG/M metagenome (GOLD analysis project Ga0210388, IMG submission 155485) | Forest soil microbial communities from Barre Woods Harvard Forest LTER site, Petersham, Massachusetts, United States - Inc-BW-C-19-O ...
AATCGTGGACCCAACACTCGGAGGGTTCGCGGCGTGCAGGTAGAGGCCTCCGAGCCCCATTATTTCCAGGCGCGTGGCGGTCGTTTGACCGGCCGATCTCCAACCGACCAGCATCCCCTTAGGTGCGCGGATGCGAGGGTACCTTCGCGAGACTTGAGGTTCCGGTGCCATGGTCAACGTATCCTGGCTGCCAAGCGTAAAGTTTATTCGTCGCCGGCGTTGGTTCCGGTATTTTTCGTCGAAGATCGGTATCAATGAGTAACTGCCAAATCGCAGGTATTTGGGGGCGGAACGGCCGTCGAGCCGCCGAAGTTCACGGGCACTTGTGATAATTCATTTTGACTCCGAGGAGGACCCGATGAAACGCACACTGAAGGCTGTCGAAATCCTAGTCGGATGCGGTTTTGGCCTCTACCTGAGCTTGTCGTTCGTTGCGGTAGTCTCCGGGAACTTCAGTTGGAATCGGCTTTTTGCTTTCGGCATTGGCGTTGGAGCGCTTGGAATGGTTCTCGTCACTGCGAATGCTCTTCGCCGATTTAAGCAGGAGCATCGACGGGGCTATGGGTTGATCCAATTGTTTGTCGGATCTGCCATTCTTATGACGCAACTCTCAGCCTCCGGCGCTTCGGATGCGGGCCATACCGTCTTTGTTACGAAACTTCTCGCTGCTCTGTTTTTCTTCGCGCAAGGAATCGAGAATCGGAAGTCCGGTCGCCGCATCCAAGCCTAGCGCGCCACTGCAGGCGGGTTTACTGAATAAAACGTCGTGTGTTGTGTCAGGCGAGGATGGAGCTCTGGAATCGTCCTGGTCAGTTGCGATCGGTGGCTCAAGGCCTACGATGTTGAGAAGCGCCCAGGGCAAGTCCTCCCGGGGCCCGGACAAGAAGTCCCGACGAACGTTTTCGTCCGGACACGGACGAAGGATGTGGCGGCTCTGAAAAAGTAAGTCAAGCTTTCCGATTCAACCATCCCCCGAGAATTCACCGCAATTCCCCAGTGGGCACGGGTCCATGGGCAAAGTGTACCTACCGTACGGACTTCAACACTTAGTGAGTCGGATGAGCGGACATCTCGGATGGCTAAGAAGAACGATCAGATGAGATGTGCCAGTTTTTCGGGCGTCTGGACGGCGCCGGATGCACTCGCGTCGGAGCCCGTGCCGATGAAGCTCTCGATCATTGTGAACAATTCAGTGGTCCGGATGGGTTTCGACAAGTAAGCATCCATGCCAGCGGCGATGCATCGTTCCTCATCTCCTTTTAGCGCATGCGCTGTCATGGCGACTATCGGGATGTGAAGACCGGTTGTCTTTTCCCTTTCGCGGATCGCTGCGGTCGCGTCGAAACCGCCCATGTTGGGCATCTGTACATCCATCAGAACTAGGGCGAACGATTCCTTTTCCAATTCGTCGAGCGCGGCCTGCCCGTCTCCGACAATGGTCACTTCGAAGCCGCGTTTTTCAAGGAGCCGCGTGGCCAGCTTTTGGTTGACCAAATTGTCCTCGGCCAGAAGGATCCGGCTTCGGTGACGATTCTCACGCAAGCGATGCGTTGTCACCAATGGTTCGGTTTTCTTTTCGGGTGTTCCCTGCAAGAGGGCGTAGATAGCTTCCAGTAATTCTCTCTGGCGTATGGGTTTGACCAGATATCCGGAGATGCCGAGCTCACGGCATTTCGCCGCGTCGCCAGCGTGGCCGGCGGAGGTAAGCATCATGATCATTGTCCCGGCCAGCGACGAGTCCTTGCGAATGATTTCGGCAAGCGCGAATCCGTCCATTTCCGGCATCTGGCCATCGAGAAGAATGAGCGGAAACATATGGCCCATACTTTTCGCCACATGAAGCGCTTGAAGCGCCGCCCTGCCACCGTCGACCGCCGTGGGGCACATGTCCCAGCGGGCCAACATTCCTTCCAGGACGCGTCGATTCGTCAAGTTGTCGTCTACGACGAGAACCTGCATGTCGTGCAATTGCTCGGAGTGAACGGACCTAGGCCGCGCTGCCGGAGCGTCCTGCAGCGCCAGAAGAATGGTGAAGTGAAACGTGCTGCCCTCGCCTGCCTGACTCTCCATCCAAATCCGTCCTCCCATTAATTCCGCCAAGAGTTTGCAGATGGTCAGCCCCAGCCCTGTCCCGCCATACTTCCGAGTCATTGAGCCGTCGGCCTGGGAGAAAGCTTCGAAGATCCTCTCCTGTTTCTCGGCAGGTACGCCGACTCCCGTGTCTCTTACCGCAAAATGGAGACGGATCAGATTGGGCCCTTCCGAAGAGTCATCCACTGTCACAACGATCTCACCGTGATCGGTGAACTTGATGGCATTGCCAACCAGGTTGATCAAAATCTGCCGAATTCGTCCCGGATCTCCGAGCAAGGTCTCTGGCACTTGCGGCCCGATGTCGTAAACGAGTTCCAAGCCTTTCTGGTGAGCCCGGAAACTAAGCCCCTTCATGGTTTCGCCCAGACTCTCGCGGAGGTCGAAGGGGATCGACTCCAGTTCCAGTTTTCCGGCCTCGATCTTGGAAAAATCCAGAATGTCATTGATGATGGACAGCAACGACTCTCCGGAGAGCCGGACCAGGCCAAGATGCTCTCGTTGTTCAGCTGTCAGTTCGGAGTCGAGAACGAGTTCGGTCATTCCCAGGATGCCGTTCATCGGGGTGCGAATTTCATGACTCATCGTTGCAAGAAACGTACTCTTGGCTTGATTCGCGGTTTCGGCCGTTTCCTTGGCTTCGCGGAGGTCTTGTTCGAATCGCTTGCGCTCGGTGATGTCACGCACAAATGCTGTCACCAAGAGTGCCCCGCCGTTCCGCATGACGGAGACAGTGAATTCGACGGGGAACTCGTGTCCATCCCGGTGCAGCGCTATGACTTCCATCCGCTTGGTCACAACCGGGCCCTCGCCCGAAGCGAGAAAACGCCGACGAGCTGCCTGACCTGCGGCACGAAAACGCTCAGGAAAAACGAGGTGGTCGAATAACTGGCCCAGGGCCTCCTCACGTGTCCATCCGAATGTGGCTGCTGCCTGGGCATTCCAGTCCAAGATTGTTCCTGCTGAATCCATTTCTACGAATGCGTCCAAGGCTGTTTCAAGGATTTGCCGGGACCTTCTCTCACTCAAGTCGAGTTCTAAGGCCTGGGCGGAGAAGCGGCGATCGATGAGCGACGTTAGGATCGCAAGGCCAAGAACCATGAAGGCAACGACAATGACGACGGTGGTCCCCAGGGAAGTTATATTAAGGGCGTGCGACAGGTTGTCGCTGGGCGCCAGGGATGGCGTGAAACTCGCTGCCGCCATTCCCGTGTAGTGCATGGTGGGAACCGCGGCTCCCATGACTATGGCGCTCAAAGCCTTTCGCCAACCGCCCGATTTCAATTCTCCGCGAAAGTAGAACGTCAGCCATAGGGCAACCAAGGAAATCGCGATCGCGAGAACTACGGAGGTCGCGACAATCCAGAGCGAAAAATGGCACATCGCCGGCAGCCGCATCGCTGCCATGCCGATGTAGTGCATCCCCGCGATCGCGCTGCCCATGAAGATGCTGCCGACGATGATTCGAAATGGACCCATCGTCGTTCGGCTGACGACAAACAAAGCGATCGCCGATGCGAGAACAGCTGCCAGAAGAGAAGCCACTACTGTCGGCCAGTCGTATTGAACCGGAACCGGCAAGAGGAAGGCGAGCATGCCTACGTAGTGCATGGACCATATGCCGATGCCCATGGCCACGGCGCCACCGCTCAGCCAGAGAGTGCGAGCCACGCCTCGCGCCGAAGTCACTCTTCCCGCGAGATCGAGGGCAGCATAGGAAGCCAGCACGGAAATGACGACAGACAAGACGACGAGACGGTGGTCGTACGAGCCGAGCAACAGGTGATCAGGCGACATCATTACTCCGCTGTTCTTTGACAACCTTGCCCCAGCGACTCATGCTTAGTCTCAAGGGTCGGCCAGACAACTTCCGCCGGTCGGCTAGAGACTGACGGGAGGACAGCCCTAAACCAGGGGCGAAATTTGGAGGAGATTTCATTCTGACTTACCAGCCGGCCAAGTCAAGCGGGACGGACCAATTGCAACGCACTAGTTAACGAAGATGAATGAACAAACTGAGGATTTCAACTACGTGGCTAGCTTCTGATGAGTCGGATGATCGGACAAGCACCAGTGGGAACAGGTGAGAACAGAACGTTGCCGAATACCGCGCGAAAACGTATGCGAAGCGGTGGAAACGGCAAGACGAGTAGCCGCGTAGCGATTCGGCGCCTGCCTTGCAAGTAGGCCGTCGCCCGCGAGAGAGATCAGTAGATATCTCGCTGTCGCATCGACTTTCGGGCTTCCAGTAAAGCTGGGTGTTTGCGAGATCGTGATTTTCGTACCGAGAATTATCTGTTGAAGGTAAGTAAGAGATAGGAATTAAAGGAGGAAAGATGGCTAAAGGATATTGGGTCTCGGTATATCGCTCGGTATCAAACCCGGAGGCCTTGAAAGAGTATGGAAAAATCGCAGGACCTGCTCTGACGGAGGCCGGCGGGCGTTTGTTGGTGCGCGGCGAAGCGGCAGTGGCATATGAAGGCGGAATCAGGGGGCGCGTCGTAATTCTAGAGTTCGACAGCGTGGAGAAGGCGATTGCGGCCCACGATAGCGACGCATATCAAGCCGCTCTAAAGGTCATCGCTGGCGCCGTGGATCGAGATCTGCGCATCGTTGAGGGACTCGAGTAGCCCAATTTTAGTTGCCCAACCTGATTTCACGAACTTCATGGCCGTGCTGCCGTCGATTCAGACAACTATGTCGTTTTGCTGACCGGCCCTAACACTGGTGCCTTGACAGCGTTTTCAAACCCGACTGGCGCACCAATCGACGCCCCGATACCTCAAGCCTTGCAACAACCGTCGGGGCAAAACGAAATATTTTGGCTCGATTCGCCCGACACGCCGATCATGCCATCCGCGCTGCGAGATTTGGGCTGGAAGCCGACTTCCCATTCGAAGCGATAGGTTCCTAGACTACGACTAGGGAACCGACAAACGCCGAGGGGAGCTTTAAGAGCGCAATAAGAATTCCCCCGTGTCCCCTGTTGTTTATTTTCAATGACTTAGCACTTCGTTCCATTCCCCGTAAAACCTTGAAAGTCTAGCCTCACTTAATTTCGATCCACCCACCGCCCCCACCAGCTTTCTAGTTGAGGAATTGAGACTTAACCTCTGACCTGGTCGCATTTGGTCGCAGAATCTCGACGACTTTTTCCGCCGCGCGCCGCCGATCTCCGCCGACAACGTGAACGCTTCGATCTCGATTTGAATGCGGCTCGATTTTCTCCCACAATTCCAGAAAGCGCGCGACGGTCGCGGGGCCGTACGTTTTACTTGAAGGACCCGAGATCTGCCTCGGACGCGCAGCGGACTCGCGGATCATGCTTACAATATGCCGGCTGCCTCAGTAATAGGCGCGCTTCTCCTAACTACATCCCTGTATTCACATTTCTGGTGCGCAATGGTTACCATCCGGGGTGTGAAATCTCAACGCGACGTCGACGGTGAATCAGCATGACTTGCCCCGAACATAATCAGCCGTACGAACCCATGAACGACAAAATAATTGCGGAGTTGGCCTATTTCCATTGGGACGAGCGAGGAAGGCCCATAGGCACGCCTGACACCGACTGGCATATGGCAGTTCGGGAGTTCAACGAGGAACGCATGGGACGTTCGAACTTGCTGACCAGGGCATGATAAGGCGCGACTACGATTCGCACGGTGACTCATCCGCTGATCAAGAGATTCACTAGGGACGTCGCACTGGGATGTTCGGGCGTCGTCGTTTTGGTCTGCCTGATTATTTACGGCGTTTACGCGGGCGCCGATCATGCAGGGCTGCTTCCTCATTCCGGTAAGGCTGTCGTTAGGTTTCCGTCCGGGGAGTGGGAGATTGGGGAATATCTGAACTGTTCGGCCGTGCAAGGCGACAGAATCGCTGATGTCCTTCTCGATTGTAGTGGTGGTGCGTCTCAGGCAAGCCGGGAAATGGACGCGACGTTCTGGGGCAGAGTCCCCATGCAAGGGAAGATGTTCACCTGCCAGCGCACTTCTTCAAGAATCATCTGCCATCTACCCCAATAGTCCTTGGAATACCCGGAGGACCGGCAGATGGATGGCGAAGAAACTGGGGGGGTCCGCGCAACATGTCCCGTGCAGGTTCCAAAATCACATATTGTGAGACGCCCACGCAATTTGGACGGCGACGCGGTTTTTCAATGACTCGCGCGACAGGTTTCGCCGAGGTCTTTGGCACGCCAGGATCAACCCGATTTATCATTTACGACGAACCACATTTCTTAGGGCGACGAATACCGCCCAAAAGAAAGCGGAGACGAAAAGCGCCACGCCGAGATAAACAGCGCCGACAACGATTTTTTTCAGAAGTTCGACCACAGTCGACACGCTTTGCTGTCGCTATGTTGCCTGGCGCCGGCACCGGACTGATGCTTCGGCAAAAGCAAGGCTAGGCTCTGGCTAAATAGACTTTGTATGCGACGGAGTTATCTTTGCCAACCGCTTTAGCAACGTGCGTCACTCTCCAGTTCTGTCCGTGCATCCGGATAATCGCTCCTTTTTCTGGAACCTGCGCTGTCCCGTCAGGGTCTACGACCGTATCTTCGTTCCTGAATTCTCCGTCGTAGCAATACATGATCTGCTTTTTCTCGGCCACAGCGCCTCCGCTGAAAGTGCATAAGTTTTGACCTGGCAGCCACTAGACGAAAACGTGTCATCGACCAGCATGCTCTTGACTCAAGAGCTTCCACCAAGGCTAGCCGAATTAGGACCCCATTCTCTGTCTTGTTTCCTACACTAAAGACCTGATCGCCACATCCTGGCGAGCCTGTCACTACTGTTTCGTTCCCCCGCCATTGTGGAAAGGCCGAAATGGCTAAGACGATCCTGGTGGCGGACGACAATCCGGCGATTCGCGAAATGTTATGTAAGCTATTTGAGTCCGAAGCGGACTACGACATCTGCGCGGAGGCGTCAAACGGACAAGAAGCTATTAAGCTCGCGCTTGAATGCCGTCCCGATCTCCTAATTCTCGATTTGTCGATGCCGGTGATGGACGGATTAACGGCGGCGCGGGAACTGAAAAGGCTGATGCCCAAGGTGCCGATCATTCTGTTCACTCAATACGCTGACCTGAGTGAACATATGATGGGACTCGCGTTTTCGGTTGACCGGGTTGTTTCAAAAAGTGAAGCAAAGGAACTTGTCGGACACGTTCGGTCGCTGATTCCGGTTTAGTCCGGCAGCTTGGTAATATCGGCACCGAAGAGCGGAATTCTGGCTTCGACCCGCGTGCCGGGTTCGGCACGCGACATCGTCAAGTCCCCGCCAAACTGACGTACGCGTTCACGCATGCCGGTGATACCGACCCCCAGCCCGGACGAACCCAGCTTGCCGATGATCGCCTCAGGCAAACCCTTGCCGAAGTCTCGTACGCGAACCGTTATGAATTCGGACTGCTTGTCGATTTCGATCCGGACGCTCTCGCTGTTCGCGTGCCGATATACATTCGTAAGGGATTCTTGGATCACGCGGAAGACGGTTGTCTCTATGTCTCTGGGAAGCCGAGGGAATAATTGCGGCCTAAACGTCAGTGAAATCTCAATGTTGCTTCTTTTCATCATTCCGTCGATATACCAATGCAAGGCCGCGCGCAGTCCGGTTTCGTCAAGAAGTGGAGGGTGCAACAAGTAGGACAGATTTCGCACCGAGGCCGCGGCATTGTCTACCATCGAGTTGGCTTCTTGAACGCCGCTGCTCTTGGCCAGTGCTATCTTGATGGCAGTCATCTGCTGGCCCAGATCGTCGTGCAGCTCGCGTGCAATGCGTCGGCGTTCTTCGTCCTGGATTTGTAGCAGCCGCGTGGACAGCTTTTGAAGCTCTAAAGTTCGCAACTCGAGCAATCTTCGAGTCTCATCGAGTTGCGACACGCGCTCACGCAATTCTCGGTTTAGCCCTTGAACTCGTTCCTCTGCCTCCCGTCGAGCGGTCAAATCCTGGGTAACTTTTGCGAAACCGGATAGCTTCCCGCTGGGATCGCGTAAAGCGGAAATGATGACCGATGCCCAGAAGGAGGTGCCGTCTTTTCTAATACGCCATCCTTCATCGGCGAACCGTCCTTCTTTCTCCGCAAGAGCAAGTTCGCGCTGAGGCCAACCGCTTTGCACGGCTTCCGCCGGATAGAACTGCGAGAAGTGTTTGCCGATAATTTCTTCGTGGCTATAGCCCTTTAGGGCTTGGGCACCAGGATTCCACGTAAGGACGTGGCCTGTGGGGTCGAGTACAAAGACCGCGTAATCTCGTATACCTTCGACCAGCAGACGAAATAACTCAGCTGGCCGAACGGGATCGCCTGAACGGGCACGGTCAATCGGAACTGGCAAAGCCTTGGAAGTGTCGGACAAGGCCGTCCTCCTAATTGCGTCAGCTAGCCGCCAAGGATACGGTGTTTCACCGGTCGATCAATACAGCAATTGGTGTATAGAAGTCCGCCCTAGGTCGAAACCGGTCCTAAATCATTTGTTTGTGCCATGACAAGGGGTTCGCTCCGCCGGACCACTTGGCGAAATGAGCGAACGCAAATATAGCAGGATGCCTGCCAGAAAAAGCCCGCCGCCGACGAACGCGAACAAGATAAACGCCAGCGGCTTTGCCCAGAGCAAACTGATCAACTCGATCATCAGCCCCGAAATTAGAAGGATTCCGGGAAGACGGAGACTGCGCCCAATCCCTGTCGCTTCGATGTTCATTGCGCCGGGCTCCAAAACTTAACGTTTTTCTGATTCGCCACGTTGTGCACCGTGTCGTGGCAGCCGCTGGTGACGCAGGACGTCTGGTTCGTCTTGATTGAGTCGAGAAGTGTCACGTGGATGGGATTGCTCTCGAACGAGCGAGCGCCGAGATGGCAGTGCAGGCACTCGCGGTTGTTGTAAGGCGTAAGGAGTTTGACCGGGTTCGGAATAGTGCCCAAATACTGCACGTAGATGTGCTGCAAGCCCTGCATTTTGGCCCGAAAGCCCCCATACATCGCGTAGTCGGTGTGACATGTGTAGCAGGCTTCGTCCACCGGGATCCGATGGTTCTGGAAATGCGCGGCTGGGACATAGGATGGATCATCGACGTAGAGACTCTTCCCGTAAGCCTCCATGACATGGCAGCTCAAACAAAATTGCGTCTGCTTGGAACGATCGATGTGTTCCGACGCACCCCAAAACATACAGAGCACCGGGAGGATGAAAAACGCCAGGAACGCGAGTATTTTTCCTTCCCGGCTGTTCGTAATTCCTGGGCGGAACACGACGACCACGACCAGCACGATGCTGATCAGCAGCAAAGCGTAAAGCAGATCCCCTGGTGTGGGCAGATGCACTCCTAGCCTCCGCGATAGTCCAGTCCGTGTGGCTAAGTGAGCGCGATAGAACCGCGCCAAACTTGAACCACGGACTTACTTCTTCGCCAGTTCCCGGATGTAGCCGACGAGCCCCTTGATCTGGTCGTCCGTGATCTTGCCCTTATAGGCGGGCATTTTTGTGCCTTTGCCGTTCGTGATGCTGTCGTTCAACTGCGCGTCCGTTTGTTTCTGCACGGCATCGGATCGCAGGTCCGTCACACCGAGTTGTTTTCCCATTGCGCTGCTGCCGGTGCCGTCAGGCGCGTGGCAAACGGCGCATTTTGATTTGAAGAGCGCCGCGCCATCCTGCGCTTGCGTAGACGCGGCGATTACTAGGGCTAATAAAGCCGACAGAAAAACCGCGGCTCCGGTTCGAACGATTCGATGATTCATGTCATCCCTCCCAGGTCTTGGACATTTGCGTGCTAGAAAGCGTACCGAAACGAGAATGTCGCGTTGCTTCCGTTAAAATCCTGCAACCGAATCGCTGCCAGCCCGAATGGGCTCGTGAGTCCCGTTTCGTTGAACCCGTAATAGTTCCAGGACATCTTGTAGGTGACGTTCTTATAGACCTCGATCGCAATCGATCCGTAGGGTTTCTGGTAGTTGAAATCGAGCGTGCCGGACGGTGTAAGCGGATTCAGGAAAGTCGAATTGCCGCGGACGAAGCTGCCGCCATAGCCCACCGTCGCCGTCACGCGCTTCATGGGTTTCCAGATCATTGCGCCGTGGGCGAAATGATCCGTACTCCCATACGTGCCTACCGCTCCCAGGGGGGACGACGCGCCCGCAATCGGGCAAGCGGGCCCCGTCGGGAGCATCGGGACTCCTGCGGGAAAAGCAGACACGGTGACAGTAGCTGGAGGAGGGGTGGGATTCGCGGATGTAGTGGAATATGCAAAGCAAATCAGCGATTGCGTATAGACGTTCCAGTAGTTGTACCCGAAATCGATTGTGAGGCGCGGATTCGCCGTCAATATCGTCGAGAAGCTGAACGAACGATCGTGCTCGAGATTGTCTACGGTCGAAACATTGTCGCGGTTTTCGTGAATTTCAACTGCGCCATCCAAAGTCGCCCAGGGCCGCGGTTTGTAGTTCGCCTGCAGCTTATAGGACTGCACTTGCCGGGGATCGATCCGCGTATAGGAAGCGTCGTTGTAACCGAACTCGAAATCGCCCGTAATTCGCAGAGCGTCAGTCGGCCGCACCACCGCGCCCAGCAACAGCGCATTCTCGTTGATAGCCGTTATGCTGCGAGTTGGGCTAGGCGCTGCTGGCGCGACAAAAGTCACCGACCCATCCGGATTGAGCGTGCAGCCGGTCGGCAAAGCGCCCGCAACCTCCGCACAGCTGCCGCGTGCCGCCAGGAAATCGTTCGCTCCCGTCGCCGTCGAGCCACCGGGAAAGTAGATCATCCCCGAGTCGTTCGTGTCGCTGTACTGCGCGATGGATCGGTTCGTATAGAGGTAGCCGATATGAGCGGTCACGCGTCGGTTCAGGTCGTATTCGAGTTCCAAAGTGTTCGATTTCAGGTCTTGGCCCAGAAACGTCGAAGCGAGGCCGGTGATTACATCCGCGGCCGAACTCGCCGCGTGTTGCGGGCAGGTCACCGCATTGGAACCCACAGGACAATTGACCGCGTTGAAGACCGCCTCATTCTGTTGCAAGCCAGCCAGGCCGGGAAAGCCCGTTCCAAAAATGTTTGTTTCGTCGAGTGCCCACATCCCCGGAATGCGCCAGTTGTCATAACGGAACGAATCGAGGATTCGTAATTTGTCGGAGATAGAATAAACGCCCGACCAATCCGCATTCACCGAGACGCGCTTCACATCGGCCGGGCCACCGGTGGTGCTTCCTCGCTCTGCCGTGCGCACAGTGTATCCGTCCACCGTCTCAAGGAAATTCGGAATCTGATTGTTGCTGCTGCTATAACCGAACGTGCCGGACATCTCGAAGTTCTTGAAGTAGTTCGATTGAAACCGCAGCCGCTCGGTTGGCATGAAGTTCCGCGGATTTCCGACCTGGCTGTAGGACAGGAAGCCGTTGCAAGTGGGGTTCGCTGTGTTTGTTGTGCCTGTGACGATCGGCGCGGCGCAGGGGAGAACCTCCGAAGGCGTCTGCGTGCTCCAGATGTTTCCCAGGTCCACCGGTGTACCGTTCGGGGTGCCCACCCCCGAGGGATTGGCGAGGATGAATCCGAAATTCTGCGGGTTCGCAGCCGGATTGTCGCTAACTACGTTGTTCTGCGAGAAATAACTGATGAACTGGTCGTAGGAAATGGTCGTCCGCGGGAGGATTTTGAAGTCCACTCCAACGCGATACGCATTCGTCGTATAGCTGTAGTTCTCGTTGAAGTCCGAAATCGTTCCTCCATCCGTGGTGAAGAATCCGGGGCCCTCGTCGCGATTACGGGAATACCCCAATCGGAGTTGAACAGCCGAATTTGGAAACAGCGTCAGATCGTAATCCTGCATGCGGCGCACAAGATCCAGTCCGTGAGGCGAATTGTTAATCGCCACCGCAGGCGACGAGCAGTATGCGGGAGCGCCCTGGGGAAAAGCGGCGGTTGGCGGCCCCACATAGCATCCCGTTGTTAATGATCCAGGGGCATTTAAGGAAGCCGGGTTCAACGGATTTGCCAGCAGGTTATAGTCCCAAAAGTTCTTGTCGCGACGGAATAGCACTCGAAAGTCGTAAACCTTGTTCTTCCCGATCCGCAAGCGACTCACGTCATTCGGGTCGCCGCCGTACCCGAAGTTGCTGAAGCTCAGGTCGTCGAACAGCAGTCCCTTGTGGTCGATCGAGCGCATCTCCAGCGTGTAATCGAAGAGACGCACGCCGGAACCCAAGTTCTCGAACGTATCGTAGGTGTCCTTGTTCCCGTTGATTTCGTTCGCTCGATAGCCGAATTCGATCGACTGGTGAATGTTGTAGTCGCCCGAATCAATCCCTTTGGACTCGCCAGTGTCGTCCTGGGCTCGGGCAACCGGTGAGAGCAACAGCGCTATTACCGCAATCGCAAAATGAACCGGCCGAACCCGCGCGCCGCCGTTTGGAGCCCGCTGTCGCTCCCTCGAAGCTGTCGTACTCATACCCGGATCACCGTCTGTTTGGCTTCATCCATAAGAATTCCATCGCGCCTTTTACTTGAAGAAGGTCGCGTCGAAGTTCGAACCGTGAATTTGCGAGTGACACAACAGGCACGATTGAAAAAGGCTGGCCTGGTTGTGGAACGAAGGCGCCCCCGGCGCGGAGCTGAAGCTTGAAGTCGTGTGGCACTGCAGGCACAGCAGATTCACGTTACTGAGCTTCAGCATGTGCGGATTCGGCCCGCCATGCGTCAAGTGGCACGACTGGCATCCATCTACCTTGATCGGCGCATGCTCGTAGACAAACGGGCCCTGCTTGTCGATGTGGCATTTGAAGCAGACGGCATCCTGCGTGGAGGAAGTTCGCACCTGCTTGGGCCCGACGGTGCCGTGTACGTTATGGCAATCGCTGCATTGGATCAGCCCTTCATTGACCCGATGATGAAAGGGCATCTCGAATTGGGCTTTTTGCTGCAGATGGCATCCGTAGCAAAGCTCGGGCTGAGCCTTCACGAGCAAAAACTCTGAGGCGGCTGCGTGGTGGGGTGAATGGCAGGAGACGCAGCTGACGTCATTCTTCGAATGCACCGAGTTGATGGCATTCATGTGCTGCGTGCCGCCGGCGTGGCAGGTCAGGCAGCGCTCATTGACTTCCTTCACTGACGCCTTGTCGAACAGGAAGAGTTTGGAGGTGTCGGATGGATCGGCGACGTGGCTGCTAGCCGGGCCGTGGCAATCCTCGCAGCCGTGCTTGGCGATGCCACCTTCCTTGTACGTCTGCTGCCAATGCGGACTTTTCTCCCAGCCGGTGTAAATATCCGCGTGACACGTTTTGCAGGCTTCCGCACCCGCGTAGTCGGAAGAGGTCGTCGCCGTCTTGGCCGGTGCATTCTTTTCTTGCGGCGCGGCCGCAGGTTTGTCTGTATTGGTGGATGTCGCCTGGGACTGTGCCAATGCCAGCAGCGGTAACAAAACGACCGCAATCAGTACCGCCAGGGCTTTCGTGGCGTAACCGCGGGTTTTTGGATCCTTTGCGGTCGATTCAACCGAGGCGCTCCCGCCAGTGGGAACGGTGAATCCAATTCTCGAATTGTTCTTCGCGGGCACCTATGAAAGCGGTTGGTACTGTTTTTCGACATCGGGTGACACTTCGGCTACGCCCCGGCGGCCGGTGATTTGCACAATTTGGACCCGAAAGTACACCGGCATCAGCGGGCGTTCGACGCCATTGACGATCGTTTTAGCGTAACCTGGCTCCCACCAGTCGGCCCGTTGTTGCAGGAACGCGTACGCCATTTCACGCTGCGTTCTAAATTCCGGCGTGTCCGGCAACTCTTCGTAGCGGCCTAGAACGATGATGCTCACCCATTCATCCGCACTCACCAGATCGTCCGTTTCGACGCACACGAGCGGGTTCGCGCGCATCCAATCGATTTTTTGCCCTGCGGTTGAAAAGCCGTACAGGTAGTTACTGTCGTAGGCAAAATAAAACGGCACAACGTAAGGCTGGGAGCCTTTGACGCACCCTAACCTACCCAGGTGCATCTTGGCCAAGCGGCTGAGGCTGTCCTTCGGAGCTATTTCTTCAACCAGCATCTCGACTCCCTGGAGGAAGCTCGCGACGACGCAGCGGCGGTCCTCCAACCACAAAGCGCTGTCTGTCCAGGACTGCCGATCTCACGACGGGTCAGGAAGTCTTACCGGTGCAGATCGCGTGGCCGCAGGTGCAATCAATGTCCGGCATTTTCTCCATAGCCTCGCACTGGGCGCTGCAGTACTTGCCGGAGGTTGTCATACAGGTACAAACGGGATGTGCACACTTCTTGGCTGTGTCATTAGTCATTCTGTTGCTCCGGGCTCCAGCATCAGGATCGGGTTATCCAAGACGGTAGAGTAGGTTAGGGTCAGGAGCCGTTTCTGTACAAAAAGGAACACATTTCGTATTTGTCAACGAGGAAGGCTCATCAGCAGGTATGACAGTCGCATCAAGTATCAGGCGCCAAAATGGGCGCAACTTGGCCGCAAAAGCGGCCAGAACTGGCTATAGCACGCTGATCGTCGCACGGAGACTTGCTTGGTTCCGAAGTCGAATCGTAAAAGGTAATTGCTAAAATATTGTGCGCTGTTCGCCGCGCAGTCCACCTGCACGTTTACGATCTGAAATGTAATACACCGACCAAATTACTTTGAATCGCGACTCTAAAAATATTGTGGCCGTCGTCGGAATCGGCGAAACAATTCGTTTGAGCAAATTTCGCACTGTCCTGTTTAGGACAGATTCCGTAGTGCGCTACTTCTACGATGCGCACGAAGCTGGCGCGGGAGGACAAGAGATGTCATCAGCTGACGACGGCTGCGATCGGCGCTTCTACGGATTTCTATTCAACTTGCACTCTCTCCGTTCCCAAACTCCCATTGCTCGCGGGCCGAGTGTTGGAACTCGACTGACGCCGTGAAGCTTTCGACCCTACGGGACGTTCTCAAAGGGCTTCGTCAACGGCCCCGTGCGCCACGGGATGCGGACTGTCCCTTGTGTGGTGCCGCACTGATTTATTTGAAAACCGTTCTGACAGTCTTCGAAAGCGAAGAAAACGTCGAGATTGTTCTTGGCTTTTGTGAGCACTGCGATGGGTTACCGGTAACGGCTGGACTTATTCAGTAAGCCTGCAGGGAGAGGCAAAGATGCTATCCAACAACTTTTGGGACGGATTCTTGGTTGGTGCGGGTGGGGTTTTCGCCGCCTTCTTCGTGGTCTATTGCGTTGACCGCGTTCGGAAGACGACGAAGTCGATGTTTCCGCCGATGTACGAGTGCCAGGCAAATCTTCTACCCGAATAACGTCTGCTTCGGGAGCGCCGACGTGCGCTTTGAAAGTGGCTCGACCTTCTCCCACATTTCCAGAAAGCGCGCCACGGTCGCCGGACCGTGGCCGGCGTAGTGGTTGTTCGCGTACGCGAATATGGTCACGCCGCGCTTCTTGATGGGTTGAAGATAATCGATCCAGCTTTTTAGCTGCGCCGCACGGTCGACGATCGTCTTATCCCAGGTCTTCGTCAGCTTCTCAATTCCTTTGCGATCGCCGAGCCAGCGAACGTAGGTGAAGTCTGCCGTGATCGGATCAAATCCGTAGTCCCACGGCATCGGCATCCAACTCTGGTCCTGAAGCGCGAGCGCAACGCCGTGTTCGCGCAGCAATTCCCCAAAGGCGGGATCTAGCCAGGCTTTGTTGCGGATCTCCAGCGCGAACTGGTGATGATTCGGGAGTTTCTGTAAGAACGGCTTCAGTCGAGCAATGAACTCTGCACCGCTCTTGAACGCGCTGCGACTGAAGTAGGGAAACTGCAGCAGCATCGGCCCGAGTTTGTCGCCAAGCAAATCCATGACGCGCACGAACTCCGTCATTTCGGCGTCACAATCGACGAGCACTTTGTCGTGCGTGACTTCCTGTGGGACTTTGACGGCGAAGACGAAGCTGTCAGGCGTCTTGCGGTTCCAACCGCTGACGGTTGAGGCTGAAGGGATACGATAGAAGGTGGAGTCGACCTCGACGGAATCGAATTTCGTCGCGTAGTAGGTGAGAAAGTCCACGGCCTTCATGCCGGACGGATAGAACGAACCTTCCCAGCCGGCCGCAGTGAACGCAGATGTCCCGATGTGAAGGCCTGACATGCTGGGCATTTTACGCTGAACGCTTTCGCCGTAACCGGACAGATATGGACCGCCGTATCTGTCGATATCGTAGCTCGTACTCCGGAGGCTCCAAGACGGATGCGTTTGACGTTGAGGCGAGAAACGTTTAATTGGGTCTGCCAAGGGGCGAAATTGGTCGGCGTGGCATTTCGACTAGGATGCCAGCAAGAGACGTGTAGAAATGTGATGCAGGGCCTGGGGTAGCGTTGTGAAAAATCCATGATCTTTGGCAAGCTTCAAACGAGTGGCCGCCGCTGCGCTTTCCCCATCGAACTGCCATAGGCAAATAACAACATGTAGATCCGGATGCTCGTTTCGCAGCTTCAGGTATAAGTTCGCAGCATGATTCAATGCGAAAGGTGGGAGCGCCGAGATACAGGCCACGGTTGGATGGATCGTGGAAACTTGATTTAACATATCGGAAACAGTCCCAATGGGAATATTTACAGCTTCATGGCCGTGGCGTATGAGAAGACGCGTCAGCAACATGCCCACGACTTCATCGGCATTGTCTCTTGCCGGAATACAGACGACTTCGGCGTGGCCGTTTGTACGCCCCTCGTTTGGAAGCGCCGGAGCGATCTCGTCCAAATCCTCGATGATCTCGTGGGTGGTCTGATAGATGAAATTCTCAACGTCTTCATCGAGTGCATTTCGGTGACGATCCTCCTCCGCCAGACCAAGCGCTGGGATCAGTACGGAGCTGTACATTTCATCAACGGAGTTGTCCTTTAAGTATTCCTCAAGAACTTTCTTGGCCTCGCTTTGGTCGGTCGCAAGAAGCCGTTGGTAGTATTGGACATGAGTAGAAAGTGCTGGCTCGTCTCCGAGTAGGATGCTCAGGAATTTCAGGCTCGGAATGTACCGCCCCATGACCACGAGACAGACGGTCAGCGGTGTTGACAATACCAGGCCGGGCAATCCCCAGATCAAAGTCCAAAAAATCGCCGCTATTAGAATTGCAAGGGGCGACAATCCCACGTGAGTGCCATAGAGGGGCGGCTCGACAAAGTTCGAAACGAGCACCTCTAACGTAACGAACAAACCCACGGTGACCAATGCATGGCCCCAGCCATCAAACACAGCGAGTGACAATAGAATAGGCATTGCGGCCGCCATCGGCGGTCCGACATAGGGAAGGAACCGCAGAACACAGGCGGTCAATCCCCAAAGAGAGGCATTCGGAACCCCGATAAAATGTAAGCCTACTCCGATCACCGTTCCGTAAATCGCATTCACGGTTAGTTGCAGCAACAAGTATCGGTTAATCCGACGCGTGGCATCATCCAGTGCCTGCGTCATGGCATGCAAACGACCGCCGCCAGCCAACCGAATGAATCGATTCCGAAGGTCTTCCCGGCCCATGAGAATGAAAATCGTAAATATTGCTATGACGCCGCCCATCACGAGCGGCCCAAGCATGTTCTGAAGCGATTCCAGTGGATTGGAGGGCGGGACGATTTCTACAGCCATCGGCTTCGAGGAAGAACTTCCCGCTGCCGTATTCGTTTTCTTGGTGTCTGTCGCCAGTGACGACCCGGGCGTAATCGAAGCTACGTCCTTGGCTAGCTGGCGAATTGTGGCCGACGCTCGGCTAAGGCTTTCATTTCCGGCACCAGTCAGAGAATGAATCTTGTCTTCCAAGGTCTCCTGGTAAGTCGGCAATTGTCGGGTCAGGTCAACGAATTGCTGCGATGCTTCCCAGCCGACCAGCGCAGCTAAACTCAACAAAATGAGGACAACGAGAAAGATAGCCAATATTCTAGGAATGAAAATTCGTTCCAAGAACGAGATGATCGGCGTCAGAAGCAGGGAAAACAGAAGTGCAAGGGCGAGCGGTACGAAGACAACTCTAGCCAAATACAAAGAACCGATTACGACAACGGCCACTACCAGACTATAAGGGCTCGACTTTTTGGTGGCAGCCATACGCTGCGCCATTTCTCCCGTAGTCTGTCTGCAAGCTCACTGGCGAGCTGGTGGACCAGAGCATGCGACCTGTGGCAGATAAAGATGGAAGCAGTTTGGCCGGTTCAGGCACGAACCGGCCAAGCCGATGCTGTCTACTGATTCCGGCAGTCGATCTGTACTCTAGTGGACCAGGTCCATGGCCTCATGCACATGAGCCCGAGCTGCGTTGATATGTTCAAGGGCTCGGCGCTTCAGGCCGTGAGATTCGGGGTTATCTTCTTCTTTGTCGATATCGCTAAACGCCTTCCCCAACAGCTCATTCGCTCTACGCAAGCGGCCACCCCATTCCAGATGTTCATCCACGGCCACATGGTCGTCAATATTCTTACCGTCATCGATTGAGGCTGCTTTTATCTCGTGTATCGCCTTATCGATTTCCGAAACAGCGTCCTGTTCCTGTTGTTGTAACGCGCCATGATTCGGACGCTGGAGATGTGCTCGGGCGTCCCGCAAATCAGAAAGGGCGTGCAAATACGCCGGATGTTGTTGTGCTTCAATCGGGGACACGCTAAAAATCGCGAGGGCGGCAAAGCCAAGTAATAACCAGACGAACCGGGCCAGTTTGAACATGATCAGTCTCCTTAGGTGAGGAAATAATGGCGATATTTGGCCAAACGACCACCCGAAGTCTATACCCGAACTCCTGTAGCATGTGATAGATCGGCACTCAGCTCGTTTCTGATCCAAATACGGACGTCGGCTCTTCGAGGAACTCACCACCCGACAAGGTTACTTGCCAGTTGGAGAACATTGGAGATAGGGCAGTCTCCCCTGGAGGATCACCCTCGCATGGCCATGCTTTTCCGCGCGTTGCGAAGCCTGCGGCAAGCTGGAGGCAGTCCGAACGGGACCCGTGTCCGCTGCAAATCTCTCATGTTCCAAATTTCGCAACTGTGCGAAAGGGGACTGCACGGCTTCGACTTTAATGGCATGGTGGGTATATGGCACGTAAGAACACGAAGAAGGAATCGGGCAAGGCGGTGTGTGCCAGGGTCCGAAAGGAAATGGCCGAACCGCGCATGGCCAAGTCCGCAAGAACAGCCGTACTGAAGTTAGATACCTCCCGGATCACGGTGAGGGCAGTCCGGAAAGCAACGAAAGCAATATCAGGCCAATAGCGCCTTGAGCGAGAGTCGAACATGCTTTCCAACAACTTTTGGAATGGATTCTTAGTGGGTGCCGGCGTGATCTTCGCTGGGTTCTTCGTGGTCTATTTCATCTACCGTGTTCGGTCGAGGACCAAGTTAAATCTGCCGCCGCTTCGCTGACGCGATTCAGTGAAGCTGGCGCATGGGTCCCGCTCGTCAGATGTCCTTTTTTTCACCTTTCTTAGGGGTTGGCAGAAGCGCTTCGTATTCAGCCGACAAGGCGTGAATTCGCTTTAACAGTACTTCGTATTCCGGAGCGCTCGACTTCGTTCGTCCCAGCTCTCGCCACAGCTGCTTGATGCGCTCGAGTTTCTGGATGGCGGCGTTCGTATCGATTGTCACTTGTCCTTCTCGCAGTCGAAAAGAATATAAGAAACGCCTTCATCTGCCAATCGCTTGCCACTTATCGCTACTACCCGAACAATGTTTTACTTGGAGTGGTAGCGCGCTTTGAAGGCGTATCGACGTTTTCCCACGTTTCGAGAAATTGCGTTATGCAAACGAGTCGTTCGAGTCGCTTTAGCGGTGTTCGGTTTTGAACAGATTTCGTACTGTCGCTACTCCTAGCATCGGTAGGAAGGTCGCGCGGGAGGACAACGGCTCAAGGCTCCGGCCTGGAGTCGGATTGGCGCCTCCCCTGGCCGTCTCGTAGACTTAGCTCTGATGAAAGACGGAGTTCCAATGGATGCGACACGAAGCAGGTACGAACTCACGAATCGGTCTCCAAACACGCACGTTCCCGCACCGCTTCCGACCGGTGGCCAATCGCTCGTTTCGTCGGTTGACAGCCACCACGGGCAACGAGTTTGGGTTAGGTTGGGCGATCGGCCGCGCATTTGCCCCAAATGTCGGAGTGCGGCTACTCAGCGAACGCGTCGACGAGGGGTTTGGGAAGCGTTGCTGACCTTTGTACCGGTGCGCCCATTCCGTTGTATGGATTGTCAGAGTCGTTTTTACGGATCGCTATTTAGGTTGCACTCTGTCCGTACCCATTTTCCCATGGCTCGCGGGCCTCGGGTTGGCCCTCGGCTGACGCCGTGAAGCCTTACATCCTTAGGACGCTCTTAACGCGTTTCGTGAACAGGTGTCCACCCCACGGAACGCGTCCTGTCCGTCGTGTGGTGCTGCACTCGTTTACGTGGAAGCCCGCCTGTCAGTCTACGAAATCGACCAGGGCGTCACGATTTGTCTGGGGTTCTGTGAACAGTGCGATGAGCTACCGGTAGCGGCTGGACTTATTCAGTGAGAGTTCCTGTATGGCGGATTTGTTCCATAGGTCCATTGGCATTTGCGTAGGATCGACAACCGCGGCACTTCGTGCGCTACGGGTTCTGTGGCACGCACCAAACGCTGCGCGTCACCTCCGATGGAAGCGGCAATAACAGATCGTGCTTGGTCCGTCGACGAGATTGTTACCGCGTCACCGCCTGAAAATACTCCGGCAGCCGCCTCTTGGTTTCCCGCAGAATCTCCACGATCGCCCGGCGGTCCTCCAGCGTTAGCCCCGCGTACCCCTTCCCGCGCTCCTCGCCGGACAAAATCCGCCACATCCGGGCGTATGTGCCGTCCTTCAAATCGTCCGGCAGCGCGTCGAACGCGGTGGAATAGATCATGTAGCTGCATGGATACTTCATCAGCCGCCGTTGCAGGTCGAATTGCCGGAGCGACCTTCCTTGGCTGTCCTTCGGCCCCGCGCTCGAGAATTTCTCCGCGAAGCCCGACGTTCCCTCCACCTTCGACGGCAGCGGCTTCTCGTCCGCGAACAGCATGTAGTCGGCAAGTTCTCTCGACGCGTCTCGCACCACCTTCGCGGCCTTCCCGCGCGGCTGGCCTTCCTCCCCGTCCTCCCGTTCCGCCACACGCACTTCCCATCCCAGCCGCGTAAACAGGTTCATCATGTGCATCTGGTGTTCGAAGACCATCAGCGCCACCACGTCACTGTAGGGCGTAAGATACCCCTGCGTATCGAACCGGCCTTTCAGCGAATTCAGAGGCTGGCTTTCATCCTCGGCTAGCGGCTCCAGGTTTTTCCCGCCCTTCATCACCGCGTTGCCCATGTGCTGCAGCGTTCCCGTGTCGCCCGTCACGTACCACCCGCCCCAGCGCTGCGTAAACGGACTCCGATCGTCCGTCAGAAAAGTTCCCAGCTCGGGAATCGTCTTCCCATCCGTGTCCGGATAAACGCTGCGCATCAGCGTCCCGGGCACTCCCATGCTTTCGCCCGACACGTGGCAGGGCAGGCAGTTCGGATCGCGGTTCGCGTGCGGCGGGCCCGCCGGGTTCTGGCCCATCGAAAAAAACATCATCCCTTGCCGCGGGTCTTCCGCCGCAAGTTCCAGCAACGGTCCCCCACGCACCCATCCCACCACCACGGAGTCGTTAAAGAAAATGCTTCGCGGGTTCGTCGGACTGATCCGTTCGCTCTGAAAACTCGTCTTCGAGAAAACCACCAGTTGCGATTCGACCGGCACGTCCAGCGCCTCTAGCACCGACCGAAGGTAGCCCTGCGGCCTTTCGTATTGCAGGTGCACCTGCCCCCGCTGGATGCGCTGGTTGAGATAGGACACCTCGTCGTGCGGCATCCGCGTGTTGTACTGGATCGTGGGATCATCGAGGTTGATCGCGGATACGCTCGCGCGATTGCCGTAGGCCACGGCAACCGCGGCCACCATCAGCCCCGCCACCAGCACCGCTCGCCGCATCTCTCTGCCGCTCCTCGAAGCGAACCGCGAAATTATAGTATGCCTTTCCCATGTCTTCGTGAATCGGCTTGTCTGTGATATCGAAGCAGTTTGCGCAAACGTCGGAAGTCTATCGAAAGCGGGCACGGCCAGCACCGAACCACGTGCTGTCACAGTCGTCTGTCACGACGAATCCCGTAAATGGCTGGATGTGAGAGGCGTGGACAAGATCAAGCCCTTACGCCGCGATAGTCAATTCCAAACTAGAAATATCCAGGCATTCGTGTGGGTCTCAAGCCGACTCACTTTCCTGGGCGGGCCCTCCGAAACTTCCCGTTCAGCCCAAAGCTGAGATACTCTTCGACTTGACCGTGAACGAGAAGACAGTTCCGCTTGACAGATCGGATAGACCTATACGATGATGGAGACGAAGAGCTGCTCGACGGTCCAAGTTGCCGAAATTGTCGGGATCAGCCCTGACACACTGTACCGGTGGATACGGGAAAAGAAGTTTCACGTACCACCAGTCGAGTCAGTCGGACGACTTCGGGTTAGATTGTGGACCAAAGAAGAGATCGATCAAGTCCTCAAATACAAAGCGGAGCACTATGGTGAGAAACCTAGTCAGGCGAGAAAGATAACAAAAGCGAAGAGCAAATAACGGGACGCGCCGGTGCTTGAACACCGCGCGCGCCCCTGACCAGGTCGCACACGTGAGGTGCAACGGTGGCTACAACAGAAGTTATCCGCTTCGATTTCGGCACGCAAGCAATTAGGCACGTACCGTCACGCATACTGAGACCCTCCTTTCTGTTCGAGCATTCCCCTCCGCTCGCGTAACGCCAACGGCCATTTTGTCCCTTTGATCCGCCTCTCCATTCGGTCGGGATACGTGTCTCTCGACACCCTCGCCGGCCGTCGAATCGATCGCCCCAACGCTGGCCAGAAAGGAAAATTCGAATGCAAAAGGCTCATCTGTACGAAGCAGTTCTCTTGGTGAATCGCGGGCTCGACGAAGCAGTTCAGGGACTGGAACGGCTCAAACGTGCCAAGCATTCCGGTTTGAGCCCCGCCTGTTTCGATGAAAAAATAACGCTGCTTGAGGTTCATCGCGCTTCGCTCAACAGTTATATCTGCAACAACGTCGGGAGGAATGAGGATCGAGACTCCGCCCGATTCGAGCAGAGGCACCGCGAATACGAGAAGAACAACCTGGACGAAATCCAGGTTTATCGGGACCTCCGGGCCGTTGAGGAACGCCGACGGATCGAGGGCAAACCACCCAAGGTGCGGTTCCTTAGCGAGGAAGCACAGCACGAGTGGGAGCGGCAGTATCCGAAACCGCCCGAGATTGTTGACGAGGACGCGTGCCATGGGACAGAGGTACAGCCGTGAAACTCCACCTCCTGCAAGAACTCCTGGATCTGAATCTGGCGTTCGAGAACGTCGTCGGCGGGCTCCAACGCATGGAAAAGCTGGAGCTATTCGACAGAGAGGACCTCCGCTACACCCGCGCGGAGATCGAGGGCGCTCGTGCAGATGCCAACCGCGAGTTCTTCGACAAGCTCGGGAAGATCGTCGAGCAGGACTCCACATTCGCCAACAAATTCTGCAGGCAACACGACCAAAAGACCAAAGACCCGTTCGATCTTTACCTCGAGATCAAAGAACGCGAAGAGACCCGTAGGAAGAAGGGATTGCCTCCTCGCGTTGTGCTGCTTCCCGGCTGGGACAAGGACGACGAGCAACGCTACGACGAGGAACAGGCCAAGAAACGGGCCGCCAACAGGCGCATGAAGGCCGCCAGGAAAGCCAAAACCGGCGTCTCTCCGGCGCCAGAAAGGAAGAAATGATCCATGGCGAAGCGTAAATCGGCTGCGAAGCCGGATGTTCAGCGACCAGGCAAACAATATCGCGGTGTCAGAGGCAAGATCGTGGATTGGGCCGAACACGTCTTCGAGGAGGGAATGCTGTACGTGCGTGTGCGGTTTACCGATCAGACCGAATTGTGTTGGGTGCTCCAGACCGCCCACGTGATCCTGGAAGCCAACTTGGGTGACTGGAAAACCGGGAATTTCAAACAGCTCGCGGTCTACGTGCAAAATGAGAGCGAGTTCGGATAGGTGCCTCGATACAGTCTCTTTGGGCGCTCCTCGTTAGTGAAGTCTCCTGCGCTGCGATTTCAAGGTGAATTCTGGCTGGCGCGAGGTCTAGCGAGACAGCTCCATGTGATGTGAGGAATCAGCCCACCACCCGGTGAATGATTTCGGCAGGACGAGGAAAGTTGGCTGGCTAGGTTTCCGTGAGGTGGGCGTCGATCCATTTAAAGATTTGCGCGGACCGATACTCGCCCTTGGAGATTGACGACATCATGAATTCGTAGGCTGCGCGAGAGTCTACTTCCATATCAAGTCCGTTGATCAGGAGAAACGTGTGTGCGGCCGTGAATGCGACACGCCTGTTGGCATCAAGGAAAGGGTCGTTGTTGGCAAGCGATTCCATGAGGAGATTGGTCGGGGCCAATTGTCCGGTGCCGCACTCACTTCTTGGGACGGGAGCGATGCTCGGCGTCGTCGGAGCTCTCGAAGCGATATCCGATCCACGGCTCGGTGAGGATGTAGCGCGGTTTTGCTGGATCGGGTTCGATTTTCTTGCGCAACTGGTTGACGAGCACACGGAGCGATTCCATTTCTTCGCCGTAATCAGGTCCCCACACGGTTTGGAGCAGCCAACGATGCGTGAGCGTCTTCCCGCGGTTTGTGACGAACTGCCGCAGTAACTCGAATTCTTTCGGAGTCAGACGGACGGTGCGCTCGTTCACGGAAACGGCGCGTCTCTCGAAATCGATTTGAAGGTCGGTCGAAGCGAAGAAAGGAGCTTCCTCTGTTCCCGAGCGCCGCAGTTTTGCACGCACGCGAGCCGTGAGCTCCTCGGCTCCGAACGGCTTCACCATAAAATCGTCCGCGCCAGCGTCAAAGGCCTGGGTCTTGTCGCGCTCGGTGTCTCGTACCGTCAGCATGATGACCGGCGTGTCGCCGGCGCGGCGAATTTCGCGGCAGGTTTCAATTCCCGACATGCCGGGCAAATTCACGTCCAGAAGAATCAGGCCCACACGCTCCTTGCGGATCATGTCGAGCGCTTCCTCGCCAGTGCGTGCGTCCATGACGACAAACCCCTGCGAGATGAGGATTGTGCGCACGGCGCGGCGGATCTGCGGGCTGTCGTCTACGATCAGCACGGGATCGGTGTTCATGGCCGCAACAGGGATGCGCGCTTGAATGGCGGTCTCCGGAACTTTGTCAAGCTCCACTCGCCTTCGTTCTTCATTCCACGTTTGTAGGCCCATGGCTCCTCCGATGATTCGCGCCTAGGATTTCGCATTTCTCTTGGCCGGTTTTTGCGCCACCGGCTCAAACCGATAACCGAACTGATGGTCCGTGTGGATATAACGAATACGACTGGGGTCCTTCTCAATTTTTCTTCGCAATTGATTGATGGTGACCCGCAGACGCTGAATCTCGCTGGTATATTTCGGACCCCACAACGATTGAAGCAAAGTGTGATGCGAGACCGGTTTCCCCTCATTCAGTACGAGATAACGCAGGAGCTCGAATTCGCTGGGAGTGAGATGCACCTGATCGGAATCGACGATGACGCGACGGCGCTGAAAATCAATCTGCAAGCCGGAGGAATCAAACACGGGGATGGACTCCGTGCCGGATGTTCTGCGCCGCAACGCATGAATTCGGGACAGGAGTTCCTGAATCCCAAAAGGCTTCACCAGATAATCGTCGGCGCCGGCATCGAACGCCTGCACTTTGTCCTCCTGCGTACGAAGGACGCTGATTACTAAAATAGGAACGTCAAAGATCTTTCGAATTCTCCGACACGCTTCGAGGCCGCCGATGCCCGGCATTTTCAGGTCGAGGAGAACCATATCAACAGCGCCCTCGGCTTGAACTTCCTCGATGGCCTCTTCGCCTGTTCGCGCTTCGACGACGACGTATCCGGCGCTGGTCAGCGTGGTGCGCAGAGCGCGGCGCACCTGCGGGTCATCGTCTACCAAGAGCACTTTCGCGGTGTTCATGGTCGCGCTTCTCCCCGGCGATTGCCCATGCGAAATGTCCATCACGTGTGGCATCTGGTTCGACCGGCTCCGTGGTTCGGTGTGTCGCTGAAAAAGTGTCCCACGAGGGGTATAAGAAACTCGTTAGCCGTTCCTAAGGATTGTGTAAAGGGTAAGACATTAGGAAGTTATCTGTTTTCTGTAAGCAATTCTGCGGCGCCTTTCAATTCACGCAATCACTTTATTGAGTTTGACCGGAACGATAGGTGACCTTAGGGTGTGTCGCACCTTGTCACGCAACCGTGAATTGTTAGATCGCGAAGATCGTAAAGTCGCAAAGCCTGGTTCGTTGTGTGCATGTGGCACCGGACGGGCGATCGCGAGCCGAGTGGAGCGTGGTCGTGCGCGCCGGTGGGCGGAGCAGAGCCGGTTGGTACCCGCTGGAACATTGGAGGAGCTTTACGAAAGACTTAGCACGCTCTTATGCAATCCAAACGTGCGATGCGTTT
>Ga0210388_10000714_pt1 | contig 26576 bp, 22 predicted proteins | sample IncBWC19OmetaG_FD_155485 | JGI IMG/M metagenome (GOLD analysis project Ga0210388, IMG submission 155485) | Forest soil microbial communities from Barre Woods Harvard Forest LTER site, Petersham, Massachusetts, United States - Inc-BW-C-19-O ...
AGAACCCTTCGCCGCATGCGCGCGCGCCGAACCGGGGGATGTCTACGTCGGAACTGCGCGGGGCCTGTATCGCGTGGATCCGCTGGCGCGACACGCAACTCGATTGAGTCTGCCCGGGCGCGATCCGAGCCATAGCGTGGCCGCGCTGCTTTTGCAGCATGGGGTGTTGTGGGTTGGAGGAGGAATCGACGGCCTGTGGGAAGTGGATCTGGCCTCGAGGCGAGGAGCTCTGACGGTTCTCCCTGCCAGAAGTGTGGACGGGCTGAGCGATCGGCGGGTCACGAGCATCGTGTCAGACTCCGCGGGGCCGCTCTGGATTGGAACGGGTTACGGTCTCAACCACTTCGATCCGACTTCGGCAACTATCGAGCACTTCCTCCCTGATCCCGCCGATCCCGCCGCGCTCGCCACCGGCCACGTGACGGCGCTCCTCACCGATCGGCGCGAACGGCTTTGGGTCGGTATGTACGGCGGGGGTGTCGATGTGCTGGAGGGACGCGGACCCGACGGCCGTCCACTGTTTCACCGCCTGGGCGTTGCTCAGGGTCTCCCCAACGAAAACGTCGACATGCTGTTGGCGGACTCGCGCGGCCACATCTGGGTCAGCACCGATAACGGGCTCGCTGTCATCGATCCGGCCACCTTTACCATCCGCGCGCTGCGACGGGCTGACGGCGCGACAATCTCCAATTATGTGGCCGGTTCAGGCGCGGTCACCGATGCGGGAGAGTTGCTGTTCGGCGGGTCGGAAGGCCTGACGGTCGTGCAGCCGGACCGACTGAAGCCCTGGACCTATCGGCCGCCCGTGGTCGTGACGGACGTGCGTATCGGCGGCCAGTGGATACGGTCGAGCTATCTCAATCTCAGCGGCCCACGGCAGCCGTTGATCCTCACCCCCAGCACCAACAGCATTGCCGTCGAATTCGCCGCGCTCGATTACTCCGCGCCCGAGCGCAATCGATACGCCTACCAGCTGGAGGGATTCGACAACGGCTGGACGCAATCCGAGCCCAGCCACCGCCTGGCCGCCTACACCAATCTGCCGCCGGGAGATTATCTGCTGCGCCTGCGCGGCTCGAATCGCGAGGGTGTCTGGAGCCGCTCAGAGCTGACCGTGCCGATTCGCGTCCTGCCGGCCTGGTTCCAGACGCTCACCTTCAAGATCCTGGTCGGTCTGGCTGTGTTGGGTCTGCTCGCCTTCGCGTACCAACTCAGGGTCCGCTCCATCGAGAGACGTTTTCAGGAGCGGCACCTGGCACGGCTCGCCGAGCGCGAGCGCATTGCCCGTGAGCTGCACGATACCCTGTTGCAGGGCGTGCAGGGGCTGATATTGCTCTTCCAGACCGTCGGCCAACAGATCTCCCGGGGAGATACGGCTCGAGCCCTGATCCTGACGGAGCAAGCCCTGAATCGGGCCGACCGGGTTCTCGGGGAAGGTCGCAACCGCATCAAGGATTTGCGCGCTACGGCGGACGAGGCAGCCGATCTGCCCCAGGCGCTCGCGGCCGAGGGCGAACAGCTCGTTCTCACGTACCCCGCGCAGTTTCGCACGAGCGTTGACGGAGCACACCGCGAGCTGCACCCGATCGTGCGCGACGAGATCTTTCAGATCGCGCGCGAGTCGCTCAGCAATGCCTTCCAACACTCGGGGGCACAGCACATTGAGGCTGAGGTCTCCTACGGCGATACGCTGTTGCATGTCAGAATCCGCGACGACGGCCGCGGCATCGGCACCGACGTGCTCGACGCGGGAGGAAGGCCGGGCCATTTTGGACTGCTCAGCATGCGCGAGCGCGCCGAGAAGATTGGTGCGCAACTGAAGATCTGGAGCAAGGCCGGTGCCGGCACCGAGATCCACCTGCAGGTGCCGGCGGAAGTGGCGTACCGACGCTCGCGGACCGCGCGTAGCCTGACCTCGACCATCGCTTCGAGTTGGCAATCAGCGGCGGCTCATCTTGCCCTGCTGCTGCGGCGCCCGAAGCCGTGATGATCGTCCGCCACGTGAGGACTCAATTATGACTTCACGTTAAAGTAACACTAGTGCGACGGGAACTGGAGCGGGTTAGGGAGTCAGGCCGGCAGATTTCCCCTTGACCATCTTGGATTTCCCATCGACCACCTGGGGTGCGCCCACGTGCTGGAAAACTTTGATCGACGGCGTCTCGCCCAAATCTCCATGGGCCGCCACGGGTTTGCGCCGTTCGGCCCGTTGTCGGGCCTGCTGTTCGGGTCGCGTCGCCTGGGGCGGCGCCGTGCTGCTCGGGGTGAGCTCGCGCTTTTGGGGCAGCGGAGGAGGATCTTTAGGTGGCACCCGAGGCCGGGGCAAAGAGTCTGTCCTTAGTGGCAACGCAACCTCAGACGCCTTGGGCGGTTCGACCGACGGCGACACAGCCACCGGCGACACATGCTTCGTATTGACTGGTTCAGTAAGAAGACTGTACCGGGTTGCTACTTCGGTTGTTACCCGGATGCCATCTCCAAGCTCAATGTTCTCCCGCGATACACCCGCAGCCACCTTCACCCTGTTGCCTCCAGCATTGTCGCCTAAATTCAGTCGACCCGAGCCTGCCTGGCGGGTGGGGTTTTCGTTCGACGTAATCCATCCAAAGGCCCTGGTGAACACGGAGGCCACGCGATTGGCCATCTTACTCACGAATCCCCGCCACTTCTGTTGCCATTGTTCCCCTCGGAAGCGGGGACGTGGGTCATCATCAGCCATACGTGCATCCTTCCTGCGGTATCGCAGATTTGATCGCTTCCGAGACCATCAGGTCCTCGTGACATGACCTGGCGAGTCGCAGGTTCACCCTACCCCCTTGTCGAGGTTGGAAATGCTAAGATTTGCATAACAACCCCGCCGGGCTCTGCGGGTGGGGACCGCCGTGCTCTCCCGGAGGACAACCGATTCACCCCGAACTCGATTCGCGCCGGTAACTCAACAAATTCCGACCGCTACTGCGGGCGAACCTGTTCTCGAATCAACATCGGGTCGATCAACATCCGGCCCGCGCATTCCGGCGTGAAGCACGTGACAGTCACGCATCACCCCAGCCCCGGCATCACGCTGCGACCAAGGTCTCGCCTGCCATGATATGTATCCCTTTGGAGACAAGGAGGGTCGTCCCGGTTAAAGCGGGCGCCGGCGACTTCAGCGCTGAGCTATGCTTGAGTTTGCTTGCTAGCGGAGACATCCGGCTAAGCCTGATTCGAGATGCGCATGACGCGAGATGAGACATTCACCGGCGCCGGGAATGAAGTGCTGGCCTTTGGGCCCTTTTGGCTCGATCCGGTGCGGCGGGTCTTGTTGGAAGCCGGCAAGCAGGTTCGGTTGGGCAGTCGTCCGCTGGAGATCCTGCTTGCGCTGGTGGCGCGGCCTGGTGAAACGGTGAGCACGGACGAGTTGTTCTCCCGTGTGTGGCCGAATGGCGGCGTCGAGAGCGGCACTTTGCGGGCTCACATCGCCGCACTCCGTAAGACTCTCGGCGATGGGGAGGCCGGTATTCGCTACGTGGAGAACATCTCCGGGCAAGGCTATCGCTTCGCTGTCCCCGTGACCCGCCTGCGCCAGCCACCGATCTCTTCCACCCCGCGCACTGCCGTTCCAAACGTGCCGATTTCCGGTGACTCCGGCTCGACGGCGTATCGCGCCGACAATCTGCCCCCACCGCTGACGGGGATGGTGGGACGGGCGCGGGAGGTGACCATGCTTGCGGCGCAAGCGCCGCAGCGGCGTTTCGTGACCCTCACGGGCCCGGGCGGCGTCGGCAAGACAATGGTGGCCTTGGGTGTAGCGGAGACTCTGGCTCCTGCGTATCCGCAGGGAGTGTGCTTCGTTGACCTGGCATTACTGACCGAACCCCGACTGGCCGCGAGCGCTCTCGCCTCGGCGTTGGGTCTTGGGGCTCTGCCAGCGGATCCGCTGCCCGACATCCTCACCTTTATCGCGCGCAAATCGCTGCTGCTGGTGCTGGACAACTGCGAGCACGTCGTCACAGTCGCTGCGAGCCTGGTGGAGAAGCTGCTGCAGAGTGCTCCCCGTGTTCACGTTCTGGCCACGAGTCGCGAGCCGCTGCGGGCCGAGGGTGAATTCGTGCATTGCCTCGAGCCACTGGCAGTGCCCGAGGGTAAGGAGGCGATGACCGCCGACGAGGCACTGGCCGTACCCGCCATCCGGCTCTTTGTGAAGAGCGCCGAGGCAAACTTGGACACATTCGAGCTGCGCGACACCGACGTCCCCCCCGTCATGGAGATCTGCCGGCGGCTCGATGGCAATCCCCTGGCGATCGAGCTGGCTGCAGCGCATGTGAATCTCCTGGGCCTCAAAGGACTGGCCGACAGCCTGGATGAGGGACTGCACCTGTTGATCAGAGGTCGCCGTACCGCCGTGCCTCGGCACCAAACGCTGGGCGCGACATTGGACTGGAGTTACGAGCGGCTACCTCCCCTGGAGCAGGCTATCCTGCGCCGCCTGGCCGTGTTTACCGGCAGCTTCGACCTGCAGTCCGCCCGCGCGGTGGCGGCGGATGAGACGGTAGATGCCGCCGGAGTGTTAGAGGTGCTGACCCATCTCGCGGCAAAATCACTCATCGTGGCGAACGTGACCCCTGAGAACGCTCACTATCGGTTGCTCAATACATCCCGTGCCTACGGGCTGAAGAAGCTGCGCGACAACAGGGAGCTCGCGCAGACCCAACTACGACACGCGCAGTGGCAACGTAGTGTGGCAATCAGACGGATGCTGCCGAGGTAGGCCTCGACCGCCTCGATGTCCTCCTCGTCGCGGTTTGTTTCTGCGGCAGAGAGCGCCGCTCGATGTTACTTCTTCGTTACCCTCAGAAGGAGCGTTCAGATCCGCAAATCAGACAGGCGACCCGGGCTTAGCCTGCGGCTGCCCGGGGCGGCGGATGAGACTCGTCGCCATCGACACGACGGACGCCAGATCGCTGAGCTGGCCGGGCACGATCAGCGTCGTACTCTCCTTCGCCAGCTTGCCGAACTGGCGCACGTACTCCTCCCCGATGCGAAGCTGCATCGCCTCGATCCCACCGCGTTCGCTGAGGGCGTCCCCCACTCTGCGCAGGCCCTCGGCGGTGGCGGTTGCCACGGCAAGAATGGCGGCAGCCTGGCCCTGCGCCTCGTTGACCTGCTGCTCTTTGTTGGCCTCGGACGCTTTGATGACGCGCTGCTTGTCGCCTTCGGCCTGGTTGATCCTGGCGTCCCGCTCGCCTTCCGACGTCAACACCACGGCACGCTTCTCCCGCTCGGCGCGCATTTGTTTTTCCATCGCCGACAGCACGTCTCGCGGCGGCGCTATACTCTTGATCTCGTATCGCAACACCTTCACCCCCCAGGCCGTGGATGCTTTCTCCAGTTCTGCCACGACGTTTGCGTTGATGAAGCCGCGGGCTTCGAACGTCCGATCGAGCTCAATCTTGCCGATCTCGCTGCGCAGCGTCGTCTGTGCAAGTTGGGAGATCGCAAAGGTGTAATCGGTGATGCCGTAGGAGGCGAGGTGCGGCTCCAGGATCCGCATGTAAAGGACAGCGTCGACGCCCACCTGGACATTGTCCCGCGTAATACAGATCTGCTCGGCGACATCGAGCGCCTGCTCCTTCAGGCTGTGCCGGTAGGCGACGCGCTCGACAAAAGGAGTCAGAACGTGCAGCCCGGCAGACAAGGTGCGGTTGTATCGGCCGAGGTGTTCGATGACATAGGCACTCTGCTGCGGAACCACGATCGCGGTGCGCGCCGCGGCCAATGCTATGATGATCAGAACGGTGAGCACACACAATGTGAGCATGGGAGAGCTTCAGTGCAAGTTGTTTGGACACCGGGCTGCGGCCGTTCGCGTTGCCGCGCTCATCGAACCCAACAGGATGCTCGGAAGCAACGTGCCGGCCTTCAGCTCGAACGGCCTCCAGAGGGTCCAGGCAAGTCGGGCCGAGCCGTGCTCGTGCCATTGCCGTCCAGGGGACGGGTGTTGGGACCCGGGCCGGAGCCGCGCGGCTCGCTCGCGCGCGGGATTCCCGCGGGGGTCGGCTGAGCAGACGGCGGTTGCGCGGGAGCGGCGGCGGAGCGATTGACAGACGGGCCACTGTCTGCCGGATCGGGGGTGCCTGTCTGATCGACTGTGCCTGTTGGATTGGCTGCGCTCAGCGGGCCAGTCGAGGGCGGCATGTTCCTGCTCAATGGCTGCGGCTGCGTGGTGTCAACGATGCCAGTCCCGCTTGCGGCGCTACTCGAGGAGCGGTCATTCAAGTCCTGACTGTCCCGGTCAGCGGCGGGCAGCGCGAAACGCACTCGTCTCGTACCAGTGGATTCATTCGCCCGCGATGGGGAGACAGAGGCAGCCGCAGTCTGACCACTGGCACCGGAGCTGTTGCCCGGGTGGTTTCCTTGACGGCTGTTGATCCCCGCCGCGCTGTTGGCGCCCGTCATCATGCTGCTGCCCGATTGCGCCCTGGAGGGTTGCGCGTTTGCTCCTCGCCCCAGCCCGGCAATCCCAGCCATCGCGGCCGCTCTATCGGCCTGTTGGCCCACCTGCCCGCCGGCGCTGCCGGGATAGCCGGCGCGGACGGCACTATTCAGGGAACTCGACCCGTTGGCGCCGTGTGCCCCATGCCCGGCGCCGGCGGCACCACCCGCGGCTTTGCCGAGGCCACCCAACATTGCCAGTTGGCTCACACTGCCCGCGGTCGAAAGCACTGACGAGACGACGGAGCCGGGGGTCAAGCCGCCAGAGCTGCCCCCGGATAACAGGGCGCCTACCATTTCGGGCGCCTTCATTGCCAGAATACATTGCAAAAGCGCAGCAGCCATGACCCCGAGAATGGGCTTGAAGTCGAAGGTAAAAATGCTAAACGCAATACCAGGATCGGCAGCCATCTGGTTCACGGCACTCATGGTCAGGCTCAGAAGCAGGATCAGCACCATCAGACGCACGCCGGCACCGATCGCATAATTCAGATACTTCATGACGTAGTCCTTGGTCCAACTCGACACTCCAAGGGCCAGGAATACGGCGCCAGCCGCACCCAGGACGCTCGCCTCGACCTTGAGGCAGAAATACTGCGCGGCAACCATGACGTAGGAGGCAGCAATGAGGAGTGTGGCAATGACGGTCATGATGAATGTGATCCCGCCGGATACCAGGCCGGCGTAAGCCACGGGATTGGCAGTACCAAATATCTCCTCGGGATCTACAGCAATTACAGGTACGACTGAGGCCGCGGTCTTTACCCAGAGCTCGCCAATGATTTTCAAGCCCTGATCGATGATACCGTCGGTCGACAGCGGACCGGTCCCGGCGGCAGTTTGTCCAAGCGTCTGAAAGCTGTCGCCGATCACGGGAAGAAGATTCGACGCCGGGCCCATCAGCCACACGAGCAGGCCAATGAGCATGATCTTCTTGATGATCTCAACAGCCAGACTGCTGAGGTTATCCTTCTCGAAAACCCAGATGGCTGCCGCCCAGCAGATCTCGATGGTGGCCAACAGCAAAAAGGTCGGTTGCATCAGCCCGACAAGGGTTGCGAACCAACCGTTGCTGGTGTTCTGGAGGCCCTGCTCTATGGGGTCGAACAATGCAAAGGCGCTAGCCGGGCCGAGCGGCAGCAACGCGGTGCAGCCGACGGCTACCACGAAAACCCACCGCCACGGGCGAGTTCGCCCTACCGACTGCGCGGGGGGCCGCGACGAGGCCCGCCCGCGCGATCGGTCCGCATAGACCTGGAGGAATAGCCGTATGGCCATCACAATCGCATTCATGACGCACCCCGCGCCCGCCACAGATCGGCCGCTTCCTGCAAACCTCGCTGACTCAGCCATTCGGCTGGCCAAGTCTCCTCGTACGTCGCGATCAGGCGGCGGATCTCACGGATGTCCTCCTGCCTGCTGGCGCCGACGAACGCCAGTGCCACCGGCCCGAAGCCGAAGGAAAAGATCCGCCGGCCCAGCGGTGACTTGTAGTAATACTCTCGCTTCACCGTCGCATGGGCCAGGATCTGGATCTCCCGGTCGTTCAGGCCGATCAGCTCATACATCGGCCGCGAGGAGCTCTCCTGCGCTTCCGGGTTGGGCAGCAGAATCTTGGTCGGACAGCTCGCCAGAATCACGTCCCGGATCGAGCTGTTCATGACGTCCGCGAGCTCCTGGGTGGCCAGGAAGACGAGCGCGTTCTTCTTGCGCCACGTCTTCAGCCATTCCCGTACTTTCTCGCGGAACAGCGGATGCGCCAGCATCAGCCAGCACTCATCCAGCGCCACTAGCGTGGGCCGGCCATCCATGCGCAACTCCACCTGGCGGAACAGGTAAAGCAACACCGGGACGATGTTCTTCTCGCCCATGCTCATCAGGTGCTCCATCTCGAAGGCCTGGAAGGCGCCCGCAATGAGGCTGTCCTCTTCCGCATCCAGCAAAGAGCCCATAGGCCCCGACAGGGTGTAGTGCGAGAGCGCCTGGCGCAGCTCGTCGTCCTGCAGCTCGGCGACAAACTCCGTTAGGGTTCGGCGCGGGGATCGCTTGAGACGCACGACGGCCTCATACACCATCTGCCTCATGGCGGGAGTCACGGTAAGACCCTGCAGCGTCAGCATGATCTCGATCCACTCCGCCGCCCAGGCCTGATCGGCCGCGCTATCCAGGCGCTTGAGCGGACAGAACGCGAGGCCACTCTGGTCAGCCCCGATGTCGTAGTACCTTCCGCCGCACGCATTCACCAGGGCGTAGGACGAATAGCCCTTGTCGAAGGCAAACACCTGGGCGTTCGGGTAGCGGAAGTGCTGCGCCAGCAGGAAGTTGAGTGCGGTCGACTTGCCGCCGCCGGTCTTGCCGATCATGAGCGTGTGACCCACGTCGCCCACGTGCAGGCTGATGCGAAACGGCGTGGAGCCGGTCGTGGCGGAATAGGACAGGGGCGGACTGTTTTCCGGGTAGAACGGGCACGGGTTGATTGCCGGTCCCGCCCACACCGCGGTGATCGGCAGCATGTCGGCCAGGTTGAGAGTGTGCAGGATCGGCCGGCGCACATTCGGATATGCATGGCCGGGGATGCTGCCCAGGTAGGCCTCGACCGCGTTGATGTCCTCGATGCGCGCGCCGAACCCCAGGTTCAACAGCGCCTTGCGGGCTTCGCGGGCCTGCTCCAGCAGCAGCTCGCGATCCGTATGCATGATCACCACGCAGGAACTGTAGTACCCGAAGCGAACCTGGTTGCTCTCCGCTTCGCCGATCGCGCTCTGCGCATCTTCGGTCATCTCCAGCGCGTCCAGGTCGATGGCGCCGCTGCTGGTGTTGAAAACCTGGTCCTTCAGGCCGCGCTGCTTCTGTTGCCAGCGGCGCCGCGCGGCGTTGATCACCCCGCGTGCCTGTTGGGGATCGAGAAAGATGAAGCGGGTGGACCAGCGATACTCGTAGCCGAGCTCATCCAGCGCATGCAGGATCCCGGGATAGCTGTCGTGCGGAAAGCCATCGATGGAGACGACCTGGATGTGCATGTCACCGACGCGAGGCGCGATGCCGCCGTAGAAAGGATAGGCGCCGATCACGGCATCCAGGTACATTGGAATGTTTGGCAGCCGAACGGGGCGCAACACACCGCTGATGCAAAAGTCCAGGTACTGAAGCTGCTCGTCTTCAATATATTCCCGTCCGGTGATATCGGTCCGGCGGATTCCCCGCATCCGCCGCAGCGGCAGAGTGCCCGACAACGCCGACTCGAAATCATCGATCTGCCGCGTGAACTGCGCCAGGATGCGCGCGGCGAATCCTTCCGCCGAATTGTCGCGCCCCGCGTCCTCGTAGATCATGTCGACGATCTTGTTGGAAGCGCGCATCGGCGGCAGGTAGGTTAGAGACAGCGCATACGTGGTTTCGAAATGCGCACCCTCCTGTTCGTGCTGCCGCCGCCTCTCCTCGTCGATCAGCCAACTGGTGCGGTCGGAAAAATGGCCGCTCACCGGATAGGTCGTGGCGGGCTTGCGGATCGCATCGCAGTTGAGCATCCAGCCATTGCCCAGCGCCACCAGAATCCGGTTCAAACGGGCCGAGATGCCGGCCAACTCCGCGTGTGTGGCACTGTCCATGTCCTCGCCGCGGAAATACCAGCAGACCATGAGGCTGCCGTCCTTGTTCTGCAGAATTCCATCCGCCGGCGACAGCGCAAAATTCAACAGATCCGGCAGTCCCTGCGTACGGTCGCGGAATTGCTTCAACTTCAACATGATCATGCCTTGGGCGAGCCGCCACCCGGTAGCGTGGCCTCGATACAGCCGTGGGCGCTGTAATGCGCGCGATAGCGGATGTGGCGCTGATACACCTGGCTCATCTGCGGATCGGCCTTGGCCATGCGAACCAGCGCCCAGAACGAGCAGCCCCAGAACGCGACCGCCAGCATGATCGAGGTCGGCCTGATGTTTCCGGAGAACAGCAGCAGGGCGGTCACCACGCCGGTCAGCAGCACCAGGCTACGCTCCGCGCCCAGCAGCAGGTGCGGACGGTTGATAGAGCGATGGATGGAGATGCGGCGAGGCTCGTTCATGACCTGGTGCGGGGTGTTCATGACAGACCCCGCTCACCCTATTCCCAATGCCGATATAAAGGTGGTCGCCAATAACATCACCGACAGCGCCAGAACCACCATCATGATGCGCTTGGTGAACTCATTGAGCTCGCCGCCGAAGGCCAGCATGCCGCCGGAAATCGCCAGCGCAATCACGCCGATCGACTTCGCGATGGGACCCGTCAACGAATTCTGCAGCGCCGTCATCGGGCCTTCCCACGGCAATTGGGCGTTTGCGACCCCGCAATAGAGCGACGCTACTCCCAGCGCCGCAACCCAGCGTCGGCAGTTTAAAAATATGGATTTCATGTTGTAAAACTCCTCGGTTGAGGTAGCAGTTGAATGTTGTGCGATGTATCAAGAAACGGTTGTTGGAGTGTGCCGACTCGCGCGCTTTAGGAAAGTTAAGATTCGCATCCTGCAATCAGGGCGCATACGAACCGGGAAACACGATGTCTTTGTTGACCATCACGTTGAACCGATAGCCCTTGCGGATCCGGATCGTGGGCTGCACCCGCAGGTTGCGCTCGGCGATCTGCGCCCCGACCTGCGCCATCTGCTGCCCCACAGCTGCCGCCGCCACCTGGCCGCTGGTCGGGACCGCGGTTGTGGTGGCCTGCTGCGGCTGGGAGAGCTGCAGGCCCGCGGAGAACGCCGAGGTGAGCAGCGCATAACCGAAAACGCGCACCAGGTGGTTGTTCACCTGATCCTCGAATCCGGTGTCGCCCCCCTGGTCGTGCCCGGACATCCCCCGCAGCTCGAGCGTGTAGCCATTCGGGAAGATCAGGCGTTGCCAGCTCACCAGCAGCCGTCCCTGCCCGAAGGAGATGTTTGAATCGTAACGGCCGTAGAGCCGCGTCCCCTGTGGAATCAGCAGGTGCGCGCCGCTGGTGCTGTCGTAGACGTTCTGCGACACCTGGGCGACGATCTCACCGGGCAGATCGGAGTTCATCGCGGCCACCAGGAGGCCCGGGATCACCGTGCCAGTCTTAAGCTCGAAGGGGCTCCGCGGAGCCGTCAGCCGGCTGTCGAGATACTCGTTCCGCCGGGTCCGCTGCTGGAAGGCGAGTTTCTCGTCCTGGCGGTTCAGGTCCCCCTCGCCGGCACCCGCTGCGTCCGCCCCGCCGGACAGAGTGCTGACACGGCGCAAGGCGTTGCCGGCGCCCAGGTCGTTGCCGTTCGTCTCAGTGGCAGGGTTGGTCGCAGTGTCAGTACTTTGCGAGCGGTCCTCGGCGGACCACCCGGCCACGCGCTGTTGCTTCGCCGTGGCCTCAGCCGCGACGAACTTCGGCACCGCCGTGTCGGCCAGGCGCGGATCCTCCTGCGCGCTCTTCACCGACGACGGATTCTGGATCGAGCGCGGCTCCGGTGCTGTCGCTCGCGGCGGCGGCGGCAGCTCCGGAATGACGTCCGGCACGTCCTTGGTAATGCTCGTGCCGGCACTCACCGCCGGTTCCAACTCCTTCCTGGTATCTTCAGTGGTGTCCTTCTTGGGATTGTCCTTCGAGACGTTGACGACGATGACGCCCAGAATGACGGCGAGGACCGCCACGACGGCGAGGACGGCTCTCCTGTTCAGACGGGCGCTGGCAGCTGGCGTACCGCGCAATTGCAGGCTGTCGGGGGAAGGAGGAACCGGTGTTTCAGCCATGACCTACTCCTTCGCATCCCAGCACATGCCCAGCCAACCGCGTCGCTTGCACGGATCGCGGGTCAGCTCGATGCGCTGCTGATCCCGGCCCACGCCTGAGATGAACGCCAGCTTGTGGACCGTGCCGTCGATGATGTAGAGATTCCCCTTCACCCGGTAGTTGATCATCTGCTCCTCGCCTCGGGGGGAGATGCCGATCAGCACCGGCGCTTCCTGTTGGACCAGATCCTCGTTCATCGCGATGTAGGTGTGGTAGCCGTCGTCCATCGCGCGCAGCGGCTTGAAGCTCGGTTTGCCTTTGACCACCTTGATCCGGTAATCGAAGTTCAGGCTGTTGACCGCGACGGTGGGCATCTCGGCGCTGCCGTTGCCGCTACCGCCGCCGTGCACCGCCCTGGACAAATCAGCCCACTCCTGCTGCTGCTCTTCCGGGTAGGAGAAACCAACACTGGCGACATACCGGGTGGTGCTGGAGACGAGGCGGATGTGATAGGTATGCCGATCCGTCGCAATGATCAGGTTGGTATCCAGCCCGGATTCGGTGGGCTTTACGATCAGGTGCGTCACCCTTTTTTCATCGCTGCCGGACAGGGCCGGAGATATCTTCCAACGCACGGAGTCACCCACGTGCGGCGCGCCCTGCACCGCTTCGCCCTCCTGCAGCTCGATATCACACACGTGCAGCGGGGCGCACACGATGGTGGGAGCGGATTCACTGTAGTTAAAGATCACGCGGCCCCCGAAACCAGGGGTCGGCATGGCGTTGGGGTCTTCCGCCCAGGCATGCGATTCGGCCAGGGCCCGTTGCGCGGGGGGACCGATACGAACAGGCGGATTGTTTTTCGCAGCCGCCAGCGCCTTTTTGTCCCTGGGGGCCGGGCAATCCGCCGCATCGCAGCTCTCTGCCGGCGCAGTCGCGGCCGGCAACTGCACGGGCGCGGATTGCAATCCGGCGGAGGACACGGCCGGATCGGGAGCCACCCCGTCCCAAGGCGGCGAGAACGGTGCGGCCGGCTGTTGTGTTGTTGGGTCCGTAGGAGGATCGGGATCCGTATTGGCGGTGATCCCGGCCGAGGTGGGCTGTCCGGCCGCTACGGCCGTCTGTGGTTGCGCCGCGTCCGGATCACTTTGGGCACCCGTGACTGTCGCGCGTGGTGTCGAAGCGGCGCCCTCGGAATTCTGGCTGGCACCGGCAATGCCGGCGACCAGCAGGAAAAGCGCGAGTGATGAGCTTCCTTTGTGATTCATGATTCTCTTACCGTTGCAAACGAGAGGACTAAAGTTGTTGGGACCAGTTCAGGTCCGTGATGTATACGCCGAGCGGGTTGATTAGAATCTGCCGCTCCCCGGTCGGCGGGGTGATGCCGACGATGATGGAAACTTTCATGCGTACGGTCGACTGCACCGCGCCGCGCTCGTCGCGGACCACTTCCTGCCATTCCGCCTGCCAGGTGCGCTCGGAGATGGGCAGCAGGTTGGTGACCGCCACGGCCACACTCTCCCGGGTGGAGAGCACGAAGGGGTTGTGCTCTTTGAAGTAATCGTTCAACTTTCCGACCGCGAGGGAGCCGGTGGGCAACATGGCGTAGACACGGCCAATCGCGCCTTTCTGCGCCTGGCGGTCGATCGTCACAGTGCGCCAGTCGGAGACGAAGCGCGCCAGGTAGGCCTTGATGATGCGTGCATCGACCCCGGACGCGCGGTCCGCGCGCGCCACCGCGGCCGCCTCGCCCAGTTTGTCGACTTCGACCACGTAGGGCACGATTTTGCTCTGTGCCCCGATGTAGGCGACAGCGATCACGCAGACCAGCGCTATTGCGCCACTGACGAGGGCCATGGCGCGCCAATTGTGAGCCTGGAGGATATAGTCACCATAGCGCTCATTCCATTCGCGACGCGCTTCCAGATAGGGATTGCTCGAGGTTTGCTTCGCCACATCGGTCGGGACGGCGGCCGACGGTGTCACCACTGTGCGCCCGCGGCCGGTCAGGCTGCGAAAAAAAGCGAGCGGATTGAAGAGAATTTTCAACATGCCGATTCCTGCTTTTGCGAGCACTAGGCCGACATGACCAACTGTGACGTCTCGAACGGCGCTGGAACAGCGGCGATGTCAGGTCTTGGTCGAATGTTGACCGGCTGCATCACGAAGCGGTCGTTGACGAAATCGGCGATTTGCATCAGCTCGCTCACTGAGCGTCCTGCCGGCGTCGCCGCACGCTCGATGAAAACCACGAGATTCACCGCCTCCCGGATGGTTGCTGCCACGGAGTTTTCCGAAAGATTGCGCGCTTCGGGGGCTTCGTAGATCAACTGCGACAGGCGCACCAGCCCGCCTTCGGCGGAGTTGGCGTGGATCGTGGCGATGCCGCCGGGGTGGCCGGTGTTCCAGCTCTTGAGCAAGGTGAGCGCCTCGCCGCCGCGCACCTCCCCGACCACGATGCGATCGGGCCGCAGGCGCATGGTGGCGCGCAACAGCCGCTGCATGCTCGTTTCCTCGCTCGTGCGCAACAGCACGCTGTTGCGCATGGCGACCTGGAGCTCCATCGTATCTTCGATCGCCACCAGGCGATCCTCAGCGCACAGCGCCGCGATTTCCGCCAGGATGGCGTTCGCAAGCGTCGTCTTGCCGCTGCCGGTGCCACCGACGATCAGAATGTTATGTCGTTCGCGGACCGCATGGCGTATGGCATCGATCGGGTGGCCGTGAACCGGCCCTGTGCCTGACACGTTCGAGCTCGCGCGGTTTCCGAGGGTCGCGCCGATGATGCCCCTGGCGCGATAGTCATCCAAGGTGAAGACCTTCAAGGCCTTCTTGCGGATCGCGAAGATCGGCGCGCGGACGATGGGGGGGAGGATGCCTTCCAGGCGCGACCCGTCCAGCGGGAACTCGCCCTCGAGAATGGGATTATCCCGTGTGATCGTCGTGTGCAGCATGCTGGCGCAGGTCGTCAACACGCTCTCGGCGGCACCCGGCTCGATGACCTGGCCGGTGCATTCCATACCCTTGCCGGCCACGTCGATCCAGAGTCTGCCATCCGGATTCAACAGCACCTCGACCACGGCCGGATCGCGCAGCACTTGTATCATGGCCGTGCCGCATTCGCGTTCGAGCTTCTCCTCCAGGCGCTTCCTGACCAACTCCTTCTGAGAACTCATCCGCGGCACTCCCGCAACTTGTTGTGAATCTAACGACCACTGCAGTGTGCGGGTTCGCGCGCTTTAGGAGAGTTAAGATTAGCATCGTTGCGAGCAGTGATCGGATCGCTGCTCGCCGCAATTCAACGTCCGATCGCCCTGTTGGCCGCGGCGGGGAGCCTCGATCCGTTCACGACCACTCTGGCCACGTAGCCGTTGTGAAAGCCCCCGTGGAAGGTGCCTGTGTTGTATGCGGAAATGGCCTGAAGCAGCGCCCGGGTGCCGGATCCGACCACCTGGGCCGCCTGGTGATAACTGGCGGTCAGAATCGCGGCTCCCGCCCGTAGGTTCCGACAAGGGTCGAACGCGTCCGCCGGTGTCAGGTGCAACGCCGCCAGGTTGCGGGAATTGATCTGCATCAGCCCCATGTCGACCGAATAGCCGCGCCGGATGAGCCAGTCGGACCAGCGCGCCGCCTGCGCCGCCGTCTTGGGTGCAAACCGCAGCCGTACCGGGCCGTTGATGTGCAGCGCCAGCGGGTCGAACCCGCTTTCCGTGCTGATGATCGCATTCAGCACGGACACCGTGACGCCGGGCGCGCAGTGTTGCTCCAGGCTGGGCAGGTCGATCATGAGCGCAGCACGTCACTCTTTTCCGGCGCGGCGATCTTCGCCCGCTGCGAGAAGGTCGGGTCCAGAAAGTACAGGATCTGCTTTCCATAGATGGGGGTCTGTCCCGCCATGAAGATCAACATGTCGCCGGGCTCGGTGATATTGCCTTGGGCATCCTTCCTGGCGGCCGGCAGCCGCATCACCTCGTCAGCGGTCAAGAGCGGCCGCTGCGTTTCCGCGATGGAGCTCTGGATGTTGGATTTGCCGCCGAACAGATCGCCGGAGACGGCATGGTTTTTTTTGACGACCGTCGCGGTACCGCTCATTTTCGAGAGCAATTCCGCGGTCTCGATCTTGTTGGGGGCGTACGCCACGCGCACGTGGCAGTTGGAGAAGATGCTCTCCTCCTTGCCATAGGCGGTCCACAACTGCGAGATGTCCTGGATGATGAGGTAGGCTTTGAGCCCATAGCCGGCGATGAACGCCAGCGACTCCTCGAACACGTCCAGCTTCCCCAGGCTGGGAAACTCGTCCACCATGAGCAACAGGCGGTGCTTGTAGCCGGCCACGCTGCGGCCGTCCTTGAATTCCATTTTCTCCGTCAGGCTGCGGACGATCTGATTGATCAGCAGGCGGATCAGCGGTCGCAGGCGATCCTTGTCGGAGGGCGGCACCACCAGGTACAACGACACCGGCTTGTCGTCATTCATCAGATCCCCGATCCGGAAGTCGCTCGTTGCCGTGTTGCGGGCAACGACCGGGTCGCGGTACAGCGTCAAGTAGGAAATCGCCGACGAGACGACGCTGGACTTCTCCTGGTCCGCCATGTTCAAGATGTTACGGGCCACGGATGCCGCCACCGGGTGACAATAGTTCGGTGAGCCGTCCGGGTTGGGCCAGCCTGGGCCCGTCATGTCATGGTCGGTATCGAGAATGAACTTCATCGCATCGTCCACGCTGCGGCTCGGATCGCTCAGGAAGCTGACGATACCGCGCAATGTCTTGTTCTGTTCGGCGTAAAGCACATGCAACGCCGCGCCCACCAGCAGCGACTGGCTGGTCTTCTGCCAGTGATCCTTCAACCCCTTGCCGTCCGGGTCCACGATCATGTTCATGATGTTCTGCACATCGGCCACTTCGCGCTCGGTACCCACGCGGACTTCCGCCAGGGGGTTGAAGCGCGCGCTGGAGCCATCCAGCGCTGCGGGCTCGAACTTGACGACATGGTTGCCTGCTTCCTGCTTGCGCCAGCCGGCGGTCAACGCCCAGTTTTCACCCTTGATGTCATAGATCAACGCGCTGTGAGGCCAGGAGAGCAGCGTCGGCAGAACCAGGCCCACGCCTTTGCCTGAGCGGGTTGGCGCGAAGGCCATGACATGTTCCGGTCCGTCGTGACGCAGATAATGCATCCTGCCTCCGTGGGCATCCTTCCAGGCCCCCACGTAGACACCGCTGCCGCTGCCCAGAAGACCGGTCCGTTCAATCTCCTTGACAGAGGCCCAATGCGCCGAGCCGTGCAGCCCCTCCCCCTGCCGTTCCAGTTGCTCCCTACCCTGTTTGTAGCGCCGGCGGCCGAGGAACACGATCGCGGCAAAACCCAGCAATGAAAACCAGCCGGCATCCCGGAACACGCTCTGTGCGATAGCCACCGCGTGGTAACGGGCGTACCACCCCAACCAATCGGTCGGCATATACAGTTTCCAACGACCGATCGACAGCAGGGCCTCTCCCAGGGCAGGCTGGTAATCCAGCCGTGCCGCAACATACTCAGTGCACACCCAGCACAGAGCCATCAGCAGCACGACGACGACGCCGATGGTCCGCGCCATCAGGGCGCGGGGACCGGCTGCCTGGAGGGGCGCCTCGTAAAGGGGACTTGTCAATGAAGTGCGGTCAATCATTATGAAGGCTTGCCGTTTACAACACTCGTTTCCAACCGCCGGCGCCTGATCAAACTGGTCTCACCGGCAGCGTCGAGCTTCTCGAGGGCATAGTCGCGGCAGGTCTGCAGCAGGTGAAAGTAGACCGTATCCCCGACCACTGTCGAATCGAGTAGTGACTTGTCCCGCAGGCTCGTCAAAATATCCAACACGTCTGCCCCGGCTATGCCATCGCCGACAACCAGCGCGCCGGCGGATTCAGCATCAAAGCCGCCATCGAAGATGGCCAGTCTGCGCAACGTCATCTGCTCAGCGGGAGTCAGCGTCTCGTGGCTCCAATCCAGCATCGCCCGCAAGGTCCGATGTCGCGTCACGGCCGTGCGCGGACCCCGTGTCAGAAACTTCAGCCGATCGCTCAATCGTGACACCAGCGCGCGCGCGCCGAAAACCTCCGCGCGCGCCGCCGCCAACTCGAGGGCCAGCGGCAAACCATCCAGCCGGCGGCAGATCTCCACAACAGTAGCGACCTCCTCCTCCCCGATCTCCAGAGCATCCCGGCTCTCGCCGGCGCACTGCATGAAGAGATTCACCGCCGGGAAGGCGAGTGCCTCTGCGACGCTCAACATTGCGGAGCGCGGCGGCGACTCCAGGGGCTTGAGGCGCAGTACGGACTCGCCCCGCGCGCGCAGGGGCTCGCGGCTCGTGGCCAGAATGTGCAGCTCGGGCGCGAGTGCCAGCAGTCTCTCGGTGACGAGGGCCATGACATCGACGATCTGTTCGCAATTGTCGAATACGAGCAGTACCCTGCGGTGTCGGAAGTGCGCCGCGATGTCTATCACCGGATCGGCAGAGGTGATCCTGAGTCCCAGAGCGTCGGCAATGGCGCCCGGCACAGAGGCAGACTGGACGATCGATTCGAGCTCGACGAAGCAAACATCCGCGAAATGACCCGGTTCCAGGGAATGGACCGCGGCGAGAGCGAGGGTCGTCTTGCCCACACCGCCCGGTCCCGCGATGGTCATGAAACGCATAACGGGCAGGCGCGTAACGAGTCTGGAGAGCACCTCGTCGCGGCCGATCATCCGTCGCGGCGGTCGCGGAATAATGTGCGACGGCGTGCTCGTGTTGGCGGCCGGCAGGTCGCTCACCGGCATCACAGGAGCACCGAAACGGTAGCCATGGCCGCTCACGCTCTCGATATACCGCGTGCCTCCCCTGCCGTGCTCGAGAATCTTGCGCAGGTTGGAGATGTGTACCCTGAGGGTCGCCTCTTCGACCTTGCTGCCCGGCCATGCGCGCAGCATGAGCTCGCTCTTTTTCAGGACCGCTCCCGCGCGTTCCACCAAAGCCACGAGAATCTCCCACTCATGGCCGCCAACTTGCAGTGGCACACCGTCGCGCAACAGCAGCCGCCGCGTGGGATTGAGCCGATAAGGTCCAAAAGCAACCTCCGGATGATTTTCTGCGGGATTGTCGTCTGTGTCAGGCATCGCGACGGATCACTGCGAATGGCAGCCCTCATGGGCATGCACATCGTGCGGCAAGGGCGCGGTGCCGGGAGTTAAGATTCGCTCAAGACAGCACAGGTCGTACCTCAGACCTGCTGGTCCAGGCTCGCCGCGCTCATGAGGGCAAGCGACTAACGGGCATCGGGGTGGCGCGGCGGCGGCAATACAACCAAACGCCTTCCGAAACGATAGGCATCGATCGAGTAGGCCCCTGGACCCAACATCGCCAGGGCCAGTGCGCTCAGAATCGTCACGGACAGGACACCTTCACTGCCCGGGCCGATGTTGGTGAGTCCCACGAGCCGGACCACCGGTGTGAGCACAGCGACCATCGGGGTGAGAAATCCGGCGGACAAGGTCGCTGACAGCAACACGAGGGCGCTGAGCACCCAGCCCGGCAACTCCTCGTGGGCGCCGAAGGCTTCGAGAAGGGCGGGCGCGGCGACGGCAATTCGCAGGAGCACCAGGCCAAGCCCGGGCCAACCGGGGGGAAACATGGAAAATAACCGCTGCATATACACCTGGAGGATGCCATCCCCGTCGCGTGGAGAATGCCGTCCTTGTCGCACTACGTGAACCCCAGAGACGGCTATACCGAGGCTCTACTTTCGGGCGATGCGCGCGACGCCTGGCAACAATAAACTAGCGGGCCGCCGGTCAGGTGGAGCTGCGCACCGCTTCGAGGCGTGTCACATTTCACGTGCCCGTCGTTGGATTTTCGTGAGCTCCCCGCTGTCGCAAAGTTTCTCGAGCGCGTGAGAGCGCGTGGTGTCGAGCAACCTGTAGAGAACCTTCTCGGCGGTCACTTCGGCCACGATGAGGGACTTGGCCACGAGATTGATCAGCCCCTCGAACACCCGTGCGGCATTCACCGTGTCATCCGCCGCCAGCGCACTGACGGACCGCAGATCGAAGCTTCCGACGAACACTGCCAAGCGGCGCAGAATGATCTGCTCAGACGTCGACAGCAGTTCGTAACTCCATTCGAACGTCGCGCGCAGCGTTTGATGTCGCGGCACGGCGGTCCTTCGGCCGCGGACGAACAGGTGCAATCCCCGATCCAGCCTGGTGGCCACCCCGGCGACGCCCAACAGATCCACGTGCCCCGCAGCCAGTTCGATCGCCAGCGGGTTCCCGTCGAGCCGACGGCAAATTTCCGCGATGAGGGGCACTTCGGCCTCGTTGAGGTTGAAGGTGTCCGAGGCTTCCCCGGCTCTCTCCACAAACAACTGCAGAGCCGGAAAGGCCAGCGCCTCTGCGCAGTTCCGCACACTCTCCCGTTGCGGCATCGCCAGCGGCGCCAGGCGGTGCACGGACTCACCCTCAGCGCGCAGCCGCTCGCGGCTCGTGGCTAGGATATGAACACCGGGGGCGTGCCGCAGCACCTTCTCCACGAGACTCGCGGCCGTCTCGATGAGGTGCTCGCAGTTATCCAGCAGCAAGAGCAGCGACTTGTCCTGTAAAAATGTCAGGATATCCGACAACGGGTCCGGCGCTGACGCCACAAGACCCAACGCGTAAGCGAGCGCGCCGGCGATTCCGCGCGGCTCGGTTAGTAATGCCAGGTCGACGAGGCAGACTCCATGTGGATACGAAGGAGCCAAGGTCTCCGCCACACTCACCGCCAGCGTGGTCTTGCCGATGCCTCCCGGCCCCGTGACGGTTACGAAACGCTGCTGCGGCACTCGGGCCGCCAGCATGCTGCGCGCCTGCGAGCGCCCCAACATTCGCGTCAGCGGCGTGGGCAGATTGTTGGCGCGATACGCCAGCGCGCCGGCTGCGCCGCAAATTGTCACCTCTGTAGCCACAGCGGGCATGGCGAAACAGGCCGGTTCCGGCATCTCGTGCAGACGTGTCACGGGGGCTACGAAGCGATAGCCTCGCCCGGAGACGTTCTCCACGTACCGGATTCCAGACTTGCCGTCGCCCAGGATCTTGCGAAGCGCGGCCATATGAACCCGCAAAGCGCCGCCCACGACGACGCTGTTCCTCCACACACGGGCGTGCAGCTCGTTCATGCTCACTGTTTCACCGGCCCGCTCCACCAACGCCAGCAGGATCCCCAGCGCGCGGCTGCGCAGACGAATCGGCTTGTCGCCTTCGCGCAGCACGTGCCGCAGCGGATCGAACCGAAATGGCCCAAAGGCCAGCACCTCGTACCCGGCGCCGAGAGACGTCGTGGCTGTATGTCCCTCGAGCGCGCGGCCGCGGCCGAGGTTCAGCCGTACTGGCTCAGAACGCAGGGACCCGAATGCAACAATCTCCTGTTTTCGAGCGCCCTGGCCGGCGAAGCGCAAGACGTGAGTTGCACGAGGAGCATTACCGATTCGGCATGTTGGGTCGATTGACTGGCTCATGGAACTGCGCGTCCTCAGGTTCTTCCAATGTTTGACAGGCTACCGTGGACAGTTCTGGGCCGCGTCGCGCCATGCGAGGAGCCCTTGCTAGCCCTTTCGGGTAGGTGTGAAAAAGCACACCAACGAAGGTTACCGGCCCAAGTTCGCACACGAGGTAACGAGTGGCATAAAGATGCACAGGCATTCCGCTACGGGACGATTCTGCTAAGATGTCGCGCGTTTCAGGGCGAATACGCCTAACGGCCGCGATGCCAAACGCGGCGCCCACGGAGGAGCATCGATTATGAACACCGCGAAAGATCTTCGGCGCATACGCATACTCAGTGTCGACGATCATCTGCTGTTGCGCGAGGGAGTCGCCGCGGTGATCGAAGACCAGCCGGACATGGAGCTCGTTGCACAAGCCGCCAATGGATGCGAAGCCATCGAGGCTTTCCGGGAACATCGGCCGGACGTGACGCTCATGGATTTACGCATGCCGGATATGGGCGGCATCAAGGCGATTGCCGCGATTCGGTCGGAGTTCCGGTCCGCCCGCTTCATCGTGTTGACCACCTATGCCGGAGATGTACAGGCGGTCGCGGCGCTCAGGGCGGGTGCCTCGGGGTATCTGTTGAAGAACAACTTGAGGAAGGAGTTGATCGAGACCATTCGGGCGATACACTCCGGCAAACGCCACGTTCCGCCCGAGATCGCCAGGGAAATCGCCGAGCACGCCGTCGACGATGCACTGACCGAGCGCGAAGTCGAAGTGTTGAAACGCGTTGCCGCCGGCAAGACGAATAAGCTGATTGCCGCCGAACTTTCGATTTCCGAAAGCACGGTCAAGGCGCATTTGAAGAGTATCCTGCCGAAGCTCAACGCGAGCGGCCGCACTCATGCCGTCATGATCGCCCTGAAGCGTGGTGTTCTCGATATCTGATTCCGGCGGTGCCCCATTTGCCGGGATAGCCCACGCCGCCTCGCTGATCCAATGGCGTACCAGGGACCGGTTGCCGGCTCATCGTTCACGCACCCTAGGACGTCCTCGAGCATGCGCACCACCTCGGTTTCCTTGCCAGAAAGCGCCTCGATGTGAATATAGAAGGCCTTTCGGCCATCCTCGCCGTTACTCCCCGACACTCGTACACCCCTATGGGGGCGTACTTGGCTGAGCGGCGCGGGGTGGGGTACAGGACCCGGGAAGCTGGACATTTCCGGCCCTCTAGAATGTTGTTCAGCGCCCATCAAGTTTCCTCCGTTCCGAGGGCTCCTACTGTAGGGCAAAGTGGCTTCTGGGGGTGCCTAAAGGTCGCTAGACTTTGCCTAAATGTCCACTATGAGTAACACAGCATCGCCAACAGACTGAGTAGAATGCAACATGGATAACTCTCTGCTCCGGGCGGTTCACCGTTACACCAAGACACGCGCCGACGAGGCCGGCATTGTAGCTACGCCGGTACCCGGCCTCTTCCTGATACGAAATACAGCTCCCAGCGAACTTGTGCGCACTATCGCGAGCCCTTTGGTGTGCTTAGTACTGCAGGGTACAAAGCAGGTCACCATCGGTAACAAGATGTTCACCTTCGCCGTCGGCGATACGATGATTGTGACGTCAAATGTGCCGACAGTTAGTCGAATTACCAAAGCCAGCATCATCGCCCCATACTTAGCGGGCGCTCTAGATATTAACCCTGCATTCGTCGCTGAATTGAATATGACCACGAGCGCGGCCAAACCCACAGTTTGGGAGCCGACCGCCAATACAGACACTGAGGTCCGGGACGCGATGCTCAGATTAGTACAGCTGCTGGATCGACCTCAGTCGTTGGCCGTATTGCGGAAGTCACTGTTGCGTGAGATACATCATTGGCTACTGCTCGGCAAACATGGGCAGGTGATTCGTAACCTCGGTTCTCCGCACGGCCCAGTTCAGAGAATCGCCCGGGCGGTAGCGGTCAGCGACCCGACGCCGCTCGACACTAGAACCTGCACTTCGGGCATTTCTGAAGTCTGCGGCATCTGCCGGCCAGGTTCGCCCCGATATAGCCGCCGAGGAGCTGTTGGGCGCGGTCGCGAGCTTGTGCATGCACGCTTTCGTGCAGGGACCCAAACACGCTCGGCGCATGGCTTCTCTGTTAGTCGACGGGTTACGTTTCGGCGCGAGCTCTCATCCGAAGTCCAAGAAAGCGGCTCGTCGCAAAACTTAAGATTTGTCTTTCGGATTGCTCATGTGTTGAACCTTCGACGGCGCTGTGAAAACACGGAGGCGCTGTGCGCATCACTCATCCACCCGACTTGCTCGCGCGCGCCGCGGCAAGTTACGGTCGATCCAGTCCTCTACGCGGCAAGTACGGGCCTTTGCTACTACCTCTCAGGTAGTTGCTGCGCCTCGCGTCGTCTCTATCATGCTGCCATCGACTCAACGCACCGAGGACCTATGAACGAATCCGATCTCACTCGTCGCACTTTGCTTGCCGCAGCTGCAGCAATCCCGCTTGCAAGCATTGCCCCCGCAAGCGAAGGCATTCAATCCGCTCATCCAAAGGATATCAATATGACTTCGAGAACTTTCACCAAGTCTGCCGCACCAGATTGGCTGCTCGCGTTCTGGCGCGAGATCGACGACAAGACCTGGGGCAAAGGCTTTGACTGCTTCAAAGAGAACGCCGTTGCCAATCTCGGTGTCAGCGATTGGCATGGGCGCGAGGCTATCCGCGAGAATCTTCGTGCCTTCGTCGACAAGAACTTTACTGCGCACCACGAGGTCGTGGAATACTGGGACGGTGGATCGCTCAAGGTGTTTCGGGGCTTTGTGACCATGAAACCCAATGATCCGACTCAGAAGACCGTCCGGCCCGCGATGACTCACTTCTTTTACATGGATGAGAAGGATCCATCGAAGGTGGCTCACTGGTACGGGTCTGTCGGCCCGGTCGCATTCTAGGATGCGGCAGCGCAAGGAGTGGCGCGCACGTCATACTGCGCTTCGGATTCATCAGCTCGATAAGCACTATGTCCAAATCGAAGAACAGGACTCAGGCGAATGACCTCGGAGCGCTGCTGCGTCAGTGGCGGGGTGTCCGCAACAAGAGCCAGATGGAGGCGTCACTCGATGCTGGGGTCTCACAACGGCATTTGAGCTTCATCGAGATCGGCCGCAGCGTTCCGAGTCGTGAGACCTTGATCGACATTGCCGAGGCACTGGAGATTCCCTATCGGGATCGCAACTCGCTCCTGCTTGCGGCCGGGTACGCGCCCATGTACAAGGATGCCGGCTGGGATGAGCTTGAGCTGCGAAGCATCACCGGAGCGCTAAATCGCATGCTGCGACAGCATGAACCGTATCCTGCCCTCGTTATGGATCGGTACTGGACCGTACTGCAGACCAACACGGCTGCGCCGCGCTTCTTCAATAGCTTCGTGGACCTCTCGGCGCGCCCGCAGCCGCGCAACCTGTTGCATCTCATGTTCGATCCGGGAGGTATGCGACCCTTCGTTGCGAACTGGGAGGAGGTGGCGCGAACGCTGATTCAGCGCGTCTACCGGGAATCGGTGGACAGGGCCATCGATGAGAAATCACAAGATCTCATCAGCGCGTTACTCGCCTATCCCGGGACGAAACAGGAATGGCGAAGTCCACCAGTTCGGCGGGCACCCTCGGATCTGCCTGTCATCCCGATCCGCTTCATGAAAGATGGGGAGATCTTGAGCTATTTTTCGATGCTGACGACGCTTGCCACGCCTCAGGCAATCGCTACCCAGGAGCTGCGTATCGAATCCATGTTTCCGATGGACGGGGCCACGGAGACTCAGCATGCACGAATTATGAATCACGCGCAGAACGTCAATCATTGAACTGATCAGCAGCCATCCGTGGCATTTCCGAAACACAAGCGAACGGAATCTGATAGAGGCGTTTCCTGGAGCCCGCAATTCGCTCAAGGAATTTAACGTCGATCTGCAGTCGGTGCCCGGGCTGTGGCTTCTCGTATCGATGCCAGGCGCGGCCTGTCGGCTGGCGCTTCTGATTGGCAGGCAGGCGGTTCATCCCATAGCGGATCAGGATGCGGTGCGCCGTGGACGGAGCCACGTCCACGTTATGAAAGCGATGTAGATAGCTGGTGATGCGGGTCGGCCCAAATCGGTAACGCTCCTGCAAATACAGGATCTTAGACACCATATTACGCGGTGTTGCACGAGGAAAGTGAAGAGGCGCTCGAGGCCGATCGCACAGACCGGCATCACCGTGGCTTTTGTACCTAGCTCGCCACTTATAGAAGGTTTTGCGAGAGAGACCGAAATGCCGGCAGGTCTGAGCCACGAACGACATCGCTTCGTTCGGTTTCCAGAGTTGGAACCCGGCCGCCTACGAGCAAGCGCTCAAGGACGAGTTCGATCAACTCTACGAGGAAGGTGCGCACCGCCGCCGGATGATGGTGGTGGCGCTGCACGATCGCATCTCAGGTCATGCCAACCGAGTGCGCGTGCTCGACCGTTTTCTCGCCTATGCGCGCTCCAAGCCCGGTGTCTGGTTCGCCCGCAAGGACGAGATCGCAGCCCGGGCGCTCGAGCACCGCGAGGTCACGCCGGTGTACGACCGTGGCGCGCCCACCGTCAGCGGTCTGCCAGGCTCCGCAACATAACTCCTCTGGCTCCTCCGCCGGCGATCCGCGGACATCCTGCGCCAGGTTGAGCCGCTGTCCGGGCCCTGCGTAGCGCTCCTCTTTCGAACGCTTGCCACCGGACAACCGTCGCGCTGCAGAACGCACGGCGGGGGGCCTAAGCCTCGAGTCGTAGCGGGAGGGGTTTGTCCCTGCCGCGCTCATAGTCCCGCCGGCGCATGAACGCTTCCGCCCCGGCCCCCTGGCACCGGTCGAAGACCTCCGGCTTGGTC
>Ga0210388_10000715_pt1 | contig 26559 bp, 21 predicted proteins | sample IncBWC19OmetaG_FD_155485 | JGI IMG/M metagenome (GOLD analysis project Ga0210388, IMG submission 155485) | Forest soil microbial communities from Barre Woods Harvard Forest LTER site, Petersham, Massachusetts, United States - Inc-BW-C-19-O ...
CGAGTTCGTTCGATTCGGCGTGGAACATGCGGAGGTCTTCCAATGATTACCCAGAGAGCGATGCTCGCCGCGGTCCATATCAGCATCTGGACCGCGACCAAACATGACCGCAAAGTGAGCCGCGATGTTGCCGACCGCAACGGCGCTCGCGAACAGGCAGGACGGTACAACAAACAACTTCTGATGGGCGCTGGCAAGCTAGAAGATCTGCGCACACTCGCCGGGCAGATACGCCAGTACTTCTACAAGATCACACTCCCGTGGTCCGACGAAGGCTTCCGGCTGCTGCCCTCACATTTTTACTTCGATCTCACGACCCGGATGCGTGAATTCGAGACGAGCTTCTCATCCGGCGTCGACCAGTTTCTCGCCGTCTATCCCGGTTACATTCGCGAAGCGCGGGCAGAGCTTGGAGGCCTATTCCTCGAGGAAGATTATCCGTCCGCAAACAAGCTCCGCGAGAAGTTCAGCGTGAAGCTTGAAATTCTCCCGGTTCCGACCGGGGATGACTTCCGCGTACAGATGTCGGCCGAAGAGCAAGCTCGGGTCGCGCGCGAGATCGACGCGAACGTCCGTCAATCGTTGACTCAGGGAACGGAAGACCTTTGGAAGCGTATGCGAGAAGTCGTGAAGCATTTGGTCGACCGCTTGAGTGAGCCTGAATCGAGGTTCCACGCGACGATGGTGACCAACATCTTCGATCTCGTCTCGCTGCTGCCTCAACTCAACGTCAACCAGGACCCCGACCTCGAACGGTTCGCTTCGCAGATCCGCGACAGGCTGTGCAATTACACGGCGCAGGGGCTGAAGAAGAATGACGAGCTGCGGACCGCCACTGCCACACAGGCCGCTGGGATCGTCGCAGAAATCGACCAGGTGCTCGAATCGCGGCGTTCGCACCCGGTCGCCTCTCAGCCCGTCGTCACTCCGTCTCCGATGCCCGATGTCTCCGACATTCTCGCCCACATGTCGGCCTACATGGAGATCCCGGCAACACTATGAGATACGAGACAGCTGCAGCAAAGCGAATCCAGAAGGCGCGCACCACTCTCCTGCTAAACCATCCATTTCGGCACGCTGCTGTTCCGGCTCAAAGGACGCGAGACCTCCTCCCTAAAGACGATGGCTACTGACGGGGTCTCATTGTTCTACAACCCGGAGTTCGTGGCGACGCTTGCCGCGGCGAAGCTGAGCGGGGTGCTTGCGCACGAAGTTATGCACCCCAGCCTCCAGCACCACGTACGCCGAGGAAACCGCAGCGCGAAGAGATGGAACATGGCATGTGACTACGCCATCAACCCTCTGGTGATCGATGCGGGGCTGGCTCTGCCGAAGGATGTCCTCATCGACAACCGGTTCCGGGGCATGAGCGCCGAGCGGATCTACAACCTCATCGAGGAAGAAGGTGAGGACGGCGGCCAGCAGCAGGATGACGGGCAGGGATCTGCGGAAAACAACCTGGACGGCCCCGGAGGAGGCAAAGACGATGCGGGGGCCCCGGAGACACCTGGCGGATTCGGTCAGGTGCTCGATGCACCGGCGGCAGCAGATGCCGATGGGAAGAATGCAAACGAGCAGGCGCGAGATTGGCAGATCGCGGTTGAGCAGGCCCAGACCATCTCGAAACTTGCCGGGGAGATACCTGCCGGGCTTGAACGGAGTTTGGAGGGAGCCGAAGAGGCCCAGGTCGACTGGCGGGAAATCCTACGGCATGCCTGGTCCGAGACGACCCCATCCGACTACTCCTGGATGAGGCCGAATCGAAGGCACATCTGGCAAGGGCTCTACCTTCCCGGTGTTCAGCGCGAAGGCGTCGGAGAGGTTGTCATCTTCGTCGATTGCTCCGGCTCGATCAATGCGAGGCAACTCTCTCTGTTCGAAGCCGAGGTGCGCTCGATTCTCGAAGGACAACGGCCGGAACGCGTCTACGTTGTTTATTTCGACGCATGCGTCCACCGGGTTGATGTCTACGAAGCTGGTCAACCCATACAACTCAGTCCCGTGGGCGGGGGCGGGACCGACTTCCGGCGCTGCTTCGATTGGGTTGAGGAGAGCCATCTGCAACCCCAGATCGTAGTCTTTCTGACTGACCTGTATGGGACTGTACCGGAACGAGAACCAGCTTTTCCGGTTGTCTAGGCATCTACCGGATCGCAGCAAGTTGCGTTTGGTCAGGTGGTTCCGATGCAGGCTGCTTAGGAGTTCGGTCACTCGCTCGGACGATGGAGGTGGCATAGCTTTCCACCTCCACCGAGAGTAAGTCCGAATAGATTACTCAACCACTCGCTAGGACGAAACACCTAGCCCACACCACCTCACGGAATGGAGATCAGCAAGCTGCCGCTCATGCCGAGTGACTGCTCATGTCCGGCGCCGAAGGTCTTTGCGCCAAAGCTGCGCTCCCATGCCGGCTCCAGATACCAGCCAAACTTATGCTTCTTCGCCGGCCAGAACATAAAATCCCCCGCAATCTCGACGGCAAAGGAGTTCGTGGTCGCCCCGTTCTGCCGCAGGTGAATCCACTCCGGGCCAACGCCGACCATGAACTCGACCTTGCGCGAGAACGTCCACGGCTTCTTGAACAGCAGGTCGGTATCCCATCCCGTCCCATTGTGGGTGAAAAACGGCGTCATCCCCGCCTCAAGCTCCAGCCACTTTTCAATGGGCGTCACTTCCACGGCAAGATTGGGCCCGAAAGTGGCTGCGCCGCCGTTGATATTCCAGCTCTCTTCCGCGCCTACTTCCAGAATCGCCAAGCCTTCTTTTTCGTCCGTATCGGCATTCTGCGCAGTGATTGTCCGGCTGCACAGCAGCTGGCACACCACAGCGGCAAATCGCAGCAGGATGGATTCGGCTCTCACTCCGCCTTTATCCCTATCATTTTCAATTTCCCACGGCCATGCGAACATACGGCAGTCCAGTCCCTTACTGCCTGCGCTCATAGCCGCCTACGCGCCTGGGCCAAGAGCGAACATGACGCTCGACAACAGAGATGGGGGGAACGACGGAATTTTCGACAATAACTTCCCCTAGTGCGTTAGGAGAGCTGATCCAGCAAGGGAGAGAGCGTTGTTGAGCCTCGGAACGTTTTGGCTTCGCCAGAGGTATATTTGCTGCGAAGTCTGAGTGGACACCGATTGAAAACGAAAATCAAAGTTGCCTTTGTTTCACTATGTATATTCTCCAGCTCGTTCATAGCCTCCACCCAAACACCGCCCTTTCAGTTCCTGCAAAAGCCCGGACCGTATTCGGTTGGTTTGAAGATCGTCGATCAGTACGACCGTTCACGCACCTATCCTGCTTCCGTTAGGGATTCATCGAAATTTCCGAAGGACCATGCCCGTCCGCTGCAGACGCTGATCTGGTATCCATCACTGCGAAGCACAATTCAACCAATGACGGTTGGCGAATACACTCAATTGGCCGACACGGAGACCCACTTCGACGCCCCGGACGAGCAGAACAATAAATGGCGTTCACGGCTGAAGACTTCATCTGAAATTCTGCTGTGGGCTGTGCGGGATGCAAATCCGGCAGAAGGACGTTATCCGATTCTGATCTATGCTCCCAGCGATTCTTCTGTTTCATGGGAGAACGTCGATTTGTGTGAGTATCTTGCCAGTCATGGCTACGTCGTTCTCGCAAGCCCGTCAATGGGGGTATCGACGCGGGACATGACAGATGATCTGGAAGGGATCAACGCACAGGCTCGCGATATCTCGTTTCTCATCACATATGCCGGCACGCTCCCCGACACCGACTCTTCCAGGATCGCGGTGGTGAGTTGGAGTTGGGGCGGCATCTCGAGCCTGTTTGCCGCGGCACGAGATACACGCGTCGATGCCCTCGTTTCCATGGATGGCAGCATGCGCTATTACCCGGGTCTCGTGCAGAAGGCGGGCGATGTTCATCCGGAACGAATGACCATACCACTTCTTTTCTTCACCCGGGGAGATCTGAGCCTTGAAGCGCTGGCAAAGGACGATGCTCCTGCCGCAAACAGAATTGGTCCAAACGTTCTGAACTCGTGGACCGGCGGAGATCTCTTTACCGTGCATATGCTGGGCATGTCACACCCCGAATTCAGCTCTATGTTTCAACGTAGAAAGAATGAGCAAGGCTTTACCGAGGATCAGGTAGCCGATTACGGACGCAGTGACACCAATACGAGTCATGCCTGAGTTGCACTTTATGCTCTGAACTTTCTAAATGGCTACTTGAAATATGACGTTTCGGCGAAAGCGTTTCTGGAAAAAACCCCGGCTGAAAATGGCGTTCCCAAGCACTTTATGGGCGTTACGTTTCGCGCTGCACGGAAACTATCCGACTCGAACAGCAGGTAAAGTAATCAGCTATGCCATTTCATCGTGGGAAGGTAAAGAGCTCGACGAGCGCCCTCACGCGCTCTTTCTGACGGCTGCGCGGAAATCGCTTGGTTCTCATCAACTCGGCGATCCCATGGAGGCTAGCCCAAAACAGTTCCGATATCACCTCTGGCTTCGAGCTCTGCCCCTGAAACAACTCCAGCAATTGAGAAAACGCGAATCGCAGCTCCGGAGGAGTCGCCGCGTCGTCAAATGGTACGCTCAGGTTGAGCGAAAACATCACCTCATACAGTGCCGGCGAAGACGCAGCAAACTCCAGATATGAGGCCGCGACCGCTTCGACCGGATTTTCATTTCTAACCCGTTTCCGTGCCTTCTCCAAAGTCAGGCCCATCTCTTGGAAACCCTCGACAGCAACCGCGGCGAGAATCCCTTCACGGCTCCCAAAGTGAGCGTACAAAACGGGTTGGCTATATGAGATTTCGTCAGATAGCCGCCGGACGGTCACGTTCGACCACCCTTCAAGCTCCGCGATTCGTCGTGCGGCACTGATGATCTGTGCCCGTCGGGCCTGCTTGTCCCGCAGTTTTCGTTCCGCAATTCGGTTAGCAGCCAGCTCTGTCTCCATCGGTAGCAATTATAGCGCCGCTAGATTTTCTTGGTCGGACATTGAATCTTCCTCAAATGCTCCACATCATATATAGCGCTGCTAGATTTTCTAACGGAGGATCGCTTTATGCATAGCCCTATTCCACTCATCCTGGCTACTCTCACCGCGGTGGGGATCATAGTTATCGGTTGTTTCTACCTCATATCTCCTGTACGAGTCTTAGGATCGTTTGGCTTGAAGCCGCCTGCATCCGATGCAGACACTCGTGCGTGGCTACGTCTTAAAGGAATTCGGGATGTCGCATCAGGATTGGTCGTGCTGACAACGATGCTGACCACGGATAGCCGGACGGTGGGCATAGTTCTTCTTGTTTTCGCCATCATCCCTTTTGGCGACATGTCCAATATTTTGGTGTCGGGCGGGCGGAAGGCGACAGCGTTCTCTGTTCATGGCGTGACCTGCGCGGTGATGCTGGTCGCCGGCCTCTTGTTGATCCGGGCCATTTGAACCAGGCCATTTGGGAGAAATGCTTCTAACCGCTCTTTTCGACCGTGAGGAAAAAGGAGAAGGCACTATGAACCATTGGATATGTCCGGTATCTTTGGTAGGCATTCTGAGCACAGCAGTGGTGTGTGGCACGGACATGTTCTTTTTGACTGTCGGCCGCCCCGCTCTTAGATTGGCTTCATCCTCTGCCGGAACCGAAGTTATGGGATTTCTCCACATGTTCGGCGACGCGCGGATGCCGATCTGGGGCGTCTCGGCGATCTTGTCCAACCTCTTGCTGGCCGTTTTAGGCAGGAGTGAGCAGCGCTGGTTTTATCTCGGATCGCTCTTAATGCTGATTCTGTTCGTCGTTTTCTATGCTCGCTTGTCAAAACCGATCAATCAGATTCAAACCGAAGCGGCAAAAAGCGGAAAAAGCCTGAACAATGCTAGAGAGCTACAAGTCTCGTGGGATAGATCGTTAATCATCCGTGTCCCGTTGCTCGTTGTCTCTCTGCTAGCCCAGTGCCTCGCATTATTGGTTGCCTCGGCGTAAATGCGGCTGGTGCGCTCCCCTTTCACGAGTTAGGAACCTTTCGGCGATGGTGTTGAGCGACGCAGCCTTCCATCGTGCCCCATCAGCCACCGCATAAGCACAAGAACCTGCCAAAACCGGAACGGCGAGCATTCCTGTTCCGATCATGCCCAAGGTAGAAAAACGAGTAAGCGCCAGCACCTGCCAGAGGTCGAAGCGCTTCTGCTGCCTGCTTGGCCGTTTCGATGTCTTTGTGACCGTGCGCGTTCAGGGTGGCCGCTGTAGTCAAGATCAGAGAATACGTGACGACGTTGGAGAGCAGCACTCCGGTAAAGACATCTCGTTTTGCTGTGCGAATCTCAGCGTTGGTAAAGCCCCTGCTTTGAGCGACCCTCATTTCCCCACGATCGCGGTCTTCTTCCACCTCCTGCGCCGCTTGCCAAAAGAAGAAGTAGGGCGAGATCGTTGTGCCGAGAATCGCTACCAGGACAGGTACGGAAGCCCTTGCTTCATTCGATGTGCGGAACAGTGTCGAATAAAGCGCGGCGCGCCAATCCGGATGCGCCAGGAAAGCCGTGATGATATACGCGAACAGCGCCAACGTAGGCCAATTGAAGATACGGGCCATCAAGCGATACGGCGTCCAGAAGAGCAGTGCGACGATTAGCGCCGCAAAGAACGGTGTCCAATCGAGAGCGGAGACCCCGTCATCCTTTGCGTGGCATCCGCCATGCCGCCGAGGTCCGCGCCAATATTGAAGACATCGGCGACGATAACCGGCGAAGCAGCCAGCCAAAGAATCCAGCGCGGATACCCTGTGCGAATGACGCTCGCTAAACCACAGGCGGCAGCTCGCGGCTTCATTTTCGCTATAAAAAAGCGTTAACGACGGGGCAATGCACTCATCGAGAGAATCTCTGCGCTCAATTCAAGATAGATGTTCGCAAAGCTTGTAGCGGCCAGCAACCCCGATCCGACAAGTCCCCGCTCGATCGCTCGCGACGCCCTGCGGGCCATGGTCGACCATCATCATTGCAACACAGCTGCGCGTCTTCAGGCTGACCTCTGCGCGCTATCCATCAAACGCTACCTGAAAATCATGCATTCTCGGCTGAGAGAACAGCCAATCTCACCCAAGCAATTTCTGGACCTGTAAATGGGCGGTTTTTCGCCTATTCGCCACTTTTCCTTGAGTTCTGAACGGTCTCTGGCGCGAGTTGAGGCGCAGACGGGAGAAACCTTGATGTCTCCGAAACCTCTTAAATTTCACATAAAATCTCGTGACAATGAGGCGATCTTCCTCAGCCAGTACAAATGGCTGCTCGATTGGGCCCGTCAATTGACCCAAGGCCTGCCCGGTGAGGGCGAAGACCTCGTTCAAGACTTATATATCCGCTTCGTTCAGATGCGATCGGGCTCGAGGTTTGCGGATGAAGACCACATCCGTGGCTATCTCTACAAATCTCTGAAGAACCTGTACATCTCTCGCAAACTGCGTTACGGGCGGGATGCGGTTTCTGGTCTTCTGGTTGTTGATTTCGATTCAGTCGAATTTGCAATGCAGGGAATCGATCGGAGCGAACTCCTGCATGTTCGCGGCGATCTCGCCGCCGTTTGTGAGTATGCCTGTATTCGCAGAAAGACCAATCGTGCCGCAGCGGCGCTCATTCTTCGCTTCTTCCTTGGTTATCTTCCGACGGAGGTGCTGTACCTCCTCCGTACAAACCGTTCCACGCTTGACGCCCTGCTTCAAACAGCCCGCCTCGAAGCGAAAGCATACTTGAATCGCCCCGGAGTGCTTCGCTTTCTGCATCGTGGTGAACGGTCGGCTCCCTCCTTTCCCCGTTTTCTGCCGGAAGAGCCGGAAGCTTTATTCACAGAACTCCATCGACGCATCTTTTCGCAAACAGAAGGAGCATGTCTCTCCTCCGAAATACTCAAAGATCGTTACGCGCTGCACCCAGATGCTCCGGCATTCAGTATCCAGGAGATAGCTCATCTCACGAGCTGTCGAGAGTGTCTGAACCAAGCGAGTCGGCTCTTGGGGTTACCAGATCTCGTGCTCCGATTCTTTACAGAAGGAAAGTCTCCGGAAGACGGGCCGCCGCCTTCTGCCCCAACAGCGCAGGACGGACTGAGAAAGCTCAGGCGGAAGCTGCGGGAAACCTACGAACATCGCCCCAAAAAGCTTCAGATCGCTGTTGACGGCGAAATTCGCGGAGTACAAACAATCACCGCAGCTTACAGTAACGTCCAACTCAAGCTTGGAGCCCTCTCAAAGCCAGGCTTCGTCGAAGTGTTCAGCGAACAAGGCATCGGTCTGCTGTACTTCGACCCGCAACAGGAAACGGTACCCGCTATCCTCTGGTCATTCAAACCAAGCCTGACAACGGCTGGTTTGCATGCGATTCCGGAGAGGACCATGATCCCTCTTTTGCGCCTCAGCCCATTGCCAATGCGGGCATGATCTACCTGATCCGTAGTTATCCTGAAAAGTGGAAACAACAAGAGGAAGTCGATCACTATCCGAAAGGCTATCCAGGAGGTATCGGGGAGGCAGCATTTCAGATGGATATATGGGATAGTGCCATCGATGCCCTGGACAGACAAGGCTTCATCGATCGAAGCAATCTCGGCATCATCGGTTTCAGCCGTTCAGGCTGGTATACCGAGTTCGTTCTTGCGCACTCCGAAAACCATTTTCGCGCTGCTACCGTTGCCGACAATGTCCAGTACAGTCTCGGCGAATATTGGCTGGCCCATGACAGCAATACCGTTCGAGCTTACGACCAGATGTACGGAGGTCCGCCGTATGGAGCCTCGCTCACCAACTGGCTGAACTATTCGATATCCTTCAACCTTCAGCGAATCCACACGCCAGTGCTCATGGAGGCGATGGGCTATGGAACTCCTTACAACAACGAGAATGCGCCTCCACTCAATCTGGCTTCCGACTTTGAGACACTTGCGGGACTTCATCGCATGGGCAATCCGGTCGAACTCTATTACTATCCTAACGAGTTGCATGAACCAGAGCACCCCTTGGCTCGCCTCGCAACACTCCAACGCAATCTCGATTGGTATCGCTTCTGGCTTCAGGGTTATGAACGCCCAAATCCGGACGTCGCCGATCAGTATGGACGTTGGCAAGAGATGCGCCAACCTAGGATGCAGAGATGAAGTCTTTGGCTCTTCCGATTTGCAGATGTGGGAAGCGCAAAGCGAATTCATATCTGATAGCCTGTTGCCGGCGCCGGAAATCCTCCAGCGTCCAATGGCCTGGCGAACTTGGCTTCCCGCGCGCTCTATCAGATTGAGTCGTAGCGCGCGCATGCCGTCTTTTGCGGACACTCCACAACGAAGGCAGCTTGCCTTTATTCGAGCTTGCTGAGATAGCGCGCTTGAGCAGGCTAACCGTCTTCAGACTCATGACCACACTTCAATCGAACGGTATGGTCGTGAAAGACGGGAGCCTGAAATACCGGCTCGCCGGGGTGTCTCCGGGCCGACGGTACAAGATCGATATTTGCGGAGACTGATGAGACATCTTTCCACCGCGCCGTGTTTCGTGGCCTCACCGAGAGCGCGAAAGAGCGGGGGTAGATCTCATTGCCCTCAATAGTCAATCGAGTCTCGATGTCGCGCTTGAAAACGCAGAGCGTCTCCTGGCCGACAATGTCGATCTCATCATGATCTTTCAGTCCTATGCGCAAATTGCCTCTGTAATTGCCACGGTGACTCGTGGCATTCTGGCCGACAGTGCGGGTGTACCAGCCTTCGGCCAGCACGGAGATAGTTGACCGGGCAGATGGCACCTGTCCGATCAGTCCCCCCAGAAAGCGGTCATATTTTATCAGTTGTTATTTTGATTCGATGGAATAGAACAGCGAGCCTTCTCATCCTCGAGAAAGCCCTATTCCGCAAAACAAGTGTGCAACGGTACCCGCGCCCACCTGTCGCTTACACTGCGACAAAGCCACCGTCAACGAACAGCTCTATTCCAGCGACGAAACTGCTGTCGTCCGAGGCAAGAAACACGACGACTTTGGCCAGTTCATCCGGCTCTCCAATACGTCCAAGCGGTACGCCAGCAACCAGCCCGGCTTTGAGCTGCTTCTCCTGCTCAGAGTCGTTACCGACTAGGCCGGAGATCGCGGGAGTATCGATCGGCCACGGACTGACCACATTTACGCGGATCTTGCGCGACTTCAGCTCGTTCGTCCATGTGCGCGCGAAGGAGCGCACTGCGGCCTTGGTCGCGTTATAAACGCCGAAGTTCTCGAATCCTCTAACGGAGACGATGGAGCCGTTCAGAACTATGGTTGCCCCATCCGGCAGCAAAGGGAGCGCCTTCTGCACTGTGAAAACGAGGCCCTTCACATTGATGTTGAAAGTCTTGTCAAAGTGTTCTTCGGTATAGCTACCCAAGGGCACAAACTCGCCGCCCCCCGCATTGGCGAAAACAACATCGAGTTTGCCTTTTTCCCGCTTGATCTGCGCAAACAGGCGGTCGAGATCGTCAAGCTTCGATACATCGCCCTGCACCGCGGTTACATTTGCGCCGATCTCTTTTACCGCGGCGTTCGCCTGGATCGCGTCCACCTGACGGTGATAGGTGTACGAGTAGCTGCCGGGCAGCGTGTGCAGCGGATTGCCCAGCGGCTGCAATGCTTCGTAGAAGATGTAGGAGCCGTTCACGGTCCACCAGGGACTAATCTGCTGGTCGAGCTTCACTGTGACTTCCTGCGCGTGGTCGCGCACGTTATCCGTGCCGGTGAAGTTGTTCGTGCCGGGCGCTGGAGACGGAAAGTAGGACGCAATGTTCTTCCCGACGGTGTTGATGTTGGTCAGCGTGTTACCCGCGAAGGGTCGGCGATGAACTCCGGTTGCGTCGGTATAGGTGTCGTTCGGGTTGTAGATGGTGTGCAGCGAGCCGTCGGCATTGAAGTCGTGGGAGAAGTCGCCGCTACGTTCGACGTCTGTCGGCACGACGAATGTTTCCGTGTAGGGCGAGGTTTGGATGTAGCCTTCGGAGCCGATCCAGAAAAAGGTTTTGTCGCGGCCATCGTAGAGATGAGGAATGGTCACCGGCCCACCGAGGGACGCGCCCCAGTTGTAGTAAGGGCTATCGGGCCGCGGGATACCGCTGCGGTTGGCGAAGAAGTCATTGGCAAGCCATGCCGTCTGACGTGTCTCGCCAAAGACGGAACCATGTACCGTGTTCGCGCCGGAGCGCAGCAGCGTATTGAATACGCCTCCGCCGGTGCGGCCCACCTGCGCATCGTAAGTGAGCGCCTGCACCTTTACATCCTGAATGGATTCGATGGTGGGAATGGCGATTGGGCGGTTGTTGGTGTCAGTGATAGGCACACCGTCGATGGTGTAAAGGTTCGCGGCAACAGGCCCTCCGGCGACGGACGTCGCCGTGGTTCCGTTCTGATCGGCGAAGCGAATAAACTGCGGATTGCCGGTGTTGACGAAGACGCCGGAGAGTCCAGCCGTGATGTAAGGATTGCGGCCAAGAACTGGCACATCCTCGAGACGCCGCTGATCGAGATTGGCACTGATCGAGGCAGTGGAGTTATCCACCAGCACCGCTTCTGCGGATACCTGCACGACATTGGTGGCGGAGCCCACGGTTAGAGGCACGTCGATGGTGAGAAAGTCCTGCGTGGCCAACACGATGTGCGTACGATCGGCCGCGGCGAATCCTGTTGCGGTGATGTGCAGCGTGTAGGTCGACGGCTGAAGGGCATTGAAGGCATAGGAGCCAGAGCTGTCCGTCGTGGCCGAACGCACTTGCTGCGTGGCTTCATCGGTAAGCGTGACTGCGGCCCCAGCGATCACGGACCCTCCCGGATCGGTAACTGATCCGCGGATACCTCCGCTGTAGGTCTGAGCAAAGCCGGAAAGTGTAATGAACGACAAAACGAGGAAGAGGCTAGAACAGAAAGGGTATGGTGTTTCCACAAAGACGTCATGGGTGCCTCCTGAAGCGGTGCAAAGGAACTGCATCTGCCGCAAAGACACGCGCGATAAATGCAAGACGCATCTTGGCGTCAGGCTCGGCCCTGTGAGGTGAGATGACCAGGAATTCTTTTGGTCTTAGAAGAATGCAGCGACGCTCAACTCAACAGGAGACCTGTGAGGAACGACAACAACCGAAACCGATGGAAAATCGGATCTGCATGTCGAGAGCATATCGACGCTCTCTGAACAAGTCAATTTTTAACCGCGTTTGCCGTAGTGATACCACGGCAACAGCCCGCGAGATCCCAACGCAAGGCCCTGACATCCCCCAGTGAAAACAAATCAGCGATTGTCATAAGTTGCGAATCGATGTTAGCCTCACCTTGTATGACCGCGTCGGGTTCAACATTTTTCCCAGCTCCGCTGCCTGTCCTCGAGCCCAAAGCTTTGACGCGTTGTTGTTGCCGCTGATTCTTTCCTTAGAAAATCTCCTCGCAGATTGGAATGTACCTTCCCGGGTGAACGATATGCCCGTCGAATGTGCTGCATGGCCTGAATGGCGATGCGCTTCGTGTGCACAGCACACAAGCAAAGCTAATTAGGCGGCATTTTTCCATTGGCGAAATCATGCTTCGGTTTTTCGCTGCATCAAGGAACGAGTTCAGGGCTTTTTAATGAATAAAGAGACTTCAAAATCCTGCGACGAGCGGCGGCAGCATTGTGCTTCTTACTGTTCCCTCTCCTTCTCGACGCAGAGGCTCCGGGGAAAACGCTGCTGGTCGTTGCACATCCCGACGACGAGTATTACTTCGCAGCTACTGTATACCGGATGGCGATACAGCTTCATGGACAGGTTGACGAGCTCATCATCACCGATGGCGAAGGCGGGTTCCGATATTTGACGCTCGCGGAACCACTCTACAACAAATCTCTGACTGTCGAATCAGTCGGACGGAAAGAGCTGCCAGCAATTCGCAGGGAAGAAGCTCTGAATGCCGGCAGGATTCTTGGAATCAAGCGGCATTTCTTTCTCAATCAAAGGGATGAGCACTTTACTACTGACCTGGATAGCGCAAAGCGCGATTGGAACTCCGCATTTGTCGTCAGTAGCATCGTGGCACTTATAAAAAGGGAACATTATCGATACATCTTTTCGATTCTCCCCCGCGCTACTACACACGGGCATCATCAGGCGGCGACATATCTGGCAGCAAGTGCCATTCAATGCCTACCGGAGAAGTCTCGACCGGTCCTCCTCGGATTCGACACCGATGGAACAGACTTCGCCTTAAACTTGCACCTTCAGCAGGACTCTCAAGGCTGGAAGCCTGCGTATGTTTACGCATTCGACAGGACCACGAGGTTCGGATTTCGCGATTCTCTCAGTTATCAAATCGTAGTCGACTGGATGATCGCCGCTCATAAATCGCAGGGGCTCCTGCAAACGATGTGCGGCAAAGATCCCAAAGAGTACATCTGGATCGATTTTGCGAGCACCCCTAGTGCTCGTGCCGCGGCAAGCTCGCTTTTCGCCCAACTTGGCTTCGGAAACGTTCATCAGGAGGGTTTCCAGTGAGGTCTGCTTCTCAGAGCTATTTAAGTCGTTGCTCAATCTTCACTAGCGCGAATCACGCCAGAACGCGGCTAGGCTGGGTTTCCGTATCGACCGGCTTGACCTACTGCGGGATTTGCCTTCGCGCTCAGGTGCCCCCCGAGGTCGGCGCCAATTGCTCGGCATGCGGTGCCCGAGTCACCGAGATTTTTGACCTCGCTGCCGCGCCGGCTTCGGCACGAGCGGCCTGGAGCTCACCTTCTCTAATCAGCAGACAGAGGAAATTAATAATCAGGGTGAGTGATCGAATGGTGGGCTAAGCCAACAGCCTGGGCAAACGCGACCGGCACCTAAATGAAATGCCCGCGTTGCAAGTGGTGGTGGTTGAAGTTTTAAATTCCGAACCAAATGAGAGATGTTTCCGTGGCGGCAGAATCGCAAAGAGCAAATGAGGAAACGACCAGACCGAAACAAGGCGCTGTCTTCGCTGATGTCGTCTCGATGACTTCTGATGAGCTAGCGAGGATTGTCGAGTAGGCAGCGATGTCGGGGGGGTGGGTAGGGCGAGTCCGGTTACGCAGTGATCGGCGCTGGTACGAGCGAATCTACTACGGACAGGAACATGACCTCTGGGTGATCAGCTGGATGTCAGGCCAGTCGACCGGGTTCCACGACCACGGCACATCATCGGGCGCCTTTGTTGTGACGACAGGATCTCTTAATGAGCTTCGTCCGGATGGTAGCATTCACGTAGCGACGCATGGCGACGTTTCGCGCCTTTGGTTTCGGCTATGCACACGATGTTCGTAACTTGTCGAACGCGCCGGCTGTCAGCATCCACGCATATTCGCCTCCGCTTAGAAATGACAGAGTACGAACTCAAAGGTGAACAGCTGGTACCGCGCAATGGCGTGAGGTAACAGGCCGCCACAGAAGGCCGGCACACCAGCGAGAAGGGTCAGCCTGACCATCCTATCGACGATTCGCGCGTCGAGCAGGTGCTGGCATTAGCGCGGAGCCGGCTGCGGCGCCTGGCTCCAAAAGACGCTTTTGAAGCTGCGGCCGAAGGCAATGCGGTACTCGTCGAGACTCGTCCCGCGAGTCGGCGTGCAGCCGAGGGCGGCATTCCGGGCGCCTTGGTGGTTGAGCGTAACGTGCTCGAATGGCGCTTTGACCCGAACTCCACTGCACGACTTCCGATCGCGAGCAGTCCCGATCTCCAAGTGATCGTGCTCTGTTCTCAGGGCTACGCTTCAAGCCTGACAGCCGCTGATTTGCAGGATATAGGACTTTGGCGAGCAACCGATATCATTGGTGGATTCCAGGCCTGGCACGCTAGAGGCCTGCCGACGGAGGCGCCACGCGCGCTCTGAGAAGGTCGACCTTCAGGGCCCGCGGTTGCGATGGTCAAAGAACGGATCGGCGGAGAGCGGGACAAAGTTTGCCCAATTGATCGAGGTGTCTGGATTGGTCCGTGAGGCCTTGGGCAACGGAAAGGCAAACGGAAACCGCTGATCGTTGTTGACTCCCGTTAGCCGCGCTGACGAACGACGTGGCAAACAATGGCGGTCCCGGACTGAGATAGGATCGACCCCGGATTTTTGAGCCAAAGCAAAAGTTAGTTTCCGACCAAATTCAGCCTAAGAGTGCGGGCGAGATCTGGATGCGGAAGAAGCGATTCAGTGTGGTGCAGATGATCGGAGTGTTGAAGCAGGCCGAGGTGTACCTGTTGCGGAGATGATCCGTGAGGCCGGGATCCGGTCAATGCACAAGCCTCCCGGCGTTAGTTACACCTAGATTAGTCCTGTCGGCTTCACTTGACATGCAAGTGAGAGATGTGTTCACTTGAATGCCAAGTGAATAAGACCCCGACCCCAATTCTCCAAGGCAATCATGGCTTCATGATCCTTCGCACCCTTGCCACCATGAGCCCGGAGCATGCCTATGGCATTGCCAACAGGGTCCAGCAGGTCTCGCAGGATGCTCTGAATCTTAACCAAGGCACTATTTATCCGGCACTCGTTCGGATTGAACAGCATGGCTGGACCCGAGGTTCCGGGACCGGACGGAGAACAATCGCGAGGCGAAGTATTACACCGTTACCCAGGCGGGATTGAAAGCGCTCCATGCGGAAACCGGACGTTGGCGCCAGATGGCCGGCGTGATTGAAAAGCTTCTTGCGGAGGAACAGTAATTATGGCGCGTTGGAGAAGGCTCGTCGCCAAACTCCGCAATCTCGCCGCAAACAAGCGCGCCGAAGAGGACCTGGCCCGCGAAGTCGCATCGCATCTCACGTTGCTTGCCGACGACTTTGAGCGCCGGGGGATGTCGGCCGAAGAGGCGCGGCTCGCCGCACGTTGTGCTTACGGGGGCGTGGAGCAGGCAAAGCAAGCACATCGCGACGAGCGCTCCCTGTTGTGGATCGAACAAGCGATGCAGGATCTGCGCTATGGCCTCCGCATATTGATCAAGAGCCCGGGCTTCACCCTAACCGCGGTACTCACGCTTGCCCTTGGCATCGGCGCATGTACGGCCATCTTCAGCCTGGTGAACGCGGTGCTAATTCGGTCACTGCCTTATGGAGATCCTGAGCGGCTCGTTTATCTTTTTTCGCCAAATCCCGCTCTCAACATTCCGAAGGAGGTAATCTGTCCCAGCTACGGTGACTTCTACGACGTGAAGCGTGAGGCCAAGTCCTACGCGAATGTGAGCAGCTTCGAGCAGGCTCAATTCAGCATGACCCAGGAAGGCACAACGCAGCGCATCGGTGGCGCGCGGGTCGATGAGGACTTTTTCTCCACCCTGCAGTCGACGCCCGAGCTCGGCCGCACCTTTGTTGGGAAAGACAATCAACCGGGAAATGCGAAGGTGGCCGTAATCAGCCATGCGCTCTCGGTTTCACTGTTCGGAGCGAGCCCGGATGTGCTCAAACACTCCATCCAACTGGATAACGCGAATTATCAGATCGTGGGCGTGATGCCGCCGGAGTTTGGGTATCCCTTCAAGTCCGATATTCCCTATGGAGATTCGCACATTAAATCCACGCAGATCTGGGTGCCCCTTGCGCTTGACTTGAAAGCCAGATCATCCCGAGCCATGGGCAACAATGTTTCATTCGCACGGCTCCGTCCTGACGTGTCCATTCGTCAGGCGCAGGCCGAAATGGCCGGTCTCATGGCACGGCTTGATAAGCAATACACGGCTGATGCGAGAGATGCCGATCTTCCGCGCGAATGGGGCGCGCTGGTCGAGAGTTTCACCGGAGTCTCCATTGGGCCCGTGCGTCCGCTGATGCGCTTGCTGCTGGCTGCAGTTGGCCTGGTGTTGTTGATTGCCTGCGGAAATGTGGCCAATCTTCTGCTGGCGCGTGCCGCCGAGAGGGCGCGTGAGCTGGGGGTACGCGCTGCACTGGGCGCGGGCCGCGGCCGCATGGTTCGTCAGCTTTTGACCGAATCGATGTTGATCGGTGTCGGCGCATGTACCGTGGGCATTGTGCTGGCCATTCTGTTTGTCCGGTTGCTGCCGAAGCTTGATCCTGGAAATATTCCGCGGCTGAACGAAGCGTCTCTGGATGCGCGGGTGTCTCTGGTTGCCATCGGCGCCTCGCTTTTGACGAGTTTGGCGGCGGGCTTGATGCCTGCGATCAGCGCCTCACGGACGGAATTGACGGAGTTTCTGAAAGCGCACTCCATGCGCGGAACCACCGCCGGCCACAGCCGGTTACAGAGCGCTTTAATTGTTGGGCAGACAGCAATGGTTGTGGTGTTGCTGGCGGGAGCGGGACTGCTGATCCGCAGCTATGTCAATGTTGAGTCGATCGATACGGGATTTACACGGTCTGCGGTGACATTTTATGTAAGCCTGGACCAGCGCTATACGCCTGAAAAGCAGCGTGACTTTTACAAAGAGCTGATGACGAAGCTTGAGGCGCTGCCCGGCGTGCGGGCCGCAGGAGGCGTGAGCAATCTTCCGCTGTCCAATTCAGAAAGCATCGGTTTTCTGTGGGTCGAAGGATTTCCGAACAAGGATTTTCAACAAACGGAAGGGCGCGGGGTCACCCCGCACTACCTTGCGGCGATGAGCATTCCTCTCATAGCCGGACGATACTTTACGGATGCCGACGCCTCCACCACAAATAATCGGCCAGTGATTATCAACCAGAAGTTCGCGGCGCAGTATTTTCCGAATCGCAATCCGATTGGAGGCCGAATCAGTACGGATAACAAGCATGCACAGTGGTCAACAGTCATCGGAGTAGTCGCTGATATCCGGCACATGAATCTCGAGGAGCGGCCACAGCCGCAGATGTATAACACGAGTTACGATTTCGGCGATGAGTCGGTCGCCGTGCTGTCCATGCTGCCTGCGGCAACAGTTGAGAATGAGATTCGGTCCACTCTGAAATCCATCGATCCGAATCTTGCCGCGACCGATATTCATACGATGGGAGATCTAGTTTCCATCGCCACCGCACGCCGACGCTTTCAGAGCTCGCTGCTCACGGTGTTTGCCGGCGTTGCATTGATCATGGCGTTGGTAGGACTATCGGGCTTGATGAGGTTCTCAGTGAGTCGGCGCACGCGCGAGGTGGGTATACGCATGGCGCTGGGAGCCAAACGGAGCGATGTGTTGCTGCTCATCCTAAAAAATGCTTCTGTGCTGGTGGTCTCTGGGCTGGGCTTGGGACTTGCCTGCGCTTGGATTGCAACGCGGCTGCTCAAGTCACTTCTGTTCGGCGTGGGACAGCATGATCCATTCACTGTAATTATCGTCGCTGTGTTGCTGGTGGCTTGCGGCCTTATCGCGGCGTTCGTGCCTGCGCGGCGCGCGGCATCCATCGATCCCATGCAGGCGTTGCGGATGGAGTAAGAAATCCAGTGGCCTCCCATACAACGTGTAAGGGGGCGATGATCACACGGCGTTCGTGCTTCGCGTTTTAGCTACAAAGCTCTCAGTCACGACGAATCAAAATGAGATCCATCATCGTTGCAGTCTTCGCAGTGTTCCTCATTAGTCCGGGAGAAAACCGTGTGCTCGGAGAGAGTCACCCTCGAGTACTGCTGCAGGTGGGGACGCTCGAAGGGAGTCAATTCGGTCGGTCCACCAAGTACGCAGCTTTTCTGGGAATTCCGTACGCGGCTCCGCCAGTAGGCGATTTACGCTGGCGCCCTCCGCAACCGCCCCCGAGCTGGCAGGGTGTGCGCCAGGCTAAGAGGTACGGACCTGCATGCCCACAGCTGCCGAGCCCATGGTTACCGGAGATGCTGGGCCGCAAGCAGATGCCTACGGACGAGGCCTGTCTGTATCTGAATGTTTGGACGCCGGATCTGAACGTGCACGCCAGACTGCCTGTGATGGTGTGGATTCACGGTGGGGGCAATGTCGAAGGCTCGCAGGAGTGGCCTCCGCTCGGGCCGGCGCTCGCGACCCATGGAGTTGTCGTGGTGACCATCAACTACCGGCTGGGGATACTGGGGTTTCTTTCGCATCCTGCGCTTACGGAAGAGTCGTCGCATCACGCTTCAGGCAATTATGGATTGCTCGATCAAATGGCAGCACTCCTATGGGTGCAACAGAACATCGAGCAGTTTGGCGGCGATCCGCAACGCGTGACGGTCTTCGGCGCCTCGTCGGGAGCCCTCGACATTTGCGATCTCATGGTGTCACCGCTCGCGAACGGCCTTTTTCAGCGCGCGATTCTGCAGAGTGGTGTGTGCGTCGATTCCCTTGCACCGTCGCTTGCCACAGCCGAGGCTAGCGGCGTGCGTTTAGCCAAGGATCTGGGAGTCGGGAGCGGCCCCGGAACGCTCGCTAAACTTCGGGCCACACCCGCGGATGAGCTGGTGAGCAAAGCAGCGAGTAAGACGGATGTGGACTTCAACCCAGTTGTAGACGGCTGGGCCTTCCACCAACAACCTGCCGTCGCTTTTTTAAAGGGAGACCAGGCCAAGGTTCCGGTAATCGTGGGAAGCAATGCCGATGAGGTATCGATCTTTGCCAGTCCGCTTGTACATGGATCTTCCTATTGCCCTAAGTCCGTCGACGAGTACCGGCAGTGGTTGTCGCGCGAATTCCATATGCATGCAGATGCAGTGTTCGCAGCCTATCCGGCACGTACAGACGCGCAGGTGCCAGCTGCGTTCCTTGCGATGGATACGGACTATGAGTTTGGATTTGGAGCCAGTCTGCTTGCGCATCAGATGAGCGCCGCGGGACAACGCGCATATCTTTATACATTCACAAATGCCGGAGGGGGACAGTTCGCCACACTTGGTGCCTTTCACAGCGAGGAGAGCATGTTTCTCAGTAAGAAGTATTGGACAAGCTGGGTGAGCGGGCCACGGGATCCCTGGCTGTCGGATGCCATCATCGATTACTGGGTCCGGTTCGCGAAGACAGGGGAGCCGTCCAGTCCGGGACTTCCTTCGTGGCCTGTGTATCGCAGCAGCGAGCCCACGGCGCAAGAGTTGGGATCACACATCGGCCAGATACCAGTCCCGCGCATCGCGAAACAGAGCGTGTTTGAGGAAATCCTGAAGCCTCAATTGCAACCCGTCGAAAAGTAGCAGCGACGTGCAGGGCTGCCCCATACATCAAACGGCAAACTGATCGCAGGTACCTTCGAAGCAACATAGATCAGTTGCGATGGGAGCGCAAGCAGGGCTACTATTGGCGCACGCCACAGGCCAGGTTCCGTGCAAAAAAGAACTTGCGGTGGTCTGGCGACTATTAGACCGGATACTCCAGCCTTTGTCCGGCCATTTTTTCCGTAAGATCAGCACGCGCATGTTACATGTCATCACTTTGACAATGCAGCAATAGCGCTGAGATCAGATTATGGGAGCATAGATGGAGACATTCGGACGTTGTATTCGAAGCGTTGTGTTCTTCGCGGTCTTGAATCTTGTATCGGGAGCATTTCCGGGCATGATCTCTTCCGCGTTGGCACAAACATCTGTCACTGGGGAGTTGAGCGGCGTGGTCGCGGACTCCACTGGAGCTATCGTTCCCAACGCTACAGTCACGATAGTGAACACTACCACCGGTGACACTCGCGTACTGACGACAAATGCAGATGGACGCTACGTCGCCTCGTTCCTGAAGCCTGGCAGAGTCTCCGTCTCGGCTACTGCGCCCAGCCTGCAATCGAATACTACATCCATACAGATCCTGGTAGGTCAGCAATCGGTCGCCAACCTTACGGTCACTCCAGCCGGCAATAAGCAGACAATTACGGTAAGCGCGAATAACGCGCAATTGATCGATACGCAGTCGGCGAACACGATCTCGACGTTCACCACGGAGCAGTTCGAGAACCTGCCTAATCCCGGCGGCGATATTACCACGATCGCTTTCACCGTTCCCGGCGTGGTGGTCAACATAGGTACCGGTGGCAATGGCAATTTCAGCTCCGATGGTCTGCCGGGCATTTCCAATCTCATCATCCTGAACGGCGCCGACCAAACGGACTCATTCTTCAACGACTCCACTACCGGAGCGTCGACGCTGAGCATCGGCTCGGACGAGATTGCACAGGCTTCGGTTGTGCAGAACGGCTACAGCACCGAGTGGGGCCGTCAGGCGGGCGCCGTTGAAACCTATGCGACGAAAAACGGCACCAATCGTGTTCACGGTCTTCTGCATTGGACCTATAACAGTGACGGCCTGAACGCGAATGACTTCTTCAATAACCTGAACGGCGTTCCGCGCCAGAAGGCGGTGTCCAACCAGTATGGCGCCCAGATCGGTGGTCCCATCCGGCACGATAAGTTGTTCTTCTTCGCCGATACGGAAGGCATTCGCTACGTCCAGCCCTCGACCAGCTATGTGAACTTTCCCACCCCCGCATTTCAGAACACGATCCTGAATACAATTCCATCGTCCAGCGTCCCGCTATATACGCAAATGTTCAAGTTGCTTACGGGTGCGCCGTCGTATAACAGCTCGGTTCCGGTGTCGACCGGCAACGGCCCTCTGCAGGACGCTTCAGGCACTCTGGGGTGCGGTAGTTTCGCCGGTACACCCGTCTATGGCCAGCCCGGCAGCTATTTTGGCAACGTGCCGAGTGGCGTTTCCGGAACCGCTATTCCATGCATGTCGGCGGCTGCAGGTGTGACGCGTGCCGCCCTCACTGAATATATGATCGTTGGTCGCGTCGACTGGAACCTCAGCGACAAGCAAAAGATCTTTGTGCGGATCAGCGACGATCAGGGCTTCCAGCCGAATTTCATCAGTGTCGTCAACCCATTGTTGAACGTGCAGAGCAGGCAGCCGATCTGGAACGGACAAATCAACCACACTTACATTTTTAGCCCGAATGTAACGAGTCAATTTATCGCATCAGCCTTCCACTATTCGTGGCCTTTTGGCCCGGTCAACCTGCAGCAAACGCTGGCGGCTTCGCCGACGCAATTCAACAACAACTCTGATGGAGGCACTAACTTTTCCGTCGGCCTGGGTCAGGCTGGCAGAGTAGGTTTCGATTGGGGAAGCAATCCCACAAGCACAGCTTCCACCCAGTATCAGTTTGTGGATGACCTTTCATGGCTCAAGGGCAAACACAATTGGAAATTTGGGTTCAACTTCAAGCGATATGACGTGACGGATGGCTATCCGACGGTGAACACCTATGGCGGGTACTACTCTTTCAACTCCCTGGCAGATCTGGCCGGGGGCGTGTTGCCGGGATCGTCCAATTCGAACTTCAGTCAGACATTCGACCAGGTCAAAGCCATCAGCCTCGCCGGATATAACTACGGCATCTACGCACAGGATGAGTGGAAGGCGACGCCACGGCTGGTGCTTGACTACGGTGTGCGCGTGGATCGCAACGGAAATATCCTGTGCAACACAAACTGCTTCTCGCGCTACCTCGGAGGCTTTCCACCGGCGAACGTCACGTTGGACACTCCCTACAATAAAACGATCGCCATCGGATATGGCAACGTCTTTCCCTCGCTGGAATTCGCGATCGTTCAGCCGCGCTTCGGATTCAACTGGGACGCAAGAGGTAATGGGAAATCGGTTCTCCGCGGCGGTGTGGGGCTTTTTGAAGATTCATTTCCCGGCGCCCTGGTAGAGAACCAGTATTTAACATTCCCCGATAACTACGGTGCATTTGTCGAGTCAGGGAACGTTGGCCAGGGGGCGGGGAGCGCGCCGGCCTTTGGGCTCGCTTCCTATAACGCGATTACAACCGGCTTCTCCCAGGGGCAAACTGCGAACCAACTGGCGGCATCGTTGCCTGCGGGCGTGCCCTTCATTGCGCCAAACCATTATCTGTCCCCCGACCACATGGTGAGTTCGAAGTATCTGGAGTGGAGTCTGCAAATGCAGCAGCAGCTTACTCCGACGGACGCAATCATCATTTCTTATGCGGGCAATCATGGATACGACCTGGTGAGCTATGACTACGGCATCAACCAGAACCTGGCCGGCAACGCCTACACACCGTCTGCGCTCTATACCAGTTTCGAAGATGTACCCCTGAACGCCCCCGATCCGAGGTTTGGGCAAATGGGAATTATCAACGCCGACGCACTCTCCTCGTACAACGGTGTCTCGATTGAGTACAAGCGCGTTGACAGCCGCGGCCTGACAGCGAATATCTCATACACCTATTCGCATGCTCTCGACGATGTTTCGAATGGCGGCCAGGATGAGGTCTTTAACGGCAACGGGCTGCCTTACCAGATTGTGCCCAACAACACCTCAAAGTTGATGTATTCGAATTCCGATTACGACATCCGCAACAACTTCCTTGTCGATCTCACTTATATCGTTCCCTACCACTTCCAGAATGAGCTCGCTGAGCTCGGTGCAGGCGGCTGGACGATTGCCAGCAAGGCCTACTGGCGCTCTGGTCTTCCCTTCAGCATATTCAATAACAATGCCGCGAACGATCTGAACAATGGCACGGGAAATGGATACGTTCTGGCTGATGTACTGGACGGTGGCGTCAGCCACTCCTGCACATCCTTCCAGCATCCCTGCTTTCAGGGCCATTTCTTCAATGGCTCGGGCTCCGATCAGGACCCCAACTCTCAGGACCCCTACGGATCCCCGCAGCAAACGAATTTCGGCAACATTCCGCGTAATTCCTTCTACGGGCCACACTATGCGGACGTGGACCTAGGCCTGTACAAGAACCTGTACAAGACGGACAAGGCACAGTTCAAAGTTGGTGCCCAGGCCTTCAATGTCCTTAACCACACAAGCTTCGGGGCGCCGCAAAATAACGCATCATTAACAAGCCTGGGTCAAATTAACAGCGATGTCGTTGCGCCCACCAGTCCTTACGGATCGTTCGGCTCGCCGGGTGCAGGCCGCGTCATGGTTGTTACTGGCACGCTGACGTTTTAGAAGACTCCTGGGGCGCGCGATCTGACTCTCAGGCCACGCAGCGGAGGGCTGTCGACGCGTTGTTTAACCGTGATTTGCAGGCTTCAAGGGGCGGAACTAGAGGAAAAAGTGATTGCTCCCCTGTCGCTCCCTCGGAGTCCGTATTGCTCCCGAATTACGCTCGCTAAGTTGTTACGATGATTTGGTGGACCTGATCGGCATCAAAACCGATGACCTCTTCCATGCCATGTTGTGGGTGCCACCGTAAGTTATTGACGGTAAAATACTTATGAGTCGGTAAAACCGGCAAAACTGGCATAATCGGCGCTATTTGCTACCAAAATGCTACCAAAATCAATCTCGGACGATCGGGCTGTGCCGTGGGCGGGCAGCTCGATTGAAGTTCGTTTCCTGCCAGGTTCTCCTACGGGAGTGAGTTTTCTATCTGGCATTATTGTGCGTTCAAGACGCACAATAATGTGATTTCATAAACTTGACATTGGGTTTATATATATACGAATATGTGCGTCATGGACGCACAAAGATCATCTCGGCTAAACCGTTTGCTTCGGAGCTTGCCGGAGGGCTTCTTGGCGGATAGCGCCTGGCTCCAAGCTCAGGGGCTGACTCGTTCGTCGATACGAGACTATGTGGACCGAGGTTGGCTCGAAAGAATAGCTCCCCGCGTCTATCGGCGGCCTAGCCAACTCACCAAAGCCACGCTGCGATGGGATGTTGTCGTGCTCTCCCTCCAGCAAGTCATGCATAAGCCACTTCACGTCGGCGGGCGAACGGCGGTCGCACTGTCTGGGTATGCTCATTACGTTGAGGCCGGCGCAACTCCGCAGGTTTACCTCTATGGATTGGGCCTCCCATCCTGGCTTGCCAAGCTGCCAGTATTCGCTCAGTTTGAAACCCGCTCTTCGGGGCCGTTTGCTAACACGAATACCGGAGTTGAAGCGAGACGTTACGATCTGCGTTCTGGTGAAGCATCAGGATCGCCAAAGGATGCGGAGTCTACGAGTCCTTGGGAATGGTCGCTGACTATGTCCGCTCCTGAACGAGCGATCTTGGAGATGATGGATGAGCTCCCGCATCACGAGAGCTTTCATCAAGTCGATGTCGTCATGGAAGGTCTAGCCAATCTCCGTCCTCAACTGCTGATGAAGCTCCTGCGGGAATGCAAGAGTGTGAAGGTAAAGCGGCTCTTCCTCTGGTATGCGAACAGGCATGGACATGCCTGGTTCAAACATCTGGATCAGTCTTCCGTCGATCTCGGGAAAGGAAAGCGTCAATTGGTTCCCCAGGGCCACTTCGACTCGCGCTATCAGATCACGCTTCCAATGGAACTATTCAGCGCGGGAGGTCACAACAATGGCCAGTGAAGTTTTTGAGGCACAGGTCGCCCTACTTGTCCGCGTATTGCCCCATGTAGCAACCGAGACTTGCTTTGCTCTCAAGGGCGGAACCGCAATCAATCTTTTCGTTCGAGACCTGCCCCGCCTCTCGGTGGACATTGACCTGGTGTACCTGCCAATTGAAGATCGAGAGACATCGCTCGTGGGGATACGATCTGCGCTGGATCGTATTGCTCAGAAGATTCGCAAAGCGATCCCAGATAGTGTCGTCACCGACAACGCCAACGCGGACGGAACCCTCGTCCTTGTTCGTCAAAGAAATGCCCAGATCAAGATTGAAGTCACTCCCGTACTTCGGGGTACTGTCCATCCCACAGAGTTGAGGACAACCCGGTCTATCGTAGAGGAGCAATTCGGCTTTGCTGAAATCCAAGTTGTTTCGTTTGCCGACCTTTATGCAGGAAAACTGGTTGCTGCACTGGATCGACAGCACCCTCGCGATCTGTTCGACGTTCAACACCTCCTTGCCAATGAAGGGATCGACCAAACTCTCTACCAGACATTTCTGGCATACATTCTGAGTCACAATCGTCCAGCGCACGAACTCCTGCAACCTCGCTTGAAGGACATACGGCAAGCCTTCGAGAGAGAGTTTGCCGGAATGACAGTTCGCGAAACCTCATTGGACACACTCCTAGCAACCAGAGAGCAATTGGTTGCGGAGATTCGTTCGCGCCTAGATGAAACCTCTAAGCTCTTCGTGAGGTCTTTTCATACACTCAGACCAGACTGGGACTCGATAAACTCGCCAACCATTCGCAGTCTCCCGGCGATTCGATGGAAATTGATGAATTTGGAACGATTGCAAACCGAGAATCCAGGCAAGTATCAGACAATGCTTCAAGAGCTTGACGCGGCATTGTCTTGATCTGGTTCCAACTTATGTTCCTTGGCGAACGCAGTAAGATTTGCCACCTGAGGCGCGTTGCGCCCCGAGGTCTCCCGCATGCCGGCATATACCCTATGGCCTGCGACTGCTAGAGCGCGAGCAGCGAGCGCTCCAAAGCCGCTGGATGCACCGGTGATGACGATAACCTTGCTCACAAAACTACCTCCTCTTTTGACTTGCGATGTATGGGGATTGCCTATGTTGCTCGCTGGCCAATCTTTGGGGCTAGTGCGGGGCCATCATGGCTTCGTTGAATTGCTTGAAGAATGCGCTGTACTTTTCGGGACCATTCTGTTCCGCAAATCGCAGCGGCTTGACCCGCTCAACGATGGTCTCTGCCACGCTATCCTGCGACTCGATGATGGCCATAGTTTCGTTGATGTAATCATCGAGCGGCATGGCGCGCTCATCGGTCGCCTGGCCAGCTCCCATC
>Ga0210388_10000716_pt1 | contig 26537 bp, 15 predicted proteins | sample IncBWC19OmetaG_FD_155485 | JGI IMG/M metagenome (GOLD analysis project Ga0210388, IMG submission 155485) | Forest soil microbial communities from Barre Woods Harvard Forest LTER site, Petersham, Massachusetts, United States - Inc-BW-C-19-O ...
CATGAAGGTGCTCGTTCTCGAAAGCGGCGCGGCGCGTCATAACCTGCGCAAACAGATTCCCGAACATGACCTGATCGTGACCAACTACGCGTTGCTCCGCCGCGATCTCGAGGAATTCCATAAATTCAGCTTCCGCGCGGTGATCCTGGACGAGGCGCAGTTCATCAAGAACCCCGGCGCGCAGGTCACCCAGTCGGTGAAGCAGTTGAAATGCGAGAACCGCATCGCTCTCACCGGCACGCCGCTCGAAAACCGTCTGCTCGACCTCTGGAGCATCGTGGATTTCATCCAGCCCGGCTATCTCGGCACGCAGGAGCAATTTCTCGACACCTACGAACCCAAGGGCGAAAACGCCGAGAGCGAACAACGCATCGCGCGCCGGCGGTTGTCCGCGAAACTGCGCCCACTGCTATTGCGCCGCTTGAAGAAGCACGTCGCGAAGGATTTGCCCGACCGTATCGAGGAACGCCGCGACTGCCCGCTCGGCGAGGAACAGCGCAAATTGTACCTGGCGGAATTGCGCCGCAGCCGCGACCAGGTGATGAAAGCCGTCGAGTCCCAGGGCTTGAACAAGTCCAAGATGCACGTGCTCGCCGCGCTCACGCGTCTGCGGCAGGTATGCTGCCATCCGTCCCTCGTCGGCAGCGACACGGCCAGCGGCAAGACCGAGACGCTTTTCGAATTGCTCGACCCGCTCATCGCCGACGGCCAGAAAGTCCTCGTCTTCTCGCAGTTCGTGCAAATGCTCGAATTGCTCCAGAAGGAATGCAAGTTACGCAACATCCACACGCATGTCCTCACCGGCCAGACGAAGGACCGCCAGGCCGTGGTCAATGACTTCCAGAAGGAAACGGGCGCGTGCGTGTTCCTCCTGAGCTTGCGCGCGGCGGGCACGGGCTTGAATTTGACCAACGCCAGTTACGTGGTGCTTTACGATCCGTGGTGGAACCCGGCCGTCGAGGCGCAGGCCATCGACCGCTCACACCGCATCGGTCAGACGAACACGGTGAACGCGTACCGCTTGATCGCGCCCGGCACGGTCGAGGAAAAGATCTGGGAATTGCAGCAAAGCAAGGCCAAGACCATCGCCGATGTCCTGGGCGAAGAAGGCTTCGCGCGCAGCCTCACGGCGACGGATCTGGAATATTTGTTCGCAGAGGATTGAAATTCAAACCTGATTCTCGACGGGAAAATTGTCATTTGACAATGGTAACTTATATGATACTATATGTGCGTACGGCATCAAGCCGCACACCGTTTCCGGCGGGACCGGAAATTTTGAAAGGGAGCAAACCATGAACAAAACAAACAATAGAAAATTATGCAACCGCCCCTTGAAATCCGAGAGTTCATCGAAAATGGAAAATCACCTTTCGCTAACTGGTTCGATTCACTGGATGCCGTAACCGCGCACGCATTGATAAATATGTCCGCCGCCTAGAAACGGGAAATTTTGGTTCCGCCAAAATGCTTCAGGAAGGTGTATCAGAACTAAAAATCGATTTCGGCCCCGGCTACCGGGTTTACTTCGGGCGCGACAGCAAAACAATTATCATTTTACTTGGCGGCGGCAGCAAACGACGACAGTCCGCCGACATCGCCGCTGCGATTGAACGCTGGAAGCGATATAAACACTCAAAGAATTAACATGGCACTGACACGAGAATATAAAGAAACAGTTTTGGCGCGCATCAAACGCGATCCAAAATTTGCGCGCGCACTTTATGCCGAGGCGATCAACTCGTTGCTGGACGGTGAAACGGAAGAAGGACTTTCCACGCTCCGTGATCTTGTCCACGCCGGCATCACTTTCAAGGCACTCTCTGAACAAACCGGTTTCGGCGAAAAAACCTTGCACCGCATGCTAAGCAATCGTGGCAATCCGACCACAAGAAGTCTGTTCACTGTCACTAAGGCAATTTGTAAGGACTTGGGAATTCGTCCCGAACTAACAACCGCCTGAATGTTAATCAACCGCGGACAAACCGGTTCGCGCCGCCCGGAAATTTTTGCAGGATTTCAAACTCGCTGCGCCGCCAGTCCTCGTCAAAGCCCGGATGCGTGACCAAAATCCCGTTTGTCTGCGGCAGGCATTCCGCAAACTTTGGAAAAAATTCCCCGTAACGCCGCCAGTCGTTGAAATCGTAGATGCCGGAAAAACCATCGTTCGTCGCGATGTCCGCAGCCCGCAATTTTTTTTCCAGTCGCGCACCGAATGTGCCGATGAATCCGGCCTTCAGCCACGGCAGGTTTTTTCCACGCAATTCTCCGGTGCTCAGACGCGTATTACGAATGTAAGGACGCTGTCCCTCCGGCAGTTTCATGACAAATTCCACGAGCACATCGGCGATCACCGGAAGTTGGTGCGCGTGCAGATGGCCATCGATGTAGTGCGGTGCCCTACACGCTTTGTCCAGGAACAATCCATATTGTGTATCCAATAAACGAAGAATCTCTTCGCGCTTCACCTGTCGTAAAAGCGTGCGGCGGAAAAGCTTCCCGAATTCCGGCAGTGCGAGCCCTTTCAGCGGCGCGGACATCGGCAGATTTTCCCTCGTCAGGCAGAAATGCAGGCCGATGTCCACGGCGGTTTCGTGCTGGCGAATTTTTTTGAACGCCGCTGCGTCACAGCGCTCGAATAGGCTCAGACAGGAAATAGCCGTCACTTTTCCAGCTTCGCATAGCTGCAGAATCGCGCGGTCAATATCGTCACGCAAACCGTAATCATCGGCGCAAATGATCATCTTATATCGCTTGTTTGCAGGATTATCATTGCCATTGATGAACACACAATGAGAAACTTTCCCGTGTCCGTTTCGTGTCTCTTTCTCATCAATGGCCTGGGCATGGGCAACAGCACGCGTTGCCACGCGGTCATTGAAAATCTCGCTGCCGCCGGTGTACGCGTTCACGTGCTCACATCGGGCAACGGCCTGAAATATTTTGCCAACCGTCCCGAAATCGCCTCATTGCACGAAATGGAGTCATTTTATTATTCCGGCTATGGCGGCGGTGTGGATGGCTGGTCCACCTTGAAATCCGTCGGCGCGCTCGCGCAGCGTGCCAAGGCCAAGCGCGCAAAACTGGAACAGGTCATCGCCGAGGTGAAGCCGGACATCGCCGTGACCGATTCGGAATACGCCACCGCGCCGTTGCGCCGGAGAAAAATTCCCATCGCCGCCATCAATAATTCCGAGGTCGTCGTCACCGAATTTTTCAAGCACCGGCACGAGGCCAAAGGCGTGCGCAGCCATTTCTGGTTCGTGGAATTTTCCGATTATCTGTTCCACCGCCGGTTTTGCGATCTCATTCTCAGTCCGTATCCCCTGCCCGTGCCCACGCGGCATCCGAAATTCAAGCGCATCGGCCTCATCGTCCGCCGCGCCGTGCGTGAACTCTGCACCAACCTGCCCGCCAAAACCGTGGCGCCGCGCGAATTGAAAAATGTCGTCTTCATGCTGAGCGGTTCCGTGCACGCCACGCAGGTGAATTTTGACAACCGCGAATTTCCGTTCCACGTGGACGTCGTCGGGCGCGACGGCAATTCACATGGCAACATCCAATTTCACGGGCGCCTCATGAATAACATCGAAATCCTCAATCGCGCCGATGTCCTCGTCATCAATGGCGGCTATTCCGCACTGTCCGAGGCCTTCGCGTTCCGCAAACCGACATTTGTGCTGCCCGTCCCCGGTCACGCCGAACAATTCGTCAATTCGCGCCTCGCCTACGACCTGGGCCTGGGCTTCAATGTCACCGAAGCCGACCTGCTCGACCGGCTGATGCAGATGTACGAAAAAAACTTCTGGCTCGGCAAACGCGAAATGCCGCCGAAATTCCATATCAACGGCGATACCGAAGCCGCCGACGCCATCCTGGAATTCGCCAAAAAACGCCCGTGAAACCACTTGCCGATTGCCATCTTTATACGTTCGTGGATACAGCCTACCTGCACGGTCGAGCGCCGGAAATCGTCGCGCAACAACTTTGCGACGGCGGTAGCGACCTGATCCAGCTCCGCGCCAAAAATTCCACGGCCGATGATATCCGCCGCCTCGCGGAAAAAATCCTGCCTGTCACGCGCCGCGCCAACGTCAACCTCGTCATCAACGACCATCTGGAAATCGCCCGGGAGACCGGCGCGGAATTTTGTCATCTTGGCCAGGAAGATTTCTTCGACGCCGGCCACAAACACGTCTCCGCACTTCGCGCTTCGCACTCTGCACTCCGCATTGGTCTGAGCACCCACGCGCCTGCACAAGCGCAACGCGCCGTGGACGCCGGCGCAGATTACGTCGCCATCGGCCCGGTTTTTGCGACCGGAACCAAACCGACCGCCAAGCCCGTCACGCTCGAATACGTCCGCTGGGCGCGGCAAAACGTCGCCGTGCCATGGTTCGCGATCGGCGGAATCAATCTGCAAACGCTTGATGATGTCATTGCAGCGGGTGCGCAACGGGTCTGTGTCGTCTCCGCCATCTTGAATTCGGAAAACGTCGCGAAGGCTTGTGGAGAATTTCGGAAACGGCTCGGGTAACGAGATTTTTATTGCGGCAACACGTGGCTGGCAATGGAGCATGTCGGCACTTGATCCACACGGTTTAACAAATATATCCCGCCTTCCGGACATTGCGGCAGCACGCCGTCCTTGAAATATGGCGCCAGGTCCTTTTCCGTCGGTGTTGCATCGTTCGGTTCGTTGAAATCCGCCGCCCACTGCTGCTTGGCATCGTCGATCAGCCGCAGATTGTTGATGCACGTCTTGCGCGAAATGACCGTCGTGCTCACATCCACAATCTGCTGGTTCTCCGCCTGCACCTGGTCCAGGTGCGCACCCTGCAATTGGAGCGCCAGGCGCGCGGTCGCCAGATGCTCCGCGTTCGACCGGCTCTCGGCATCATATTCCGCCGCCACCGTCCGCCATTCGTTGAGCTGGTTGGCGAGAGTCTGGTTCTGCCGCCGCAATCTTGAGATATCCGCCACCTGCAAGCCCGCGGTGGAATTCTTCAGGTCCGCCAGTTCCGTCGAAGCCTGGCGCAATTCCCCCTGCGTGTTGCGCAGCTCCGCCGACAACGCGTCGTTTTCGCGATACGCGCGGAACAGGGCGACCTCCGCGACCACCACCAGCGCGAGGCAACACCAGGCGAACCAGCGTTTCAAGTTCATGGCTGTTGCAGTTTCGCCCTTTACGCGCAATCGTCAAACCGGAAATGCGATGGCGATGGCGAACAAAGTGAATCGGATTGACAAGAAACCGGGCCAGGCAGAAAGTAAAACAGCAGAAGGCAATCTTTCGGGTCAATAAATTATTGTGAAGCGTTATTCCACAATCGAATTGTGCGCGGCGTTGATTGGTCTAGTTTTTATCATCGTTGGACTGGCATCGATAATTCATCCAACTGAAATGATATTTCTGCCACACCGGGGTCGAGGCATGATGGGACCCGTCAAACCGGTCCCGATCTCAAAGGAAGATGCCGTCATTTATGGTCTTATGTCGGTGCTTCTCGGCATTGGGGTGTGTTTTATTGCTTTGTATCGAGGTCGTAAATAAAAATTTATTTCCTCAACTTCAGCTCCAAAAATTCCTCGCAGAGTTTGTCCAGGTTTTGCGCGGCCTCGGTTTCCGGCCGCACGACCACGGCCAGATGCCAGCCGTCGGTGCGCGTGGCGTAGCGGATCTGCCCGTGGTCAAAACCGAAGGTCACCCAGCGCGGTGCGGGCCTCTCCGTCGCAAACAACGCCCGCGAGCCGTCAAGCTGGCGCAGCAGGTTTTCCATCACCGCCGGCGGACAGCTCGCGTCGGCGCATTGCGCGGAAATCTTTCCGTTCGGCCGCCGGAGACCGCTCGCGAGCACGCCGGTCTGCGTGACCCGCTGCGGCAGCCATTCTTTCACCGGATCTTTCATGGGCGGTTCCCTTTCAGCGAGGGGGCCACGCGCACATAAACCAGCCGGTCTTCGCGCGCCTGCGCCACGGCGCGCCCGTTCGGGAATTGGATCTCCAGACGGTCAAAATTTCCAAGCGGACACGTTTGGTTCAACAACGCCGCCTGCTGCGCGACGGCCATGAGCCATTGCATCCGCGCCTGGGCCTGATCGCAGCCATCGTCGTAAAGCGGCTGGCCGCTGCCGGTGCAGATGAGGGTTTCCGAGACGAGCTGGGCGGCCTCCACCAACGGCTGGAGCGTGGCGGCATCCACTTCCGCTCCGTCCATTCTGGGCGAGCCTGTCTCAACCTTGCGCGTGGCCTCGGCCAGTAAAACCGTCCAGGGCGCGTTCATGGTGCGCTGTTGCGGTGCTTCGAACGGCACGAGCTCAAACGAGCCGCCCGGCAGCGAAAGCAATTTTTGCAACGCGCGTTCACCCAGCAGCTCGCCGCCCGCGGCATGGATGATCTGGCCTTCCTCGATGTAAATGCGGCCGAGGACGTGTTCGTTGCAGATCTCGATGACGGAGGAATTATGCCCGACGCATTCCATCTGGATGACGTCCAGCAAACTCACGCTGCGCAACATGCCTTGAAAACCGTCGCGTGGCGACCAGTTCAACAGTTCGCCGAGGATCGTGAACACCGCCTTCATGCCCTCCGGCGATTGCGCCTTTTCGATGAACAATTCCGCGCCCGCCTCCAGCGCGGCGGTGCGTTTCTCCTCGGTCACGTCGGAGGTCAGCATCACCATCTTCAGCGCGGGATAACGGCGCTTCATCATGCCGATGAACTGGATTCCGTCGAGCACGGGCATGTTCGCGTCGGCGACGAGCAGCTTGATCTCGTCGGATTTCAGGATTTCCGCCGCCGCATCGGGTGAATTCGCCGTGTGGATCTTCCACGAACCGCCGCTCAACGCGCCGAACATGTCGCTCAATGCCTCGAGAAACTCACGATCGTCATCCAGGAACAAGACTTGATGTTGCGGCGCGCTCAATTTCGTAAAAGACCTTGTGGCGGGAAGAAAACTTTGAAATGTGCGTCGTTTTCCCCCTCATCCTGACCTTCTCCCCAAGGGAGAAGGAACAGCAGTTGGACATTTTCAGCCATGCGTAAGTCATTCGAGCCGCTAGCCGTCTCCAATTCGCCGGGACGCTGGGAGCGTTTACCCCTCTCCCAAAGGGAGAGGGCCGGGGTGAGGGGAAACATTGCGTTCAAAACCCGGATATAAAATAGTGTATTCATCGCTTGATCTAGTTCATCGCCGTCAGTGCGGCCTGCGCGGCGGTACGTACCGAGAGATCCGAATCCCGTATGGCGGCGGACAAAATCGTTTTCGCATCGTATTCACGGACCTTTCCCAGCGCAATGGCCGCAGCGAGGCGAAAAGCCCCGTCACGATCGAATAGCATATCAGCCAGGACCGCGGCGGCGATATGCGGCGGTCTTCCGTCGCGCGGCGCGGATGCGACCGGTTCATCGTCCCTGAGGCTGTTGATGTCGATTTGCATCTGCTCCAATACCTTGGTCGCCGCATGACGCACCCAATAGTCGGGATGCCGGAGCGCGGCCTGGATTTTCGGCAGCGTGGCGCGCGCGGCCTCGGATTCTTCCCAGTGGCGGTCGATCGTCCGCAACGCGCCGGACGCCTTGCTGCGGACGGTTGTTTCGGCATCGAGCATGGCCTGCACGAGCGGGCTGATGGCCCGCCGGTCGCAGATTTTCCCTAACGCGGTGATCACGCTTTCACGCACGTCGCGGTCGGGATCAAAAACCATTTCGCACAGGCCCTCGACCGCCGTGCTTTCGCCGAGAAAACCCAGCGCATCGGCTGTCGCCTTGCGGACCTCCCACGAAGAGTCCTTCAAACTTGTCAGCAGCGATGGCACGGCGCGCGTCGCACCGCACCGCGTGGCGGCCTCGACCGCCGCGCCGCGCACACTGGGATTTTCATCGCGCAGCAATTTCTCCACATCATGAAAAAGCGCGGGGTCGCCCATACGTTCCATGATGCCCAGTGCGGCGATGCGCACGGCGGGACTCGGTTTTTTCAGCGCATCCCGCATCGCGGGCACCACCCGCGGGTCGGTGATGTCGCCGAGCGCCTTGACCGCGGCAAATTGCTTGTTCGGCGCCCCGTTGCGCAAGGTGTCCAGCAACGGACCGACGCCTTCCGGCCCCATCGCGACCAATTGATGAAGACTGCCCATCGCGAGAATCTGCAAGACGCGTTGCGAGTCCGTGCCCGGCCTCCAGCCGAGACGGTTTAAACTACGGGCTCCGATGGAGCGGACAATCGGGTCGGGATCACGGAGCAGCCCCACCAAATTATTGACCGCGCCCGGATCGCCAAGATGGCTGAGCGTTTCGGCGGCGGCGGCACGTGCGAGCGGTACCGGGTCGCGAAGCAAAACGATCAACGGTTCGACGGCTTTGCGGTCGTTGAAAGGGCGGAGACTTTTCGCGGCGACACAGCGCACGCCGGCGTCCTTGTCTTTAAGCGCGAAAATGAGCGGGCCTACGGATTCCGGATCATCCTCGGTGACGAGTTTTTCGATGACGGCAATCCGGTCGTCCGGTTTGCCCATGCGCAACTGTTGATATGTCCACCAAAGCATCTTAAATCAGACCGCTGGAACGGTTTTATCTTCTGAATACCATAAATTTGGGGCAAAAGTGAAGGGTTTGCAAACCAAAGTTCGCTTCAAAATTCCCAGTGTGCGCGCACGCCAATGACCGAAACCGGCCCGCGGTCGCGGTTGAAGGCGGGGTTGTCTATGAACTGATAATCAAGCGCGGTGTGCAATGTTTTCCAGACCTTAAAATCATAGTAGGTCTCGATAATCTTTTCCCAGCCGTAATTGAGATTGCCGTCGCCGGCCAGAATGCCCAGGCCGCCCGTTTCAAAAAATTCCTGGTGCGATTTGGAAATCCCGTTGAATACTCCGGCGATCCCGAAGGTGTCGTCCGCACGATGCCAAGCCGTCCCCTTGATGCTCAAGCCGGTGGTCACCGCATAGTCCACATCGCTGAACACCCAGCCTTGGGTGTGGCCATCGCTCCAGCCCGCGCGCGCGAAAACACCCACATTTTCAACGATTTCCTGTTCGAGGTTCAGGCCGAAACCGTACTTGTAACGAAAATCCGCCGTGGCATCGATATCGGCCGGCCGGATTGCGCTGTCCACGGCGTCCTGATAACTGCCCATGTTCGCGCGGTTGAGGTAGGCGAGAAACCGGATGGCACCGGGATGTGAAAGCAACTTATACCGGCGTTCGAGTTCCAACACCATCCCCCACGATTCCAGGATCGGGCCGTCCTGCGCCGTGCCATCGTAGGGCCATTTAAAGATTCGATCTTCGGCCGTCAGCGAATTTGAAAAACGCGGCATTTGAAAAAAACCGTAGCGCAATGTCCACACTGGCTGGTTCAATTCGATGGCGACCCCTGTTGTATAACCGATGGCGTCAGCGGGAAAGTCCCATGCCTCATCCGCCATTAATCCCCAGTTCATGAACTGCGTGCGCGGATCATTCGCATAGGCGTTATTGTCGAAAATATCCTTCACGTTTAACCGGCCCGCGGTGACTGTCAACCGCGAGATGTCCTGTCGTCCGGCGAGCGTGAATTCGTCGTCATCCACGTCTTCCTGCTCTCCGCCCAAGCCAATAGTTTGCCGGATGAACAAACGTGAGATCGTGCCATTAGGAACCGTCGTGCCGAGGCGAAATGACTCGCCATTCGGAAATCCGGCCACCCCCACCCCGTTTCCGATGCCAAAGCCCTGCCACATCATCCCGTCAATGTGCGCCTCCGCACCATGCCACAACCGGACCCCGGCCATCACGTCGAGCGAAACGGATTCACGCACCTCGCCGCCGGACGGCAGGCTGTTGGCCCCGGAATATTTCGAGGCAAAACCCGGATACCCCTGGACGATGTCCGTATTCTGTATATGAAAATTCCAGTTTTGCTCACCGGACGACGGCGATGCGGACGCTCCCAACGGCTGGCTGGTGACGACCTGGGCCGGCGCCGCCAACGAAACCGCCATCAGGCCGCCCAGGAGACAACCCGAAGAAACGTGATGAAATCTCATAAAATGCCGTCACATTACGCCATCGCCAGCCACCGTCAAGCCCGATTGTAGCCAGAGCTACAAATTTTCAGGCCCGGCCGCAGCCGGTTGGCGGCCGGGTTGGTTTATACCCCCTCCCCCTATTTTGCGTCAAGCGGCATTTTTCAGTGGCACACTTGAAAAAATGTGTTAAAACATTTTTACATGAAAGTGAAGCACGCCCGCCCCGGTCTGGAGAAACGCGCGCTGGTCGTCCGCCTGCGCCGCATCAAGGGCCAGGTCGAGGCCATCGAACGCATGGTTGAATCCAACACCGAAACTTCCGACGTTTTGATGCAGGTTGTCTCCGCGCGCAGCGCGTTGAAATCGTTCAGTGAAGAGCTGATCGGCTCACATTTGCAGGAATACATCGAAAACTCCCAACCCGAAAACCGCCGCGAATTGCGTTCCCTGCTGACGGTCCTGGAACGCTACGTGGGATAAATATTATGCCTGCAGACAAAAATGCCAACGCCCAGCGCGACGCCGAATTGATGTACAACGCGGCCGCGCAGGATACCACCGAACTTTTTCAACGCCTCAAGACCACCGCCGCCGGTCTGACCGGGGAGGAAGCCGCCGAGCGGTTGGAGGTGTTCGGCCCGAACGAGGTCGGGCAGGAAAAGCAGCATGGCTGGATCCAGCGGCTGTGGGTCGCCGTGCGCAATCCGCTGGTCATCCTGCTGGCGGTGCTGGTGGTCATCACGTTTGCGACGGCGGGAGACAAGAGCGACTACATCGGCGGCTTCGTGATGCTGGCGATGATCGTGCTGGCGGTGCTGCTGCGCCTCATCCAGGAAACGAAGGCCGACAATGCCGCCGCCAAGCTCAAGGCGATGATCAAGGTCACCGCGACGGCGTTGCGGGACGGCCAGACCGTGGAAATTCCGCTGCGCGACCTTGTGCCCGGCGACGTGGTGAAACTTTCCGCCGGCGACATGATTCCCGGCGACGTGCGGCTGCTCACCTCAAAAGATTTGTTCATCATCCAGGCCACGCTGACCGGCGAATCGTTGCCGGTGGAAAAAACCGACGCGCGCGACCCGCGCACCGGCATTCAGACCATCGAATACACCAATCTTTGTTTTCTGGGCACGAGCGTGGAAAGCGGCTCGGCCACGGCGGTCATCGTTACCACCGGCACACAAACGTATTTCGGGAAAATGGCGAGCAGTCTTTCCGAACAGCAGGTCGAAACGGCGTTTGACAAAGGGATAAAGAAATTCACCTGGCTGATGATCTGTTTCATGGCGGTGATGGCTCCGGCGGTGTTTTTAATCAACGGCTTCACGAAGCATAGCTGGGGCAAGGACACTTTTCTCTTTGCGCTCGCCATCGCCGTTGGTTTGACGCCCGAAATGCTGCCGATGATCGTCTCCTTCTGCCTGTCCAAGGGCGCGGTCGCGATGTCCAAGAAAAAAGTCATCGTCAAGAAACTCAACTCCATCCAAAACCTGGGCGCGATGAACGTCCTCTGCACAGACAAGACCGGCACACTGACGATTGACCACGTCATCCTTGAGATCCATTGCGATGTCTTCAAAAAGGAAAGCGAGGAAGTTTTGCGCGACGCGTATCTCATCAGCCATTTTCAGACCGGTTTGAAAAATGTCCTGGATCGCGCGGTGTTGAAGTATTCCGAACTGCATCACGAATTATCGGTGGACAAGCACCGGAAAATTGACGAGATCCCGTTCGACTTTTCGCGGCGCATGATGTCCGTCGTCGTCGAAAGCCCGGATGGCACGCGCCAGCTTTTGACGAAGGGCGCGCCGGAATCGGTCTTCAAAAAATGCACGCATTTCGAGAGCGACGGTGAAATCCTGCCGATGGAACCGATCCTGGTCGGCAACCTGATCGAGCAGGTCAACGACCTCAGCAGCGACGGTTTCCGCGTGCTCGCCATCGCGAACAAAAAAGTCGGCGCCCAGACCGCCTATTCCAAGGCCGATGAAGAAAACCTGGTGTTGACCGGCTATCTGGCGTTTCTCGATCCGCCGAAGGACACGGCCAAAACCGCCATTGCCGCGTTGCGCCAATATGGCGTGACGGTAAAAGTTCTCACCGGCGATAATGATTTGGTGACCCGAAAAGTCTGCACCGAGGTCGGCATCAACGCGGATAAAATCATCCTCGGCAACGACGTGGAAAAAATGTCCGACGAACAACTGGCCGACGTGATTGACGGCACGGACGTTTACGCGCGTCTTTCCCCGGCGCATAAAAAGCGCGTCGTGCAGGCGCTCCAGAAAAAGGGCCACGTCGTCGGTTTCATGGGTGATGGCATCAACGACGCGCCCGCGCTGCGCGCGGCGGACGTGGGCATTTCCGTGGACACCGCCGTGGACATCGCCAAGGAATCCGCCGACATGATCCTGCTGGAAAAAAGCTTGATGGTGCTCGAAGAAGGCGTGCTCGAAGGCCGCAAAGTTTTCGCCAACATCACCAAATACATCCGCATGGGCGCGAGCTCCAATTTCGGAAACATGTTCAGCGTGCTCGGCGCGAGCGCCTGGTTTCCTTTTCTGCCGATGCAAACGCTGCAAATCCTGATCAACAACCTGCTTTACGATTTTTCGCAGGTGCCGATCCCCACGGACAACGTCGGCGCGCAATACATCGCCAAACCGCGCCCTTGGCAGATCGGGGAAATCGCCAAGTTCATCCTGTTCATCGGCCCCATCAGTTCCATTTTCGACTACACGACTTTCTGCGTCATGTGGTTCTTTTTCAAATGCAACAACGTGGTGATCACGCCGGAGCTGACCGCGAGGTTCGGCGACGATGCGGCGAACCATTCCTACGCCGCACACCTCTTGAACACCGGCTGGTTCGTCGAATCCATCATGACACAGACGCTCATCATCCACGTCATCCGCACGAACCAGATTCCGTTTATCCAGTCGCGCGCGAGCTGGCAACTGACCATGACCACCATCCTCATCATGGGCATCGGTGCCATCCTGCCGTTTTCGCCGCTGGCCGGGCCGCTGGGCTTCGTGCCGCTGCCGTGGCAATTCTGGCCGATTCTCGCCCTGACCCTGCTTTGCTACCTCGTCCTGACGCAACTGGTCAAACAGTGGATGGTAAAGAAGAAATGGATTTGATCGTACGGGCAAAAACCCGGATGGAAACTTGGAGCGGTTGAACAAATACCCTAATTCTGGTCCTTCGGCAGAGCGGCGATTTTTTTATCAATCGCCGCCTTCAGTTGCGGCAACTCCAGTTCGAGCGCACGATAAAAGTTTGTCTGCCGTTGGGCATCCAGCAGCGTGCCGACCAGCGGCGCAGCCCCCAACCCGGCTTCCTTGACCCAAAACAAGTCTGCCGTCTCACCATCACGAAGGTTGTTTTTTTGAAAGACATCGAGATAGGCATCGAGGGCGAGTTGCAGGGTGTTGGTGTCCACCGGGCTGGCTTGTCTGGCCAGCTTTTCCAACGTCATGGCGAAAGCCACCTGCGCCCGGCTGCGCGCGGAAATGTCCGCGATGGAATTGGTCGCAAAGACCTGCGCATAGGCATTCGTCGCCGAGGCAAAATCATTCAACAAGACATCGCAGTCGGCCATTTCACCCTGTGCGCGCATCGCAAAGTCATTCGTGGGGTTTTCGGTGAGGATTTGCGCGAATAACTTCGTCGCCGACTGCAAATTTATGAACGTGTTGGTCGTGTCGCTCGAATCCATGGACATCAGCGCGGCGCCTGCCCCAAAACGCGCCTGGTCCCGCAACCCGGGCTCGCCGTTCGTATCGGCTATAAGCGCGGTAAAATACTGCGAAGCCCCCTTGTAATCCGTCCGGGCCATCGCCGACCTGCCGGCCGACAGTTGCGCCTCGTAATACACATTTGTGGAATCTTTCCATGCCGGGTTTTGGAAGACCGCCTCATAATTGGTTTCCGCCGCAACAAAATTTTCCGCCCGGTAATAATGGTCGCCGATCCAGAACTGCGCGAGCGGCGCATTCGTGTCCATGGGATGTTGCGCGACAAAAGCCGTGAACAGGTCCAGCGCACGCGCCTCATCACCCAGGTGGAACACCGCCTGGGCCAGCGCAAAATCCGCCTGGGCCCGCAGGCTGTTCGTGGGATAATCCCGCACCCAGTTTTCGTAATTCGTCCCGGCCGCGTCCCAGTTTTGTTCCTGTTCGAAAGTCCGCGCAATGGCCAGGCGCAACTCCGGTTCGAGCGGCGAGCCGGAAAATTTCGGCGCCAGGCGTTGAAACAGCGCCCGCGCATCCGCCGGACTGACCAGGCTTTGGCCATAAAGCAGCGCGCTGCCCTGCTCCAGCCCGCTGTCGGAAAAAGTCCGGGACAATTCTTCAAATAAACCGCCCGCCGCGGCCACCTCGCCCAGTTCCAGGTCGGCGCGCAAACTTTGGTACATGGCGAGCGCATTCAAATTCTTGTCGGGGGAGGAAACCGCCGAATAATTTTCCAGCGCACCGCGGTAATCTCCTTGCGCATACAAGGCGTCACCCGTCTTGAATTTCGCCACGGCCAGGTCCACGGGTGAAAGATCGTGCTGCGTCGCCGCCTGAAAATCGTCCAATCCCGCGGCGGGATTTTCCGGCAGCGATGCGCTCCAGCCGCGTCCCAGGAATGCCCGGCCCGCGAATTGGCTGTTGGGAAAAATTTTCAGCAACCGGCTGAATTGCGCGTGCGCCAGGACGAGGTTGTCGGCGTTGGTCGTGACGGAATAATTTTTTAGCAGCAGCTCGCCGCGCGTCAGCAAGGCCAGATCCGTCGCGGGGGCATCCGGGGATTGTTTTAGAAAACGGTCCAGCCGGGCATCCGCCCCGGCGTAATTTCCCTGCGCGGCGTACAGCCCGGCAATCTGCAAAACCGCCTGCCGTTGTTTTTCCGGCGGCGCGGACACGGCGAGATTTTCCTGCCAGGCGGCGATGGCATCGTTTGTCTGTCCGCGCTTCTCCAGCACCGTCGCCAAATCTGTGAAGGCCTCGGCCGTATTAACGGGATCTTTTTGCAGCCGTGCGATCTGCACCAGGTTGGTCGCGACAGACGCTGCGCCCGGAAAATCACCGCCGGCCATCAGGGCCAGACAAAACAGACGGGATGATTGAAATTGCTGATCCAGTTTCAACGCCGCCCATTCGTTGGTCAGGAAGCCATAAACGACAGCCACCCCGGCAAAGTTCGTCTGCTGGTATTTGGAATTTTCCCGTGACAACTGGCCTTCCGTCACGAGTTCGTTTGCCGGATCACTCGCCATCATCTTTTGAAACAATCCGTTCGTGTCTTCCAGCAGCGCGTCATGGCTTCGCCAGTCGGCCAGCCTCGCATAAGCCGCCGCCGCCTCGACCGTCGCGCGCAGCCGCCACGGTGAATCGGGAAAGTTTTTTACCAGCGCCAGGAAGGTGGCTGCCGACCCGGAATAATTCGTGCCGGCAAACTGTGCCTCGCCCGTCCAGAGCGAAAACTGATCGGCCAGCCCGCCGGCGAGCGACGCGTGCCGGCGAAGCGTGTCCACGGTGTTGGTATATTTCTTCTGTTTGAACTGCGCCTGCGCCTGCAATAACACCGCCATCGGCGCATTGGTGGAATTTGGATAACGCTGGATGAATTGCCCGAATTGCGTTTCCGCCCGGCCCCAATTTTCATTTTTAAAATCCGATGATGCCGCCGTGAACATCCGCTCCTCGCGCGAGGAGGCGGCTGCCGCTCCCCCGCAAAAGGACAGCGCACACAGGATCAATAGTATCTGCCGGAAGACTTTCACTGGTTGCCATCGTAAAACAGCCGCCCAAATAAAAAAACGCAAATCTCGGCCATGTGCCGGTTCAATTTAATACGCTCTTCAAATAATGCCCCGTGTGGCTGCCGGGAACATGGATGATTTTTTCCGGCGGGCCCTCGGCGACAATCCGGCCCCCGCCCGCGCCGCCCTCCGGACCAAGGTCAATGATCCAGTCCGCCGTTTTGATCACGTCCAGGTTGTGTTCGATGATGACCAGCGTGTTGCCGGTGTTGCGCAATTTGAAAAGCACCTCCATCAGCTTGGCCACATCGTGAAAATGCAGGCCGGTCGTCGGCTCGTCCAAAATGTACAGCGTACGGCCCGTCGCCTTGCGCGCGAGCTCGGTCGCCAGTTTCACGCGTTGCGCCTCGCCGCCGCTCAAGGTCGTCGCCTGCTGGCCCAGGTGGATGTAACCGAGGCCGACCTGTGCCAGCGTCTCGATGGGCGCGAGAATTTTCGGCACCGCCCGGAAAAAATCCACGCCTTCATCCACCGTCATGTCCAGCACGTCGGCGATGTTTTTGCCCTTGTAGGCGATTTCCAGCGTCTCGCGGTTGTAACGCTTGCCGTTGCACGTCTCACACGTCACGTACACCGGCGGCAGGAAGTTCATCTCAATCTTCAAGATGCCGTCGCCTTCGCATTTTTCGCAGCGACCGCCCTTCACGTTGAAACTGAAACGTCCCGGCGCATAGCCGCGCACCTTGGCGGCGGGCAACTGCGCGAACAGGTCGCGGATCTGGTTGAACATCCCCGTGTACGTCGCCGGGTTGCTGCGCGGCGTGCGGCCGATGGGCGACTGGTCGATGACAATGACCTTGTCAAAACCTTCGTAACCCTTGAGCGCCTTGTGTTCGCCGGGGCGCTCCTTCGAGCCGTAAAATTTGCGGAACAGCGCCCGCTGCAAAATATCGCTGATCATCGTGCTTTTGCCCGAACCGCTCACGCCGGTCACGCAGGTCAACGTGCCGATGGGAATCCGCAGGTCGATGTTCTGCAAATTGTTCTCAGTACAGCCGATCACTTCCAGCCAGCCGCGATCCTTGTCCGGCGCCTTGCGCTTTTTCGGAACGGCAATGCTCAGTTCGCCCGTCAAATACTGGCCGGTCAAAGATTTTGTCACCGCCAGGATCTCCGGCAACGTGCCCGCCGCCACCAGTTCGCCGCCGTGAACTCCGGCACCCGGGCCGAGGTCCAAAATATAGTCCGCCGCGCGGATCGTATCGGCATCGTGCTCCACCACGAGCACCGTGTTTCCCAGATCGCGCAAGCCTTTCAAGGTGGCCAGCAGGCGGTCGTTATCGCGCTGATGCAATCCGATGCTCGGCTCGTCCAAAACATATAGCACGCCGACCAGCGCCGCGCCGATCTGCGTCGCCAGCCGGATGCGTTGCGCCTCGCCGCCGGACAAGGTGCCGCTCTCGCGGTCCAATGTGAGGTAGCCGAGCCCGACATTTTTCAAAAACCCCAGCCGCGCACGGATTTCCTTGACGACCTCCGCGGCGATTTTCTGCTCGAACTCCGTCAGCTTGAGCGAAGTGAAAAAGTCATCCGCCTTTTCCACGGACAATTCGCAGACATCCATGATGGACAAGCCGGGAATCTTAAGCGTTTTGGGCTTTGCAGTTTTAGTTTTTAGCTGGGACTGAAAATCTTCGCCGCCCAGGGTCACCGCCAGGATTTCCGGCTTCAAGCGTTTGCCGCCGCAGGCATCGCAAAATTGCGGGCTCATGTATTGCTTCAGCCGGTTGCGGATGAATTCGCTTTCGCTTTCGGTCGCCAGCCGTTCGAGGTTCGGTAGCACGCCTTCAAACGGACGGTCGATGCTGCTGACCTTGCCCGCGCGCCAGAAACGGAATTCCACGTTGTCCTCGCCGGAACCGGTCAGCAAAACCTTTTTGAAATCTTCCGGCAGGTCCTTCCATGGCGTCTGCAGGTCCACTTTGAAATGTTCCGCCACCGAACGCAGCATCGCCTTGTAATAGATGTTCATCCGCTTGCCCGCGCGCCGCCACGGCTGGATGGCGCTCTCCAGCGGTTCATCGGCATTCGGCACGACCAGGTGTTCGTCAAAAATCATCTTCTGGCCCAGGCCGTGGCAGACCGGACACGCGCCGGCGGGGGCATTGAAGGAAAAATGTTTCGGCGTGGGCGGATCAAAGCTCTTGCCGGTCGCGGGCGAACACATCTTGTTCGAGTGCAATGTCTCGATCCATTCGCTAGATGCCGCGGCCCCTTCGGTTTTGGGCTTTGGACTTCTTGCCGCGTCGTAGCCGGGCGAAGACGGGTGGGCTTTGGACTCGTCCGGCCCCTGATGCAAGGTAAACATCACCCCTTCGCCCCAGCGCAACGCCGTCTCGACGGAATCGCCCAGGCGCACGCGGATTTTGTCATCCATCACCAGGCGATCCACGATGGCTTCGATGTTATGGAACTTCTTTTTATCGAGTTTGATGCGCGCCACCTGTTCGCCCAGTTCCATCAACTCGCCATCCACGCGGACGCGGACAAAGCCTTCCCGCGCCAGGCGCTCGAAGACATCGCGAAATTCACCCTTCTGCCGGCGGACAACCGGCGCGAGCAGCATCACCTTCGTTTTCGGCGGCAACGCGAGGATCTTGTCCACGATGTCGCTGGTGCTTTGCGTGGAGATCGGCACGCCGGTATCGGGGCAATGCGCCTTGCCGATGTGCGCAAAAAGCAGGCGCAGGTAATCATACACCTCCGTCGTGGTGGCGATGATGGAACGCGGGCTGGAACCGGAACTGCGTTGCTCGATGGCGATGGCGGGCGAAAGGCCCTCGATGAAATCCACGTCCGGCTTTTGCAACTGGTCGAGGAACTGGCGCGCGTAGGCGGAAAGCGATTCGACGTATTTGCGCTGGCCCTCCGCGTAGATCGTGTCAAAGGCGAGCGACGATTTGCCGCTGCCGCTCAGGCCGGTGATGACCACCAGCTTGTCGCGCGGGATCTGCAGCGAGAGGTTTTTGAGGTTGTGCTCGCGCGCGCCGCCGATCTTGATGAACTCTTTGCTCATACCGTGAATTTTGGGTCGAAACGAAAATTCACACTACGCCACACGGCGCAAAAAGCAAAGCGCGAGTTACGAAATTCTTGTGATTTTTACTACAGCAAAATCAGCTCGTAAAATTTCATCGGGAACGGCGCGTTCGTGTCAATGAAGTTGAACACACCGTTCGTCGAGGTGACCGGCGGCGGCGGGAATGGCGTCCAGACCACCGGCGGCGCGATATTCGTCGTCCAATCCACCTGGAACTGGTCGTTGGTCGGCGCCATCCAGGTCAGGCTCACGCCGTTGGTGACGATCGCGGCATGCACCGCCACCGTTCCCGATGGCGACGGTAATACGTACACGGTGAACTGATTGGTCGCATATTTCACCGGCACGCCATTATCAAAGACCACGGTGGTAAACAGGTTGGTGGTTTCAGTGTTCGTCGCCGGCGGCGTCCAGGTGATGACCCCGTTGGCATTGATGAGCGCGTTGGTCGGGTACAACGCGTACGTCAGATTCTGCGCCGGGAGGTCAAAGTCGCGCGCCGCATTGGTGACCGTGAACAATATGAGCGGAGCGACCGTCGCATCCGCAGGCGTGCCGTAAAATTCCGGCGCGGTGTTCGTGGGCGAATTTAGCAGGTGCAGGCGATAGAACCGCATCGGCCCGAGTGGCGCGGAATTCCAGTTCGTATCGCCGGTGTCAAAGAAGCTAAAATGACTGTTGGTTGCCGAAACGTACGAATCAAAACTGATGACCCCTTTCATTTCGGTCCAGACCACCGCCGGCAGCAGGTTGGTGGTCCATTGCAGATGGAACTGGTAATTCGTCGGCGCGTACCAGGTCAGCAGGTAGCCGTTCGTCCCGCCGATGTTGGTTTGCAGGATGCTGCTGATGGAGACATCCGGGAATTCAAATGTGACCTCCAGGGCGTAGGTCGCCGGGACGTCATTGGTGTTTTCCACGCCAAGGTAATAAACCCCGCCGGGAACGAGCGTGGGAATGGTGGCGGGCGAGATGACGTTGGTGCCGCCAAACGAATTGGTCTGCAGTTCGAAATCACCGGCCGCGGCATTCGTGGTGGTCGGCGGCACATTGGTGCTGAACCAGAGATTGACGTTGGTGGTGGCGAAGATCAGCGCGTTCGTGGCGGCCAGCGCGTCGAACGGCACCTGGACCTCCTGCCACAAGATCGAATTTGCACCCACGGTATTGGTGGAGGGCACGCCATTGGTCAGTACAATGTTCGGTTGCACCAGTTCAAACGTCACCAGCACCGCGTCCGTGACGCTTAGGGTGCCCGGGTTTTGCACGCCGAGATAATAAACTCCGCCCGGCGTGATGAACGGCGGCACCGGATTGGTATAAAGTACCACCGTGCCGGTCGTCTGGTTGGTCAGCAATTCCACGTCCACCGGCGTGTTGGTGCTCGGCGGCTGGTTGGTGCTCCACCACAGGTTCACCGGCCCCGTGGCGAACACCAGCGTGTTGGTCGCGGCGACGGCGTTCGTCGGCACATTGATCTGGAACCACAGCAGGCCGCCGGGACCGACCACATTTGTGTCGGGCGTCGGATTGGTCGGGTTGATTATATAATTCGTCAGGTTCAGGTTGATGTTGTAGGGCGAGGTGAGCGCGAGGCTGTGGAATTCGCCGGCGGCCACGGCGGTGGCATTGCTCACGGTCACGGGAACATTGGTCTGGAGAAAATCATTCCGGCCCCAGGCGACCACGTTGCCGTTGTTCAATAGTGCGAGATTGTGATAACCGCCGGCGGCGATGGCTTCGACATTCGTGAGGTCCGCCGGCACATTGGTCTCGCCGTAGCTGTCATCGCCCCAGGCCTTCACCGTGCCGTTGTTCAACAAGGCCAGACTATGAAAAGCGCCCGCGGAAACGGCCACGACGTTCGCGAGTCCGAATGGCACCGAGAGCTGGCCGGCCGTATTTGTCCCCCAGCCCACCACCGTGCCGTTATTCAACAAGGCCAGCGCATGTTCGCCGCCAACGGCGATCTGCACCACGTTGCTCAAACCGGCGGGCACATTGGTAAGGCCGTTGGTGTTGTAACCCCACGCGGTAACGAGCCCGTTGCTTCCCAAAGCCATGCTGGTATTACCACCGCCCGCCACGGCGACGATATTGCTCAGGTTGTTCGGCACGGTCGTCTCGCCATACGTACTGTCACCCCAAGCCGACACCAAACCATTGGTTGCTTGCACGGCGAGGCTGTGGGTGGCGCCGCCGGCGATGGCGATGACATTGCTGCTCAAATTCGCGGGCACGGTGGATTCGCCGTTGACATTGTCGCCCCAGGCGAGCACCGCGCCGTTGGTGATTTCCAGGCTGTGATTGCCGCCGGCGGCGATGGCCACCACATTGCTGATTCCGGCCGGCGGCGTGATCTGCGCATCCGAGTTATCACCCCAACCAATGGTACTGCCCGCCACGAGCAATTGGTCATAGCCATAGGTGATGCCGATGCTGTTGCTGACGACGATCTGGAAGTGATATGCCTCGCCAAAAATCAGATTGTTGATGGCATTGGTCACGTACACGACGTTGTAGCCGGTGCCTACCGCGACCGGCGCGGTTTGATTTGGGTAATTTGTGCTGGTGCCCCATCGGAACCACGCGGTGGAAACAAATCCGTTCGCCGTGGCAAAACCGTTGAGCTGCGCGTTCGTGCCGGTGACGCCGGATGCGGGCTCGGTGTTCGCAAAAGGCGGATACTGCGGCGGCTGCGGTGCCAGCGCCAGCACATGATCCTCGCCGGCGGCGATGGCGAACGCCGTCAATCCCGCAGGCACATTCGTCTGGCCGGAAACATCGTTGCCCCAGGCCGTGACCGTGCCGTTGTTCTGCAATGCAATGCTGTCATCAAATCCGGCGGCGATGGCGACGACATCGGCCAATCCGGCCGGCGCGATGGTTTCACCGTAATTAGTATCACCCCACCCGGACACGGTGCCGTTATTCAACAACGCCAGACTGTGGAAACTGCCTTCGGCGACGGCGACAACATTGACCAACGTCCCCGGCACATTGGTCTGGCCGGTATTGTTGCCCCAGGACACGACTGTGCCATTATTCAACAAGGCCATGACATCGTTGCCGCCGGCAGCCACGCCAACCACATTACTACTATTGATCAAGCTGGCGGGAATATTTGTCTCCCCGTACGTGTTGTCGCCCCAGACGACCAGCGTACCGTTGCTCAAAAGCGCGACGCTATTCGACCAACCGGCGGCGATGGCGACAACGTTGATTGCATTTGCGGGAACAATCGTCTGTCCGGCGCCATTGTCGCCCCATTCCCTGACCGTACCATCCGCCAGCAATGCCAGGCTGTCATCGCCACCCGCAGCAATGCTCACCACATTGGTCGGGAACGGAGGAATGTTGAGTTGGCTGGCGTTATTGTCGCCCCAGCCGATGACTGTGCCGTTGGTCGACAAGGCGAGACTGTGATTCAATCCGCCCGCCACGGCGACGATGTTGCTCAAGCCGGCGGGAATGGTGGTCTGGCCCAAAGTGTCGGCGCCCCAGGCGACCGGCATGCCGGGCGCGAATTGTACGTCTGCACCATAGGCGATGCCAACGGCATTGGAGACGACCAGCTGCGCGTGATAGATCTGGGCGAAGAGGAGGTTGGTGAGGGCGGCGGTGCAATACGTCACGGTGCTGGCGTTGCCAATGGCGACCGCCGGCGTGGTGAAGCCGTAGCTGGTCGACAGGCCCCATTGGAACCACGCGGCGGAAACCTGTCCGTTCGCCGTGGCAAAGCCGTTGAGCTGCGCGTTCGTGCCGGTGACGCCGGACGCCGGCAAGGTGTTCGCATACGGCGGAAAAACCGGCGGCTCCGGTGTCAGCGCCAGCACATGATTCGCGCCGGCGGCGATGGCGAACGCCGTTAACCCCACAGGCACATTTGTCTGGCCGGAAACGTCGTTACCCCACGCCGTGACCGTATCGTTGTTCAGCAGCGCAATGCCGTCATCCTGTCCGGCGGCGATGGCGACGACATTGGTGGTCAATCCGGGCGGCACCGTGGTGCTGCCATTGGCCGACGCGCCCCAGGCCACGACCTGATTATTATTGCTCAAAGCCAAACTGGGCGCGCCGTCACCTTCCGCAAGCGCAACGATATTGGTCAACAGCGCCGGCACATTGGTCTGGCTGGCGGTATTGCCCCACGCCATGACCGTGCCGTTGTTCAACAACGCCAGGATATCATTGCCGCCCGCAGCCACGCTGACGATGTTGCTGCTGAGGATCAAACCGGAAGGAATATTCGTCTGGCCCAAGCTGCCGTCGCCCCAGGTGACGACCGTGCCGTTGTTCAACAGCGCAATGCTGTTCGACCAGCCGGCGGCGATGGCGACGGCATTGGTCACAAATGCCGGAACGGCTCTTTGGCCGAATGTGTTATCACCCCATTCGACAACCGTACCATTTGCCAGCAACGCCAGGCTGTCATTGCCGCCCGCGGCGATGCTCACCACATTGGTCGGAAACGAAGGGATGGTGATTTGGTTGGCGCCATTGTCACCCCAACCGATGACTGTGCCGTTGGTCGACAAGGCGAGACTGTGATTCAAACCGCCCGCCACGGCGACAATGTTGCTCAGGCCGGCGGGAACATTGGTCTGCAAAGACGTGTCGAGTCCCCAGGAGACCGGCGTACCGGGCGCAAATTGCACGTCCGCGCCGAAGGCAGTTCCCAAGGCGTTGGTCACGACCAAACGCGCGTGATATATCTGGGCGAAGGTGAGGTTGGTGATGGCGGCGGTGAAATAAGTCACCGTATTCGTGGCGTTGCCGATCGCTGTCGCCGGCGTGGTGTAGGGGTAGCTGGTCGTCGGGCCCCATTGGAACCACGCGGTCGCGTTCGTGCCGTTTGCGGTGGCGAAGCCGTTGAGCTGCGCGTTCGTGCCGGTGACCGCCGTCGCGGGCAGCGTGGTGGCAAACGGCGGCGCAAACGCATTGGTGACGTTGACCAGGTCAAACGTCACATCCAGCGCATACTGGGAACTGAACTGGTTCGTGTTTTGCACGCCGAGATAATATGTTTCGCCACCGACCAGGTTCGTCGCCGATGAGGGCGTGTTCGTGGCGATCAAGAAGGAACCGCCGAGGCTGTCGGCCAGGAACTCCGTGTCTCCGGTCAGGGCATTGGTGATGGTGGGCGGCACGTTGGTGCTGAACCACACGTTCAACGGGAGCGACGCGAACAGCAGCGAGTTGGTCGAGATGACGGCGTTGGACGGCACGTTGATTTCATACCAGGTCAGGCTGTTCGGCGGCGCGAAATTCGTCACGGTCTGCCCCGGGATAATCGTGGACGTGGGGATGGTGAAATTCGTGTTGGCGAAGGTGAAGTTCAAATCCCAACTGTCCAGCACCGGCGCGGGATTGGTCGCCCCGGCGCGGTTGTCCAGGATCTCCAGCGTCCAGGTGCCGGAACCATTGGTGCCGTTGGCCGACGTGCCGTTCAACGGCGTCAGCGTCTGCTCCGGCTGGTAATACAGGTTCTGCGGCAATTGCTTCAGCGTAAAGGCATCGAACAGCGCGTTTGTGTCAAAGGGCGTGGTGATGATGCTGCCGGCGGCGACGGCCAACCCCAGACCGGACGCGTCCAATACCAGCGGTGTGCCGTTCGAGGACGCGGTGAAGGTCAGCGTGTTGACGACCCATGCGGCATTGGTGGCAGGTGAACCATCTTCTTGCGGCGCCTTGTTACCTTCCGCATAAGTAAGCAGGTATTGCTGGCCGGCGAGGGTCGGCAAAAGGTATCTCACCGCGCCGTTGTCCAATTGCAGATAATTCGTGCCGTTGAAGGCCGGCAGATTGGAGATGATCTCCACCTGGTTCGTCAGCACCGTCCACCCGCCGAAGCCGTTGGTGGCGGCAGTTGGTCCGCTGTTTGTGTTATAAACGCCCTGGTTGTAGGCCTCAAAACTATCCGTAAAGGTGGTGTTGGTCGGAAAAACCGGCAGGAATGGCACCGGCGCATACTTGATAGGCGTGGTCGTCAAATTGGTGTCCGATGTGAACGACAAGTAATAATAATTCGTCTGGGCGCTGCCGGCAGTGTAAGTCCAGGCGTCAGACCGATTGGTCGACAAAAACTGGTCCATGACAATCGTCACATAGGTGGACTCAAACGTGTTCGTCGGTCCGTAGGGAACGAGAATCGTGACAGGACCTGATGGATTATTCGTGACGCCGGTATCGTAAATCAAATTGGTTGCCGCGACGTTCGGACCATAGTAAATCGACATTTCATCCACAGCCGTGTAAAAATTATAGGTGATGGGGATGACGCCGGAAGTCACACCGGTGTTGATGACGTTGGTGTTCGGCTGCGAACCGCCATCGGCCGTGGCGCTGAATTGATTGGTGCTGATGACGGTGATGCCGCAGCCGTTGGTACTCTGACCGCCGCGGTTTTCCATCAACAGATAGCGCGCGCCGTCGGGGTCGATGAGCGTGAACACCAGGTCGGAGATGCGCGGATGGTCCACGCGCACGCCGACGATCAAATCCTGGATGGTCTGCGTATTGGTGACAAAGATGGAACTGTCCGTCACCGCGTCATCCAGCAACGGGATGGGCGTATCTTGAGACTGGTATTCCGACGTGCTCACCGCCGCGCTGTTAAAGTACAGGAAGGTTCCGTACAGCACGGTCACCGGCTGGGTCGTCGGGTTGTAGAGGCCGATATAATAGATGCCCGGATTCAGCGGCGGGCCGGTGGAAATTTCATTGCCCGGATCCACGCCGGTGGGATAGGTGCCGACCACGCAGTTGGTCAACAGCACTTCGTCGTTCGTCGAGGCCAGCGTCGGTTCGCTGCCGGGCTGGACATAAAGCTGGATCGGGAAAGGCACGGCGGTCGGCGCGAGGTTGGTCGCCACCACGAGCAGGTTTGTATAGCCCACACCCACGTTGATGTAGTCGTAATACCAGCCCATCGGCGGCACGGTGACGGTCAGGAAGATTCCGTTGCCCGCCTTGTGCGGCTCGATGCGGATCTGCAAATTGTTCACCTCGCCGGTGTTGCCCGGCGAGTCATCCGCTTCATTCAGCATCCACAATCCGGCCGCCTCCTGGGTCGTGAAATTATTCAGCGAACCGGGGCCGTCCGAAGGCTGGGAGCCTACGATATCGCCCGCCCCGCTGTCGTCATAGATGAGCGCGAGATTGGAGACATTGCCGTAACCATCATGGTCGTTTAACACCACCCCCTGGCCACCGTGGCCCAAGGCACCGAGCAGGTCGCCAAAGTTCTGATGGGTGATGGTGTTCGTGACCGTCACACGGCGCATTTCCATGGGCTGGACGGCCAGCGCCATAACGTAACTGACACCGGGATGCGCGTTGTTGCCGTCGGGAATGTAATACGGCACGTTGAAGGCATTCAGGTATTCGTTGCCGTTCTGGTCCAGCGAGCTGAACGGTTGCGCGCTGAAGACGGGCACGAATGCAAACTGCGCGGCGGTCTGGTCCTGACATTGTACGCCGACGTAATAGATCTGATTGGCCTGCGAATTCGTATAGGTAACGAACTTCGTACCGCCCGGCCCTACGGAGGCGGCGTCACCGGCGACACCGAAGAGACAGTTGGAGATGGTATTCACATCCAGGTTGGTTAACCCGCCCGCGTTCGGATCGCCCGAGGGGGCCGGAAAATTTTGGGGACTAGCCACGAGCAT
>Ga0210388_10000717_pt1 | contig 26534 bp, 20 predicted proteins | sample IncBWC19OmetaG_FD_155485 | JGI IMG/M metagenome (GOLD analysis project Ga0210388, IMG submission 155485) | Forest soil microbial communities from Barre Woods Harvard Forest LTER site, Petersham, Massachusetts, United States - Inc-BW-C-19-O ...
CCTGGGTGGGCACCGATGTTACAAAGCGCAGCGTTTCATAGTTCACGAAGAAGAACATCTTATTTCTGATAATGGGACCGCCGAGCCCGGCTCCTCCCTGGTTGGCGTTGGCGAAGGCCTCGGGCGTGGCTGTCAGGTCATTGAACCACTGGTTGGCGTTCAGGTCGTTGTTGGTCCAGTAGTAGACAGCATTTCCGTGGAACTCATTGGTTCCGGAACGGGTAAGAATGTTTTCCTGAATGCCACCCAGGGTGCCGTACTCGGCGCCATACGCGTTAGCTACGACACTGATCTCGTCAACGTCATTGGCGCCGAGCAGCAGATTGCTCGGGCCGGAATTGTTGAGGTTGAGGAATGGATCGTTCTCTGACGCGCCATTGATAGTGAAATTGTTCGACGTGGCGGGAAGGCCAAAGGCCTCCGCGTTGCCGTCGCCGCCCTGGGTATTCATGATCACGCCCTGGGTGGTGTTGATGGGATAGGTTATGTCTCCGCCAGGATTGGGCAGATTCTGTATCTGGTTCTGGCTGATGGTGGTGGACATGTCGGAGGTATCCGGTTGCAGCAGAGGAATTTCCGCACCCGTAACCTGCACCGTCGTTGAACTCTTTGCCACCGGCAGCTTGAAATTCCGGCTGACAACCTGGCCGACGCTAAGGGTGAGGCTGCCCTGCGTGGTCTGGAAGCCCTCCGCGGTCGCGGTTACCGTGTACGTTCCAGGCTGCAAGAGAGAGATTCGGTAGTTGCCGGCTTCGCTGGTGGCGACTTCCTTGATCTGTCCGGTTCCTGTGTTGATCGCCGTAACTTTTGCGCCGGGGATGGCAGCACCGGTGTCGTCCGTGATTGTGCCGGCAATATCGCCGGAAACCAGCGATTGTCCTTCCAGGCTTCGAGGAAGCAGGAGGAGCGCAGTTGACGCTGCGATGAATGGAAACAGAGCGAGAACCAAAGCCGTTCGTCTCAAAAAGATGAAGATCATGACAGCCTTCAGCGGGAATGGCTGTTGCTCGGGCCGTTCACCGAGAAGTTGACGCATTTGTGTTCGAAAAATTGTCTCCGTGAGTATCGAGGGCAGTAGGCGCTGCGTTCGGAACCACCGCGCCGCTCGGGTGATGCCTTGGCCTGCGCTGAAGGAGACTGCAAGCAAACTGACTAGCAGGGATTTGGGGAAATTATCCGGAATATGTCTCAACTCAAGCCTCCTGGGGAACGCGCCGCGCCTTGATAGGGGCCGAATTACAGATAGGCTTTGACGCCATGCCGTGCAAGATTGCAACGCGATCGCCAATGCGTATCTACCTCTTTGTGTTGGGTTTATCGTTGCTCATGCCGACGTGCCGCTACGGTTTTCAGAATCCTGGTTCAGTAGCCCTGAAATGGAATCGTGTAAGCCTCCGAACGAAATGTGTTCGTCCGACAACCTGGGTAGTAGGCTCGTCACCCGCAACACAACAACCGCGATATCTCCCAAACTCTGTAGATAGCCGGGTTAAGAAATGAGTGACTGCTTGCGGCGCGGAGAAACCTATCCGGAGTGAATCGACAGCGAAGAGGTTGATAGGACACGAAACTTTTCGTTAGAGCCCTGCGCGAACCCCTCAAAAGGGTCTGAAGAACTTTCGAAAAGAATCTTGACAACAGACCGACTTGTGGGCATGCTCATACCAACTAGTGGGTATGGAATGTCCACGGAAACAAGACACGAATCGAAGACCAGGTTGCTCAACGCGGCCGTGGACGTAATCCGCGCCAAGGGATATTCCGCCACGCGCATCGAGGACGTCTGCGAAGCCGCCGACCTGACCAAGGGAAGCTTCTTCCACCACTTCGATAGCAAGGAAGCGCTGGCGCTGGCCGCAGCCGACTACTGGATCGAAGGCACGAGTGCGTTCTTTACCTCCGCTCCGTTTCACGCATCCGCTGACCCGCTCGACCGCCTGCTCGGCTACGTCGATTTTCGCAAGACCTTGCTTATGGGTGAGTTGCCCGACTTCACCTGCCTCGCCGGCACCATGGTGCAGGAGGTTTACGAGACGTACCCTGCTATTCGCGAGGCCTGCAATCGCAGTATCAGCGAGCACGCTGCGACGCTCGTCCCCGACATCGAAGAAGCCATGCGCCGCCGCAAGATGCGCACGAACTGGACAGCGGAGAGCCTGGCGCTTTACATCCAGGCCGCCATCCAGGGCGCGTTTATTCTCGCGAAAGCGAAACACAATCGCGAGGTCGCTGCCGCAAGCATCGACCATCTGCGGCGGTATCTGGAATTGTTGTTCAATCAACGGCCAGGCGCTGCTTCCCAGCGAATGAAGCGAGCGCAGCACCGCATGCCTTCCCGGAGTGCCCAATGACCTGAAATGAATTCACCGCCGCCGCCTCTTTGGTTTTCGTCCTCGGTTCTGTCGATGGACAAGGAGACAGAGATACGAGTCACGAACCTGCACCGTTATTTCGAAGCAAAGTTTCACCGTTGTCGACACAAGTGTAATATGTTGATATCAACGCATCATACCGAGAAAAATTTGGAGGTTGCCGTGAAGCAGAATCGTTCGAACACCATAAGGATGCTCGCTAGAAGTTTCACGTTTGTCATCTTGCTGGGCGCAGCGAGCCTAGCGCGAACGCAGGATGTCAAAGCCTCGTACCTCACCATGGCCCCTCTTGACCAATATTTGACGGAGGATCGAAATGCCGAGATAGCCCTCGCGCGGAGTGCGGCGCCCACATCTATATCAGACGATGCCACAGTTCTCGTCCTGGAGAAAAGTGGCTATAAGACTGCGGTCGATGGGAAGAACGGGTTCACGTGCCTGGTTGAACGCGCCTGGATGTCTCCATTTGATAGTCCGGAGTTCTGGAATCCTAAGATGCGTGGGCCGATTTGCTATAACTCAGCGGCAGTGCGGACAATCCTTCCCTACACAATGAATCGAACAAAGCTGGTATTGGCCGGATTATCCAAAACGCAGATGCATGAAAACATCACATCCGCGATCGCGAAGAACGAACTTCCGATGCCTGAAGCTGGCGCCATGTCTTACATGATGTCCAAATCAGGAAACCTCGGCGATTCTGTCGGACACTGGTGTCCACACCTGATGTTCCACGCTCCCAAGACAGACGACGCAAGCTGGGGAGCAGACCTGGAAGGCTCCCCTGTGTTGTACAACAACCAATACCGCGATGTTCCGGAGCCAGAAACGATTTTCATGGTGCAAGTTGCTCATTGGTCAGACGGCACCGCTTCGGAACACCAGGCAAGTCATTAAGGTCCCAAGTATGAAAGACCGAACCTTCCGCGGTTGCCTTGGCGCGCAGCGCAGCTAGAGGTTCATTGCTAGGCGAAAGTGAGAGCGAGGCTTGCAATCATGGACGTGCTAATTGTGGATGACGAACCGCTTGCACAGAGGGCATTGACGAATATTCTGGCCGCCAGGTCCGAGGTGGAAGTATTCGATACAGCCAGGGACACAACAGAAGCGCTCGACAAGCTCATGCACCGTAGCTTCGATGTCCTTCTTCTAGATGTCAGTAGACCGGAAGTTTCCGGCATGGCACTCCTGGACCAACTAACAGCACTCGGCCGCCTCGTGCCGTCCGTGTTTTTTGTAACGGCCTATCAGCGGCACGCATTGGCAGCGTTCAAGAGGCATGCCGTTGATTACGTTCTCAAGCCGTTCTCGAACGAACGGATAGAGGAGGCACTAGATACAGTGTTCCGCAGATCGGACAGGCAGCGGCCTGTCAGGTTCGAGGAGACTCTTCCGTATCTGCAAAGACTCTCTCCGCAAAAGCGCGAGAAGATCGCGATCAAAGCCAACGGCACAATCCGGCTCATTGCTCCGGGCGATGTAATGTCTGTGCATGCTGAAGGCAACTACGTCTTGCTGCACGTCGATGCCGGCTCTCACCTTCTGCGCGTTTCGCTTTCTTCCATCGCCGAGAAGCTGAGGCCATATGGATTCCTGCGGATTCACCGGTCCGTCCTGGTCAACGGCTCATTTGTGGAAGAGCTCCAGCCGCTACCTACGGGCGAGTACACACTTCGGATCAAGGGTGGCAAGGAATACACAGTGACGCGGACGTATAAGAGCAACTTGAAAGATCTCGCTGACTGCTGGATCGGCCTTGATGGATTCATTGAATAATCGCCGACTCATCGCCTACTCCGATGAGTCGCACCTGATCCGGGACTTCACTGCCTGAATGGACTAGTTAAGTCGTTTGATGATAAACACTGTTTTGTCGTCGATCATGTCCGCTTCGTTGTTTTCACGGAGCCGCTCATCTTGCCTTACTGCATGATCCAGCAACGCATTGCAGATGTCCCTGGCCGGCTGTCGATAGTGTTCGCGCATCGCCGTCTCCAGTAGCTCACGCCCTTGTTGGTCACTGCCGTCGTAAACTCCATCGGTATAGAGAACAAGAATATCTCCCGGGCTCATCAGTGTGATCTCACCCAGATCCGAACGCTCTAACTCTGTTTTCCGCAGGTTCAACGCGTAGTATCTCTTACGGTCCGGATGATCTGCCGGGATCTGCAAACCGAGCGCAAAAAATTGCACCATACGGCTTTCAGTGATGTTCATAAACTTCTGATACTCCGCTGAGAACACCAGCGGTGGAGGATGCCCGAAATTCGCAAAGCGGAAATAACCGCCAGGGCGGACTTCACCGTATATCATCGTTGCGATTTCGCGTGCCCCTTCCTTCTCAAGGATTCCTAATGCGTTGCGGGCGGTCACCGATTGCGCGAGCCGCAGGTTGAGGTTGTCGAGCAGCATGGGCGTTACTCTGCCATATCGGTCCAGTTCGGTAAGCATTAAAGCGTGGAATGTGTCATGCACCGTAGAGGCAATCTTCGCTGAGATGATTCCGTGTCCCTGCGCATCTACCACCAGGACACCCGCCGTCGAATAAAGATCGCGCAACTCTTCCACGACGCGCACTTGTTCCGAACTCCTCGCGAATCGGTATTCTGCTTCCATCTCGGGCCTGTAGTCCGGTGCCGTTTTCATCCACTGCACCTGATCGTCGGCTGAATTGCGTAGTAGAACTCCTGGAGGAAGCGGTTCGAGAAACTCTTTCGACAGCCGTTGAGCCAGCTGAATACGCGCGTCAATGTCGTAACGCTGCTGAAAATTGATGTATTCAAAAAGATCCCCACCGGCAGTTCCTGCTGGAATCGAATTCCCGAACATTTCGATGCCGGGGATGTGCGGAATCGCCCCTTCCACCGGCATTAATCGCTGATGCAGGTATTCATCGATGCTCGGATCTGTGTCTGGTTTCGTCATAAGAAAGGCTGGTGCGAAAGTGTTTTGAAATTTTAAATATTCCCACTATTTGCTGAGCAAAGGCCCGGCTAGGTGAGCCGGGCCTTTCTTTTGCCTCTGATTTCAGAGTGGAGAGAAATAGTCGGACATGGCGTCACTGAAACCTTTTGCGAATCAATTCGGGCCCGCTCACCTGCTCTGCCTTCAGGTTGATATCGACCTCGCCTCGCTCATTGATCTTCTGGCTGCTGGTCATCTCGTAGTCCTTCAGGTCGAAGGGTACCATTCCCTGGACGTATCCTGAGCCACCACCCTGGTCGGCGATTGCTAACTCCAGCGTTACCGGCTTGGAAACGCCGCGCATGGTGAAGGTGCCGATAAGGTCGTAGGTGGTCTTCCCCGTCTGGACAACTTTGTTGGATTTGAATGCAATGACCGGGTCCTGCGCGACGTTCAGCAAGCCCTTGCTCTTCAGTTCGTCATCGTTCTTGCTGTTCCCGGAGTGCACGCTCGCTGTCTGGATTTCGACTTGTAATACGGCCGACGTAGGGTCGCGTGACGCGAAGGTCAGAGTCGCATTCCATTTGTCAAAATTGCCCGTCAGCGGCTTCGAAGATGTCGTATTCAACCGGATTGAGCTTTGGATGGGGGTAACCTGGAAGACAGGCACCTGCGCCCGGGACGGCGGGCACAACATTGCACTCACTAGCACGAGAGACATGAGGGGCAGTCGCATAACGAGAGTCTGGATGCGAGAGGCCTTGTTGTCAACTGGCCAATGGCTTTCGTATGAAGCCGGAAGTGATCCTATCACCTGGAAGCCCACGTGATGGCGCATGAGCGGAAATCATGAGATTCTTGACCGGATTCATCCACTCAGGATTCGATGGGGAAGGAATCATGTTGAACAAACGGCCCTTCGGCCCAAGGTGAGTCCCAACCGGCCCACAATTTATATAAATCGGGGAAGGAAGCGGAGGCATCGAAGGGGAAGACATTATGAGGCTCAAGCTGAAATGCGGATTCCTTACTGCGCTGACTCTGGCGGCGTCGATGGCGTGGGCCGATACATTGGAGTTGAAGAACGGCAGCCTGATTAAGGGTAAATTCCTGGGTGGCACAGACACTGAAATCAGCTTCCAGGTCGGCTCGACGGTACAGAAATATAAAGTCGCCGACATCGTTTCGCTCAAGTTCGATTCGGAAGGCACAGCAAGTGTCCCGGCACCGCCGCCACAGAGTTCCCTTCCCGACGATCCGGGGACAGTAGCGCATGTCGAAGTGAAGCCGGCCTATGTAACTATCCCAGCCGGGACACGAATTTCTGTGCGCACCATCGATGCCATCGATTCCACCTATAGCCTCGTGGGAGACCGCTTCCAGGCTTCGCTCGAAGAACCCCTGACATTGGAGGGCGACGTGGTAGTCGCGAGAGATGCCCTCGTCTATGGCCGGCTGACACAATCGAAGGAGTCAGGAACGTTCGCCGGCAGATCGCAGCTACGCCTGGAGCTGACCGGGATCGTAGTGAATGGAAAGATGATCTCCGTGGCGACGGGAGAATATGAAGTGACCGGCAAGTCGCGCGGCGCGAGCACCGCAAAGAGAACGGTTGGCGGTGCGGCCCTTGGAGCCATCATCGGCGCCGTCGCCGATGGGGGTCAGGGAGCAGCCATCGGCGCGGGCGTTGGCGCAGGTGCTGGCGCAGGCTCGGAAATCATCACTGGGGGCGACCAGGTAAAGGTGCCCAGTGAGACCCTGCTCGATTTCACGCTGCAGGAAGATGTGTCGATACCGACGCATCAAAGCTAATTTCAGGCACAGTCACGAGAGAGCGCACCAAACGTTGGTCGGCGGTGCGGGAATATTGTTGGGCGGAATCTCAATCCATTGATGCCAACAGGTCGAGGCACTCATTGAATCTCTGCGAAGCCGGCTGTTCTTATGCAGTTTAACTGAACAGGTAAACTGTATATATGTCATAATCGATTCCATGGGCGATCGAGCAGCTCTTTCTCCAGCCGAGCGGGCCGCTGTGCTTGCAGTGGAACTCCGAGCTGTATTTGGCAAACTCAAGCGGAAGCTGCGTGAACAGGGTGGACAGAACGATTTGACGCCTTCGCAGGTCTCCGTTCTGCTTCGTCTTGAGAGAGACGGCTCTGCGGCGGTGTCGACCCTCGCGCGGGCTGAGGGCATGCGTCCTCAGTCCATGAGCGCCATTATCGCGGCATTGCTTGAAGCCGGGCTCGTCGGTGGCTCGCCGGACCCTAGCGACGGACGGCAGACCTTGATTTCACTCACCCGGAGATGCGAGAAGCGGCTCAGAGAAGGTCGTGCCGCAAGGCAGGATTGGCTCACAACGGCCATCGAGAAGAAGCTCTCCGCTCAGGAACAGGAAAAGCTTGCAACTGCCGTTGACCTGCTCACGCGGATCGCTGAAGAGTGATGCCTGCCGCTGCGATTCCCGACTCTCATTCCGATCACTCTCGAGGAGAAGAACCGAATGCCTCTTACAGCACTTGATCCAAAGATCTCCCTTATTGTCGTTGATCTTCAAAAAGGTATTATGAACTCACCTTTTATCCATCCGATTGCTGGCGTCATTGAGCGAACCTGCGCTTTGCTTGATGCCTTTCGCCGGCGTGATCTCCCGGTCGTTCTGGTCAATGTCGCAGGAGGCGCACCGGGACGGACGGAGCAGCCGCGCCGTTTCTCGACGCTCTCCGAAGGATTCAGCGATCTGATTCCGGAGTTAGATCGCCATTCCAGTGACATCGTGGTGACGAAGCGGACATGGGGCGCATTCGCGAGCACGGATCTTGAAGCGCAACTGAAGGCGAAGGGCGTAACGCAGGTTGTTGTCACAGGCGTGGCAACCGGAACCGGTGTTGAAGCCACTGCCCGACAGGCGTATGAGCAGGGATTCAACGTCACGCTGGCCGTCGATGCCATGACTGATGCGCGCCCCGAAGCTCACGAATATAGCCTTGCAAGTGTATTTCCCCGTCTCGGAGAAACGGGCTCAACCCAGGACATTCTTAACCTGCTGGCAACGAGGAGCGCATAACCATGACCTGGCTTCATCTTGTGTCGTACTTCTTTGGAGGAGCTTTCCTGGCCAACGCCATTCCGCATTTGGTCAGCGGCATGATGGGACAGCCTTTCCAATCTCCCTTCGCAAAGCCTCCCGGTGAAGGGCTTTCCTCGTCTACGGTGAATGTCTCATGGGGCTTCTTCAACGCCGTCGTCGGCTACCTTCTTGTAATCCACGTGGGTAACTTTGATCTGAGATCGACAAGCTGCGTGCTTGCTCTTGCGGCTGGCGCATTGTTGATCAGTCTTTTTTCGGCGCGGCATTTCGGCCAGTTTCATGGAGGCAATTTTCCGGAACGTTCATGAAGAATCCAGCGACGGGTGCTTTCCGCGCTTTGAGTATCTTCAATTTTCGTGTGTGGTCAGCGGGCGCTCTGGTTTCCAACATCGGAACATGGATGCAGCGTGTTGCTCAGGACTGGCTCGTCCTCACCCAACTCACACATCATGATGCCTCGGCTGTGGGCATCGTCATGGCGCTGCAGTTTGCACCACAGCTTCTTCTGCTGCCCTGGACCGGACTGGCTGCGGATCGTTTCAACCAACGCAGGCTCCTGATGTTCACCCAGGCAACGATGGGTGCACTGGCGCTGGCCTTGGGAGCTCTTACGATCGCAGGCAGCGTTCAGCTTTGGCACGTCTATGTGTTTGCGTTCTTGTTTGGCTCTGCGGCTGCACTTGACGCTCCTGTGCGCCAGACTTTTGTTGCGGAACTGGTCGGTGACGAACACCTGCACAAAGCGGTCGCGCTCAATTCGACGTCCTTCAACGCCGGTCGCATGGTCGGCCCCGCGGTCGCGGGTATCGTCATCGCGAAAGTGGGAACTGGTTGGGCGTTTGCGGTCAACGGTCTGTCATTCGCCGCGGTTCTGATCTCGATGTCGCTGTTTCGCGTATCCGAACTGTACCCAAACGCAAGGACTCGACGTACAGCGGGAGGCTTTCTGGAAGGATTCCGTTATGTCTGGGGGCGCCCGGATCTCCGAGCGATCCTGGTAATGCTGTTCTTGATTGGGACCTTTGGACTCAACTTCCCGATATTTATCTCGACGATGGCAGTCAAGATCTTCCACACCGATGCTCGCGGCTTCGGGCTGCTGTCTTCCATCATGGCTGTCGGTACAATCTCCGGCGCGTTAATCGCTGCCGGTCGTGAGAAGCCCAGGTTTGGCACCTTGCTGATCGGCTCAGCAGTATTCGGGATGGGCTGTACTTTTGCTGCGCTCGCTCCTGGTTATTGGTGGTTCTCCGCTGCGCTCGTCGTCATCGGTGTTGCGGCTTTAACGCTGACCAATACAACCAACAGCATGATGCAGCTCTCGACTGAACCTGCTATGCGAGGCAGAGTGATGGCCTTTCGTCTCGCGGTTGCACTTGGAGGTACGCCGATAGGAGCGCCCATCGTGGGTTGGATAGCAAACCATTTCGGTCCGCGCTGGGCGCTGGGCGTTGGTGCATCATCAGGATTTGCTGCGGCACTTGTTGCCCTATATGTACTAACTCAGATGGATGAATCACCTACCCGCGACGATCTGCTCCGCGCGTCGTGCGGCAGCATAAAGGTTGAGCCGGGAGTACACGCCAAACTCTGAGCCATTGTCCAGAAATCCCCCACCCGACCCCTCCGTTTCGGTGAGGATGTTATCAGCCTGTTCCAGGCTCAGTGAAGGAAAAGCCTGGGTCAGCAGATATCCGGCTTTCGGCGCCAGCTTCTCCACATCTTCCAGCACTCCTGCGTTTTTGGGATAAACCACGGGCAAGTTGTAGGTTTGTGTCACATCGTAGAAGGCTTCATCGGCGGCAGGATTGTTGAATCGCCCCGTGTCCTCTTTAGCGCAGGCTTCAATCGTATTGCCGCATCCTGCCTGCAACACCGCAATCAATTCTGAACGGGCACTCTTCACCGCGCTCTGAAAGTCCTTGATCGGTGAAGCCCCACGCACGGACAGCCCCATGTACGCCGGATCGTTCGCCAAGAGATGCGCCATATCGTAGAGCGCCAGCGTTCGTCCGCCCATCACATCCATTACGTAGTGAGAGCCCATGATAACGCGGTCGTTTCCATACTCCGCGCCTCGTGTGATCATCTGTGCATATCGTTCTGGCACGAGCACTGCGAGCAAGACGGCTCCGGTGTAGCCATATGTTGTGTGACCACTCGGATACGAAGGACTGTCGGTCAGGTCCATCACTGGCCCATGGTTGTAAACAAAGTTGCCCGATGGGTTGTTCAGGTAGTCCGGACCTGCAAATAGCGTGACGCTCGGCTCCGTCTGATAGGGGCGTGAATTGCCGTATGCATCGGCCCCCGCGGTCCTTGCTGAGAGCCTGTAGGCTTTGCCAAAGATGTCCTCGACACCGCCAATTTCTTTCAATATAGCCGCTTCGTCAGGAGAGACGGGCGTTTTTCCATCGGTCGTTTGGTTAGCGAAAAGATACTTGCCCGCGTTCGCGTGTGCGCCAGACACCGCGGTTGCATAGCTAATCAGATCCCCGATGGATTGCGGGAGTTTGGATGTTTGCTTTTGATCGATGTAGTGAAAGCGCGCTACATACGCTGATCCGAGTGTTATGCCCAATCCATCGGAAAGCTGCGCGAGATTGCTGCCCGTGATGAAAGCATCCCGGAGCGCCTGCTGTTGCTGTTCAGGAAAGGGCAGCAGCGTTGGCTGAGGGATTGCGCCGGTCTGAATTCCGCCAGTGACTGTATAGTTTGCTCCCAGGGCAGAATTACCGCCGCCCGTATTCAACAATACGGTAACAGGGGCCAGCCCCTTCAGCGCTGCCTCATCCGGGACCGACTGCGCTGGCGCTTGAGAGGAAATGAGAGCGCAGAGAGCCAGTGCGCATAACGAATTCCTGAAAGTCATTTGAACTCCACCTTATAGAGACTACGCGAGACTATAGCAGTCAGCCCATAAGATGGGCCGCGGGAAGCGTCAGAGGGGAAGGAGACGGAGGCCTTTCATTACTTACGCCAGTGACGACCTCTGTTCTGTAGAAATCTGCCCGATCGTCATTGACGCATCACACGGTTTCCTCGCAAGCCACATCCGCACGAAAGACAAGACCCTCTCGCGGCACGGCTAAAGCCGCGCACCGGCACGAGGCCCCATACAACGCGGCTCGATTAACCCATAGCACATGACCCATGGCATACGAAGAGGGCGGCTCCAAATTGACCCGCGGTCTGATACGGATGCTCAAACTGTTCGACTGTGGTTTTCGTCGGAGAACCGTAGTCCGGAGCAATTTGTTATTCTTCGCATTCCGGCCATTTCCATAGCTTCAACCCCATTTGCTGTTTTTGAGGAGAACCAGTCGCATGCAGAGCTGTCACCGTCGTGCCCTTTTACTCTTGTTATTCGCTGCCACTGTTCCGGCCTTCGCCGCGGACAAAGCCAAGGCGAAGCCCGAGGCTGAAGTTCCCGGGTGGGAGCAGCCGCAACCCGCTGTCGAGAATATCGACTACACGATGTATGCGCGTATCCGCGAGGAGGGCTTTCAGCACTCGCACATCATGGAGTATGGCTCGGCGCTGGCCGATGACATCGGGCCGCGCCTGACCGGCTCGCCGAACATGGCGAAGGCCAATGCGTGGACGCGCGATCAGCTGACCGCGATGGGCTGTGTTAATGCCCATCTCGATGACTGGGGCGAGTTCGGGATTGGATGGCAGCAGCTCAATACCTGGGTGCGCATGACCTCGCCGGACACGGCGGTCTTCATCGCGCAGGCGACGCCGTGGTCACCGGGCACCAATGGGCCGGTGAGCGGTGAAGCAGTCAGCGTGAATATCACGGACGATAAGGATTTCGATCAGTACAAGGGCAAGCTGGCCGGCAAGATCGTTCTGCTGGGCGAGATGCGAGAGGTTCCTCCAGTCGACAAAGCTCTATTTGAGCGCTACAGCGATAAAGATCTCGAAGAGATGACGCAATATCCGGAGACGAATGGCCGCGGCCCCGGAGGCGATATGCAGGCGCGCATCAAGGCCTATCTCGCGCGTATGCGCATGGTGGATAAGATCGCGCAGTTCCTGGCGGAGGAGAAGGTGGCGGGAGTGATCCGGCCCAGCCGCGATGCCAACGGTGGCGGCGGTTCGGGCGGAACAATTTTCGATGACAACGGTGCTGCGCTTGGCCGCACCCCTTACAAGCGCGAGGGCGCGGTAAAGGTTCCGGTGGTGGTGATGGCCATCGAAAGCTATGGCCGTGTCTCGCGGCTGTTGGCGGCGCATGTTCCGGTGACCATCGAGATGGATGTCGAAACGAAGTTCACCGGCGACAGCGAACATGGATATGACACGATCGCGGAGATTACGGGTACCGATCCAAATTTGAAAGAGCAGGTGGTGATGGTGGGCGGCCATCTCGACAGCTGGATCGCCGGTACCGGTGCTACCGACAACGGCGCGGGCACCATCGTGGCAATGGAGGTCATGCGCATCCTCAAGGCGCTGGACGTTCATCCGCGGCGGACGATCCGTATTGCGCTATGGAGCGGCGAAGAAGAGGGATTGTTCGGTTCGCGCGGCTACGTGAAGGAGCACTTCGGCTTTGCGGCTCCGCTGACAACGCCGGATCAGGCCGCATTGCCGGAGTTCCTGCGCGCGACCGGTCCGCTGGAGTTGAAGCCTGAGCAGAAGCTGATCTCGGGCTACTTCAATGTGGACAATGGCTCGGGCAAGCTGCGCGGCATCTATCTGCAGGAAAACGCGGCAGTCGAGCCGATCTTCGCGCAGTGGATGGCTCCGCTGAAGGACCTCGGCGTGACGACAATCACCATGCGCAACACGGGCGGGACCGATCACCTATCGTTCGACGCGGTAGGCATTCCAGGGTTCCAATTCATTCAGGACCCGTTGGACTACGAGACCCGGACACACCATTCGAACCAGGATGTCTTCGAGCGGCTGCAGCCGGCAGATTTAAAGCAGGCGGCTGTTGTGGAAGCCATCTTCGTTTACAACACGGCGATGCGGGATCAGATGCTGCCGCGCAAGCCGCTGCCGCATCCTGAGCTTCGCCAGCAGCAGATGAACCCGCTGCCCGGGATGTTTCCAGGAGCCGTTGAGCCGGCATCGAAGTAGCCTGGCGTAATTAATGGAAAGGGCAGCCGATTTTCGGCTGCCCTTTTTCTCAGGCGATCGCCTTGGAGACCGCCGGTTCCCCTGCTGCCTCACCAATATTGTCGAGGTTGACGCCGGTCGTTTCGATGCGGGACAGCCACGTCACCACCGCTCCAAGCAACGACGCGATGATCAGGCCATAAAGGAGCCATCGTGTCCCGATTGTGACCAGCAGAATTGGGAATAGGAATGCAGTTGCAACCGCACCAATCTTAGCGAAGGCTGCCGCAAACCCGGCTCCTTTACCACGGATTGCAGTTGGGAAAACCTCGCCTGCGAGAAGGTAGGTCTGCGCATTCGGGCCGAGATTGGTCATGAAGTTGAACAGCATAAAGCCCGTGAAGATCAGCGGAATTTTAAGTCCGCCGGTGACATCGACCGAGAGCGAAGCGAGAAGGAGCCCGGCCGCGCAACCTATGAAGCCGATAATCTGCAGCCGGATTCTTCCCATCTTATCGGCGAGGACAACGGCAAAGGCAATGCCAACAATCAGCAGCAGCGTGATCATTGCCGCTCCCCGGGCGGCCAGGATGTCGTTCGCGATGAGATCGCTCAGGCTGCGTACGTGATCGGCCTCCTTGCCGAGTGCGGCGGCCAGGATCGTCGGCGTGAAGATGCCAATGCCATACGTGCTGAGGTCCTGCAGGAACCATGGCACCGAGGCAAGGATCGTTGCACGAAGATAACGCGGGCTGAACAATGCCAGGAAAGACCCGCCCCCATGTGCATTTCCGCCCGCGCCGGACTGCGAAGGCATCAGGACGATATTCTCCGGATATTGCGGCTTGCGCATTAACAGCTTTTGCGCCGCGAGGGTGGCGCGCTCGGTGGCGCCGCGCGTCTGGAGCCAGTTCGCGCTTTCAGTGATGAAAAAACGGCCAATCGTGACAAGAAGGGCGGGCACGACGGCAGTCGCAAACATCCAGCGCCAGGCATTGAGATTCGGCGTGATAACCAGCACCGCATAACCTACTGCGGTGCCACCCAAAGCGCCGATTGCCTGGAACGCGAACGCCCCGAGCACCAGCTTTCCACGGCTGGTGCTGGGGATATTCTCGGAAATAATCATGTGCGCCGTCGGATAGTCACAACCAAGCGCCAGCCCGAGCCCAAACAGGCAGATCACCAGGGAGATGAAGTTGGTGCAGAACACGGCCGCGCCAAGAAATGCGGTGAAGATAATCATCTCCACGATGAACATCGACTTGCGTCCGAACTGATCCGATAAACTGCCCAGTCCGACCGCGCCGATCAGGATGCCGCAGAGGCTCGCCGCACTGATGAAGCCGTTCTGCGCGGGACTGATACTGAACTGGCGCGCGATCAGCGGCAGCGCCACTCCGGTCATGAATACGACGTACCCCTCGAAGAATTTGCCGGCAGCGGCCAGCAACCATATGAGCCGCTGCATCCCGGTCATCGGAGTGGAGAGAAGCCGGGTGCCATCGGGCCACATCGGCAACTCGTCGATATAGTGCTGTACGCTGCGCGGCGCGCCCGTCGCGGGATTGACATCATTCGGCATCGCGATACCCCCTCATGAATCGGCATGTAGACCGGGCGGCAGCGGCACAGTTTGGCCGCCAGTCTACTGGATCTTGGCTATCTGTATTTCACTGCGCGCACGGATCGATGTTGGCAGCGCGATGAAATGCACAGGGTCGAGAAAGCTCGCCGCACTGCCGCCTTGCGGCGAGATGCACCAGAGTAAGAAATTGCTGATCGCCGCCGCAACCTGCGCGTTCGGCTGCTTCTCCGAGACCATTGCGTATTCGTAGTTAATCAACGGATAAGAATTCGCTCCGGGAGCGAACACCAGGGTAAGGCGCTCGTCAGGTGGAGTGCGGGGCGTGAGCGAAGCGGCCGCCGCGGTGATCGTGGCTGCGGTAGGCAGTACGAAGTTCCCGTCCTCATTCTGCAGCATCGCGGTTTGCAGGGCGGCCTTGTTCACATCGGCCTCGAAGCTTGCGCCGAGATAACCTACTGAATAAGGCGTGCCGGCAAGTCTTTGCGCTATATCCCGATTGCTCGATGCCGTCAGGCTGCCCGGTACCGCGGGCCAATGCACGGTGGTGCCATAGTAGACGTCGTGTCCCCAGCTTCCCGGTGGTGGCCCACCGCCTACCTCGGGAGTGGAGAAGGTCAGGAATTGCGTAAAGATGAAGGTATCGCCTGAGCCGTCGGCGCGATGGACCGGCACGATCGTGCGGTGCGGCAGATGGACGCCGCCATTGAGCGCCGCGATGGGCGCCGCATCCCATTCGCGGATCTTTCCGGAATAAATGTCGGCCAGCACAGGCCCGCTCAGCTTCAGCGTGGAGCCCCGCAGCTCAGGCAGGTTGGCCACCACCAGCTGCGCGGAGATCGCCAGGGGTATGTTGAGGATCCTGGGATTGGCCATCGCCTGCGTGTCGGACATATACGCATCCGATGTGCCGATCTGGACTTGCCCTGCGATGGCCGAATTGATGCCGGCCTCTGAGCCTGTGGCATTCACCGTCATGTGCACCGCGGGATCGATCTTCCCGTAGGCTCCAACCCAGGTCTGGAACACCGGATACATCAGCGTGGAACCAGTTGCGGCTACGTCCTGGGCTAGCGAGTGCACCGCCGCCACTGACAATAGCGCCAGTCCGATGATGAACGCCGAGCCATGTCTCGCCCCGTGAACCCCGTTGATGCGGCCACGTCCCATGCGCCACCCCTCTCCTGCAAGGCCAAAGTCACAGTACCAAGAGACCTGTCTTTCAAAATGCCATCCCACGCTACCAGACGTCGTGTTACGGAATGATGACATTTTTTGCAGCGAATCCAGGAACGAGGCCACCGGCCACCAGGGTCAGGTGATTTCTACTTTCGAGGCATCGGATTTGACGATCACCCGGCCTGGCTTCTCAAAATCTCGTTCACCGCCGCAACCAAGCTCCCGGCTATCGGAGGTGGAGAGAATCTGAACTGCGCCTTCGCAGCGCCCTCACATTGGAGCGCGAAAGAGCCCTCCAGCACGAGCTGCGAACTGCGATAGTTCAGATTCGATCCCGCAACTGCCCAAGCACTCTCGATTTCTCCTTGACCGATGGCTTCCGTAATTCGTTCCTACGAATCCGTATGTTTGAACCCTGGAAATACCGCGCCAGTGTTTCAATCGTAAGTAACCCAAACATCTGAAGAAAGCTAAGGAGTTATGATGGTTCACCACGGGCCATGGACCACAAATTCTCACCCCGGAAGTCACTCTCCACGCTCCAAAGCTACGGCCTTGCCGTGGCCTCAGTCGCTCTCGCCACCGTAGTGGCGCTTGGGTTGTGGCACTATGATGTCCGCAACGTTGCGTATCCGCTGTTTCTGTTTGCTATTGCACTGACCGCCTGGAATGGAGGCGGGTGGGCGGCCGTTGTCGCCGTCGTCCTCTCCAGCCTGAGCTTCAATTACTTCTTCACCGAGCCCTACTACAGCTTCTATGTCACTCCCGCCGAGCTTCCTCGCTACATCGCCTTCATCCTCTTCGCGCTATTGGTCAGTTGGTTCAGCGCGGTCCGGCGCCGTGTGGAGCAGGAGCTTTTGCGATCGCGAGATGATCTGCAGCGGGAGGTGGCCGAGCGCACCCAACAGGCCAGCCTGCTGAATCTTACCCACGACACCATCTTTGTCCGCGATATGGAAGACAAGATCATTTATTGGAATCGGGGCGCTCAGGAACTCTACGGCTGGTCACCGGAAGAGGCGATCGGCCGCCACGCTCACCAGTTGCTCTACACGGTCTTCCCTATGCCAGCCGATGCAATCCTCGTGGAGTTGCTGAGCGCCGAGCGCTGGGAGGGCGAACTCGGGAAAAGAACAGCCGACGGAACCCCGGTCATAGTAGCCAGCCGATGGTCCCTCCGTCGCGATGAATTGGGACAGCCGGCGGCGATCCTCGAAACGAACAACGACATCACCGAGCGGAAACGGCGGGAAGATGAGATCGGCAATCTTAACCGGGAGCTGGGAGCGCGAACCAGCGAGCTCGAAACAATCAACAAGGAATTGGAGGCATTCGCCTATTCCGTTTCCCACGACCTGCGCGCGCCTCTTCGCCACATCGCCGGCTATGCCGAACTGCTCCAAAAAAATACCTCTGCCGTCCTCGATGAGAAGGGGCGGCGCTATATGACCACGATCCTCGAAGCGGCGAAGCGGATGGGCAACCTGATCGACGACCTGCTTGCCTTCTCCAGAATCGGCCGCACGGAGGCACGCAACACCACGGTTCGTATGGAGGAGGTAGTCGAAGAGGTTCTGAAAGAGCTCCAGCAGGAGACGGACGGCCACACTATCGCCTGGAAAATTGACAAGCTTCCCGACTTATATGGCGACCGCTCCATGCTGAAGCTGGCAATGGTCAACCTCGTCTCCAACGCCGTTAAGTTCACGCGGACACGGCCAAAAGCGGAGATCGAAATAGGATGTACTGATGGAAAAGCAGACGGCGCCGTGCTCTTTATCAGAGACAATGGCGTCGGCTTTGATATGAAGTACTCCAATAAGTTATTTGGAGTCTTTCAACGGCTTCACGCGGCTGAGGCCTTCGAAGGCACCGGCATTGGTTTAGCTACTGTTCAACGCATCATCCATCGCCACGGAGGCAGAATCTGGGCCGAAGCGGCCGTGGACGGAGGCGCAACCTTCTTTTTTTCAGTACCCGATCGGAGGAAATAAGACTGATGAGTAGTCTCGGACGCATTTTAATGGTCGAAGATGATCCCCGCGATGTAGAGCTTTCTCTTACCGCCCTGGCCGACTACAACCTTGCGAATGAAGTCGTCGTCACCCGCGATGGAGCGGAGGCCCTGGATTATCTGTACAGCCGCGGAAACTACTCGACCCGCTCCAATGACAATCCGGCCGTCATTCTGCTCGATCTCAAGCTGCCCAAGGTCGATGGATTGGAAGTGCTGCAGCAGATCAAGTCCGACGATAAGCTGAAGATTATTCCGGTGGTCGTACTCACTTCTTCACGCGAAGAAAAAGACATGGTTGCCAGCTACAAATTCGGCGTCAACGCCTACGTAGTCAAGCCGGTGGATTTCCACGAATTTGTGAATGCGATTAAGGAGCTCGGGGCTTTCTGGGCCATCATCAACGAGCCCCCACCAGGAAGCAGCAAGAGATAATCAGATTGACCGACTTCAAGCAAAAGACCAGCGTGAACCGTCCTTTACGGATTCTCTATCTTGAAGACAATTCGAAGGACGCAGAGCTTACTCATGCGATCCTCGAGGCCGAAGGCATCGAATCTCGGGTGATCCGCGTTGAGGCACAGGCGGATTTTCTCGCCGCTGTCGGACAGGGTGGTTTCGACCTCATTCTTGCCGACTACACACTGCCGTCCTTCGATGGCATGTCCGCGCTGAAAATTGCGGTGGAAACCTGCCCCCAGGTGCCGTTTATCTTCGTCTCTGGAACGCTGGGCGAAGAGGTTGCCATCGAAGCCGTGAAGTTCGGCGCCACCGATTACGTCTTCAAGACCAAGCTCTCCCGGATTGTCCCCGCGATACAAAGAGCGCTGCGCGAAAACCAGGAGAGAAACGAACGCCGGCGCGCGGAAGAGGCCTTGCGCCGGAGCGAGGCTTACCTGGCAGCCGCGCAAAGCCTCAGTCATACTGGCAGCTTTGGATGGATTCTTTCCACCGGAGATCTTTACTGGTCGCAGGAGATGTTTCGCATCTTCGAGTGCGAAATCACGAAAACGCCGACTTTGGATTTCGTGATGGAGCGAACGCATCCGGAAGACCGAGAGCCCGTCTCCCGAATCATCCAGCACGTGATCAGCAACCAAACGGATTACGATTTCGAGCACCGTTTGCTGCTCCCGGATGGCTCGATCAAATACATTCGCATTGTGTGCCGTCCCTCTCCCGAGAATGTCGGGGATAAATGCGAATTTGTCGGCGCGGTCATCGATATTACCGAGCGCAAAATGGCAGAACAGGCATTGCGCCGCAGTGAAGGCTACCTGAGCGAGGCGCAGCGCCTCACCCATACGGGAAGCTTTGTCTGGGAAGTAGAAGGCCGGAACGTTTTGCATCTGTCCGACGAATGGTATCGGATTTATGGCTTCGATCCGGCTCTGGGCATGCCGGCGTGGAAAGAACGGCTCACGCGCGTTCATCCCGAGGACCGGGCCAAGTGGCAGGCAACGCTAGATCGGGCCGTCACGGAAAAATCGGACTACGAGGTGGAATTCCGCATTCTTCTTCCCGACGGCGCCGCAAAGTGCATTCACACCGTCGGCCATCCTGTCTCGAACACCTCCGGCGAGTTGGTGCAATTCGTGGGCAGCTCCATGGACATCACCGAGCGTAAACGTGCCGAAGACAGTCTCCAGCAGGCTTTTCACGAAATACGCACTCTCAGAGACCAGCTTTACAAGGAAAACATTGCATTGCGGGAAGAGATCGACAAAGCCTCCATGTTCGAGGAGATCGTAGGCGAGTCACCCGCTCTCCAGGTCGTTCTCGCCCGCCTGGCCAAGGTCGCGCCCTCTGACGCCACTGTCCTCATTACCGGCGAGACGGGAACCGGCAAAGAGCTTGTCGCTCGCGCCATTCACAAGAGATCTCCCCGCGCCTCGAGGGCCTTTGTGGCCGTGAACTGTGCCGTCATCCCCGCATCACTGATCAGCTCGGAGTTGTTCGGCCACGAAAAAGGAGCCTTCACCGGAGCTTTGCAGCGCCGTCTTGGCCGCTTCGAACTCGCCGAGGGTGGCACCATCTTTCTGGACGAGATCGGCGAACTTCCTGCTGAGACGCAAGTAGCGCTCTTGCGCGTGCTTCAGGAACGGGAATTCGAGCGGGTCGGAGGGTCCCAGCCGATCCGCGCTGATGTCCGGGTAGTTGCGGCTACCAATCGCGATCTGCAAGCGGCGATCGCTGAAGGCACCTTCCGCAGAGACCTGTTCTATCGCCTCAACGTCTTCCCCATGGAGGTCCCTCCCTTGCGCCAGCGCAGAGAGGATATCCCCATGCTGGTCGAGTACTTCATCGACCGCTACTCCAAGAATTCCGGGAAGAAGATCTCCACAATTGAAAAGAAAACGGTGGAATTGTTGAAGGCGTACAACTGGCCGGGTAACATCCGTGAACTGCAGAACATCATCGAACGGTCCGTCGTTCTCAGCGAGACCGGGACTTTCTCCGTCGATCCAAGTTGGCTCTATCTGCAGTCCTCGCCCCAGGAATCACGGCCAACCGGAAGATCTGCCGCGCCGGACGCAGAGATTATCGAGGCTGCGCTGGCCAAGGCGGAAGGCCGGATCTCCGGCCCCTCGGGGGCTGCTACGGCGCTCGGCATTCCCGCCTCTACGCTCGAATCGAGAATCCGAACCCTCAAAATCAATAAGTATCGTTTCAAAAAGGGATAATCCCAAGCGCATTTTCGCGGCAACCGTTCGCGAATTTGTCGCGAATTCACGATTTCGCGAATTCGTGATTCCCTTCATGCCTTTCATTTCCAGATACATACAAATGGCCCCCGCATTGCTTTGTCGGTGACGTGCGGAAACGAATCCATGCTGATAACAAGTCGTCCATCGGAGAATGGTGTGGTTTTTGCCGTCAGCGGGCGCCTCGAAGTCGAGGACATCGCAGAGTTGCAAAACCTCTTTGGCCGGGAAGGAGTCGATCGGCGCATCACGCTTGATCTGCAGGACGTCACGCTGGTCAGCCGCGACGTCGTGAAATTTTTAGCGGATTGCGAAGCAAAGGGAGTCGAGCTCAAGAATTGTCCAGGTTATGTCCGGGAGTGGATCGCCGCCGAAAGGTCCCGGGGCAGCGGACCCTCACTGTCAGGGAAGTCTCGAAAATAAGTAGTCCGCCGCTCCGCAGCCGCTCTATGAAAGGTGCTTATGACGCAACGCTGCCCTCAGAAGGTCGAACTCTATTCGCAGCCCGCTTCGCGTGAGTTTCCCAAACGGACTCCCCGGTACCCGGAAGGCCTCCGGCGTTTCGATCGCTCACTGAACGTACTTCCACGGGAGATTGCCATGACCCCTCCCCCACCCAATCGCATTCGCATCCTCAGTGTCGAGGATCATCCGGTTTTTCGTGAAGGACTCAGCACAATCATCGGTTCGCAGACGGATATGCACCTGGTTGCTCAGGCTGCGAATGCCGAGGAGGCCATCGTAGAATTTCGCCGGCACCGCCCCGACGTAACCCTGATGGACCTGCGGCCGCCCGGCGTCAACGGTACAGACAGTCTCATCGCCATTCGAGGAGAATTCCCTCAGGCGCGCATCATTATTCTCACCACCTCGGACGGCGACTACGAGATCCGCAGGGCGCTCAGCGCCGGCGCTTCGGCGTACCTTCTGAAGAGCATGCCGAAAGAAGAACTGCTCGACGTGGTCCGGTCGGTTCACGCTGGCCGTCGCTGCATTCCGACCGAGATAGCTGCCCGCCTCGCCGAACACATCTGCGAAGAGCCTCTCACCAGTCGAGAACTCGAAGTCCTCGTACTCATTCGAGAGGGGAACCGCAACAGGCAGATTGCCGATGCGCTTTCGATCGCCGAAACCACCGTCAACTTCCACATCAAAAATCTCATGGACAAACTTCGGGCCAATGATCGGACCCACGCCGTCACCATCGCGGTGAGGCGCGGACTCTTGCAGCTCTGATTCTGCAACCAGAGTTCGCGCGCCCCTCAGGAAAGGGACTGTGCATCGCATTCGCACGACAAGCCCATAATCGGAGGCTGTGATGCCATTCCAAAGGGCCCTGGCGGTTCGCGCTCGGCCGTGACGATGCTCCAGTTGCGCCTTACTGCCAGCCGCCGCCGAGAGCACTATAGAGCTGAACAAGCGTGAGTGCTTCCCCCTGTTGGGCAGCGACGAGAGTCAATTGCGCTGCATACAGATTGGAGTCAGTCGTCAGGACTTCAAGATACGAAGTCGATCCACCTTGGTAGCGAAGGCGAGCAAGCCGCGTCGCGTCCTGCGCTGCTGCGACGAGCTTCTCCTGTTGTTCGCGGTATCCGCGCTGCTTGTTCAGTGCAATGAGCGCGTTTGAGACATCGCGGAAAGCTCCGGCGATGGTCCTCTGGTAGGTGATGACCATCTCCTTCTGGGTTTCCTTGGCGAGGTTGAGTTGCCCGCGGAGTTTGCCTCCCTCGAAGAGGGGCTGCGTCAGCGTGCCAAGACCATAGATGGTCTTTCCGGAAGGATCAAAGATACTCGCCAGTGAGTCACCACCCACGCCGCCGGAGCCGGAGATGGAGAGGTTGGGGAAGAACTGTGCGCGCGCGACGCCAATCTGGGCATTGGCGGCGACCAGCGTCTGTTCCGCCTGCTGAATGTCGGGCCGGCGTTCCAGCAATTGCGAGGGAATGCCGGTGGGCAAATCCTGTGGCGGCGGCGTGAGCGCATTGGGGTCGGTGTGCGCGACCGGTCCGGGATTGGCGCCGAGCAACAGGTTCAGAGCATTTTCCTGCTGTTGAATCTGTTCTTCCAGCTGCGGCACTTCCGAGGTCGCGGTGTAGAGGAGCTGTTCCGCCTGGCGCACATCCGAAAGTGGAGCGGAGCCGCCGCTCTCCAGTGTTTTGGTGAGATCGAGCGAATCCTGACGCACCTTGATGGTCTGCCTGGTGATCTCGAGCTGCCTGTCCAGCGCTCGAAGCTGCACGTAAGTTGTGACCACCTGCTGCACGAGCGTCAGGCGAACAGCACGCTGCGCCCAGCTTTGCGCGAGGAGTGTTGCACGCGCGGCCTCGGTCTGTCTGCGATAGAGGCCCCAGAAGTCCGGCGTCCATGCGGCGCTCAGGTTGAAGCTGCCTTCAACCAGCGGATTCGGGATGTTGCTACCGACACTGCTGGGTATAGTCGCGCCTATGCCTGTTCCCCCGACACTGAGCGTTGGAAACTCCTGCGATCGGGTGATTTTGACCTGAGCCTGTTGTTCGAGCACGCGCTGCGCGGCGATGCGGACATCGTAGTTATTGGTCAGCGCGGTGCGGATTAGAGCCTGGAGCTCCGGCTCGCGAAAGACCTTCGACCACTGTTCGTCGGCAAGCGAATTCTGCGCGTCGCTGGTCACTGCCGCGTCATCCGCGCCGCGATAAGCCGGCGGTGCTGGATAGGATGGGCGCTTGTAATTCGGACCAACGTTGCATCCGGCGGCGCCAGCAATGAGGATGCCCGCAAGAGTTGTTGCGTAAACGGTTTTGCGCATGGTCGCAGATTTCCTCATGCCTGATCTCCCTGCGTCGCGGGCTGCGGATGGGCGCCCGGTGCTTTGCCGCCGCTACTCGGGCCGCAGTCATGCAACGAGTCCATCGTCGTTCCCTTGCCGCCCCTGGCGAAGCGATGCGAGAGATACTCGACGACCGAGAACGTGACCGGAATGAAGATCAGTCCAAGGGCGGTCGAGAGGAACATGCCACCGACAACGACGGTTCCGAGAATGCGGCGGGAAGCCGCACCCGCACCGGTCGCAGTCCACAACGGCAGGCATCCGAAGATGAAGGCCAGAGCTGTCATTACGATCGGCCGGAAGCGCAGACGCGCAGCATTCAGCGCTGCCTCACAGATACTTTGACCGCTCTCGTAGTTCATCTTCGCGAACTCGACGATTAGGATGGCGTTCTTGGCTGAGAGGCCGATCAGCATGACGAGGCCGACGGTGGCAAAGATGTCGTTCTCTAGCGATCGGATATGGAGGGCGATATATCCGCCGAGGATAGCGACCGGTGTGCTGAGCAGCACGCTGAAGGGCAGAGTCCAGCTTTCATAAAGAGCCGCCAGAATCAGAAAGACGAAGAGCAGTGAGAGCCCGAAGACCGCCCACGACGGAATGCCTTTCGCCGCCTGCTGCTCCTGATAGGACATGCCGGAATAATCGAAACCAGCGCCGGCAGGCATGGTCTTCGCGAAGGTTTCCTCAAGCGCGGCCCGTATCTGTCCCGAGCTGTAACCGGGCGCGCCTGTGATGTTGAGCTGAGCGGCGTTGTATTCGTTGAATCGATAAATGAACTCGGGGCCAGTCGTCTGCCTCACATGCACGAGCGAAGAGAGCGGGACCTGGCCGCCATTCGCGCTTCGCACATAGAACTGGTTGATGTTCTTGATGGCCCGCCGCGAAGTGCCCTCGGCTTCGACGTAGGTCTGCCACTGCCTTCCAAATCGATTGAAGTAGTTGACGAGATAGCCGCCCATGAATGTCGACATGGTGGTGTAGACATCGGAGAGAGATACCTGCTGCTGTAGGACCTTCTCCTGGTCGACCGCGGCATAAAGCTGGGGTACTGCCGGCTCGAACGACGGGACTGCTGCTCCGATCTCCGGCCGTTGCTTGAGTGCACCAAGAAACGTCATCACGTTCTTGGTGAGGATCATCGGGTCATCTGAACCGGAGCGGTCTTCAAGAATCATGGTGACTCCGCCGGATGTTCCGATGCCTGGAATCGACGGTGGCGGGAAGGCGAAAGCAATGCCGTCAGGATCGGCGCTGAGTTGCTTCTGAAGATTGCTCTGAATGTAATCGAGCTGCTCCTTCTTGCTCTTTCGCACCTCCCATGGCTTCAGTGCGACGAAGAAGAAGCCGGCGTTCGTGCTTTGCACCTGCGTGAGCAGGGAGAAGTTGGTGACGGCAATCACGCCTTGTATTCCGGGTGTTTTCAGCAGTGCGTCCGTGATCTTTTGTTGCGCCGCATCGGTGCGCTGTGCCGAGGCCCCATCAGGCAGCTGCAGCGCCAGGAACATGTAGCCCTGGTCCTCTGTCGGCAGGAAGCCGCTCGGCAACCTTGCGCCCAGGAACACCGCAAAAATCGTGACAAGAACCAGACCAAGCATGGCAAACGCGGATTTGTGGATCAGCACACTAGATTTGTGAACGAAGCTATTCGTGGTGCGGCCGAAGAATTTATTGAAGAGCCCGAAGCCTTTACCCAGTAGTCCTTTCTTCACCTCTTTATCCCTGGGCTTCAGCAACAGCGATGCCAGCGCGGGAGACAATGTCAGCGCGTTAAAGGCCGAAATCAGCACCGAGATCGCGATGGTTACAGCGAACTGCTGATACATTCTGCCCGTGATGCCCGGTATGAACGCTGTAGGAATGAAGACCGCAGCCAGGATCAGGGCAATCGCCACCACTGGTCCGCCGACCTCTTCCATGGCCTTGATCGTTGCGGCGGTGGGTTCCATCCCTTCTTCGATATGGTGCTCGACTGCCTCTACGACGATGATGGCGTCGTCGACGACCAGACCAATCGCGAGCACGAGGCCGAAGAGCGAGAGCGTGTTGATCGAAAAACCGAGCGCCGGGAAGATGATGAAGGTACCGATAAGCGAAACCGGTACGGCAAGCAGTGGGATGAGTGTCGCGCGCCAACCCTGAAGAAAGATGAAGACGACGATGACGACGAGCCCTAGCGCTTCAAGCAGCGTGAGAACAATTTCGTGGATGCCGGCGGTGACGGCCTTGGTGGTGTCGAGCGGAATGTCATATGTGATGCCGGAGGGGAAGGTGGCGGAAAGCTCCTTCACACGCGCAGTGACTGCGGCTGCGGTCTCTACCGCATTCGAGCCGGGCAGCTGATAGATCGCCATAACACCGGCCGGCTGTTGATTGTAACGGGCGGAGAGGCCATAGGCCTGATCGCCGAGGTCGATGCGTGCGATGTCGCTGAGATGGAGGATGGAACCATCGGGGTTGGCGCGAACAATGATCTTTCCAAACTCGTCTGGAGTGACGAGGCGCCCCTGCGTGCGAACGGTGTAAGTGAACTGCTGTCCCTGCGGAATAGGTTCGCCACCGATCTGGCCAGCCGGATTCACGTTGTTCTGGGTCTGGATGGCGGCGATCACTTCGGGAGCGGTCACACCTAATTGCGCCATCTTGTCAGGATTCACCCACACGCGCATGGCGTACTGGCCGCCAAAGGTCTGAACGCGGGAGACTCCCTTGACGCGCGCAATCTGATCCTGAAGGTTGATGATGGCGTAGTTGGTGAGAAAGTCCTGGCTCAGCTTGCCGCCGGGCGAGTTAACGGCGACCAGC
>Ga0210388_10000719_pt1 | contig 26472 bp, 19 predicted proteins | sample IncBWC19OmetaG_FD_155485 | JGI IMG/M metagenome (GOLD analysis project Ga0210388, IMG submission 155485) | Forest soil microbial communities from Barre Woods Harvard Forest LTER site, Petersham, Massachusetts, United States - Inc-BW-C-19-O ...
GAGGAGGGCCTGTTCCGGGCCTTCGAACAGCGGAGCATCGACCGATCGGGGTTGGGCCTCGGACTGGCTGTCAGCCGCCAGAATATCCGCGCGGTCGGTGGAGAGCTGCACGTACGTAATGTGCCCGGGAAGGGTTGTATCTTCTCGTTGGAGCTGCCGTTTGGCTCGCGTACGGAGGCCAATACTCCGAGCGCGTGAGTCACGGGTCTCACGGGCGCTGGCCTAGAAAATCCGCCCCGAGATCGACCCTCTCGCCCTGCCGCCTATCGCGAGCGCAAGCGAGCTCACGGCATGAACCGTCTCGTCGCAACTGGATTGTCGACGTTGACGACCGGCGGGCCATCGAGTGGGGGAATCCCTTACGGGCCACATGGGTCATCCCCACTGGCCGCGGCGCACGATGGCGGATAATTGAACTGCTGGTGGGCGGCGTCGCGATTGAGGGGAAAGGGTGGCGGGAATCGCCGGAGCGGGATCCCGCTTCGGCGATGAGGGGCGTGTGGCCGTGAGTGGTCGCGTGCTTTATCCGATATCTCCCGAAAGCCGCAACGTTCTGGGTGAGCTAGATCAGCTTCGGACCGCAGCGCGGGCAACGTCCCGTCGAGCGGCGCACTCTCCGAGGCCAGCATGGACCACGATCCAGGCCGTGATGAGCACGTCGGGAGCTCCGCTGTCGGTCGACGCTGAGTCGATCCGGTCTGCTCGTCCATTCGTCGCCCAAGCAATGAGCAAGGGTTCCGCCTTGTTGACGTCGGTGGTCAGGAGGGCGACACTTCTCGGGGATCTCCGTGGCACATCTCCTCGTCGTTGACGATGACAATGATATCGTCGACGCGCTCCGCGAGCTGCTGTGCGCCGAAGGACACCAGGTTCACACCGCTTCGACCGGCGAAGAAGGTTTGGTTGTCCTGAGAGCCTCACCACTGCCCGATGCCGTGGTTCTGGACGTGGATATGCCCGTCCTGGGTGGCCCTGGAATGGCTCACAAGATGTTGTTGCACGATGCGGGAGAGGAAAGGATTCCGATCATCCTCATGTCTGGAAGCGAGAACCTGCCAGAGATTGCCCGAGAAATGGGAACGTCATACGTCATCAAGAAGCCGGCGACGATCCGTACCTTTCTCAGCGTGCTCGATCGAGCACTTCGTGAGAGACGAGGACCATTGTCCGCTTGAAGCCGCGGTGAACAAGTGCCGTTCCGACGCGGCTCGGGTGGGACGAGTCATCGCGTAGCCGCGTGAGTTGCCCGACCCGCAGTCGAGCTGGGGGTACATTAGCAGCCCGCGAACACGCGGGGAGAGTTGTACTGACGTCAGACCGTTGACGACGGACGGCCCAAGCGGGGCGGATCGGCGGGCACGAGCGCTGGCCGACGGTTTGCTTAATCCCTGGTCGTGTCTTCGAGAACGACGATGGCGACCAACTGGATTATGACGGTTGGCCTCTCCTTCTCCGGGGCGCTCGGCTGTGCCTCGATGCCTCTCCCCTACACCGAGGTGTCGCACTACGAGGCGAGCATTGACACCGCCAAGCGGATCGGCGCGTTCGAGCTGACGGCCGACAAGGACCATCGAGGGGCGCTGGGGATGTCTCCGGCCAAGGAGCACCTCGTGCTCGCGGACGATCAGTTCGAGCTCGCCAAGATTATGGCGGCCAGCGGCGACCCGCGGTCACTTCTTTTTCTGGCGCGCGCTCAGTCAGACGTCGATCTGGCGCTGGGGCTGGCGCGCGAGGCCGCGGTGCGTCCACACAGGTCCGCCATGAATGAGGGTCCGTCGCCCATTTTCAAATGAAAGCCAACATGTCCAAGGGCAGCGTCCTGCACGCGACATGCTCCGTCGTCCTGGCAGCCGTCACGGGCTCGTGCGCAACGGGGTCGGTTCCGGCCACGCTCATCGAGGCCCGCAGGTCCCTGGTCGCCTCGAGCACCGGTCTGGCGGACGCTCTCGCGTTGAGCTACCTGGAGGACGCGAAGGAGATGTTGGAGAGGGCGAATCGGGAGTTCGCCTTGCATGGCAACAGCGACCTGTGCCGAGACTATTCTTACATCGCGGAGAACAAGTTTGAGCTCGCAGACACGGTAGCCCGCGCTGAGCTGTTCCGCCAGACGCAGGAGGGCGAAGGGGTAGGTCCGGGGCGCAGCCTACGGTCCGAAGACGCGCGCTCCTCGACCGGTTGGCCTACGGCGCCAGTGCGGTGAGATCGGAGTTTAGTCGAATGGAGACAGTCCGGGATCTTCTGAACGCTGGCGACCGTCGCGCAGCCGCAGATGCCGCTCTTCCCCGGCTGACGCCGAAAAGCGCGATTGAGACCAGCCGCCGCCTCGAAGAACGCCTCCGGGTCCTCGCCGGGGCGACACGGGCGTTCACCGATGCGTCGTCAGATTCGCAGAGTCTCGTCGAGATCATCTCTCGCCGCGTCGCCGAGAGCCTGGACGCCTGCTGCGCCGTCCTGCTTCTGGCGAGCGATGGAAAAACGCTGGTCCCGACGGCCGTATTCGACGTCGATCCCGTCGCGCTTTGCCAGATCCGCGACCGGCTCTCGGAGACGCTCGCCCGGGACGCCCACCCGGCGGCGCGCCAGGTTCTGGAGACCGGTGAATCGTTCTACGCCCCGGTTCTCGGGCCGGAACAGGACTTCCTGCCGGGCATCGGCGTTCACAGCCTGCTGATCGTGCCGCTTCGAGACCAAGGGCGAGCCATCGGCCAGCTCGCCGTGGCGCGTTTTCGCCAAGACAGTCCGTCCTTCGCGAAACAGGATCTCGACTTCGCGCAGATCCTCGCCGACCAGGCGGCGCTGGCCATCGCGAACGGACGCCTTCTGGCCCAAGCCCGTGGGGAGTCGGCCGAGCGAAAGCGCATCACCGAGCGGTTCAGAACCCTGGCGGACGTCTCCCGCGAGCTCAGCGTGGAGAGCTACGACACCGATCGATTGCTGGAGGTGGTGGCGTGCCGCCTGGGTCAGCTCTTCGGGGATCTCTGCGTGCTCCGGGCTGTGACGGACGATGGGTTGTGGCTGCGGTCGACCGGGGCGGTTTACCATCGCGACCCGAGCTTGCTTTCGGCGACGCGCGAGCTGATGTCGTCGAGTCGTCAGCGGATCGGCGAGGGGATCTCGGGGCGGGTGGCCGCCACCGGACGCGCGCTGTTCACTGCTCGGATCACTCCTGGCGAGTTCGCCGCCTCGAGCGAGCCGAGATTCCGACCGTTCCTCGAGCGGCTCGGGGTGACCAGCTCGATCACGTTGCCGCTCGTCTCGCTGGGGAAGGTGGTCGGGATCGCGAACCTCATGCGGAGTCGGCCGGAAGATCCCTACACCGAGGACGACCTCGAGCTCGTCGAGCGCATCGCGGAGTACGCGGCGCTCGCCCTGGCCAATGCCCGTTCGCACGCCGCCGAGCGAGCGGCGCGCGACCTGGCCGACAAGACGGCGAACGCCCTTCGGCAGGCCGACAGTCGATTCGCTCGCCTCTTCGACTCCGGGATCATCGGCATCTTCATCAGTGACCTGACCGGGCACGTGTCGGTGATCAACGACGCCCTGCTCAAGCTCCTCGGTTACTCGCGCGAGGAGATCCTCTCGGGGCGCGTCGCCTGGACCAGCCTGACGCCGCCCGAATGGCAGGAAGGGCGTGCCCGCGCCGTCGAGCAGCTCGCGACGTCGGGGTTCTGCGATCCTCACGAGCGGGAGTACTTTCACAAGGACGGCAGGCGTGTCCCGGTCCTGGTCGGGGTGGCCGTGGTCGAAGGCGAGGAGCAGGTCTGCATCGCCTTCGTGGTCGATCTGACCGCGCGCCAGGAGGCGCGCGCCGCCGCCGAGCGGCTGCGCGAGGAGCGAGCGACCGCCGCGAGGTTCCGGGCCCTGCTCGATTCCGCACCCGATGCGATGGTCATCATCGGTGCCGACGGCGTCATCTCCCTCGTCAACCACAGGGCGGAGATCATTTTCGGATACCCCCGGATGGAGCTCATCGGACAGCCGATCGAGCTGCTGGTTCCCGAGCGATTCGTTCGCTCGATGGGCGTGGGGCTGGAGCTCTGCGGGCGACGCAAGGACGGCACCGAGTTCCCGATCGACGTCAGCTTGAGCCCGCTCGAAACCGCGGAGGGGAGGCTGGTGTCGGCTGCCATTCGAGACATCACCGAGCGCAAGCGAACCGATCAACAGCGGGCCGACCTGGCGGCCATCGTCGAGTCCTCGGAGGAGGCGATCATCGGCAAGACGCTGGAGGGTGTGATCACCAGTTGGAACCATGGCGCCGAGCAGATCTTCGGCTATTCGGCAGCCGAGACCGTGGGGAAACCCCTCTCTCTCCTCATCCCGGCAGCCTACGAGGAAGAGGAGGCTGCGATCCTCGGCTTCCTGGCCAAGGGTGAGGTCAGACGCCTCGATACGGTTCGACGGCGGAAGGACGGGCGACAGATCGACGTCTCCGTCACCATCTCTCCGGTGCGAGATGCGCAAGGCCGGGTGGTCGGCATCTCGAACGTGGCCCGTGACATCACCGAGCGGAGGCAGAGCGATGAGGCTCTGGCCCGCGCCAAGGACGCCGCGGAAGCCGCCAACAGCGAGCTCGAGGCGTTCAGCTATTCCGTCGCCCACGATCTCCGGGCACCACTGCGTGGCATGAACGGGTTCGCGCAGGTGCTCCTCGATACGTATGGGGACAAGTTCGACGAGGAGGGGAAGGATTGGCTTCGCGAGATCCTTCTCAACGCGCACAAGATGGGCGAGCTCATCGATTCGCTTCTCTCCGTGTCGCGGGTGACGAGGAGCGAGATCAAGCGCGAGTCGGTGGACCTATCGGCCGTTTGTCGCGCGGCGGCCGCTCAGTTTGGCGCCGCCGAGCCGCAACGAATCGTCACCTGGTTCATCCAGGACGGACTTCGTGCGGTGTGCGATCCGGTCCTCGTCCGAGCTCTGCTGGATAACTTGCTCGGAAACGCCTGGAAGTTCACCGCGAAGGTGCCGGCGGCACGCATCGAGCTCACCGCGACCGAGAAGGATGGTGCGCAAGTCTTCTGCGTGCGCGACAACGGTGCGGGGTTCGACATGGCCTTCGCGAACAAGCTCTTCGCGCCCTTCCAGCGACTTCACACGGTGGCCGAGTTTCCCGGGACCGGCATCGGGCTTGCAACCGTCCAGCGCATCGTCCGTCGACATGGGGGGCAAACCTGGGCGGAAGGCGCGGTGAACGCCGGCGCGACATTCTATTTCACGCTCCCGGCGACGACCTCGGAGGCGAGGACATGAACAAAGTCATCCTGCTCGTAGAAGACAACGCCAGCGACGAGAAGCTGACCATTCTGGCCTTCAAGAAATGCGGGGTCTCCAATGAAGTCGTGGTCATGCGGGACGGGGCGGCCGCACTCGACTACATCTTTGGGACTGGAGGCCAGGAAGGAAGGGAGACCAGGGTGCTCCCCACCGTCATCTTGCTCGACTTGCAGCTGCCCCGGATCGGCGGGCTCGAGGTCCTCCGTCGGATTCGCGCCGACGAGCGCACCCGGATCGTTCCAGTCATCGTTTTGACGTCATCCAAGCAAGATGAGGACGTGCTGCGCAGCTATTCGTTGGGCGCCAACGCCTATGTCAGAAAACCGGTCGAGTTCGTGGCGTTCGTGGAGGCGGCGAAGACCTTGGGTCTGTTTTGGCTCCTCTTGAACGAGCCGGCTCCGACGCTACGGCGGGCCGTATGACGGCCCCGCTGCTGAAGGCCCTGCCGCCGGCGGCCCTGCCGCTGACGGCGCCGCTGCTCTTGCCGGGGCTGACGGCGCCCTTGCTCTTGCCGCCGCTGAGGGTTCCACTGCGCGTCCTCGTCGTCGAGGACTTGGCGACCGACGCAAAGCTCCTCGTTCAGGAGCTGCGACGAACGGGACGTCTCGTCGAGTTCGAGCGGGTCGACACGCCGGAGGCGATGCGCGCGGCGCTCGAACGGGGGGACTGGGATGTCGTCACCTCAGACTGGTCGATGCCCAAGTTCACCGCTCCGGCCGCGCTGGCGATCCTGAAAGAGAGCGGGCTCGACCTGCCGTTCATCATCGTGTCAGGAACGATCGGCGAAGAGACCGCAGTGGAGGCGATGCGCGCCGGAGCGTCCGACTACGTCCTCAAGGACAACCTTGGTCGGCTGACGCCGGCCATCGACCGCGAGGTTCGCGAAGCCAAGGAGCGCTCGGCCTATCGGCAGTCCGAAAGAGCTTTGCGAGAAAGCGAAGCACGCTTCCTCAAGCTCTCCAACTCGGGAGTCATCGGAATCGTAACTGCCGACATCCATGGCCGCATCTTCGACGCGAACGATACCTATCTGCAGATGGTTGGCTACTCACGCGAGGACCTTCTACAAGGCGCGGTACGGTGGGCAGACCTGACACCGCCCGAATTCCATCACCTGGGTGTCCGCTCTGTGGAGCAGCTGCAGGCCAACGGGACGGCTCCCCCCTGGGAGACGGAAACCTTTCGCAAGGATGGGAGCCGCGTTCCGGTCCTGGTGGGTGTGGCGATGCTGGAACATCCCAACACCATCGCCTTCATCGCGGACCTGACCGAACGCAAGCAAGCGGAGGCGGGACAGAAGCGAGCCGAAGATGCTCTCCGTCGGAGCGAGGAACAGCTCCGACAGGCTCAGAAGATGGAAGCGGTCGGCAGATTGGCGGGGGGCGTGGCCCACGACTTCAACAACGTGCTTTCCGTGATCTTGAGTTACGGAGACTTCATCTTGGGGGACCTGAAGCCTTCGGATCCCCTGCGAGCGGACGTCGAGGAGATCCGCAAGGCCGCCGCCCGGGCAGCGGGGCTCACCCGTCAGCTCATGATGTTCAGCCGCCAACAGGTCGTCGAACCGAAAGTCATCGATCTGCATGAGGTCCTGACCTCGATGGACAAGATGCTCCAGCGAATTTTGGGCGAAGACGTGGAGTTGGTCTCCCTGCCCCCGAAATCAATTGGCAGGGTCAAGGCAGATCCGAGTCACATCGAACAGGTGATTTTGAACCTGGTCGTGAACGCGCGCGATGCGATGCCGACGGGTGGCAAGCTCACCATCGAAACCGGCAACGTCATCCTGGATGATTCTTACGCCCTCGGCCATCTGCCGACCAAGACAGGCCCGTACGTGATGTTGGCCGTGACCGACACGGGGACGGGGATGGACCGCGAGACGCAGAAACGGATCTTCGAGCCATTTTTTACGACCAAGGATAGTGGAAAAGGAACCGGCCTCGGACTCTCGACCGTATTCGGGATCGTCCAACAGAGCGGCGGCAACATCTGGGTCTACAGCGAGCCAGGCAAAGGCACGACGTTCAAGGTTTACCTTCCGCGGATAGATGCCGAAATCGACGTCCTGAGGCCGCCGACCGCTCCAGCCACCCTTCGCGGAACGGAGACAATTCTGTTGGTAGAGGACGAGGAGCAGGTCCGCGTGATCGCCCTGAATATCCTGCGCCGGCAGGGATATCAGGTCATCTCCGCTCAGAATGCGGGAGAGGCGCTGCTCATCTGCGAACGGCATCCGGGGAGAATCGATCTCTTGCTCACGGACGTCGTCATGCCTCAAATGAGCGGTCCCGAGTTGGCCAGGCGCCTGGGCAAGACCCGACCCGGCATGAAGGTCCTCTGTATGTCGGGCTACACGGACGACAGCATCGTCCGACATGGAGTTCTGGAGACCGGCGTGGCGTTCGTGCAAAAGCCGATCACGCCCGCCTTGCTCAGCAGGAAGGTCCGGCAGGTCATCGACGACGAAGACGCCTCAGTGAAGATTCAAATGCCGCCCCAATAGTCGGCACGCCAGAGATCCGACGGGACCCGTCATGAGGGAGGCGTTGGCGTCGGTCATCTCCCTGGCGTCGAATTCGCTCTCGCGTCAGGCGTCGAGGATTTCTCGAAGCTTCCTGGCCAATATCCTCGGTGCGAACGGCTTCTGGATGAAGTTCGTCCCAGCCTGCAGCATCCCGTCTCGCAGGATTGCGTGGTCGGTGTACCCCGACATGAAAAGTGGCTTCGCCTTTGGCGCGTGCTTCTGGATCTCCCGCACGGTGTCCGGACCGCTCAGACCCGGCATGATCACGTCGCTCAGCACCAGGTCAAAGGCCTCGCCATGTTCCTTGGCGAGCGCAATGGCCTCGTCACCGTCCCGCGCGACCAGTACGCGGTAACCGTACGAGATCAGGATCCGTTTCATCGCGTTCCGCAAGCGGTCGTCGTCTTCGACCAAGAGGACCGCTTCGTGGCCCCGGAGGTCAATCGCCGGCCTGGTCACCTGCGGCTCGTCGGGTCGCTCGTCGACGCGCGGCAGGTAGATCTTGAGCACCGCGCCGGCGTCGAGCTCGCTGTAGATGCAGAGGTAGCCGCCGCTCTGTTTGACGATTCCGTAGCAGGTCGAGAGACCCAGGCCGGTCCCCTTGCGCCAGTCTTTCGTGGTGAAGAACGGCTCGAAGGCGCGAAGCTTGGTCTCGGCGCTCATACCGCAACCGTCGTCGCTGACCGCGAGCATGATGTAACGGCCTGGGCGGGCGGGGAGGTCGACACCCAGCTGCGAGTCATCGAGATCGACGTTGAGGGTCTCGATCGAAAGCTTTCCGCCGGCAGGCATGGCATCACGCGCGTTGACGACCAGGTTCATCAGCACCTGTTCGATCTGTCCGGCGTCGGCCATCACCGTCCCGAGGTCGGGGCCCTTGATGATCGTGAGATCGATGTCTTCGCCGATGAGACGGCGGAGCATCCGTTCGAGGCCGCCCAGCGTGACGTTCAAGTCGAGGGCGGCGAGCGCCAGCACCTGCCGCCGGCTGAAGGCGAGCAGCTGGCGCGTGAGCGCGGCGGCCCGCTCGGCGGACAACCGAATTTCCTCGGCGTCGGCCCGACGCGGGTCGGCGTCGCTGAGATCGTCGAGAAGGAAGTGACTGTTGGCCAGAATGGAGGCCAGAACGTTGTTGAAGTCGTGGGCGATTCCGCCCGTGAGCTGGCCCAGCGCCTCCATTTTCTGGGCCTGCCGCAGGTTCTCCTCCATGCGGCGCTTCTCGGTGACGTCCGAGATCATCCCCTCGCGGCGGTGAAGGCCGTCGCGGTCATGGACGGAGGCCCGGGTGCGCAGCCAGATCCAGTGGTTGTGGCCGCGCGCCCAGCGGCACTCGACGTCGAACGGGTGGCCGGTTTCCAACGACACCTTCGATGCCTTGACCACCGCGGGCAGGTCCTCAGGATGAATGTGAGAGGTCCATATCTCGGATTCGCCGGCATAGATCTCTTCGCGGGTGACGCCCAGAACGTCGGCCACGTTCTGGGTGATGAAGTTGATGTGTCGGTTGACGTCGGTGGTCCAGACCACGTCGGGGATCCGCTCGATGATGGAGCGGCTTTGATCCTCGGCCGCCGCCAGCGCTTTGTTCGTCGCTACGAGCTCAGTCACGTCGCGCGCGATCGAGAAGACAATCGACTGGCCATCAATCTCGACCGTGTTCGCCGAAACATCGAGCTGGATCGTGGAGCCGTCGCGACGCTGGAAGGGCACGGCCCAGTGCCGAGGCGACTCGAGGTCGATCCGCCGATCGGTGGCCGCGCCGTTGCGTTCGGTGGTCAGTGCGGGAATGCACCGGCCGATGATCTCGTGGCGGGGAAGTCCCAGGATCTGCTCCGCCCTCGGATTTATCTCCAGCACGATCCCTTCCGGCGTGAGCACGGAGACGACGTCTGACGCCGCTTCGAACAGCGCCTGATACCTCTGCTGCTCACGTCGGACTTGAACGGCGACCATCGACAGCTGGTTGGTGATGGCGCGAAGATGGTCGGCGCTGGCGTCGGCCATCGAACCAGAGTTGGTGTCGGTGGGCGGCGGTCCAGTCCGGAGGCTGTGGCGAAGCGCTTGCAACTCGTCCTCGAAGCCCGGGGTCCGGGTGACCAGCAAGCAGGCACCCAACTGTCGCGCCAGATCGCGATCGCCCGATTCACTGTCGTGTGCGCTCAGCAGCACCATGGGAATGGCGGCCAGGCTGGGCTCGTCCCGGACCCGCCGGCAAAGGCCAAAGCCGTCGAGGCCCTGCATGATCACGTCGCTCATGATGGCGTCCGGCGGCGTGCCGAGCGCGAGCTCGAACGCCCGGTCGCCGCTCGCCGCCGTCTCCACCTCGAACCCTTCCGCGCGCAGCCGCAGCGCCGACAACTTGCGCTGCCGCGGATCGTGGTCGACCAGCAGAACCCGGGGGAGCACGGCGCTCGGGGCTGTGCTGCTGGTCGCTTCGGGGCCGCCGTTCATCTCGGTGCCCCACCGGCGCCGCCACGAAACGTTGATTCAGGAACACAAAGCTCTCCACCCACCCCCATCGCGCCCTTAAGCTCCCTTCAAACGGTCAATAGATTGGGCCAGTCAACCAACCCGCCGCGCCACAATTCCCAGAACGACCGATATTTACATTTGCAGTGTCACCTGGAAAGACTTTAATTGCCATCCCGGGAACGATGAGAGGCGAGAGCGAGGGAGGCTTTAGCTCGGCACTTGTGGACCGACGCTGACCCGGTTCCTTCCCTCCCGTTTGGATCGATACATGGCGGAGTCGGCGATTCGCAGGAGCTCGGCGGCACCCTCGCCGTGATTCGGCAGAGCTGACACCCCCACCGAGATCGTCACCTGGCCGAGCGCGTGGCCGAGCTGTTTCATGTCCAGCTGGGAGACCTGATCGCGCAGCTGATCGGCCTTCCGCTCCGCCTGGCCCAGGTCCGCTCCGGGGAGCAGGATCACCATCTCCTCTCCGCCGATGCGGCTGGCCACGTCGCTGGCCCGGGTCGCGCGTCGCAGGGTCGCCGCCACCTCCCGCAGGACGTAGTCGCCTGCTTCATGACCGTACAGATCGTTGAATTGTTTGAAGTGATCGACGTCGATCATCAACACGCCGAGGGGTTCGTTTGCGCGGATTGCCCGCCGCAGCTCGCGCTCCAGCGTTTCTTCCAGATAGCGCCGGTTGAACAGGCCCGTGAGCGGATCGCGAATCGATTGGTTGCGGAGCGTCTCCCGCAACCCGAGATTGGCGAGCGCCATGCTCATCTGCTCGCCGACCACTCCCGCGCGCCGCCGCAGATCCTCTTTGAGGGGCGACGAGGCCTCCAGGTGAAGAATCCCCATCACGTCCCCTTGCGCGATCAGGGGGTGGCAGAGCGTGGATCCGGGGAGCGGTGCGGTCACGTGAGGACACATGAGGCCGTGGCGAGAGTCGGCGACGAAGTGCGGTTGGCCGCGACGCAGGGCCCAGCAGTCCTCCGGCGAGAACCCCCTCGGCAGCGACGCGGGGTCGGGGCCGCCCCAGCTGGCCCGCGCCTCCAGCGCGTCGCGGGAGGCGGGGAACATGAACACCGCTCCCGAGGCCTCGGAAAAGAAACGCGGCGCGGCCTTGGCAATGACTTCATATGCCTCATCGACCCCGTGGCAGGCCTGCAGGAGCTCGCCGTTCTGCAGCAGTAAGGTGATTTCTCGCAGATGCGCCTGCTCCTTGGCGTGACGCTCGGTGATGTCGCGCGAGGTGCAAATCAGGCCCACCAGGTGTCCTTCGCCGTCCCGGTGCGGCGCGCGGGTCACGCTGTGGACGTGGGCCACCCCCCCTACGAGGACCACCTCTTCGACGGTCCGCGTCTCGCCCGACCGGATCACGTCGAGGTCGTGATCGACAATTCGCTTCCGGACCCCGCTGTCGGCCGACACCTCGTCCGCCCGCTCTGCGGTCCTGTTGGGCGCGGGTCCGAGCAGGCGAGCGCCCGCATCGTTGGTCATCAAGTAGTGTCCCTGGAGATCCTTCACGAAGATGGCGTCCCCGGCGCCCTGGACGATCGAACGGAGCAGCCCGTGTTTGGTGAGCAGATCGCTCTCGATCCGCCGCCGCCGGCGGATCTCGCGGTAGAGGAGCAGAAAGGCGCCCAGCAGCGCGGCCGCGCTGGCCGCGACGCCGCCGAACAGGATCCGCCGCATCTCCTCGGCTTCGACGCGCTCGACCTCTGTGCGCCGGGCCAGCAGGTCTCGCTCCTCTCCGAGCATCTCCTCGCTCAGGCCGCGGGCGTCCCGCGACAATCGGTACGCCGCCGGCGGCATCGCCAGCGACTCCCCGGCGCGCACCATCTCCAGGCGCGCGCGCAGCAGGCGCGCACGTTCGGTCAGCATCGGTTGCAGGCGATCGAGCCGAAGCTGCTGAGCTTGATTGTCGCCGGTGAGGCGCCGGATCTGTCCGGCCGCGTCCAACGTCTCCTCGACCCCGCCCCCGATCTCCGCCAGGAAGGCGCCGTCCCCGCTCAGGGAGAAACCGCGAGAGGCGCCGTCGCCGGTGCTGATCCCATAGAGGACCTGCTGCAGCTCCTCGATGACCTGGTGCGTGTGGACGGTCCAGCGGACCGCGGCGTCGCGGCGTCCCGCCGAGTCTTGTGAGACCACGCCGATGGAGATCAGGACCGCGAGCGAGGCGATCAGCCCCGCAAAGGGGCCCGCGCTCGAGATCGAGGTCGCGTCATGGAGAGGTCGGCGACCCGACAGTGGTGCAATGGGAACCGTCGAATTGGCGACCGTGTTCATGCCGGCATCCCTTCGGGTTTCGACGCATGGTGAGCTTTCGTCAAATGCAACGGCCAGCGACCTCCTTATCGGCGATCGCCTTCCACTTGTACACGACGCACCCGGAGACGCGCGGGGAGGCGCTCGTCCGGACTCGGGAACGGAGGGAGCACGGGGCGAGGTGCATCGACGATCGTGCGAGCGGGCATCAGTGGCACACGGGGTCGCAGCGCAATCGCGGGCGGAACCAGCTTGGGGATGCTGCGTGCCCGAGAGGGCTTCAGCGCATCGAGGGCGTCTCGCATGTCCCGCATGCTCGCGAACCGGGCCGAAGGCTGTTTGGCCAGGGCCCGCGCGATGATGGCGTCGAGCCCCCGCGAGACACCCGCGCGGGGAGGCGCGTCTTGAATCTGCGCCAGCATCAGGCGACCCACGCCCTCTGCCTGAAACGGCGGCAGTCCCGTCACCATCTGGAACAGCACCACGCCCAGCGAGTAGATATCGGTGCGCAGATCGAGCGCGACGTCGCCCAGGCACTGTTCCGGTGACATGTAGGCAGGCGTTCCGAGCACCGTTCCCGTCTGGGTGTGATGACTTGGAGACTCGTCGCGCCCTACGAACTTCGCGATGCCGAAGTCGAGGATCTTCACGAAGTCGGGGTAGCCGAGATGATTGGAGAGGAAGATGTTGTCGGGCTTCAGATCGCGGTGAACGAAGCCGCGATCGTGAACCGCCCTCAGCGCCGAGGCGATCTGCCGGGCGATCCGGATGGCGGTGGCTTCTGGGAGCGCCCCGTCCTGGTCCACGCGCCTCGTCAGGGTCTGCCCCTGCAGGTATTCCATCACGATGAACGGTCGTCCCGTGGCGGTGCCGAAGTCCGTGACCTCGACGATGTTCGGGTGATGGATCTCGTTGACGATCCGCGCCTCCATGAAGAAGCGCGACTTGACCTCGGGATCGCCGGCGACCTTGGCATTCAGGATCTTGATGGCGACTGTTCGCCCGATGGACGTGTGCTCCGCCCGAAAGACCCGTCCCGTCCCCCCCTCACCCAACTCCCCGAGCAGCCGGTAAGGCCCGAGGTTGCGGGCGTCGTCGGTCGGCGCATGCCTGGGCGGCAGCGCTGGTCTTCTCCGATGTGCCACAGGAGAACCGCCTGGGGTGCCATAAAACAGCTGGGTGCCATCGGTCATGGCTTGCGTCCTCTCTTGCCCCAGACGCCGTCATTCGTTCCGATCGTTATGGGATGTTCATCCATGGGAGCGCTGCGGTGTTCGTCCATGAAAGGACGCAGGTCATCAAAACGACCTCGGCCAGGGTGAAGATCAGGAGCAGGAGTCTCCTCTGGCCGCGCTGTCTTTGGGCTGCCACCGTCATGACGCCGGACGAAGCAACCTTCGGGCCATCCGAGAGAGTTGATGGACTCCTGGCAGGCGCGCCTGCTGAACAGTGACGCGCCAAGGGAATGGCGACAGATCCCTGCCGCCCAGTCGCCTGCTCGGCCTAGCCCCTCAACGGATCGATGGAAGCGCGCAGCAACGCGACGATGTCCATCGCGCGCCTGCTGAAGACGCCCACGTCGGGAGCCAGCCGGGCGGATTGTTGGGTCAAATCATCCATCCATGGGCCGACCGACGGAACGCTCAAGACACCCACAATCTTGGCCATCGTGTAGCGCTGGCCGGCCGCGGTCAGCGTGGAGAGCTCGTGGACGAGCTCGCTGGCGACGTCGAGCCGGCACCGAGTGTCCGCCGAGGAAACCGCAGGGAAATCTTTCTTGAAGGGCCGGGTCATTCGCGTTCGCCATAGCAACGACTGCGCCACTGGCTTGGGTGACGGGGACGCCCAATCGGCGTATCGTGGGCCCGTATCAGGGCGAAGGGGTCAGGGACACCATCCATTTGACGAGGGCGCGAAGATGAGAGGTCGCCCCCGGGTGATGATCCTCGACGATTCCGGCTCCCACGCCGAGATGATCGTCGGCGTCCTCGAGAAAGCGGGCTGGACCGTCACAACAGTCCGGATCGGGGACGAGGCTGCCATGCGCGAAGCGCTCGCCCGTGGGCCGTGGGATCTGGTCATCTCCGACTGGTCGACGAGGCCCTTCGCGACGCCGCAAGCGCTGGAGGTCCTCAGGGAGACGGGGCACGATCTGCCGTTCATCATCGTGTCGAGCACCATCGGAGAGAGCGGAGTGGTCGAGGGGCTGCGCGCTGACGCGCAGGTGCACCTTTTGAAGCCGGAGGCCGCAGGCTTCGGGGCCGCCATCGCGCGTGTGTTGCGCGACGCGAAATCGCGCGGGGCGCAGCAGCGGACCGAGACGGCGCTGCACCGGACCGAGGAGCAACTCCGCCAGGCACAGCGCGCGGAATCGGTGGGGAACCTGGCGGCTGGGGTCGCGCATCACTTCAACAACGTGCTGTCCGTCATCCTGGGACATGGCGATCTGATCTTGGCCGAGCTCTCGCCCGCCGATCCGCTCTATGCCGCGATCGAGCAGATGCGGAGCGCGGGGCAGTCGGCCGCCGACCTGACCCGTCAATTGTTGGCCTTCAGCCAGCAACAGTTCCTGCAACCGCGCGTGATGGATCTCAACCAGATCCTGGCCGGCCTCGAGCGAATGGTCCGCAAGGTCGTCGGCGAACACATCGATTTGATCATTCTGTCCGGCACTGATCTCGGTTTGGTCAACGTCGATCCCGTCCAGATGGAGCAGGTGATCATGAGCCTGGCGATCAACGCACGAGACGCGATGCCCGACGGGGGACAACTGACCCTGGAGACAGCCAATGCGTCGCTCGACGCCTCGTCCTCGGCGCACCATCCGGGAACCAAGCCGGGGCCGCACGTTTCGCTCTCCTTCACCGACACCGGCGTCGGCCTGACGCCGGAGGTTCGAGCTCGGATCTTCGAGCCTTACTTCATGAGCAAGACACCCGAGTGGGGCACCGGCCTCGGTCTCGGCACGGCGCTGGGAATTGTCCAGCAGAGCGGCGGCTCCATCTTCGTCACCAGCGAAGTGGGACGGGGGACGACCTTCAAGGTCTGTCTTCCCCAGGCCGATCGAGAGGATGCGGTTCCTCGGGCTCCCCCCCGACGCCAGAGCGCCGATTTCAGGGGAAACGAGACGATCTTGCTGGTCGAGGATGATGAACGGGTTCGGGCGGTGGTCCGGGCCATGCTGCGCAAGATGGGGTATCGGGTTCTCGAGGCGTCGAATGCGGGAGAGGGCTTGCTGATCTGCGAGCAACGGGCGTCGAGCATCGATCTGCTCCTCACCGACGTCGTCATGCCGCGGATGAGCGGTCGAAAGCTCGCGGAGCGGGTGGCGGCGATCAGAGCCGAGATCAAGGTTCTCTACATGTCGGGATACACCGACGACTTCGTTTTCCGACAGGGCGTTCTCGATCGCGGGATGGCGTTTCTCCCGAAGCCCATCCGGCCGGACATGTTGGCGCGAAAGGTCCGTGAGGTCCTCGACGTCGGCAAGGTGCCCCCGGCCAGCTGACCTTCAGCTATTTTCCGGCGAGCGCACGATCCATGATCTCGCAAAGTTGCGCCACGCTGATCGGCTTGGTGACGTAGGCGGCGACCGCGAGGGCGGCGATCTCTTCTTCGTCGTTGGCGATGCCAGAGAGAATGACGACCGGAATTTTCGAAAGGGCCGCCGTCGTTCGCAAGCGTGCGCGTGTCTCCCAACCGTCCATCACCGGCATCATGAGATCGAGAAGGATGATGGCTGGCCGGGCTCCCGCTTCCAACAACGCCAGCGCCTCGCCGCCATGAGCCGCCGTCCGCACCCGGTACCCTTCGTCTTCCAGGAGATACGCCAGATCCGCCCGCAGATCCGGCTCGTCCTCCACCAGCAGGATCTCGACGTTCCGCGCGGGAGCGGTCATGGCGCCTGATCGTTCGGGAATATGATGGTGAAGGCGCTTCCGACGCCCAGGTCCGAATCGAGCTGGAGGGTGGCGCCGAGGGTGATGGCGATGTCCCGGACGATCGTCAATCCCAGCCCCATCCCCCGCGCGTGCTTGGTCCGGAGAGGCTCGATCTGCTCGAAGGGCTCGAAGATCCGCGCCCGCTCGGATTCGGGGATCCCGGGGCCGCTGTCACGGACCGTCACCGCATGGCCCCGACCGAGCCGCAGGGCGCTCACCTCGATGAACCCGGTCTGGGTGAACTTGATGGCGTTGAGAATCAGGTTCACCAAGATGAGCCTGAACAGCCTGGGGTCGGTCTCGATCTCTTCGCTGTCCCCGGCGACGTTTCGGATCACCAGCCCCTTTTGTTCTGCTTGAGGGTGCATCTCTTCGACGATCGCCTCGATGACAGGCCCCGGATCAAAGCGCTCGTGGATCATCTTCATCCGCCCACTTTGAATCGCCGAATAGGAGAGCAACGATTCGACCACCTCTCCCAACCGCCGGGTCGAGAGGCTGATCCGTCCCAGAATTTGACGCTCGTGCTCCGGCGTTTCTCGGGCTCCGAGCGCCCGTTCCAGCCGTTCGAATTGCAGTTGAAGCGTCATCATCGGCGTACGCAATTCGTGCGAGACCATTCCCAGGAACTGGGCCCGGGTCCGGTTCGTCCGCTCTGCGTCCTCTCTCGCCTGGCGCTCACCCTCTTGCGCGGCGACCGTTTCCGCGCGACTGGCCGCCAGCGCCCGACGGAGCCCTTTCGTCAGGGCCGCCAGCGTGATGGCCGCGCCGAGCCCACCGGCCGCGGCGATCCCGAGGGCCCAGCTCAACGCGGTGAGCAAGTCGTCATCACGCCCTTCCTTGGAACGTCAACGCAGCGGGGGCTCGACGGGCCCCAAATCGGGATTTCGGGCCTCCCCAGCGACACCCACCAAGCAACTCTCTCTGTTCCTTTTGCAATTCTCCCTTACAATACACACGAAGTTCCGGATCGGGACTGTTGGGCCGGGGGTGGGACGTTCGGGGCGACGCCAACCCGCAGGCAGGATGCCTGTGAAGCGAGGCTCGCCCCACCCACTATGATCGAAACTCAACAAAGGTCGATTCCCTCAACCTTCGGCGCTTCGGCCGACGCAGACGGGCTGATCTACGGCCCCGGCTCGCCGCTGATCGACATCAAACGGGCCTGCTTGCGGATCGCTGTCAGCGATGCCTCGACGCTGCTCACCGGCGAGACCGGGACGGGCAAGGAGGTCTTTGCGCGCTTCATCCACAATCACAGCGCGCGCAAAAATCGCCAGTTCGTGCCGGTGAATTGTGGAGCGATTCCGGAGACGTTGCTCGAAAGTGAGCTGTTCGGGTTCGTCAAGGGGGCCTTCACCGGGGCGATCGCCAACCGACGCGGGCGGGTGGCGCTGGCGGAAGGGGGAACGTTGTTCCTCGACGAGATCGGCGAGCTGCCGCTGCCACTTCAGGTGAAGCTGCTGCGGCTGCTCCAGGAACGGACCTACGAGCCGGTGGGGAGCTCCGAGTCGCTGGTCGCGAACTTTCGGCTGGTGGCGGCGACCAACAAGGACCTGTTGCGGGAGGTCAAGGCTGGAAGGTTCCGCCGCGATCTGTACTACCGCCTCAACGTTTGCCCGGTCCGCCTCCCCGCCCTGCGCGAGCGGCCGGGAGACATCGCGACTCTGTTTTCCCATTTCTGGACCCGGCGAGGCGAGGTGCGGCCCCTCGACGCCGACGTGATCACCCGCTTTCAACGCTATGCCTGGCCCGGCAACGTCCGCGAGCTCGAAAACTTGGCGGAGCGGCTGTCGGTTTGTGCGGAAGGCTCCGTGATCCGGAGCGAGGATCTGGATGGCGCGCTGGTGTCCGAGGATGATCTCGAGCTGCCGCCTTCGAACATCGATCTGGCGCCGGCCGCGGCCAGACGGCACGCCCGGGGCGGCGAGATTTCAGAGGCGACGCTCTCGGCGGCGACGCCCAGCGCCTTTGGACGGGTGGTCGCCTTCGAAACTCTCGCCACCGAGGCTGGTCTGGAGGCCGACGGAACGCTCGCCCCGAACGTGTCTGCCGGCGATCCGCATGGCCTCAGGTTGCCGATCGACATGCCGAAGCTGTTTCGCGACATGGAAGAGGCGCTCATCCGAACGGCTCTCGCTCAATCGGGGGGAAGCCGCAAGGACGCGGCGGCGCTGCTCGGCATCCGCCGCACGACCCTGGTCGAGAAGCTGCGGCGTGGCTCTTTCGACACCACGGGGCTGTAACCCGCGCCAGCCCGGGCGTCATCGCGCGGGGTTTTGCCGTCAGCAAAGGGCACGCCCGACCGGGGTGTCGTCGTCGTATCTCACCCTCTTTTCACGGACCCTTTCGGCGAAAGACTGCTGAAGACGGGCCTGGGCGATCGCGGACGATGCGGCGAGCGCCTCGGGGTCGCTGGGGTCGAAGCCCAGCGCTTCCTGGGTGAGGCCCGCAGCGTCGGTGAGATCTCCGGTGGCGAGCGCGAGACGCGCCAGCCCCATGAGCGGCCGCACGGAGGTCAGCTGAGGATCGCCGTCGGGGTTCCGGATGTGCAAACAGCGCTGAAACGCTTTCCTGGCCTGGGCAGTCTCGCCGAGTTGCTCGGCGATCTCGCCCCGCCGGAGATGGAACGCCGCGGATGGCTGCAGCCCCGGCGCCCAGAGGTCCATCAGCCGCTCGGCCGTCTTCAGATCATCGCCGGCGTAGGCGGTCACCGCGATGGCGATGAGCTCGCCACCGTAGGGGGCCATCTCGAGGCTCCGCGGGCCGGACCTGGCCAGCTCGATCAGGCAGGCGCGCGCCTTGCTTTGGGCGAGCGTCTCGTCGTCCCAGAACCGGCAGAGCTCCAGCATCTTGAACCAACTGAAGTAGTCGACCTGATCCTCGGCGACCGAGGCTTCGAGCAGGCGGAGGTCGCGTTCCTTCTTGTGGCGCCCGACCCCGCGTTTCGTTCCGTAGCCGAGGTGCGGCACCTCGACGGGAAGGGCGGCCAGAAGTCGTCGTGTCCGCTTCAAGTAAGCGGCCACGGGAGCGGCCACCTCCTGGCGGATCCTGTGGCGAAAGCGGATCGTGTCGTCTCGCCGAAACAGACGGAGGACGGCCCGGGCCTGGCTGTTTCCGTCCGGAGCGTCGTTTCGCACGCGCAGCGTCGCGGCGCCGATCCGATCGTCGGCCACCACGGCGCGCAGGGCGGGGAGCAGCCCCGGCGGAGCGATCTCGTCGGCGTCGAGGAAGAGGATCCAGTCCCCCGTGGCGGCGTCGAGCCCGACGTTGCGCGCGTCGGAGAGGTTGTCGTCCGAGGGGTGCACAAGGACGCGCGCGCCCGCCGCGACGCTGATCGCGACGGTGGCGTCGGTCGAGCCGGTGTCCACCACGATGAGCTCGTCCCACAGGCCGGTCGCCGCTGCGAAGAATCGAGGCAGCAGCTCCGCTTCATCTCGGACGATCATGCAGAGGGAGACCGTTGGGTTCATGCGCGCGCCTCTTCCGACCACGTCAAACCACCCGCAGCGCGGTGCTGAAGGCGGGGAGCTCTTGGATCGCCCCACGCCGGGTGTGGGCAGCCGGTGGACCGGTCAATGCCCACTGCCGTCCGGCGACGCGAGGGCGCGCCCGCGTGATCGACTCGAGGTTCAGGGCATCCTGTCGCCGGACTGCCGACGATGTTCGGGTCAGCGTCTGGAGCTTGAGGATCAATCGCGCCCCCAGCTCGGGATAGCGGCGCTCGACCTCCGAGAGCTCGAAGGACGCCAGGCCCATCTCCTTCGCTCCGCCAGCCACCTGCTCCAGGAGCTTGGCCTCGCCGGCGGCCAGCTTGGCCGTGAACACGGCACGCGATCGCGCGTAGTCGTGGGCCACCGGTCCGTCCAGCTCGGTGAGCCGGGCCGTCTGCGCGCGGCCGCGAACCAACTCCTCAGCAAGCAGCAGGAGGAGATCGGACAGTGTGGCTTCAATTTTCCGGAGTCGTTCGGTATGTGGCATTCGTCCATCCTTCGGCTGTGGGCCGTTATCGTTGTCCGTTCACTGAGCTCGGCAGCGCGGCGTCGATCGGGGCCGCGTCTCGACCGACAGGAATCTGGCGTCATCTGGAACCACGTCGAGCGGCAGCTCCGTCGCGATCATGACGCCGGGCCGCGATTCCATTCCGCCGGAGACGGTGGCGGTCTGCGCCGCTTCGCGCTGTTCTGCGCGAGAGGCCGCGCCAGACATACGGACATGGATTCCGTCAGCCACGTTTCACCTCGACGGCCAGATGAGCAAGAGAGGTGCCAGCGGCGGCTCGCCAGCTGGCGCCGGTCCCTTCGGTGAACGTGGTTGGGTCCCGGTGCCGAGGCGGATCCGTTGGCGCCCGGCGCCGGCGATCTGGCGGTGTCAGACTTCCAGGGCGCGCCGGGCCGTCAGCGCGTTCGCGACCGCGGCCAAGAGCTCAGAGGTCCCGAATGGCTTGAGCAGATAGGCATCGAATCGCGCTCCGGCCAGCTTGGCGTCTCGGATGCGTTCTTCGAAGCCGGAGACGGCGACGATCGAGATTCCTTCACCCGAGGGGAGACGGCGAAGCTGATCGAGCAGGTCGAATCCGGCTCCGTCCGGCAAGATGAGATCGAGAAGGATCACCACCGGGGCCCCGCTCACCGCGAGCCGTAGGGCGGCATCGCCCCCAGGCGCCTCCAGCACCTGATATCCAGCGTCGCGCAAGACGTCGCCCATCTCGACCCGCGCCGAGTGGTCGTCCTCCACGATCAAGATCGTTTGGCGCTGGGTCATTGGGGGATGCTAGCACGCGAAGGCGCGCGAGCCGGCCTTCCCCAACGCCATGCCCGATGAACAGCAGGCTGACCGTCGTCGCCGCGATGAGGAGCCGACGGTTGGCACGTCTCTCGCACTTCATTCGGGAGCCATGGACAACGAACGGAACCCGAAGGAGTCCTCTCGGTTCATCGGTCCGTCGATCCCCTTCTTCCGGAATATGGTGGGGACCGAACGCTCCCTCGCTTTCGACGGGGCCAAACGGGCGCTCGCCGACCGGCGGGTCCTCGTCGTCGGTGACGACATCGAAAATGGGTGGAAGGCCTTCGTGAGCCTGATTCAGGCGGGCGCACGGGCGCGTATGGTCCGCGGCCGCGACCAGCTCGCGATCTATCTCGAGGAGGTCCGGCCGGACATCGTCGTCATTGACTGCGACAGCGCCCCGGGTGGCAACACCGCGATCGTCGGGCAGCTGCGGCGCGACTCGAGGACCTCGGCCGCCACGCTGGTGGGCCTCAGTCGTCAGGCGAGCAGCGGCCAGCGGGCCCGCCTCTTGACGGCCGGTGCCGACGAGCTCCTGGCGAAACCCGTCGATGCGCGACTGTTCGCACAACAATTGGGCGAGACGCTCTCCCGTAGGGTGAAGCGGTGACCATGAACCTTCGGGGCCATCCGAGCACCAGCTCGACCCCGACGAAGAAATTGCTCGCCCCGACCCGCCACCCTCACGACCAGTCTGTCGTCTTTGCGACAGGCCATATTCTTGTCGGCGACCCGGTGGGGACGATTCGTGAGGCAACCCCGATCTCGGGGCACGGCGCCTTGAACGAAGTGGTGCGGGCTCTCGACCGTCACATCCTCGAGGGACGGCCACGACACGCCATCCTGCAGTTCATCTGCGACGGCCTGGGGGCGGCGACGGCCTATCCGATCGTGTCGATTGCGCTCGCCCAGCGGGATGGAAGAATCCCCTTCGGTGGTGGCGCCGGCTATGCGCTGGCGGCGCGCGAGGGATATTCCGTTCTCTGGGATGAGTCACCCGCCGGTGCAGGGCCGAACGGAACGGCCATGCAGACCGGGCAGACCCAGACGATGATTCTCTCGGAGACAGCCTTCGATTGGAGCGCCCAGGCGGTCGCGTCTGGCCTCGCGCAGCTGGTCGCCATCCCGCTCGCGGCCGCGGGCGCCAAGCTGGGTGTCCTCTGTGTCGCGGTGGGTGCAAGCGCAATTCTCGACGTCGAGCGGGTGTCGGCGCTCGAGTCATTCGCCGCACGTCTGAGCTTGGCGTTGCAGCTCTCCGACCGTCACGCGCTCATGGCCTTGCAGGGCGCGGCCATGGCGGCGTCCTCGACCGCGCTGTTCATCACGGACGCCGTTGGCCGGATTGAATGGCTCAACGCGGCCTTCGAACGAATGTCGGGGTACACGCAGGACGATGCCCTCGGGCAGACCCCGAACATTCTTCGCTGCGACCTGCAACCAGCCGACGTCTTCCAGGGCATGTGGACGACCGTGCGCGATGGCCTCATCTGGCGAGGGGAGGTCGTCAATCGACGGAAGACCGGGGAGACCTACGTGGTCTCTCAGACCGTGACCCCGCTCGTCGATCAGGATGGCGTGGTGACCCACCTGGTCACGGCGCAAGAGGATGTCACGGCGCAACGCCAGGCCGAAACGCGGATCGAGCACATGGCGAACCACGACTCGCTGACCGATCTGCCCAACCGCACTCTCTTGACCGAGCGCCTCCAGGTCGCGCTCGCGCGGGGAGGCCGCGACGGTCAAGGCGTGGCTGTTCTCTGCCTGGATCTCGATCGGTTCAAGCTGGTGAACGACACTCTCGGACACGCCATGGGCGACGGCCTCCTCCGCGAGGTCGCGGCGCGCCTCAAGGCCTCCACGCGCGACCGCGATCTCGTCGCGCGCTTCGGCGGTGACGAATTCATCGTGGTCGTCCCCAACTGTGACGCGAACGTCGCGACGCGGGTGGCCGAGCGGCTCCTGGACTGCCTCGGTCAACCTGCGCGAATCGGTGACCAAGACGTCTCCGTCACCGCCAGCATCGGCATTGCGTTGAGCTCGCCCCAGACACGCAACGTCGAGGCCCTTCTCAAGCAGGCCGACGCCGCCATGTATCGGGTCAAGGAGACGGGTCGAAATGGCTACCTGTTCTTCAGCCCCGAGCTCGATTCGAGCCCCTCCTCCGGCCTGACCATTCAAGCTGGCCTTCGCCACGCCCTGGCGACCGGGGAGCTGACACTTCACTATCAGCCGCAGATCAAGGCGTCGGGTGGAGAGCTTGCGGGCGTCGAGGCGCTCCTGCGCTGGACGTCCCCCCTCCTCGGCACGCTCTCCCCGGCCGAATTCATTCCGGTGGCCGAGCAGACTGGAATCATCGCCGACATCGATCGCTGGGCCTTGCGCACGGCCTGCGCGCAGGCCAAGGCCTGGCAGAGAGCCGGGATCGACGTGCCGCGCGTCGCCGTCAACGTGTCGGGCGTCAGCTTTCGGCGCGGCCAGTTGGTGCTCTGGGTCGAGGAGGCGCTGGCTGCCGCCGATCTCGCGCCCGGATGCCTGGAGATCGAGCTCACCGAGGGGATCCTGATGCACGATGCCGCGAAGGTGGCCGACTCCCTGCCGGCGTTACACCGGCTCGGTGTTCGGATTTCGCTCGATGACTTCGGCACCGGCTACTCTTCGCTGAGCTACCTCAAGCGGTTCAAGGTCGACGTCCTCAAGATCGACCGATCGTTCGTCAGCGGCCTGCCGGACGATCCCGACAGTGCGGCGATCGCGCGGGTCATTGTGGCCATGGCCAAGGCCTTGCGCATGGAGACGGTCGCCGAGGGCGTGGAGACTCCGGCGCAGGCAGCGTTTTTGGCGGCCATCGGCTGCGAGACCCTCCAGGGCTTCCTGTTTTCGAGGGCCGTCGCTCCCGCCGAGGTGGCCCGGTTTGTCCCGAACCGTGGCGTCGCCCGCGGCAACGTCGCTGATGCGCTGGCGCCCTAAGCAGACATCTGACGCCAGAGGACTGGCGCCGCCGCCTGCGCAGACGGTCTCCATCCAGCCGAAGGCGCTCGATTTGGTGGCAACCCTCGGCATCTCCTGACGAACCTTGGCGCGATCGCGCACCGATCTGCGCTGGTACGCGGCTCGCAGTAGGTGGGGTCCGATGAATCGCCCCGACACCAAGCTGACGCGTCTGGCGCGCACGTTCTGCTGATCGGCGTGGCCGATCGGCAGGGGCCGGCTCACGACCGAAAGGACCGCCCATGAAGTTGTCGACTGTCGTCCCGCGCCAGCTGCTCATCGCCCTGCTGGTTCTGGGTGGCGGAAAAGCGATCGCCCAAACGACGCTCCCGCAGGCTCCCTCGGTGGCCCTCGATCGGTTCTCCCCTGGCGAAGCCGGATCGGGATGGTTCGCGCTCGACGTGCTCGACCTGCGAGGGCGCGGTCGCTGGACCGCGTCGGTGGTGGTCGACGAGGCCTATCGGCCTCTGATCTTGCGCTCGACCACGGGCGGAGCCGACCAAGCCGTGGTCAGCGAGCAGCTGGTGACCTACCTCCAGGGGGCGGTCTTCCTGGCCGATCGTCTCCGACTCGCGGTCTCGCTGCCGCTGGTTCTGCTCGAGTCCGGTCAGGCCGTGGTCGTGGGAGGCGTCGCCTACCCGCAACCCGAAGCCGGCGTGGGCGACCCCAGGCTCGGCGCCGACGTTCGCCTGTTCGGCGACGAACACGGTCCCGTGGCCGGCGCGGCCGGGTTGCAGGTCGACGTTCCGGTCCATCTCGGCGACCGACGCTATGGACGCGAGAACGATCTCCGCTTGGATCCGCACTTTGCCGTGGCTGGCCGGCTAGGTCCGTCCGGGCTCCTGGTCTATGCCGGCCGCGTCGGCCTCCTGGCCCACCTGCCGCGCGAGCTGGCGGGTGGAATCCCCCGCGGAACGGATCTCGAGCTCGCGGCCGCGGTCGGCGTCCGGCTCTGGCGCGACCAGCTGATGCTCGGTCCAGAGATCTATGGCGGCACGATGCTCGACGGCGATGGCCCGTTCGCCACGAACAGCTCGCCTCTGGAGGTGCTCCTCGGGTGCCACTACCGCAACCCCAATGGGTTCGGCGCGGGCGTCGGCCTCGGCGCAGGCCTGGTGCAGGCCACCGGCACTCCACCCCTTCGCGTCCTCTTCGCCGTCAACTTCACGCCCCGCACGGAGATCCAATGAAATCGTCCCCCGTCCGTCGTCTCCGTCGTCGTTTGTGGATCGCCGCCGCGCTGCCCCTGTTGCCAATTTTGGGGCTCGCCTGCGGGGACGAACATCCTGGCTCTCCGTCGAGCCCACCTTCGGCCCCGGTTCGAATCGCGGCCTTCGTCAACGGCGACTTCGAGTCGAGCGCCATCGGGACCGTCCCAACCAGCTGGACGGTCCAGACCAATCTCAATCCCACCATCACCGATACGACGCCCAGTCCGCAGACGCTGGCCAGTTTGAACCTGGGCAACGGCGGCTACGCGGCGACCTTCGTCGTCGGTGGCACTCCTACCGAATCCCAGACCGATCCCGACCTGGGGGCGACGGCGTCGCTGCGCTTCCCCAGATACGGATTGAACGCGGCGCGCGTCAACTACAGCAACACCACCAACAACGGCAGCAGCGCCAACGCCAACGCACTTCGCCAGACGATGACGATCGCCAACGGCGACGTCGACGCCAGCGACAACAAGGCGCACGTCCGGTTCGTCATCGCCCCGGTGCTGCAGAACCCCTCCCACCCCTACACCGAGCAGCCCTACTACTTCGTTCGCCTGCAGAACATCACCAAGGCCACGACGATCTATCAGGACTTCAACGCAAGCGCCCAGGCCGGCGTCCCCTGGAAGACCGTGGGGACCAACTACTACACCGACTGGCAGCTGGTCGACATCGCCCCCGGGAATGCCTTGCTGGCCGTCGGCGACCAGGTCGAGCTCCTGGTGGTCGCCGCCGGCTGCTCACCGGGCGGGCACTGGGGCCGCGTCTACGTCGACGGCATCGGCTCCAGCATCCCCGGGATCTACACCTATGCCACCGGCCCGGCGGCCGCCAACGCGGGTAGCAACATCACCTACGTCTTCAACTACAAGAACGGCGGCATTACCCCGGTGGCGACGACGAAGATCGACATCGTCATCCCGACCAACACCACGTTTCAATCGGTCAGCTTGCCGGGCGCCTGCACGACGCCCGCCATCGGCGCGACCGGCACGGTCACCTGCACGCT
>Ga0210388_10000720_pt1 | contig 26467 bp, 26 predicted proteins | sample IncBWC19OmetaG_FD_155485 | JGI IMG/M metagenome (GOLD analysis project Ga0210388, IMG submission 155485) | Forest soil microbial communities from Barre Woods Harvard Forest LTER site, Petersham, Massachusetts, United States - Inc-BW-C-19-O ...
CGGAGCCGGTGGGCGCGCTCCTCGACGGAAGTCGAGACGAGGCACTCCTTCGGCCGCATTTTGTAGCGCTGGCATTGACAGTTCGCCGGCGCCGCGGAACTGAGGACCTTTTGCAGATCGTTCCAGCTCGCCTCGTTTGCGGCCCGAATGGTCAGTGCGGCGTCCTCCTGCTGCCGGGTCCGAGCCGCCATGCTGATACCGTCCTCTCGAATCCCGTCGAGGGCAGCGATCGTAACAAATCGTGCGTTCGGGCGCGATCCGCTCGCCCGCCGAGACTGCATCCACCCGAGCGCCCCGCCACCCCCGCCACCAGCACTGACACGTGGGCACACTTGGTGCCACCCCCTGGATGGGGCCGGTGGCCCACGCGCCCCAGACGGGGACGCGCGATCCTAGCGAGAAATGGCAACCTACCCGGAAGAGCAGGTACGGTGCGCCATCGACCAGATCGCGAGGAGCTAGCGGGCGGGGGTGGGGGTCGGGGCGCTCTTGGTGAGGGCGGCGACTAGGCGGCGGGTGAGAGCGGGGATCCGGGGAGCGGGGCGGCTGCGCTCCGGGCGTAGCTGGCGCTGCCGGGCGGCGGCGAGCATCTCGTGGTGGTGGTCGCGGGCGATCTGGCCGATGCGGTCCGGGCTGCTGTACATGATTCCCTCGTTTCCTGGTATGTCCCACTGCCGCCAGCATGCCGGGCGGCGCGGCCAGGGTCAGTCACCCGGCGGACAGGACATCTGTCACCTTGGCGACACTTCCGGAGGTGGCTCGTATGCTGGCGGCGTGTACCTCGGCCTCATCGCCATCGTGGTCAGCGAGTATGACCCGGCCATCCGCTTCTTCGTGGACGCGCTGGGCTTCGAGCTGGTGGAGGACTCCCCGGCCCTGACCAACGACGGGCGGCCCAAGCGGTGGGTGGTGGTCCGGCCGCCGGGAGCGGCGACCGGCCTGCTGCTGGCGCGGGCGGACGGAGAGGATCAGGTCGCGGTCATCGGGAAACAGGCCGCCGACCGGGTGGGTTTCTTCCTGTACGTCGAAGACTTCGGCGCCGCCTACGAGCGGATGCAAGCCGCGGGGGTGCGGTTCCTGGGCCCGCCGCGTTCCGAACCCTACGGCCGGGTCACCGTGTTCCTCGACCTCGCCGGCAACAAGTGGGACCTCATCGGCCCGTAGGGCGGGCGCGCTGGTAGTGGCGGCGGGCTTTCAGGCGGTTGCCGCACACGGCCATCGAGCACCACCGGGCGGTGTTGTTCCTGGTCCGGTCGATGAGGAACAGGCGGCATTCGTCGTTGGCGCACGGACGCAGCCGTCCGGGGCTCTGCTTGGCCAGGGCGTCCCAGGCCAGGACGGCGCGGACGGCGAGCCGGCGTTCCGGGGCGACGCTCAGGGTCCAGGCGACCCGGCCGTCGGTGATGTCCGGGACGCGCGCCGCGTCCCGGACGAACGGAGCCAGCGCGGCCGGCGGCTGCTCACCACGGACGACCGCCTGAAGCGCGGACCGGACCTGGAGGACATCCCGCAGTTCCTCGTCGGTGCCGACACCCCCGGCGCTGGCCAGCCAGGCGCGGGCCCGGGCCGGGTCGGCGAGGTCGTCGGTCGGCACGCCGTCGACCACGGGCGTGCTGTTGAGGAGGGCCAGCAAGTAGTCCTCGTCAGGCACGGGCTCCGCCATCGCCTCCCCTAACCGTCATGAGATATTTGACAGGTTACAGGCCGCCGTGTTTAGCTGGCCTCTAACCATTAAAACATGTGAAGAAGGTTATAGGCCATGGTCTCGTTGAGGGCACTGGAGTGCCTGGTGGCGATCCTGGATCACGGCTCGCTGACCAGGGCCGCGGCGAAGCTGCGGATATCCCAGCCGGCGCTGTCGCACCAGATCGCGGCGCTGGAGCGGGAGCTGGGCACCCCGGCCGTCGAGCGGCTGCCGCGAGGCGTCCGGCCGACCGCGGCTGGGCTGGCGGCGGCGGCCGAGGCGCGGATCGCCCTGGCCGCGGCCGACCGGGCCGTGCGGGCCGGGCGGCAGGCCGCAGCCGGGGCCAGCGGCCGGATCCGGATCGCCTGCGCGGAGACCATGACGGCCTGGGTCCTGGTCCCGGTGCTGCGCTCCTGGCGCCGCCGGTTCCCCGATGTGGAGCTGGATCTGACCGAGTACACCAGCGCGGACACCATGCTCGAGGCGCTGGCCGGCGGACGGGCGGACGTCACCGTCGGACCGCGGCCCACGCGGAGCGAGGAGCACGTCGAGGTGCTCGGCCGCGAGGAGATGGTGCTCGTCGCGTCCCCCGAGCACCGGTTCGCCCGGCTGGACGCCGTGCCGCTGGCCGAGCTGTCGGCCGAACCACTGGTCCACTATGACCCCGGCAACGGGATCGCGGCCTGGGTCGACCAGTTCGCGGCCGAACGTGGTGTCGTGCTGCCCCAGCCGGTACTGCGCACGGGCAGCCCCCGCACGGCCGCGCAGCTGGCGGCGGCGGGCATGGGCGTGGCGCTCGTGCCGTTCTCGGCCCTGACCCCCCGGACGGGCGCGACGGTCCGGTCCCTCGATCCGGTTGAGGTCCGCGACGTGATCGCCATCGTGGCCGCGCCGCACGACGACCTGCTGCGGCGTTTCGTCGGCGACCTGAAGCGGCGCGGTCTCCCGGACTCGCGCGTGGCGCACCTCACGGAGGCTCGATCCCGGAGATCCACGGCCACAATCGGCACGGCCGACGACGCGGCGGCCTATGTCCGCCCGGTCCTGGAAAGGAGCGTGTCCGGCTAACGTGACATCCGTGCTGCTGTCGGTGAACGTGGGCCTGCCGCGTGATGTGTCATGGCAGGGCCAGACGGTCCATACCGGGGTGTGGAAGTACCCGGTGGACGGGCCGGCCATGGTCCGCCGGCTCAACATCGACGGCGACGGCCAGGGCGACCTGGCCGGGCACGGCGGCGAGCAGCGGGCCGTGCTGGTGTACCAGGACCAGTCCTACCGCCACTGGGAGCGGTACTTCGGACGCGACAAGTTGAGCCACGGATCGTTCGGCGAAAATTTTACGGTGACCGGCCTGGCCGACGACGTGGTCTGTATCGGCGACCGGTACCGGATCGGCGAGGCGGAATTCGAGGTCACCCAGCCGCGGGTCACGTGCTACCGGGTCGGCCTGCGGCTGGGCGAGCCGCAGCTGCCCGCGCTGCTGGTCAGCCACCACCGTCCAGGGTTCTACATGAGGGTCATCAGCGAAGGCCGGGTCCGGGCCGGGGACCCGATCGTCAAGACCCGAACTGGTCCCGGCGCGCTGACCGTGGCCGAGACCGACGCGCTGCTGTACCTGCCGGGCCGGGACGTGGCCAAGCTGCGCCTGGCCACCACGATCCCGGCGCTGAGCCCGGGCTGGCAGGGGTCGTTCCGGGACCTGCTCGAGCAGGGCGCGGCGGTGACGCCCGGGCCGGCCTGGGCCGGGTTCCGGCCGCTGCGGGTGACCGAGGTCGTCGCGGAGAGCACGACGGTGACGTCCATCTACCTGGCCGCGCCGGACGGGAGCCCGCTGCCGGCCGCGAAGGCCGGGCAGTACCTGACCCTGCGGGTCAGCGGCGCCGGACAGCCCGCGCCGGTGCGCAGCTACTCGCTGTCCTCGGCACCCGGCGCCAGCCCCTACCGGATCAGCGTCAAGGCCGAACCGAACGGCACGGCCAGCAGTTACCTGGACCGCGAGGTGCGACCGGGGGCGACGCTGGAGGCCGCGGCGCCGCGCGGCGACTTCGTGCTGGACGACGGTACCGGCGCGGTGCTGCTGCTCTCGGCCGGGATCGGGGTCACGCCGGTACTGGCCATGCTGCACGCGCTGGCCGCCGCGGGCAGCACGCGGGAGGTCTGGTGGGTGCACAGCGCGCGCAAGCGGCAGGATTTCCGGCTGGCCGCCGAGGCGCACACGCTGCTGGCCGGGCTGCCGCACGCCCACGAGCACGTGTGCTACAGCCAGGAACAGGGGCGGCTGAACCAGGACAAGCTGGCCGCGCTGGGCGTTCCGGCCGACGCGAGCGCGTACCTGTGCGGGCCGGACGCGTTCATGGCCGACATGCGGCAGGCTCTGACCGCGCTCGGGATCGGGGCCGACCGGATCCGCACCGAGCTGTTCGGGGCGCTGCCCTCGGTCACCCCCGGGATCACCGGGCAGGCCCGGCGGGCGCCGCACCAGCCGGACGGGCCGGCCGGCCCCGGTCCGCTGGTGACGTTCGCGCGGAGCGGGATCGCCGCGGCGTTCGGCACGGGCCGGCGCAGCGTGCTGGAGCTGGCCGACGCGTGCGACGTGCCGAGCCGGTGGAGCTGCCGGTCCGGCGTCTGCCACACCTGTGTCACGCCGCTACTGTCCGGCCAGATCCGGTACGCCCCGGACCCGCTGGAGCCGCCGGCCGACGGACAGGTACTCATATGCTGCGCTCAGCCCGACACCGACATCGTCCTGGACATGTGAGGATTGACGTTGCCTCCTGAGCGCCGCTACCTGAACCTGAACGCGTACCTGCGCAACTCCGGATACCACGAGGCCGCCTGGCGGGTCTCGCCCGCCGATCCGGCCAGCGTGCTGGACCCGGCCTACTACATCGAGCTGGCGCGGACGGCCGAACGCGGCGTGCTCGACTCGATCTTCCTGCCTGACAGCCCCGGCGTGGCCGAGCTCCGCGCCGAGTACCTGCCCGACGCCGGGCTGGACCCGCTGCAGCTGCTCTCCTCGGTGGCCACCGCCACCGAGCAGGTCGGGCTGATCGCCACCGTGTCCACCACCTACAGCTACCCGTGGGACGTGGCCCGGCGCCTGGCCACGCTGGACTTCCTCAGCCACGGACGAGCCGGGTGGAACATCGTCACCACCGCCGAGCCCGCCGCCGCGGGCAACTTCGGCGACCAGCCGCACCCCCCGGCCCCGGACCGGTACGAGCGGGCCGGAGAATACGTCGAGGTCGTGCTCGAGCTCTGGGACGCCTGGGCAGACGACGCCGCGGTCAGGTCCCGGCAGACCGGCCAGTGGGCCGACCCGGCCAGGCTGCACCCGCCCCGGCACCACGGCAAGTACTTCGACGTGGCCGGCTATCTGCCGTTCCCGCGCTCGCCGCAGGGCCACCCGTTCCTGACCCAGGCCGGCTCGTCGCCGCCGGGCGTGGCGCTGGCCGCCAGATACGCCGACGCCGTGTTCGCGCCGGCCGCCGACATGGCCGCCGGGGTCGCGTTCCGGCAGAACCTGCGGGCCCAGGCCGCCGGATACGGCCGCGACCCGGACCAGGTCCGGGTGCTGCCCGGGCTGCCCTTCCTCATCGCGGGGACCGAGGCCGAGGCCGCCGACTTGAAGAGCAACCTCGAGGCGGCGGCGAGCGGGGAGTTCCGCTGGCGGAACGCGGCCCACCTGGCCGGGCTGGACTACACCACCATCGATCCCGACGCGCCGTTCCCGCCGGAGCTGCTGGCCAGCGCGCCCAAGACCAGCTTCGGCGGCGCCATCTACAAGATGGCGGCCGAAGAACCGGGCGCCACGTTCCGGGCCGTGGCCCAGCGGCTGTCCGCGCTGCCCGGCGGACTCGATTTCACCGGCACGCCGGAGGGCCTGGCCCGGCTCATGACCGACTGGTTCCAGGCCGGCGCCGCCGACGGGTTCACCATCATGCCCAACGTGCTGCCCGGCCAGCTGACCGCCTTCGTCGACCACGTGGTCCCCATCCTGCAGCGGCACGGCGCCGCCCGCACCGAGTACGCCGGGACGACCCTGCGCGACCACGTCGGCCTGCCCCGGTCGGCCGCGGGGTGGGCTCCGTGACCGGCCACGCTGTGACCATGGACGACGCGGCGCAGGCGTTTGCCAGGGACGGTGTGGCGTGCGTCCGCCAGGTCCTGGACCCGGGCCAGGTCGCGGTCGCGGCCGCCGCGATCGACGCGGTCCTGGCCGCGCCCGGACCGCTGGCCCAGGTGGCCAGCGGCGCAGAGGACCCGGGCGCGTTCGTCGAGGATTTCTGCCGGTGGCAGGAGATCCCCCAGATCGAGGAACTGGCCCGGCATTCGCGGGTGCCGGCCGTGGCCGCGGCGCTGATGGCCACCCCGCGGGTCCGTTTCTACCACGATCACGTGCTGGTCAAGGAGGGCCGGACCGCGCAGCGCACGCCGTGGCACCAGGATCAGCCGTACTACAACGTCGACGGGCACGGGGTCAGCGCCTGGATCACGGTGGACCCGGTGCCCGAGGGCGGGAGCCTGGAGCTGGTGGCCGGCTCGCACCGGGGCCCGTGGCTGATGCCCCGGACGTTCCTGCGCAAGGAGGCTCGCTGGTTCCCCGACGGCAGCCTGGCCGAGCTGCCCGACATTTCCGCTAACCCTTCCGCGTTCGACATCCGCCGGTTCGGCCTGGAGCCGGGCGACGCCATCTTCTTCGACTTCCTGACCGTGCACGGCGCGCCCGGGTTCCCGTATCCGACCCGGCGGCGGATCTTGTCGCTGCGGTACCTGGCCGCCGACGCCCGGCACGCACCGCGCCCCTGGCGGACCTCGCCGCCCTTCGACGACCTGGCGGCTGAGCTCCCGGCGGGCGCGGCCATGGACCACCCGCTGTTCCCGGTGGTGTGGGGCGGCAGTTTACGTCCGCCCTCCGGTCCGTTACGGTCGTGACGTGCTGGAATTCATGACCGACATAGTCGCGCAGTGGGCCGAGAAGCAGCCGGACGCGGAGGCGCTGACCTACGGCCCGGTCCGGTGGACCTGGGCGCAGTGGGACGACCGGATCCGGCGGGTGGCCGGCGGGCTGGCCGCGCTGGGGATCGGCCGCGGCGGCCGGGTGGCGTTCCTGGACAAGAACAACCCGGCGTGCCTAGAGGTGTCGCTGGGCGCCGGCCTGCTCGGCGCGGCCAACGCGGTGATCAACTGGCGGCTGGCGGCCGGCGAGCTCGATTACGTGATCAACGACTCCGGCGCCACCGTGCTCTTCGCCGGGGCCGAGTTGCTGCCCGCGGTGGCGGCCATCCGGGACCGGCTGCCGCGCGTCACCGAGGTGATCGTGGTGGGCGGGCCGGACGACGCGTACGAGGCGTTCCTGGCCGCGGCTCGCCCGGCCGGCGGGGCGGCTGACCGCACGGTTGAGGACCTGTGGCTGGTGATGTACAGCTCGGGGACGACCGGGCGGCCGAAGGGCGTGATGCTGTCGCATCGCAACATGGTCGCGCACACGTGCAACTCGGCCCCGCTCGCGCCGATGGAGCCGGGTGACCGCAACCTGGTCGCGATGCCGCTGTTCCACGTGGGCGGGACGTCGTACGCGCTGTTCGGCATCTACGCCGGGATGCCGAGCACGTTCACCCGCGATCCGGACCCGGCCTCGCTGCTGGCGGCGTTCGCGGCCGGGGCCACCCACGCGTTCCTGGTGCCCGCGGTGGTGGCCGGGCTGCTGGCCGGGGGCGAGCGGGCGATCGCCGCGCTGAACGGGCTGAAGTACCTGCTCTACGGGGCCGCGCCGATGCCGCTCCCGGTGCTGCGCCAGGCGCTGGCGGCCTGGCCCCGGCTGAACTTCATCCAGGTGTACGGGCAGACCGAGCTGGCCGGGGTGATCAGCGCCCTGTCGGCGCAGGCGCACCGGGACCCGGCCCGCGAGGACCGGCTCGCGTCGGCGGGCACGCTGATAGCCGGCGCGGAGCTGCGGGTGGTGGACCCGGCCACCGGCCGGGATGTCGCGGCTGGGCAGCCGGGCGAGTTCTGGTTCCGTTCGGCACAGCGGATGACGGGTTACCTGAACCGGCCGGAGGACACCGCGCAGGCGATCACCGCGGAGGGCTGGCTGCGCAGCGGCGACATCGGGCACGTGGACGACGGCGGGTTCCTGTTCGTCTCGGACCGGGTCAAGGACATGATCATCACCGGCGGGGAGAACGTCTACTCACCCGAGGTCGAGCAGGCCGTGGCCGAGCATCCGGCGGTGGCCGAGGTCGCGGTGATCGGCGTCCCCGACGACCAGTGGGGCGAAAGCGTCAAGGCGATCGTCGTGCTCCGGCCCGGCCAGCAGGCCTCCGGGGCGCAGATCATCGCCTTCGCCCGGGCGCACCTGACGCACTACAAGTGCCCGCGCACGGTCGACATCGTCGAGGCGCTGCCGCGCACGCCCAGCGGGAAGGTGCTCAAGCGGACCCTGCGCGCCCCGTACTGGGCCGGACGGGACCGGCAGATCTGAGGGTGCCGTGATCGCGGATCACTCGCTTCTGGCGGTCTCCGGGCCGGTGATGCGCCGCAGCAGCGGGAACGTGGCCGCGATGATGCCGAGGGCGAGCACGATCCCGGCCGCGGTCAGGACGAAGTAAGCTGCGCCCGGCGCCACCAGAGAGAGGTGCATCTCCGTGGTCGCGTACATCGCCGAGGTGGCGAACCCGATGCCGATCGCGACCGCCGCGACGGCGAGCAGCGGGACCGCGCTTTCCAGGACGATGACGCGGCGCAGCATGCCGAGCCGGGCTCCGGTGAGCCGCAGCAGGCTGAACGGGCGCTTGCGGTCGGCCAGGCCGCCCGCCACGCTCACCGCCAGCGTGCAGCCCGCGACGGCCAGGCTGGTCAGGATTACCACATCGGCGAGCTGCTGGTAAGCGTTGTCCGCCCCGTTGCCGACCGCGTTGTACTCACCGACCGTTTTCGGCGGCGGCGGCGAGCCGGTGCCGGTCGGGTAGGCGTTCTCCAATATCGTCCTGGCCTGCTCGATCGCGGGCTGCGACCCGTTCGTCGCCACGTCCAGGCTGGCCAGCGGGAGGCTGTCCAGCCGCTGGGCGGGGACATCCGCGGCCGGCCAGGTGAAGTCGGCCAGGTTGCCCTCGACGTCGATGAGGGAGGCGGGGACCTTGGCCGCTGCCGCCCCCGCCGGGCAGCGGCCAAGGCCGGGAACGCCCGCGAGCTGGGCGCATGACACCACCGCGGCCGGGAAGCCCTGGACCTGCAGCTGCGGGTTGGTGATGGTCAACCCGGGGTCAGCCCGGACCTCGACCATGCCCTGGACGCCGGAGATCTGCCGCAGCCGCGCCAGCACCGCTGCGGACGGAGGCGGCGCGGATCCCACCGCTACTTGGTGGCCGGAGCTGACCTCGGTGATGTTCGAGAACTGGTCGACGAGGATGTTGTTGGCCCCCGCGCCGTCGGCCACGAAGGGCGGCTCGGTGTTCTGCGTGGCGAGCAGCGTGGCGGCCACGGTGAAGATGAACAGCGCCAGGACCAGGCCGCTGACCGCCCGGAACGCGGCCCGCGGGTCATCGGCCAGCCGCCGCGCGGCGATCAGCGCGCCGGGACGGCTGGCGCGCCGGACCAGGACCCGGGCCCCCGCCATCGTCAGCCACGGCCCCGCGATGACCAGGCCGATCATGATCAGCGCGAAGCCGCCCACAAACGCCAGGACCTGCCCGGCCGGGCTGGCCGGCTTGCCGTGCACGACGACGAACCCGAGGACGGCCAGGCCCGCCAGCAGCGGGAGCACCCGCCAGGCCCGCAACGGCGCCGGGGTCACCCGGCGGGTGACGCCGAGCGGGGAGATGTTCACCCGCCGCAGCGCCAGCCGGGCCGCAACGGCGGCGGCCAGCGGAACGCCGACTGCGACCACGAGGATGTCGGGCAGGCTGAGCGACAGCTCGGCGGGGAAGAACCGCTGGCCGGTGAACGGGATGGCGGCCAGCGGGATCCGCAGCAGGAAAAACAGGCCGAAACCGATGGCGACACCGACCACCGCGGCCACCGCGGACTCCACCGCCGCGATCAGCGAGACCTGCCTGGGCGTCGCGCCGACCAGGCGCATCGCGGCGAACCGTTGCTCCCGGCGGGCGGCGGACAGGCGGGTGGCCGTGCCGATGAAGATCAGCACCGGCAGCAGCAGCGCCAGCCCCACCACCGACAGGATAAAGTCGATGCCTTTCGGGGTGAGGCCGCCCCGGATCTGGCAGCTGTTGCCGCAGCCACTCGGCGGAGTGGAGTTGAGGCTGGTCACCTTCGCGGCGCCGGGCAGGTGCGACATCACCGCGGCGGAGCGGCCGACGACGATGACCAGCGAGTCGGGGGACGGCAGGCCCGCCTGGCCGATGAGGCCCGCCTGGTGCCCGGGGTAACGGTCCGCCAGCTCGTCCGCCGGGGCACTGCGCAGCAGCGAGCTGAGCGCGGGAGAGATGTAGTACTGACCCGGTCCGGGGTCGCGGGGGATCCCCGGCGGCACCGGTGAGTCAGGGCCAGTGGCGGCGGCGTCGGCCCGGTAAATGGTCTGGCCGTCGAATGCGTCGGTGGTGAACAGCAACCACAACGGGTCGCGGCTGGTCGCGGTCGTCGCGCCGCCCGAGGCCGCCCGGCCATGCCGACCAACTACTATGCCGACCACACCCTGGACCCGTGCGGAGGCCGCTGGTGTCCCCGTGTCCAGCCAGGCGTAGCGGTCGTTCTGCACGCCGACGGCGTTGACGGCCGCGATGACGGTCAGCAGCAGGCCGACGCCGATCCCGACCGCGGCGGCCACGATGACCAGGCGGACGACGGCCTCGCGGCCGCCGCTGACCGCCAGCCGCAGGCCGAGGCGGATCATCGTGTTGCCCCGGCGGATGGGGTCGCCCCGGTGAGCGAGGTGACCGCGCCGTCGCGGACGATGACCTCCCGGCCGGCGTAGGCGGCGACCCGCGCGTCGTGGGTGACCAGGATCACCGTGGTGCCCTGCTCGCGGGCCGCCCGGGTCATCAGGCTCATCACCAGCTCACCCGACACCGAGTCCAGCGACCCGGTCGGCTCGTCGGCGAACAGCACCTGCGGCCGGTTGACCATGCCCCGGGCCAGCGCAACCCGCTGCGCCTGCCCGCCGGACAGCTCCCCGGACCGCCGGGTCCCCAGCCCGTCCAGGCCGAGCCGGCCGAACCAGGCCCCGGCTTCGGCCAGCGCGGCGGCCCGGCGGGTACCGCCCAGCAGCAGCGGCAGGGCGACGTTCTCCTCGGCGGTCAGCTCGGGGACGAGCTGGCCGGACTGGAACACGAACCCGAACTTGTCCCGGCGCAGCTCGCTGCGCTGGGTCTCGGTCAACGTGTCCAGTCGCTGGCCGGCGAACCAGACCTCGCCCTCGTCCGGGGTCAGGATGCCGGCCAGGCAGTGCAGCAGCGTCGACTTGCCCGACCCGCTCGGGCCCATCACCGCCACGATCTCGCCCGGGCCCACGGCGATCGTGGCGCCGCGCAGCGCAGGCGTCTGGCCGAACGACTTGACCACGCCGCGCGCCTCGATGGTCGCGCTCACTGGTGCACCTCCTGGGCGAGCATGTCCAGCCGGACCGCGGTGTGGTCGATCCATCGCAGGTCCGCCTCCAGGTGGTAGAGGCCGTGGTCGGCCAGCAGGGTGTCCATCATGTCGCCTCGCTCCTTTAGGGCGGTGAGCTCGCGCATGCGCTGCAGGTGGGCCGCGCGCTGGGCATCCAGGTAGCGGTCGGCCGGGCGGCCCAGCATCAGCGCCAGCACGACCTTGGAGAACAGCACCGTCTGCAGGTGCGGCTCGGGCGGGGCAGGCTCGGCCAGCCACTGCTCGACCTCGGCGATGCCTGCCTCGGTGATCGCGTAGCGCTTGCGGTCGGGCCCCTCACCGGGCTCGGCCGGCCCCACGATCGCCTTGCCGTCACGGGCCAGCCGGGACAAGGTGGCGTAGACCTGGCCGTAGGGCAGCGGCTTGCCGCGGCCGAACCAGGTGTCGTAATCCCGCTTGAGGTCGTAGCCGTGACTCGGCTCCCGCTCCAGCAGGCCCAGCAGGGTCAGCGGAACACTCATACCCGAGAGCATACACTCAGCGTATACTCGTGGCAAATAGAGAGCGGCGGACGAGACCGTGGATCGCGCTTGAGTTCCCGGCGCCTGGAACCACGGTCCGTTCGGCGTAAATGTCTTTATCCGAGGCGGCTCAGGCGGTCACCGCTGGTGTGAGCCGTGATCTCGGCCACGATGGATGGCCACAGGGCCGCGGGCAGGTCGTGGCCCATACCGGGGTAGGTCACGAGCCGGGCGCCGGGGATGGCGCGGGCGGTGGCCCGGCCGCCCCGAGGCCGGATGACCGGGTCCTGCTCGCCGTGGATGACCAGGGCGGGGATGCGCAGGCCTGCTAGTGCGGGTCTGCGGTCGCCGGAGGCGATCACGGCGGCGCGCTGGCGCTGGTCGTCCCGCTCGGCTTGTTCGGCGTCGGGGTGGCGCTGGAAGGACCGGGCGGCGATGTCGCGCACCATGTCCTCGTCGAGCGGGTAGCCGGGGGATCCGATGATCCGTTTGAGCGCGACCGCCCGGTCTGCGGCCTGATCCGGGCTGGTGACCGGCGTACCGGCCGCCCGGGCCAGCGCCCGGATCGCCGCCAGGGTGGGCATGGTGGCGATGCGGGCGGAGGGAGTGGACATGATCGAGGTGAGCGTGCGTACCCGGCCGGGATGCCGGATGGCGAGCGCCTGCGCGATCATCCCGCCCAGGGAGGCGCCCACCACGTGAGCGTCGGGCCAGCCGAGCGCGTCCATCACCGCCACCGCGTCGTCGGCCATGTCGTGCAGCCGGTACGGCGCGGCGGACGGGCGCAGCATCGCGGTGAGCCAGCCGGGCGCGGATGCGCCCGTCAGGTGCGTGGAGAGCCCGGTGTCGCGGTTGTCGAACCGGGCGACCCGGAAGCCGCGGTCGACCAGGGCCGTGCAGAAGCCCTCGGGCCAGATCAGCATTTGCGCTCCGGTGCCGCTGATCAGCAGCAGCGGCTCCCCGCCGGGCGGGCCGAACGTCTCGTAGGCCAGGACGATGTCTTCGTTGCGCGCAGCTTCCACGTCTGTTTCCTTCTGATAGGCTCGGCTGTCTGTGAATCACGATTCAGTGAACTTTGATTCACTGAATTGAGTTTCACTTAGTGCGGCGGGCGTGTCAAGGAGGTTGTCCGTGGCCGGGTCAGGATCGACGGGCTTCAGCCGCCGGGCCAGAGCGGCGCAGACCGAGGTGGCGCTGAAGGAGGCCGGTCGCCGGGTGTTCGGGCGCAACGGCTACCTCGACGCCAAGATCACCGACATCGCGGCCGAGGCCGGGCGCTCCGTCGGCTCGTTCTACAAGCACTTCGCCGGGAAGGACGAGCTGCTCCAGGCCCTGCTGGCGGACTGGATCTCCGAGGCCGGCCAGGAGCTGGCCGGACACGAGGCGGGCAGTGACCTGTCGGAGGAGTCCGCGCTACACGCCCGGGTGGCCGTGTACTGGCACACGTACCGCGCGCACCTGCCGGAGATCCGCGCCCTGGGGCAGGCCGCGCAGGTCAGCCCCGCGTTCGCCGGGCAACTCGCGCGGTTCCGGCACGCGCAACTGGATACCATGCGGGATCACCTCGAGCGGCTCCGGGCGGACGGCTTCGACCTGCCCGGCGACCCGGCCGTGCTGGCCTCGGCGTTCAATGCCCTGCTCGAGGGCTTCTGCGCGATCTGGATCGCCGGAGTCGGGGAGCCCATCGGCCGGGCGCTCGGCGACGACGAGGCGATCAACACCCTCACCGGGCTCCTCGCCCACGGCCTGGCTGGTCCCCGGCGGCCGGCGTTCGGGGCCTGACCCGGACGAAGACGAGGGTCATCAGGCATACGGCCGCGAGAAGTGAGTAAGGGACCAGGTCCGAGGTGGCCTGGGCCAGGGCCCCGCTGCCCGAGGCGGCCGCGGCCTGGCCCGCGGCCCAGGCCAGGTTGCCCAGGCCGAAGGCCAGGCCCTGGTCGAGCCCCTCGCGCTGCGCGCCCTCGCTGACCAGCGTCATGGCCGGAGTGAACAGCGTGCCGAAGGAGGGCATGCCCACGATCAGCACCGGGACCAGGACCCACGGCGACGCCAGCGTGGGCGCCAGCAGGCTGATCGCCACCGCGCCGGTCAGCGAGCACCTGATCGGCACGATAGCGCCTCGCCGGTCGGCTGCCCGCCCCGCCACCGGCGACAGGGCCGCCTCCACCCCGGCCGAGGCCAGGAACGTCCCCGCGATGACCAGGGCCGAGATCCCGAGGTGCGCCATCCGCAGCGGCGCCAGCACATCCAGCACGCCGAACGCCAGGCCCGCCAGCATGGTCAGCCACAGCCCGACGGCCAGCCCGCGGTCACGAACCGCGGTGAAGGCCTCTCGCAGCCCCTGCGGAACCGATGCGCGCGGGGCGGGCACCACGAACGCCACCGCCATCAGCACCCCGCCCGCCACCGCGGCGCTCGCGAACGCGGGTCCGGTGCCGACCTCGTCGGCGATCGCGCCCACGACCGGCCCGAACAGCGCCCCGCCCACGGCCGCGCCCATGGCCGTCCCGATCAGCTCCCCGCGTCGTTCGGGCGGCGCCTCGGTCGCCAGCCAGGCCATGCCACCGGCCCAGGTGCACGCCCCGCCCAGTCCCTGGACGAACCGCGCGGAGTCGAGAACCATCGCCGACGAGGCCCACCCGAAGACCAGCGTGGACACGCCCATGAGGGCCAGCCCGAGCAGAACGGTCCTGCGGTAGCCCAGGTGCCCGGTGAGCAGCCCGCCCGGCAGCGCCCCGGCCAGCGTGCCCAGCGGGTAGCTCGCCACCAGGATCCCCGCGCCGGACTTGGAGAGGTGAGCCACGTGCGTGTAGTGCGGCAGGAGCGGCGTCAGCGCCGTGAAGAACAACGTGTCGACCAGCACGAGCACGCATACGTACAGCAGCAGCACCCGCAGCGACCGGGTCAGGGCCAACCCGAGTCACGCCCATTCCGGCAGGCGGTCAAGGTGGGCATGCTGCGATCTTTACACAATCGTGGTGTCAGCTGCTGCGGGCCGGGAGGGGCAGCGGCAGGGCCGGGAGCCCGTCCAGGCTGACCGCGTTGTGCGGCCTGGAGGCGCAGTACGCGGCGAACTGGTCGTCAGTCTTGCGCCCGAAGTAATCCGAGTGCAGGGTGCGCTCGCCCTGGTAGTCCATGAACGGCACGGCGAATCCGCAGGTATCGCTGATCAGATCGGCGGCCACCAGGATGATGGCCCGGATACCGGGGGCGTCCGCGTCGTCGAAGCGGCCGATCAGGCCGGGCCAGCGCGGGTCATCGCGGAAGACCGGCTCGCCGTGACCATGGACCCGTACGACGGCGGGCGGCCCGGTGAACGCGCACCACATCAGCGTGATGCGGCCGTTCTCACGCAGGTGGGCCAGGGTCTCGGCGTGGCTTCCGCCGAAGTCCAGGTAGGCCACGGTATGCGGGTCAAGCACGGTGAGCGAGCCGGAGCGCCCCTTCGGGGAGACGTTGACGTGGCCGTCTTCGGCCAGCGGCGCCGTGGCCACGAAGAAAATCGGTTGCTGCTCGATGAAGGACCGCAGCCGCGGCTCGATCCGTTCGTAGGTCTTGCCCATCGCGGGCGCATCTCCCATCTCAATACATGAGACAGAATGTCTCGTAACCTAGGACCGAACGTAGCACGCCGGATTAACCCGGGGCAACGCGGCGAACCCGCGGCGCCCGTGCGGAGCCGTAACGTTCGCGGAACGTTCGGGGGCTAGCGTGGCGGCCATGTCACTACGGCTCGTGCCGCCGCTGTGTCCACCGCTGGCCGCCGGGACGCCCGGTGACCCGGGGCTGACCGGTCCCGGCTCGGTAACGTGGCGCGTCTGCCGCGAGCGGGTCGTGCCCCTGGGCGGGCTGAGCGCGCTGTTGCTGCAGCTGGCCCATCCGCTGGTGGCGGCGGGAGTGGCCGAGCACAGCAGCTTTCACGACGATCCCACCAAGCGCCTGATGCTCACGCTCGAAATGCTGCTGGTCACGACGTTCGGGGATATCGGTCAAGTCGGTGACATGACCGGGCGCATAGCGAATATTCACCGCGTCGTGAGCGGATCCCTGCCGCAGGACGCCGGAGAATGGCGCCGGGGCACCCATTACAGCGCGACCAGCCCGGAGCTGTGCCTTTGGGTCTATGCCACCATTATCGAGACCACGCTCAACAGCTACAGTGCGTTCGTCCGCCCGCTCGATATGAACGAGCGGGCCGAGCTTTACCGGGAGAGCGAGAGATTCGGCCAGCTCTACGGCGTGGGCAAGGACATTCGCCCGGTCAGTTATCAGGACTTCCGGGACTACTACGCGACGACGCTTTCCCGGCTCATGCCCAGCGCTCAGGCCCGCTCGATGGCCCGCCTGATCCTGCGGGCCAGGCTGCGCGGAATCCCGATCCCGCCGTGGGGCTACCTGCTGGCCGCGGGGCTGCTGCCCGCGCCGCTGCGTGCGCAGTACGGCCTGCGCTGGTCCGCGGCCCAGCGAGGGCTGTGGTGGCTGTTCACGCACGCCGTCCACCTCGTGATGGGCCGGCTGGCTCCGCCCCGGCTCCGGTTCTGGGACCATTATCACGTGGCCGTGGTGCGCTGCCGTCCCGCCGCCGACCCGAGCGCCGCTCTCTTGAGCAGAGATGACCTCGCCCGGTGATGCCGACCGCCGCGCTTGTCGTCAACCGGAAGCGGTTCCGGCACGTGCCGCATCTGCATCGCAGGTCAATGGCGGCCGCGGCCGCCCGCGGCTGGGAGATGGAGCTGCTGGAGACGCGGTCGGCCGACGCGGGCCACGGCGTAACGCGGGAGGCGGTCGCGGCCGGTGCGCAACTGGTGTTCGCGGTGGGCGGCGACGGCACGGTCCGTGCCTGTGCGCAAGCCCTGGCCGGCAGCCAGGTCCCGCTGGCGATCGTGCCCCGCGGCACCGCGAACCTGGTGGCGACGGCACTGGGCATACCGTCTTCGCTCGGTGCCGCTCTGGCCGTCGGCTTTGGCCAGCACGAGCGGCGGATCGACCTGGCCGTCGCCGACGGCATCACCTTTGCCGCGATGGCGGGCATCGGGCTGGACGCCGCGGTCGTGGGCGCGACCGCGGCCGGGCTGAAGGGAGCCGCGGGCTGGCTGGGATACGCCGCGACCGGGGTCAGGCAGCTGGCTGGGACGCGTACCGGATTCGAGATCCGCCTCGACGGCGGTGAGCCCATCGGCCGCCAGGCCCGGTGCGTGGTGGTCGGGAACGTCGGCCTGCTGCCCGGCGGCTTCGTCCTGCTTCCGAAGGCCAGGCCCGACGACGGCCTGCTCGACGTGGGGATCCTGGCGCCTGCCGGGCCGTTCGGGTGGCCACGGGTGGGCTGGCGGGTACTGACTCGCAGCCGCCGCGACGACACCGTACTCGAGCGCTACCAGGCTCGGCGGGTCGAGATCTCGGCCGAGGCGCAGCTGCCGCGCCAGGCCGACGGGGAGCTCATCGGGAAGGGCGCCTCGCTGACCGTGGCGCTCGCTCCCGGCGGCCTGCTGGTGCGGGTTCCGGCCGCGCGCCGGCGCGGATCGCGCGCTGCTGGCTGATCAGCCGAGTACTAACCTGGCCGGGAGGAGGCGGTGGAGATGGACGCGGGGAATCTCTTGGACAAGGTGTCGGACCATCTGTCGGTGCGCCGCGCGTTCGGCGCGGCGTACGAGCAGGACGGCACGCTGATCATCCCGGTGGCGCTGGTGGCCGGCGGAGGCGGCGCGGGCACTTCGCGTACCGGCCGCCACAACCCGGCTACCGGTGGCCGGCCCGAGGGGGATAATGACCCGGCGCACGGGTCGGCACCGCGGGATCCCGAGCCCAAGGACGCCGGCGGAGGGTTCGGCGGACTGGTGATGCCGACCGGTGTCTACGTCGTGAAGGGCGACCAGGTCCGCTGGGTACCCGCCGTGGACACGACGATCGTCGTCCTGGCTTCGCTGGGCCTGGTGCGGCTGCTGGCCCGCGCCTGGACCCGTCGGGGCCGGGCCCGTAGGGATCGTTCTGCGCGCTTACGCGCCCTTATCGGCCCCTGGGGGCAGCGGGTGGTGTGGGTGGTTCCACCCCTGCCGCGGGCCGGGCCGGCCGTGTCACCGTGATGGCTGAGCTGTTCAAGGACGTGACACGGGGAACGGTGAGCCATGAGCAATAAAGCAAGTACGGCCGGGAACCGGCGGTCCGCGATGGCGGGCGCGGCGCTGGTGGTCGCGGCGGCCCTGATCGCCGGCGGCTGCTCGAGCAGCAGTACTAGTAGCGCCAAGACGAGCGCGCTGGCGTGCCCGTCCAAGCGCGGCGCGGCGGTCGCCGGGACCGCCCCCGCCGCCACGGGCCGGCCCGCGGCGGGCTGGACGCAACCGGACGCCGACCTGGCGAGCACCCGCTACGTGACCAGCGCGATCACCAGCGCGAACGTGTCGAAGCTCGGCGTGGCGTGGACGATGCCGCTGACGATGAACACGACCACGAGCCATACCGACGGGGCCTACGCGGCGACGCCGGTGATCGTGAATGGGGTGGTGTACGTCCAGGACCTGGACTCCAACGTGTACGCGATCACCCTGGCCACCGGCAAGGTCTTGTGGACGCACGACTACGACTCAGCGAACGGCGGGCCGGACGGCGTCAACGTGGCCGGCGGGGTCGTCTACGCGGCCACCGCCACGTCCGCGGTCGCCCTGGACGCCGCGACCGGGGCGCAGCTGTGGAGCCGGATGCTGATCGGCAACGACCACGAGGGCATCGCCATGGCACCCGGCTTCGACAACGGCACCGTGTACGTGTCCACCGTGCCGGCCAACGTGACGGCGGTGTACGGCGCCGGCGGCCAGGGGATCTTGTGGGCGCTGAACGCCAAGACCGGCGCGCCGGAGTGGTCCTGGAACCAGGACCAGAACCTGTGGGGCAACCCGGGCGTCAACTCCGGCGCCGGGCTGTGGTACACGCCGTCGTTCGACGCCCAGGGCAACATCTACATGGGCATCGCCAACCCGGCCCCGATCTTCGGCACCACGAGCTACCCGCTGGGCAGCAGCCGGCCCGGCCCTAACCTGTATACCGACTCGGTGGTGAAGCTGAGCCCGGCCGGGAAACTGCTGTGGTATTACCAGCTCACGCCGCACGACCTGTACGACTGGGACCTGCAGAACCCGCCGGTGCTGACCACCGCGAACGGGCAGCCGGTGGTGATCGACGGCGGCAAGGCCGGCATCATGATCGAACTGAACGCGCAGACCGGCAAGCTGCTGTGGCAGCTCCCGGTGGGCGGGCACAGCGGGCATGAGGACGACGGGGTGCTCACCGAGCATGCCACGCCCACGTCACACGACCCGCTGCCCGCGAACTACTGCCTCGAGCCGAGCCTTTACGGCGGCATGCTGACCGAGCTGGCCAGCAACGGCTCCACCACCTTCGCCGCCGTCAACGACTGGGCGCTGGCGGCGAGCCCGACCGGCTTCACCGGGTCGGTGGCCAGCCAGGTCCAAGCCCTTTATAACGCCGGCGGCGAGATGGTCGCGGTCAACCAGGACACAGGCACCGTCATCTGGGACACCCCGCTGCCGTCCATGTTGTTCGGCGCGGCGACGGTGACCAACGACGTCGTGTTCACCACCACGTTCAAGGGCTACCTGTACGCGCTCGACGCGACCACCGGCGCCATCTTGTTCTCCACACCTATGTCCGCCTTGGCCAACGCGCCGGTCGCCGTCGATGGCGATTACGTCATCGCCGGTGCCGGTCTCGCCGCCCCATCGAGCAAGCAGCGGAACATGATCATCGCCTACAAGCTCGGGGCGACCGGTAAGCTCCCGGACACGGTGGGCTCATGACCTGACTCGGCCCAGGGGTGGAGGGCGCGGATCCACCCAGGAGCCGATGACAGCAGCCGGACCTGGGCATACGGTGATCCACGTCCGCCCAGCAGCCGCGCTTGGAGAAGTAGCATGCAGCCGCTCAAGCTCGCCGTCAGTTGTGCCTGGATCGTCTTCTGGATCTACTGGCTGGTGTCCGCCGCCAGCAGCAAGGAGAGCGTCGGGGGCGGGTGGCGGACACGGCTGACTGGCGCCAGCGCGGTCGGGGTGTTCCTGATCGCTGGCGTCCTGCGCAACGGCAGCCTGGCGGTGCACAGCTTGATCCTCGCGGCGATAGGGGCGCTGGTGTTCGCCTGCGGGATCGCGCTCGCGGTCTGGGCCCGCCTGCACCTCGGCCGCAACTGGGGAATGCCGATGACTCAGCGGGCCGAGCCGGAGCTTGTCACCTCAGGCCCCTACCGGTTCGTCCGCCACCCGATCTACACCGGGCTCCTGACCGCGATGCTGGGGACCGCGCTGGTTAACAACCTGCTCGGGCTGATCGTCGTCGCGGTGCTGGTCGCGTACTTCTATTACTGCGGGACCGTCGAGGAGCGGAACCTCGCGGCCACCTTCCCCAAGGCGTATCCGGAGTACAAAGGCAGGACCAAGATGCTCATCCCGTTCCTCCTATAGGAGAGCGGATGGGCGGCGGCCTTCACGGGCCAGGGCGGCCTGCCAGTGCTGGTCGTCGTCGATCGCGTCGGGGAACGACGGGTGCAGCGCGAAGACGCGGTCGAGTCCGGTAATCCGGAAGATGGTCATGATCTTGCCGTCGGCGATCACGAGCTCGAGCGATCCATCCTGCTCACGCATGCGCTTGAGGCTGCCCACCAGGGCGCCCAGGCCGGTGGAGTCCAGGAAATCCACCTCGCGGAGGTCGGCGATGACGTGCCGGGCGCCGTCGGCGAGAAGCTGGATGACGCGCTCGCGGACCTGCGGGGCGGTGTACACGTCGACCTCGCCGCTGATCTGCAGGACGGCGCAGTCGGTGCCGACGGGGATGGCTTCCAGGTGAAAGGGCGGCACGCGGATCTCCGTTCCTGACTACTGTCATTATGGGTATTGACAGCGAAATTCCTATGCTTACACTAGGCCACGATGGCGGCATTCGTCAATCGGGATCTTCCGATGTCATCTTCTGGAATGACAGAAGGAGCGGGCATGCGCATTGAGGCGGCAATCGGCGGGCAGATCTCGCGCTTGCGGGAGGCGCGGCAGATGTCGCTCACCCAGCTGGGCCAGGCCCTGGGGACGTACCTGGGCAAGCCCTGGAGCCGCCAGGCCGTCCATCAGGCCGAACGGGGACGCCGGGCGTTCACCGCGGCCGAGATGGCGGCCCTCGCCCTGGCCCTGGACACGTCGGTACCGGCGCTGTTCCTCGCCGACGCCGCGGACATCGAACTGCCCGGCGCGGTCGTCTCCGCCGAGGACTACCAGGGGATCCTGCTGTACGCGGGCGACGAGGCGCCCCGGGACGGTATCGAGGAGCTCCTCGTGGCGCTGCGCGACATCAGGCAGATCCTGTCGCGGCCCGCCCTGGCCCGCCTGGCCAAGATCGAACGGGTGGCCGAGGAAGTCGCCTGGGCCGGGCAGGCCGGTGACCAGCCGGCCCGGTTATCGGGGACGATCGGCATAAGACTAGATCCGGGCCTCTACTCATGAGTAAAGCCTTCGGCCCACGGTGGGGGGCCGTGTGGGCCACCGTGCCCTTCTCGCCGGTTGTCGATTCGGAAAATATAGAACCTTGGAAGTATTTCACGGCAGGCCAGGCGGTCCCAGGCGCCGCCGGGGTGGCACCCCGGGCAGTGGGCGGGCCGCGGGCGGTGGTGCCAACTGTCCGGGTGACTTGCCGGCGCCCGGGCGCCGGGTTGGCCTGGCGGGCTGTACGATAGTTGTCAAAGTTATCTGCAATGTGTGCCGGTATCGTAATGATCTTGGTACCCGAGGGAAACCGAGTTATCTCATGGCTCGCAAGCTGACGGTCGAAAACCCACCAACCGAAGTTTTCAGGGCGTTGAGCGATCCAGTCCGGTGGAGCATCATCGTCCAGATGGCACAGGTGGACGAATTGGCATGTATCACACTGGAGGACACGCTCCCGGTGTCAAAGCCAACCATCTCCTACCACACCAAGATTCTGCACAATGCGGGCTTGATCAGCACACGCAAGGCGGGACGCAACTACTACTATTCGCTGCGCCGCGACGTGATCCGCAATCTGCTGGACGGGCTGTGGGAGCTGGCACCTACGCCCAGGCCGGTGGTCGGCACGCAGAACGGGTCGGTACCGACGGGCCGCCGTAAGAAGCGGCAAGATCCGGCCAGTACTGCCGCCATTTCCCGGCAGCGGGACGCGAGTGACGACAGCGAGGAAGCCGCCGTCCTCACTTGGTAACAGATATCGCTGGCCTCGGTCGTTTCCGGACCGTTGGCGTCCGGTGACGCGAATTCGTTACCCGTATCGGGATATTCCGCCCGTTTCGCATGCACCGTAAAGCCGCGCCCCGGTTCTGGCGCACCACGCTGCCGTTTCATGCGGAATGAAACCCGGGTTTCATGTCGTTTGGGGGCGGGCTGACCTCGGCGCGAAACCGACGGCAGATCATCATCGGGCCGGTCCGATCACCATTGGACCGGCCCGATGCGGCCGGGATACGCGCTTAACGGTGCACGCACTACTTGCGAAGTGATCTGAAGCTCGCGCGCATCTCTTCTGAGAAGAGCTGCGGCTGCTCCCAGGCGGCGAAGTGGCCGCCGCGGTCGAGCCTGTTGTAGTGGATGAGGTTGTGGGGATACGCCCGCTCGGCCCAGCTGCGCGGGGCTTGATAGAGCTCGTCGGGGAAAACGCTGATGGCAAACGGAATGGAGATGTTCTTGGCGTTGAAGAAGTCCGCCTTGTTCTCCCAGTACAGACGGGCCGCGGAAATCCCGGTGTTAGTCAGCCAGTACAGGGTGATGTTGTCGAGGAGGTCATTTCGGGTCAGGGCGCTGGCCAGGGTTCCTTGCAGGACCTGTTCGACGAGCCCGGGCTGGCCGGTGCCGTCGCCGTGGTCCAGCATGAACGCGGCCAGGTCGACAGGTGAGTCCGCCAGCCCGTACAGCGTTTGCGGCCGCGTGGCCATGATCTGTGCGTAGGCCACGTGCTTGGCGTAGAAGGTGCTCAGCTGCTCATACGCGCGTTGCTCCTCGTCGGAGAGACCAGAGGGCGGCGGGTCGCCGCGCTCGAACGCCTTGGTGATGTCGGCTGGGGCGGTCCCGGGCATATTGGAGTGAATGCCGAGCAGCTCCGGTGCTGCCTGTTCCCCCATGGCCTGCGTGACGGCCGCACCCCAGTCGCCGCCCTGCGCCACGAACCGGGTGTACCCGAGGCGCTTCATCAGCACCACCCAGGCGCGTGCGATGCGGGCGGGATCCCAGCCGGTGGCGGTGGGCTTGTCGGAGAACCCGTGGCCGGGCAGCGAGGGGATCACCAGATCGAACGCGTCTGCCGCGCTGGCGCCGTGCGCCGTGGGGTTGGTGAGCGGCTCGATGATCTTCAGCTGCTCGATGATCGAGCCAGGCCATCCGTGCGTGACGATCAGCGGCAGCGCGTCCTGGTGCTGGGAGCGGACGTGGATGAAGTGAATGTCCAGCCCGTCGATCTCGGTTATGAAGTTCGGCAGGGCGTTCAGTCTCGCTTCGCACTTGCCCCAGTCGTACTGGGTCTCCCAGTACCGTGCGAGATCCTGCATCATCGCGAGCCGTACGCCCTGCGAGTCGTCAGTGACCGTCTCGCGCTCGGGCCACCGGGTCGCGCTTACGCGTCTGCGCAGTTCAGTGAGCTCCGCCTCCGGAAAACCGACCTTAAATGAGCGAACAGCGGTGTTGTCGCTGCTACCCGTCTGATGCGTGTCCTCAGCCATCGCTCCGTTCCTCCGTCCGGTAGACAAGACATCAGTCGTGCTGGGCACGATGCTGATGCGCCGATGTACCCATGGTGGTACTGGCAACGGATGGTCGCACCCCCGGGTACGTGCCTGGTCGATACCCCGGCCTCGTTACGGGACCGCGACCCGACTACGCATAGTGACGCAGGGTGTGAGGTGCTAACCAATCGAGACCGCATACCAGGAAACCCGTCATACAATGACCGTGGAAAGTGCAAGCAAACCAGCGCCGGTGCCGTAGGCAGGAAATAGATTCGCCGTTTGGAGTAATTGATCCGCGGCATGTCACCTGGGAGTCAGGCCGCGTCGGAACATTCACTATTACCGCGAGGATCGCAGCAGGTGCGGGCGTAATTATGCGCTGAATGCCGCTTTCCGTAGGACGAAGGCCGGCAAGTCTTCGGGCTGCCACCGCGCCGGGTCATCGGAGTCGCTCGTCCGAGAGATAGCGGCCGTTGACCCGAACGGGGTAGGGCTGACGGTGAGCTGAGATGAACGGCCGGACCTCGCTGGCCGCCCCCGGAACGTCGGTCGAGCAGCGGCTGCGGGAAGGGACGGGCGGGGCACGGGTCTCCGCTGACCCGTCGGCCCGAGGGGCGGCGTCGCGCGGGGCCGGTGGTTTGTCCTTGGATAGCGGCTGGCGACGCGTGGCGGGGCGGCGGTGGCGGGGACAGGACCATGCGGGTCAGTGCGAAACGGCAGCTAACCGAGGGGATCGGCCACGCGGATGAGCAGAATCTCAGCAGGTGCCCTTTCGGCAGAAACGAAATCGAAGCCTCGACAGTTTGCCGCGCATCCTGGTCAGTAATGTTTAATATCCGTAGGATTCGTGCTGGTGGCTGCGGTCGGCGTAGCCGTGATGGGTGGCGGGATGGCTGATTATCTAGCGGATCTGGTTGATGTACGGCAGGCGTCGCCCGGCGTGGCGCTGGTCACCCTGAATCTGCCGCAAATGCGTAATGCGATGACGACGGAATTGACGTCGGCGTGGGTGACGGAGATGGACAAGATAGCCGGGGACAGGTCCCTGCGCGTGGCGGTGGTGACGGGCGCGGGAAGCGCGTTTTGTTCCGGTGCGGATCTGTCGTGGCTGGATCAGGGGAACCTCAGTGATAACACCCCGGATCGGCTGCGGGACAAGATGCTGCCCTTCTACCGGGCCTGGCTGACTCCGCTGGAGATCTCGGTGCCGGTGGTCGCGGCCGTGAACGGGCCGGCGGTGGGGGCGGGACTATGCCTGGCCCTGGCCTGCGACCTGCGCTACGGCTCGCCGTCCGCGGCGTTCAGTGCCCCGTTCACGCAGCTGGGCGCGCACGGCGGGATGGCGGTGAGCTGGCTGCTGCCCGAGGCGGTGGGGATGCCGCGGGCACGGGAGATGCTCTACACCGGGCGGGTGGTGACGGCGGAGGAGGCCTTGGCCTGGGGGCTGGTCAACGAGATCGCCGAGGACGTGGTGGGCCGCGCGCTCGAGATCGCTGAGAGCATAGCTCGCGCTGCGCCGATCGCTACCCGGCTGACCAAGGCCGGACTGGGGCAGCCCTCCAGGAGCGGGTTCGAGCTGGCGCTGCAGTGGGAGGCGCTGGCCCAGCCGGTGACGATGGCCACCGCGGACATCCACAAGGGCATCAAGGCCCGTCGCCAGCACAAGACGCCGACCTTTGAGGGCAGCTGACAGAAGGGACATCCGGATCGGCTTGACCGGGCCCGCCGGTCACCGCCGGTACGAGGCCGAGGGCTTCGGCCCCTGATCGCGCCTGCGCGCGGCGGCTCCCCCGGGTTCAGCCCCTGATCGCGCCGACCAGGCCGCCGACCAGCCTGCGCTGGGCGAAGATGAAGATGGCCAGCGCGGGGATCATCGACACGGCGGTGAACGCGTAGACCCGGGCGGTGTCCTGGGTGTAGGTGGACTGGAAGTTGGCCACGGCCAGCGGCAGCGTGTAGTGGTCCTGGCTGGAGAACACCACCAGCGGCAGCAGGTAGGCGTTCCAGCTGGTGACGAAGGCCAGGATGCCGACGGTGATGAGGGCGGGCCGGGACAGCGGCAGCAAGATCCGCAGGAAGAACCGGATCCGGGTGGCGCCATCCACGATCGCGGCGTCCTCCAGCTCGCCGGGGATGGCGCGCATGAACGGGCGCAGGATGACGATCGTGACCGGCAGCGCGAACGCCGCCTCCGGCAGGGCCACGCCGAACAGGTTGTCGTTCAGGCCGATCTGCTGCAGCAGGAGGAACAGCGGCAGGGCCGCGGTGTTGAGCGGGAACAGCAGCCCGGCCACGAACAGCAGGTAGAACGCCTCGCGGCCGCGGAACGTGTAACGGGACAGGGCGAAGGCCGCCATCGAGCCGAGCGTCACGGCCAGCCCGGTGGCCACCACCGCGACCACCGCGCTGTTGGCCACGGCCTGCCAGAAGATCGACGAGGTGGCGATCGCCGCGTAGTTGCTCCACACCCACGGATGCGGCAGCGCGTTCGGGTTGGCGTTGAGCTGGGCGGTGCTGCTGAAGCCGCCGACGATCATGTACAGCATCGGCGCGATCGTGATGGCCAGCACGAGCAGGATGACCAGGTAGCTGGCGGGCAGCGAGAGCCAGGTGCGGCGCTCGCGGATCACGTCGCGACGCGGGGAGCGCCGGGGAAGCCGGGCGCTGGCGGCGCTCATATAACCGCCCGGGTCACGGCGCCGGCGGTGTCGCGGCGCAGCGCGTAGCGCTGGTAGGCCAGCGCGAAGACGAGGGAGAAGACGAACAGGACCACGGAGACCGTGGCGCCGTAGCCGAACTCCGTGCGCTGGACGCCGTTGGCGGTGCCGCTTGACCCCGCGGTGCGCCTGGGCGGGCCCTTGAGGACTGCAAAAGTTGAGGTCGGCCGCGGGTGGTTCGCAGCCGACCCGCTCGGGCGCGCTGCGTCGTCCGGGCCGGCCCAAGCTGTCCGGGTTGCGGGGTGCGGCGGTTACGACC
>Ga0210388_10000722_pt1 | contig 26402 bp, 21 predicted proteins | sample IncBWC19OmetaG_FD_155485 | JGI IMG/M metagenome (GOLD analysis project Ga0210388, IMG submission 155485) | Forest soil microbial communities from Barre Woods Harvard Forest LTER site, Petersham, Massachusetts, United States - Inc-BW-C-19-O ...
AGGCGTTTTACGCGCGGTGTCTGGAGAAAATCCGCAGCTTTCAAGCAAGCGGGAAGACCATCGTGCTGGCGTCGCACTCGGCGGAGCTGCTCACGATGCTGTGTCAGAGAGCACTCTGGATCGAGAGGGGACAAGTAGCAATGGAAGGCGCAGCGGCGGAAGTGATCGCGGCGTATAAGGCCAAGGGGACATGAAGATTTTAGGCCGCTGATGGACACTGATGAACGCTGATCAAAAAAGAAAGCCTTGCGCTGTCATCAGCGTTTATCAGCGGCCAATAAGTCTTTTTCAGCATTGAGAATCACGATCTCCACGCGCCGATTACTCGCCCGCCCATCCGCGGTTTCGTTGGTGTCTTTGGGATTGAAAGAACTATAGCTCGCCACTGACAATCGCGACTCTTCGATGCCGCAATCGCGGCCCAGCACTTCCAGAAGCCGCAGGCTTCTGGCCGCGGCCAGTTCCCAATTATTCTTAAATCGGCGAGTATGGATCGGCATGGCGTCGGCGTGACCTACCAGGATCACTTTGTTCGGAATCTCCCGCAGCACCGCGGCGATCTGTTCTACGGTCAGGCGGGCTTCCGCGTTGATGGCATCGTCGCCGGACGCGAACAGGATGGTTTGCGGCAGACTGATGACCAGGCCGCGAGGCTCCATTTTTAAATCGAGCCCGAGCGTTGCCAATTTCTGCTGGGGCGCAAGAAGTTCAACATGGGGCGGGGCCGGTGGTGGCGATGGAACGGGTGCCTTTTCTGGAACCGGACGAGGCATGGCGCTCTGGGCCGCGGCGGCCACGAAGAAGATCAACAGGATGGTGAGCACATCCATGTAACTGACCATCCAACGATCTTTATTCGCATCCGTCGATCGGCGAGGCGTCATTAGAGTAGTTCCTCGCGGCGCAGGAAGCAGGTCAGGCGATCGTGGACCAGGGCCGGATGCAGGCCTTCGAACAGGCAGAGCATGCCTTCCACGATCATCTCGTTGGTCTCGAACTGTTCGGCGACGTGGGCGCGGATTCGCTGCGCCGCAGGCAGCAGGATGAGATTCGCCAGCGCCAGGCCGTAGACAGTGGAGATGAACGCGGTGCCGGTTCCGGCTGCCACGGAGGAGATGTTCGAGAACTGCCGCAACACGTCCATCAATCCGACCACCGTGCCGATGACGCCAATGGTGGGCGCGAATCCGCCCGCTACTTCGAACGCGCGGGCGTCGGTTTCTCCCTGGCGTTCCAGTTGACGGACCTTCATTTCAAGGGTCGTCTGAAGCTCCCCGCGATTGCGGGAGTCCATGGCCCATTGCAGCGATTCGCGCAGAAACGGCCTTTCGATGTTGCCGATGAGCAGTTCGACGCCGAAGAGTCCTTTGGAGCGCGCCGTTTTCGATAGTGCGACGAGTTCATCCATTAATGGTTCGCGGTTTTCCGGAGGCGTCCGGAGAAGCGCGGCGAGGGCTCGCGCAGCGCGAAAGAGAGTCTGGCGGGGAGTGGTGATAAAGGTCACCCCGAGTGTGCCTCCCAGAACAATCAGCATTCCGGCCGGTTGGAAGAAGACTGCGATGCGAATCCCGGCGCTCGCGATGCCGGCGATTACCGCGCCGATGGCGATGAAGATGCCGGCCAGCATCCAAAGGTCGATTTTCCGGGGAGCGCGTCGCGCGGGTTCAGCGATCTTGACTTGTTGAAGCGCGGTTGCGGTAGCAGACACGCGAAGGTGTTGGCACGCAAGGGTCCAAATTTAAGTCGAATCGCGTCAATATGCAAGCCTTGAGCGAGGCGTCAAGAAATTGCCGCTGCCAATTATCTGGCGAGCCAGCCTCCGTCGACCACTAGAATCGAGCCGGTAACATAGTCGGAAGCGGCCGAAGCGAGGAACACCACGGCGCCTTTAAAATCGTCCGGAGAGCCCCATCGATTCGCGGGGATTCGCGAAAGAATCGCGGGTGCGCGATTCGGGTCCGCGCGCAACGCGGAGGTGTTGTCCGTCTCGACGTAGCCGGGCGCGATGGCGTTCACTTGCACATTGTGCGGTGCCCATTCGTTCGCGAGCGCTTTGGTCAACTGCCCGATCGCGCCTTTACTGGCGGCGTAGCCGGGCACGGTGATTCCGCCCTGAAACGTGAGCAGCGATGCGGTGAAAATGATTTTTCCCGAGCCGCGCGCGATCATGCGCTTGCCGATTTCGCGGCTGATGATGAACTGCGAGTTGAGATTGGTTTCGATGACCTGATCCCAATATTCATCGGAATGCTCGGCGGCGGGCTTGCGGAGAATGGTGCCGGCATTGTTGACCAGGATGTCAATATCGGCAGGAATCTGGCGCAGGAACGCGTAGACGGATTCGCGCTTGGCGAAATCGCAGGCGTAGCTTTGGAACTTGCGGCCGAGCGCGGTGATTTCGCGCTCCACCTCGCTGCCCGGCTCCAAGGTTTTGCTGACGCCGATAATATCTGCGCCCGCTTCCGCCAGGGCGACCGCCATCGCTTTGCCGATGCCGCGTTTCGCGCCGGTTACCAGAGCGGTTTTGCCGTTGAGCCTGAAAAGATCCAGAACGCTCACGGCTTTTCCTCGATGCGGTAGGCTTCGATCGCGGCGCCTCCGAAGATCGAGGCACGCTCGTCGAGCGAGTATTGCAGCGTTGCGCGGTGCATCAGATCGCTCCAGTTTTTATACGTCGTCGCTTCGAGACATACCGGCCAGTCCGATCCGAACATGACTCGCTTCGGGGTGAAGGCATCGATGGCGGTGTCGATATAAAATCGCAACTGCGCTTCGGTCCAGTGCTGATGATCGGCTTCGGTGACGACGCCCGAGATTTTGCACCAGACGTTGGGACGTTTCGCGATCTCGCGTAGATTGTCGCGCCAGGGCAGCACCACACCCTCCCGGATGCGCGGTTTGGCGATGTGGTCCAGGATGAAGCGCTGCTTGGGGTGGCCGTCCACGAATTGGATCGCATAAGGAAGATGGCGGTCGAAGATCAGAATGTCGTAGGCGAGGCGGTGATCTTTGAGCAGCGAAACGCCGGCGTTGAAGTCTTCGCGCAAAATGTAGCGGTCGTCTTTTTCGTCCTGGATCACGTGGCGAACGCCCTTCAACTTTGTGCGGGCCGCGAATTTTTCAATGTCGGCCTCTACTGTGGGCGAGGTAAGCGGTACCCAGCCGACGACACCTTTCATGAATTTGTTCTGGTCGGCCAACGCGAGCAGCCATTCGGTTTCGGCGACGGTTTGACGGGCTTGCACGCCGATGGAGCCGTCGATTTTCGCGGCTCGCAGTTCTTTATGAAGATTGTCGGGCAGAAAATCGCGGCGCAGAGTTGGGTCGTCGATCCAGCCATATTCGGCAGCGGAGTATTTCCAGAAGTGTTGATGAGAGTCGAGTTTAAGAGGCATCATGATTTTCCAGCAGGCCGGTGGGCCAACTGCGATTTAAAAAGGGACCGATGAAGTCACGAGCTTCGTTGATCAGCGTCGCGTCCGCCGGCGCGTGCGCGGCCGCTACATTTTCGCGCACCTGCTCAACCGTGGACATGCCGGCGAGAGTGGTCGCGACGGTAGGATGTTGGAGGCAGAATTGCAGTGCGAGATCGGTGATCCGGACGCCGGATTTGGCGAAAAATTCTACCAGGACGCGAGCGACCTCCTTCACTTCCGGTGACGCAGGATGCCACGGCGGAGGGCCGTTTTGAGTGAGCAGTCCCATGTGCAACGGCGAGGCGTTCATCAGCCCGATTTCGCGGTTCTGGACGAACGGGGTGAGCAGATCGTCGAGGTCCGTGATGAGCAGATTGTAGCGGCAATAGGATAGGATCACGTCGACTGGCGCGGCTTCGGCGACTTTTCGCAGCATGTTCAGTTGCAATCCGGTGATACCGATGAATCTGGTTTTCCCTTCGTTTTGAAGGGCGCGCATGGTGGGGATTGTTTCTTCGACGATTTGTTTTGCGCTTACGAATTCGATGTCGTGGGCCAGGAAAATATCCAGGTAATCGGTACGCAGACGCGCAAGAGATTCGTCGATGCTCGCGCGGATGCGGGCCGCGCTGAAGTCGAATTTGGCAACATCGTAACGGCCGCATTTGGTCGCGAGAATGACCTTGTCGCGGCGGCCTTTCAGCGCTGTGCCTAAGCGCGTTTCCGCCAGTGTTCGTCCGTAATAAGGGGCGACATCGAAATAGTTGATGCCCAAATCGATCGCGCAATGGACGGCTCGTTCGGCTTCGAGAGGATCGGTTTCGCCGAACTCGTTTCCGAGAGGCGATCCGCCGAAACCGAGCTTCGACACTTCAAGGCCGGTGCGGCCCAGCGTCCTGAATTCCATGTCCTATTAGTATGCAGGATCATAGTTATATGACGAGACGCGAGATTCTGATGCTGTCGCTTGCCGCGGTCCCGGGGTTGTGCTCTCCGGCGGGCGAATTTTGGAATGAAAAGAAACCGGAAGATTGGAGCGAGGACGAGGTCCAGGAAATACTCACCCGGTCTCCGTGGGCCAAGGAGGGCGCGGTCAGCGTGTTCGGAGGCGCGGGCGGATCGCTGCTGAATCGGAATGGCGCGATGAATCGGTCGGGCAATATGTCGAGTACCGGGCGCCAGCGCACGAACACTACGCAGACCACGCAAGGCGATTCGCCGGATCTGCGATATAAGGCGATTGTGCGGTGGCAATCGGCGCTGCCGATTCGGGAGGCGCTGAAAGAAAAAGCGATGGAAGGGGTCGCGGACAACTACATCCTTGCCCTGGTGGGGGATTTGGCGCTGGCGGATCCGGATGAGGATGAGGCGCAGCGCCAATCCAGACTGGACATGATGAAGCAATCGACGAGGCTGGAAAAACATGGCGGGTCGATTCCGTTGACCAATCTCCAGACGGTGAAAAAACTGGGGACGCTGTTTTATTTTCCGCGCGCGGAGCCGATCAAGGATGGGCAAGTAACGTTCCTCACCAAACTGGGGCCGGTGGAAGTGAAGTGCAAGTTCACGGTAAAAGAAATGATGTATCACGGGAAACTGGAGCTATAAATGCGTGCTGCGCTCTTTCTGGTTTTTGCCGTTAGTGGTTTCGCGCAGACGGCGGCGCGCGATGCTTTGATCAAACAGGCGGACCAGGCGCTACGCTTGCCTGCTGCGTCGGTGATGGATAAAAAAGCCAAGCCGCCGAGCGGCGATAAGCACGATTACATGAGCGTGGGGCCGTACTGGTGGCCCGATCCTTCGAAGCCGGACGGGCTGCCGTATATCCGGAAGGACGGCGAAACGAATCCGTCGCGGGTGGACGATCAGACGGATAACGCGGCGTTCAAAAAGCTGCTGGGGGCGGTGCCGACGTTGATTTTGGCGTATAAGGAAACGGGACGCGAGGAGTATGCGGAGCACGCCGCGAAGCTGCTTCGGGTCTGGTTTCTGGATCCGGGGACGAAGATGAATCCGAACCTGAATTACGGGCAGGCGATTCCGGGCAGGATGGATGGGCGCGGGATCGGGATCATCGACACAGCGGGGCTGCTCGAAGTAACGCAGGAATTGCCGTTCCTTGAAAAATCGAGCGCCTGGACGCAGGCCGATCGGGAGGGGATGAAAGTGTGGCTCGCGCAGTATTGCGAATGGATGCAGACCAGCAAGAACGGGAAAGAAGAGGCGGCGGCGAAGAATAATCACGGGACCTGGTACGACGTGCAGTTGACGGCGCTGGCTGAATTCACGGGTCAAAACGATTTAGCGCGCCGCGTGGTTGAGGAGGCCAAATCGAAGCGCATCGCCGCGCAGATTCAGCCGGATGGAAAAATGCCGCTGGAGCTGGAGCGCACCAATTCGCTTTCGTACACGACGATGAATACGCGGGCGTTTTGCAATCTCGCGGACCTGGCGGCGAAAGTCGGCGTGGATTTGTGGAATTATCAGACGGCGGACGGAAGGGGAATTCGGAAGGCGATCGATTTTCTGGCTCCCTACGCCGATCCGGCGAAGGATTGGACGTTTGAACAGATTGGCGGCGTGAAGATGTCAAGCCGCATCGATATCGCGGTGCTGCTGCGGCGCGCGGCTTTGGCATATAAAGATCCGCGTTATGAGGCCATGCTCGCGAAATTACCGGTCGAAGAAGTGCAGTCGAATCGGATGCAGATTCTTTGGGGGGCGAAGAAGTAGCCAGTAGCCAGGAGAAAAGACACACTTCGGGTGTCGTGAGCGGCCGAATGACCTTTCGATCAAACCGGCCGCTAGTGGATTGGAAGGTCTCTCACATGGGTCCTGGCCACAACGGTGAACCGTATATTCCATGCTTCGATACACCAACCTCTGAAAACCGGAGTTGAAGCTCCGTTATAGGATCGATCCTAAAATCTCCCGTCGAAGCCATACATATAGTTGACCGCGCGAGCCGTTCCACGGGCTCCGGAAGCTCAGCATCACCGTAATACGACATTTCCTGCGCAGGAAAAAAGCTGTCGGAAAGAGCCTTGGTGGAGGACCCTTCCTGGAATGAGAGTAACGCGGGAAAATCAAACACAGTTCACGCAGAGACGCAAAGTACGCAGAGAAAAGCACTTATAGTTCTCTGAAACAGGGTACCGTAGAGGGGTATATGCAGCTCGAGGTTGCTGTTGTTGTCCCGACCTTCAAGGAGAGAGCCAACATTGCGCCGCTCCTCGAGCGATTAGCTACGGTTCTGGCGGGGATTGAATACGAGGTGATCTTCGTTGACGACGATTCTCCGGATCAGACGGCGGCGCTGATCCGGTCCATCGGATTGGCCGATTCCAGAGTGCGGGTTCTTCAGCGCATTGGACGGCGCGGGCTGGCTTCGGCTTGCGTGGAAGGGATGATGTCGACCGCTGCGCCGTTTATCGCCGTCATGGACGCCGATCTTCAGCATGACGAAACGATTCTTCCGCGTATGTTGGCCAAGCTTAAGGCGGAGCAGTTGGATCTTGTAGTAGCTACGCGCAACGCCGAGGGCGGCAGCATGGGGAATTTTTCCGCGTCCCGCGTCCGCTTGAGCCAGCTTGGACGGCGGCTCAGCAACAGCATCAGCCATTGCGAGCTAACGGATCCGATGAGCGGGTTTTTCGTTCTCGACCGGCGCTTTCTGGAGGAAGTGGTGCATTCCGTTTCGGGCGTCGGATTTAAAATTCTGCTGGACCTGGTGGCGTCTTCGACCAGGCCCGTTCGCGTGGGTGAAATTCCTTACCGCTTCGGCCAACGCCTGCATGGCGAGAGCAAGCTCGACATTCTGGTAGGGATCGAGTACCTGCAATTGCTGCTCGACAAACTGCTGGGGGATTTGATTCCTCCGCGGTTCATCATTTTCGGAATGGTAGGGCTGGTGGGCGTGGCGGTGCATCTTTCCATTCTGTATTTGCTGTTGCGAGTCGCAGGCTGGACTTTTATCGCGGCGCAGAGCGCGGGAACGCTGGTGGTGATGATCTTGAATTTCTTCCTGAACAACGCCATCACTTATCGCGATCGGCGCTTGCGAGGAACGCGGATGTGGCTGGGCCTGTTGTCCTTTTGCATGGCCTGCGCAGTCGGAGCGTTCATCAATCTGCGGATCGCGGGCTACGCGACTCTGGACGCCGGACTGCCGTGGTATGCCGGAGGATTCCTGGGGTTGCTGATCAGCTCCGTTTGGAATTACTCGATCACCGCGCTGTTCACGTGGCGCGAGCAGAAGAGACGGCCTTCGGGTGTGGCGAAGGTCGCCGCGGCGCGAACGGTGAAGTCTGTCTGAGCGCTCGCGCTAAACTGGGGTGATTGCGTAGAAGCCCGCAGGAAATCCGTTTCCGCCTCCGCCAGGAATTTGCGAACGTAGCGCTCCGATTTTTTCCTCCTCGAGTCCGGGTGAGCGCTCCAGCGCCTCTCGCTCTGCTTCCCGATCCGCGGTCCGTCGCGAGTTTGTTGCACGGGTCGGACGCCGAACGCAGGATCATGGAAGCGGCGGCGGAGATCATGGAGGGGCGGTATCGCATCCTGGGTTTCGATCTGGAACTCGGGCGGGAACTCCATTGGCGGCGGGATCCGGTGCATCACAAGGAGACCGATCTGCGCTATTTCCGGCGCATTCCTTACCTGGATTTTTCGCGCGCGGGGGATCACAAAATTATTTGGGAGTTAAATCGCCATCAACATTTAACGATTCTCGCGCAGGCCTACGCGCTTTCCGGACGTGAGGAATTTTTCGAGGAGATTGCCCGGCAGTGGAAAAGCTGGGTGGTTGAAAATCCTTTCCAGCGCGGCATCAACTGGGCTAGCGCACTGGAAGTGGCGTTTCGCGCGCTATCGTGGATCTGGGTTTATCACCTGACAGGAAATCGCATGGATGCGGCGATGCGGGAGGGACTTCTTCAGCAGCTCTACCTGCATGGCTGCCACCTTGAATACAATCTCTCAGTTTACTTTTCTCCGAATACGCATCTGCTAGGCGAAGCGGTGGCGCTGCACGCGCTGGGCGTTTTGTTTCCGTTTCCCCGCGCGGCGCAATGGTCGCGGCTGGGCGCGCGCGTGGTCCGCGAGGAGCTGGTCAAACAAGTTCAAAACGACGGATCGCATTTCGAGCAGTCGACGTATTATCACGTCTACGCGCTCGATTTCTTTCTGTTGCATTACCTGTTGAGCGGCAAGCCCGACGATTTCGTGCCGGTACTGAAATCGATGGCGACGTACCTTCAGGCGGTGATGGGTCCGGAGCGTTCGATTCCGTTGATCGGCGACGACGATGGAGGGCGGCTGTTTTTTCCGCGCGGGCGCGGAGAGCGATACGGGCGGGCTACGCTGGCGACGTGCGCGGTGTTGTTCGGCCGGCCGGAGTGGCTGCCGGACGCGAAGGATTTGGAAGAGCAGGCGGCTTGGTGGGTGGGCGAGGCGAAACCGGCGGGTTCTGCGGCGGTTCCTGCTTCACAGGTTTTTCCGGCGTCGGGAACGGTGATTATGGCGGCGGGTGAGTTGTGGATACTCATCAACGCGGGCGGTTTCGGACCGTTTCGGGCGGGGCACAGCCATTCCCATGCGCTGGCTCTGGTGGCACGACTCGGCGGGGAAGAAATTCTGATCGACTCAGGCACGTTTTCCTATCTCGACGCGCAGTGGAGGGACCGGTTTCGAGGCTCGGCGGCGCATAACACGGTGCGCGTGAATGGACGGAACCAGGCTGCTCCGGCTGGATCTTTTGCGTGGAGCGGCAAGCCTACGGTTGCCATCGAAGCGTGGCGATCGAGCGCGGAGGAAGATTATCTTCAAGCTTCGTGCCGGTACAGCGGTTCCGATGCCGTTCATCGGCGTCGAATTTTATTCCAGAAGCCGGATGCTGTTTTTATCCTCGACGAAATCACGGGGCCGGCGGATGCGAAGGTCGAGCAGTTCTGGCACCCTGGCGAGGAGACGGTGGAATTGTCCGCGAACACGTTTAGGATCGGGAAACAGATGGTGCTCGCTACGACTGCGGAAGCTCGCATCGAGGCCGGCTGGCGGTCTCGCGCGTATGGGCAAAAAGAGGCGTCGCCTGTTATCGCGGCGGTGAGCGAGAGCGCGGTTCCTTTACACATGGGCGCGGTGCTCTATATTTCAGGAAATAAATCCGCCCAGAGTCCAGGGATGCTTTTGATGGAGATACTGTTGAAGATGGGCATGCAGGAGGCGCGGTCTGGGCTGGTGAAAAAGCCAGTTTAAACCGATCCTGCTAGTCGCGGCTCTGTTTCGAGGCTTGCGGGTTTTCACTCAGCTTCGTCTCGCGTTCGGAATGCCATTTCCACGCGGTCCCAATGATACTATCGAGCGAGGAATATCGAGGCGTCCAATTCAGCAGCCGGACGGCGTTGGAAGCATCGGCCACCAGCGCGGGCGCGTCGCCATCTCTGCGCGGGCCGTAGTTCGCGGGCACGGGCAAGCCTGAAACCTGTTCGACCATCTGCATGACCTGACGCACCGAATGGCCCGTCCCGGTTCCGAGGTTGATGCCGACGCTTTCTCCACCACCTTCCAGATGCTTGAGTGCCGCGATGTGAGCGGCGGCCAGATCGGTGACGTGGATATAGTCGCGGATGGCGGTTCCGTCGGGAGTGGGATAATCCGTTCCGAACACGGAAAGAGGCTTGCGGCCCATCGCTGCATAAATGGCCAAGGGAATCAGGTGGGTCTCCGGATCGTGATGCTCGCCGAGTTCGCCATCCGGATCGGCGCCGGCGGCGTTGAAGTACCGCAGGCATGCCGATCGCAAGCCGTAAGCGGCGCCGTAGGCGTGCAGGACCTGCTCCATAAACAGCTTGGTTTCGGCGTAGGGGCTGAGCGGATTCTTCGAGCTGCTCTCAGAGATTGGGATTTTTTCCTGGATGCCGTAGATGGAGCAGCTCGACGAAAATACCAGGCTGCGCACTCCGCCATCGAGCAGGGCGTCCAGAAACGACAGGGCCGCGGAGACGTTGTTGTGATAATACTTGCGCGGATTGGTGGTGGATTCGCCCACATACGCGTGAGCCGCAAATAGAATCGCACTGCGGATGCCGTGTACTTCGATGGCTCGGCGGATCAGCTCTTTGTCTTCGATCGAGCCTTCGATGAACGGGCCGTAGCGCAGCGCGAACCGGTTCCCGGTGATCAGATTATCGACGACCACCGGCCGCATTCCGGAGGCGTGCAACTGCTTCACCGTATGACTGCCAATGTATCCCGCGCCACCCGCCACCAGCACCGCTCCGCCGATCTCGCTCATAGACTTGCTATTGTCCCATGGGCGCTCAGCCGATATCCTTAAGGGAATGATCTCTGTCGTGGTGCCGGCGTTCAACGAAGAAGAGGGAATCGAAACGCTTTACCAGCGTGTCACGGATGCATCGGCGGCATGGGGCGAGGATCACGAGCTGATTATCGTGGACGACGGCAGCCGGGATCGAACCTTACAGATTTGCGAGCGGCTGGCGAGCGCGGATTCTCGTTTGAAAATCCTGAGCCTGTCGCGAAATTTCGGTCATCAGGCGGCGGTCACGGCGGGACTTCAGCATGCGGCCGGCGATATTGTGGCGGTGATGGATGCGGATCTGCAAGATCCACCCGAGGAGCTTCTGCCGTTCATTGAAAAGGTACGGTCGGGTTTCGATGTCGTTTATGCGATTCGCACTAAGCGCAAAGAAGGGCTCCTGAAGCGCATCTCTTATCACCTGTATTACAGAATTCTGCGCAAGCTGGCGACGCTCGACATTCCGCTGGACGCGGGGGATTTCTGCGTGATGCGCGGGGAAGTTGTCGAGGCGATGAATCAATTGCCGGAGCGAAATCGTTTTGTTCGCGGGTTGCGCACGTGGATCGGATACCGGCAAACCGGGCTTGCGTACGAACGGGCGGCACGCTTCGCGGGGGAGCCGAAGTATACATTTTCGCGGCTGGTCAAACTGGGGCTCGACGGGATTATCAACTTCAGCTACCGGCCGCTTCAGATCATCACGTATGTCGGGTTGATGGTGGCTCTGGCGGCGATTGTGCTGGGGGTTGCGGTGTTTTTTCTGTACGCGTCGAATGCGACCATCTGGGGGTTCAACCCACGCCAGTCGCGCGGCTGGACCTCGCTGATCCTGGTGTTGCTGTTCAGCTCCGCCGTGCAGATGATTTCGTTGGGGATCTTGGGAGAATACATCGGCCGCTTGTTTGAGGAAACAAAGCGCCGGCCGATCTATCTCTTAAAGAAGCGCGTCAATTGCGAAGCGGCAGTTGATACGCGGCATTTGACATAGCTTTGCTATAATTTAACTCGAGTCCTGGATCACCCTCATGAGCAAGAATCGCTTGATTTTATTGGAGTTTAACGAACTTTGCCCGGACCTGATGGAGCAGTTCATCAGTCAGGGCAAGCTCCCCAATTTTCAGCGGCTTCGAAGCCAGTCGCACGTCTACCTGACTGACGCCGGTGAGGTTTCTCCGAACCTCGAACCTTGGATTCAATGGGTCACTGTCCATAGCGGAGTCCCTTTCAGCGAGCACGGCGTTTTTCTCCTCGGGCAAGGCGCGGCGCTCGAAACCAAGTGCATTTGGGATATTCTCTCCGCCGCTAAACATACGGTCGGCGTATGCGGCAGTATGAATATCCGCTACGACCGTCCCGTGAACGGCTATGTTTTGCCCGATCCGTGGTCCGACACGGAGCCCTATCCGGAATCGCTGATGCCCTATGTCAAGTTCGTCAAGACGAACGTCCAGGAGCACTCCAACGACCGGGTTCCTTTGAGCAAGCTGGACCACCTGAAGTTCCTGGCGTTCATGCAGAGCCACGGGTTGTCGGTCGCGACGATCACCTCCATCATCCGGCAACTGATGTCGGAAAACGGAGGGAAGAATCGCTGGAAGCGGGCAGTCATTCTCGATAAGCTTCAGTTTGACTGCTTTCGCTCCTACGACCGCAAACTATCGCCCGACTTCTCGACTTTCTTTTTGAACAGCACGGCCCACCTCCAGCATGTTTACTGGCGTAACCTGCAACCGGAGCTATTCAATGTGAAGCCGTCCGAACAGGAGCAGGCCGAGTTTGCAGCGGCCATTCTCTTCGGCTACCAGCAGATGGACGAGCTGATCGGGCGTTTCCTGGAACTCGCCGACGACCATACCACCCTTATGTTCAGTACGGCCCTCAGCCAGCAGCCCTGCCTGATCTACGAAGAAAAAGGTGGAAAGGTGCTGTTCAGGCCGCGCGAGTTCGAGGCACTGATGAAGTTTGCGGGGATCACCGCTCCGCACAGTGTCCTGCCGGTGATGGCGGAACAGTTCTACGTGCATTTCGACCTGGAACAGGACGCGATCGCCGGTGAGCGGATGCTTGCGGCCTTACAGGTCGACGGTAAGCCCGCTATGATTCTGAGCCGGGAAGGCGCATCGGTTTTCGCAGGCTGCGGCCTGTTCACGGATCAGCCCGACAGCGCGGTCCTATCGATCGCCGATTCCGAACGCGCCGTGCGTTTCTTCGACGTGTTTTACAAAGTCGAAGGAATGAAGAGCGGCATGCATCATCCGGATGGGATGCTATGGGTCCGGACGCCGGAAAAGCGCCATCAAATCCATCGCGACAAGGTTCCTCTGGAATCGATTGCTCCCACGATCCTCGAAATGTTCGGAGTGACGCCGCCTTCCTACATGAAAGGCCCTCTGCTTAAGGATCTGCTACCCGCCCGTACAATGGCTTAAGCCGGCTTACGCCCTATCACGACGTACTGTCCGCCCATCGGAAACCAGGACATCGCCGATTCCAGAGGCGCCAGCTTTCGGTACAGGCCTTCCGGCAGGTATAAAAAGTATTCGCTGTGAACAATCTCGAGGCCCGCTTCCCGCATCAGCTTTTTCGTAGTGCCGGGAGTGAGCAGAATTGCGTTGGCGTCGATGGGGATACGGCTCACCAGAAACTGGGTGATTGGATTGAACGGATTGTGCTCGATGATCGCGAAGACTCCGCCCGGCTTCAGCGTGCGGACCACTTCGCGTGTGACCGCCGGGCGCTGTTCGAGCGTCAGGTGATGATAGACGCACACCGCCGTCTCGAGATCGAATTCCCGGTCCGCGAAAGGGAGGGTTTCGGGCGAATCCTGGGCGCGCACATCCAGTCCGCCGCAATCCTCCAGCATCCCTTCTGAAAGATCGCAGCCTGCCACGCTCGAAAAACTGGGTTTGCCAAGCGCCAGCAATTCCCCTTTTCCGCAGCCGACGTCGAGCCAGCGCTGGTTCCGCGCCGAAAGGCCCGCCTTCCGGTAAAAGTTTTGGAGCAGGATCCACTTTCGCTCGTGCAGAAAACTGGTTCCCATCGCATCGCGCAAAGGGTGCGTCGATAATTTGGAATACTCCGCCGCGTAACGGTCAAATTCTGCGCTCATAAATTTCATTGTCGCATTCCCGCATCCGCGGCTCGATGCGACAATGAATGTTTGCACCTGCGAAAACATCTGGCAATTCTGGGACTGATCCTTGTTCTTACCACTTTGATTTATGCCCGCGTTTCGACGGCGTACTTCTGCGGATATGACGATTTTCTCGAAATCCAGCGCGCCAATTTCGTGGATCGGCTCGACCCGGTCAAGGTGTTCACCACCACTCACTTTGATTCGTTCAAGTACCGCCCTTTCAACCGTGGCGCAAACCTGATCACATACCTTATTGACCCCAACGAGGCGACTCCCTTTCGGGTGCGGGATTTGTTTTTTCACGAGGTCTCGATCTGCGCGGTTTATTGCCTGGGAATGCTGTTGTTTGGATCCTGGCAGGTTGCGGCGGTTGCCGCGCTGCTATTTTCCATTCATCCGCTGGCGAATCAGGTGGTGGTCGCCGCGGTGTTTGGAAATGCCGAAGCGAACGCGCTGTTTCTGTTGACACTGGTCCTGTTTTTTCTGTCGCTCAAGCGTTCCAGCATGCCGCTATTGTGCTTGAGTCTGGTCTGCGGCGCGGTCAGCGTATATGTGTACGAATCCTCGATTGTCGTCCCTGGACTGATGGCCGGATGGTGGGCGCTGGAATATCTGTTCTCGAAGCGCCAGCCACCCCGGCGTTTCGTGGTGGTGTTCGTCTTGTTGGGAGGCGTCCTTTTTGGTTCGTATCTGATTGTTCGCCGGCATTTTAATTCTGGAGGCCATACTCCCATTTACGGGCCGAAGGTATTCGTAAAGGGGGCGATGGAGTACGCCGTAGCCTTGCTGCTGCCCGTGGATTTCGTGCTGGCGCACGATTGGCTGCAAACGCCTTTTCCATCCGAAGTGATGCCGGATGAAATGAGGACGGCTGTTTTCGTTGCCGCGGCTGCGGGAGTCGTGTTGATCGTTATTGTTTTCTTTCAGCGGCGGCGGATCACCGCGCTGCTCGCCCGGGCGGGTCCGGCCGAACTGCTGTTCCTTCTTTTAGGAATCCTATTGTCTCTTTCACCGTTTCTGGTCTTCACCGATCACGTGTCGGAAACCTACGTTTACCTGCCGGCTGCCTTCTACTGTCTTTTGCTGGCCCGACTGCTGACGTTCATCCCTTCGCGAGGGGTCCTGATGGCATTGGTCGCCGTTCTGGTGGTGTTATTCGCTTCCGCCACCTGGGACCGAAACCAACGCGTATACGCCTGCGGTTCCACCGCGCGGCGGCTGTTATCGAACCTGCCGCTCGCGGACTGGAAGCAAGGCGAATTTCACGTTAGCGTAGCGAAATCCCTCGATACGGTCACGCCTGCGCACTACGGTGTTTACAATCATTCCGGCCTGGATACCATCGCCGCGGGCGAGCCTCATATCAACGAATACGGATTGCGCGCGCTGGAAGCAGCGGCGCAGTTGCTCACCGGCAATCCGGGCATTCATATAAACATTTACAACCCCGAAGAACTGGCCGCGCGGTGCGGCGATCAAGCCCACGGCTTGTGCTACTGGGTCCACCCCGATGCCACGGTATCGGAGTGGAAACCCTAGCGCTCCTTCATCAGCTCCTGATACAGTGCGGTCCACTGATCCCGCACAGGCTCGACGGCGTACCTCAGTACTTCCTCCCACGCGTTCGCGGTTAGCCGTTCCACCAGCGCCTGGTCTTCGAGCAAGCGGAACGCGCTGCGCGCCACGGCTTGGTGATCGTCGCGGGGAACCAGCAGCGCGGTCACTTCGTTCGCGGCGATATAGGGAATCCCGCCAGCCTCGGTCGCGATTACCGGCAACCCTGAAGAAAAGCACTCCAGGATCGACCCCGGCATGCAATCAAAGTTCGGAGTGGTGATGTATATATCGATCTGATCGTACAGCTCCGCGATTTTCGCATGGGGAACCCGTCCTATGAAACGCGTGTTCCGCAATTCCAGTTGATTCGCGAATTTCTCGAGCGACGGTCCCGACGGACCGCTGTGGGATACCGTCAAATCTGCCTCCGGATATCGCTCCTGAATCAGCTTAAATGCACGTAGGGCGCATTCGATGTTGTAAATCGGCTCCAAAATTCGGTTGTGTAAAAAAACCGGACGCAACTTGCCGCGCTTCCGATAGATAAATTTATCGCGATCGATCACGTTGAAGATGCACTGCGCTTTTACGCCGAAGCGCGCGAACACATCTTTGAGGAATCCGGAGTTGGTCACAACGCGGTCCATTCTGCGAATGGTCGGCAGCGCGGAGCGCCAGTTCCGCAGGTGATCCTCGGCTTGGCCGTCCCGGTAATTCAGAATGATTTTCTTGCCGTATAGCTTCGCGAAGAGCAGGGACGGAAGGGTCCACAGCGTGTACGACCAATAAGACGCGGAGAACACATGCAGAATGTCGCAGCGCCAGGCGCGGACTGCCAGAGTGGTCCAGAACACCACGATATAGCCCATGGTCCGGACGAATTTAATTCGTCCCAAAAAGCCGATGCGGGGACAGATCGGCTGAAACGCCATCTCCAATTCCGGCCGTTCGCTCAAACTGGCCATCAGGCGGCTGGCCTGCACGGATTGGCCGCCGAGGACCTCTTTGGAGGGTGCAATCAGAAGAACACGAATCCGGTCCATCTTAGTCGAGGACGGACTCCAGATCTATCGCGAACGGTTTTTGCTCTCGCGCCGAATCGAGCATGCGCAGGCATCCCACGGTGGACCGCACTCCGTCGATGACGCCGGGTGAAACCGGCTTGCCGGTGCGCACGCCATCGAAAAATGCCGTCAGCTGCGCCTCGTAGCCCTTTTCAGCCCACATCCGGCTGCTGGTTCGCTTCATCGACCCGAGGACTGCGAGCTTTTTGAAATCCTCCGTCCAGGCCGCTGCGCCTTGCGCGAAAACCTCGACTCGTTCGCCGCCGGAGGTCTTGCTTCCGATGGTGCAATAGGTGAGATTTCCCACCGATCCGTCGACGAAATGGAAACTGGCCGCGATGTTGTTCTGGCCGACGGGATCTTTGGTTTCGGTGGGCAGGGAAAAGGCGGATACGCTGGCGATCTCGGAATGGAGCATCCAGTACATGAGGTCGACAAAATGGCAGGCTTCGCCGAGAATCGCGCCGCCGATGGACGGATCGGCCATCCAGTAGGCGCCGGAAATTCCGGGCGAATTGACGCGTGCGTTGATCACTGCCGGTCCGCTGCGGCGGTCGAGCTGTTTTTTCAGCTCCAGGTAATAGGGCGCGAAACGGCGGTTGAACCCGACCATGAGCTGCTTGCCGCTTTCCTTTACCGCGCGATTCAGACGCTCACACTCTTCTTCGGTGATCGCCATGGGCTTCTCGACAAATACATGTTTGCCCGCCAATAGCGAGGCCTCGGCCTGATCGGCGTGATACTGATTCCGGCTAGTGATCAGGACAACGTCGATGCTGGGATCCTTCAGGATTTCGTTGATATCGGTGGTGCAATAGTTCGCCTTGAAGCGCAGCGCGTAGCTCTTGCCGCGCGCTCCACTGGCGGAATGGACGGCTGCGAGGGACACGCCGGGAATCTTTTCGAGAATCGGCAGATGCGCCCAGCGGGCCAGGCCGCCGGAGCCGACTAGCGCGACTTTCAAGCCGTCCTTTTTCTGGGGGTGGTGAGTTTCGACGCGGCGCTTGGGAGCAAAAATCTCGGTTGGCTCGGGCTTCGAGTATTGCAGCAGGACGGCTAAACTTCCGGAGTTCGGGTCCATCACCGTTTGATACGCATTGGGAGCGTCATCGAGAGGATAGGTGTGGGTGATCAGCGGCTGGCAGTTCACGCCGCCGGTTGAAACCAGGCGGAGGAATTCCTGCATGTTGCGATTTTCGGTCCAGCGAACGTAGCTGACGGGGTAATCCTGGCCCTTCTTTTCGTAGGCGGGATCGTAGCTTCCGGGGCCGTAGGCGCGCGACATGAAGAGCTGAATTTCCTTCATGTACATGTCGTTCCAGGGGAACTCCATGGTGACTGCGCCGACGATGACCAAACGGCCGCGATCGCGGCAGATTTCGAGGGCCTGGTGGCACGGACCGGGGGATTTAGCGGCGGCCGCGACGATGACGCAGTCGGCTCCGCGGCCGTTGGTCACGCCCGCGACGGCATCGCGCAGAGTGGGTCCTCCAAGGAATCCGTAGGGTGCTCCCATCTGGAGGGCGAGATCGATGCGGTTGGTACGCAGGTCCGCGGCGATGACGACTCCGCCCTGGAGTCGCGCTAACTGGGCGATCAATTGGCCGACCAGACCAAGGCCCAGCACGACGACCACGTCGCCCAGGCCGATATTGGCGATGCGCACCGAGTTCATGGCGATGCTGCCGAGCGTGGAGAAGCAAGCGTGCTCCATCGCGACGGAGTCCGGAATCCGCGCGACCAGATTGCTGCCGGTGGTGATGGTTTCGCCGTGTCCGGTCCCTTCGCCGCCATAGGCGACGCGCGCGCCCAACTCGATGTCCTCGACCGTCGGATGCTTATCGACGACGACGCCGGCTCCGGAATAGCCGATGACCGCATATTCGCTGAATTTCGCCAGGACCTCGGTGGTGGTGCGTACCGGGCCGTTGACTTTCATGACTTCCCAAATCTTGCGGATATGGGAAGGATTGTCGCGAACCTCCTTCAAAACGCCTTCCTGATGGATGCTGGCGCTCTCCGTCCCGCTGCTGATCAGCGAGAAAACGGGGCGGATCAGGACGTGATGCGGCGCGGCGCGAGGGTCCGGAACTTCGTCCACTACTATGTCTTTGATGCCTTTGCGGATAACTTGCTTCACCAGAGCCAGGATAGCGAGTCCGCTATGCGCGTGCCAACTGGGAATGCTCCGCGATGGCTAAGAACTGAGCCGGTTTTTCGGCTCTCGCCGCAAGATACAGGTCGCCGCGCTAGTGAGCAGTTCCCTGATTACGGGAACCTTGGTGACGAGCGGCAGGCCCACGGTCGCATGCAGCTTAAGACGCTCGATGGTCATACCACTCTGCCGCATGATTCTTTCAAACCGGGCGACCGTCATGCGATTCAAGCCGCCCTCAATGTCTTCCACGCGGGCCGGCCGATCGTTGCGAAAGCGGGTGCGGAGTGTGAGCATTGCTCTATCCGAGAAGAACAGGTTGCACCAGGGTATTGCCAGGTTGGTTCCCGGAATTTTGGTGAAGTTTCCGAAGTGAGACCCGGAGTGAGAGTACCAGGGCTCAGCCCAAGTGATAATAATCTCACCCGAATCGGCGACGTAGGAGCCCATCAGGCGCACCATGGCTTCGGGATCGGAAAAGTGCTCGAAAGCGGATATGGAGAGGACGACGTCGAACGATCCGAGGACGTCTTTCGGAATGGAGCTGACGAAATGTACGTCGACCGCGTTCTTTCGCGCCAATTCCCGAGCAGAGGTCAAATACCGTTCCACGATATCGATCCCCCAAACCTCGGCGGCGCCAAGTTTCTTCAACGCGACCGCTTGCCAGCCGAATCCACAGCCGAAGTCGAGCACTTTGCGGCCGCGAATCCGCTCCGCCAGGTCGGGAACGGTCTTCAGAGGAAAATCCAGGCAGTTGTCAACCGAGTAGCTTGCGGTTGCGCCGATTTCCGCGGCACCGGGATCTCGAGCGAACGAAAGAATAATTCTTTCCTCGAGTGAGAGGCTTTCGCTGCCTTTTCTGGGCACGTCGGCCACGCGCCAAGGTTAACATCGCCCCAGAAAACAGTCAAGTTTTCGTCTTGTAATTTGTGTTGTCTCACCGCGGCGCTTGACCCGTGACAAACGTTCCTGTCGGCCGCTGGACCTGACAGTCAATGCGGTAATAGTATTGGGTTTTGGTCACTAACGATCCCAGCGCGACGCTCTGATTTCGGGCGCCTCCCGCGTTGGTAACACGAGTGTAAGTTCCAAAGGCAGGATCAGTTCCGAAGTCCACGGGACAGCCGATTGTGTCTGGGGCGTTGAAGGAAATGCTGGCGCCGGTTGAGGTTAGCCCGGTCACTTTCACTCCGGAGACTTGTCCCTGTGCGACGGTCAATTGCTGCATATTAGCGCCCTCATCGAGCCCGTCCAGCGCCGGGTGGGCTCCGCCGGAGATGCAGCAGGAACCGAAAAGCAACTCGAAGTTGCCGGACGCGGGGCGGGTAAACGGAATGGTTGCTCCGGTGAAGTTTCCCCAGAAATTGCCGGCGCTATAGCCGCCAGGATTCCCACCCGGCACAAACGTCGCATTGCCGATTACCGAATAGGGAAGATCGCCGGTCATGAAACAATTCAGAACCGTGTTCCCGTTCCCCGCACAGGTGTAGCCGCTGGTGGAGTTGGCACTCACCGGATCGGTGAGTGCGTAAGTCCATTCAATGTTGTTCTGATAAACCAACCCCTCGTTTTCGTGGACGTTGATCGGCGGAAAGTCGTTGTTGACGAACAGCAGAAGAGTTCCGACGTTGGGGGCCGCATTGAGGTTGGGGTTGAAGTCGTAAATCGTGTTGTGATTGAAGATCCAATCGACCTGCCCTCCCCAGATATTTGCCCAATCGCCGGTCGAGCCCGAGGTCTGCCATGCATCCGCATAAGGCACGCTCAGAATCCCAGTGCCATTCCCTCCCGGCCCGATCTGGTTGAGAATGTTGTTCTGAAACTCCACCCGATCCAGGCTGATGCGGAAGGGCTGAGCGTCGTGGCTGATATGGGAATAATTGGCGAGAACGGTCGGCACGTTGTTGAAGGTGTTATTACGGATATTCACGTCGGACACTCCGTCTCCGCCGGTGAGGACGTTCACGAAGACATTGGCGTTCAGGCCAGTCTTCAGATTTTGAACGGTGAACTGAGAGGCGCCCGGATTCACTGCGGTGACCTGATAGATATCCGGCGGATCGTCGATCGTCAGCCAGATCCAGTCGCCCACATTGACCGTGTAATTCACTCCATTGTTAACGGTAAAGGTTGCGGTGGTGCCGGAGTACGAGAGTGCGCAGTACATGCCGTTGTAGATCCCCAGGTTCTCCGGCGTCAGGTCGATGGCGCCCCCTTGACTGACGTTCTGAAAGTTATTGGTGAAGGTGTTGCCATTGATATCCACATTCACGCCGCTCTTGAACTCCAGGAGTTGACGCAGCGGCGTGTAGTAATCCACTGTCGAGCCGGGGGCCTGATCAATCAGCGCGAGGTTGCGATAGAACGTATTCCGAGACACCGTGATGTTGTTATTGGCGCCGTTCAATCCGTGGCCCATTCCCGCATCGAAGAAATGCACGGTGATTCCGTAGTGCTCCAGATAGTTGTTATCGACAAGCGCGACATTCGCGTCGCCTGCCTCCACAATTTCGGCGCCGGCGTTATCGTAAATGGTTCCGCGGTCTTCATGGCCCCACCAATTCGCTCCCGTGGATTGCAAATAGGAGTTTTGGAGCGCCATGTTCGTGCCATCCATCTGCACTATCAGATCGCCTTTTAGGGGCCAGGGCCGCGTGAACATGCAGCGGTCGATGATAATATCCTGCGTGGTTCCGCTGGCGGTAAAGACATATTCTCCAGGGTTGGAGCCGCCCTGGGTATAAGCGGCTTCACCCGAGGCGAGTGAATAGCCGGAATGATATAGCAAAGGGTCATTGAAGATCGGCTGGGCGCTAAAGTTCAGACCGATGATCCAGGTGTGCGTGGCGGCCGACAGATCGAAAACAGCGGCAAGCGCGTTGGGGAATTCCTTAAAGGTCGAGTAAACGGTGTAATGGGGAACCCATGCCCCGTTCGAACAGCGCCACACGCGGCCGGTGGAGTAGGTGGAATTGTTGTAGGTACCGCTCGAAAGATTGCCGACCAGCGGATTGCCGTTCGGATCGGTGTTCGAGTACGCCCAGGCGCCGGCAGCGGTCGTTCCAGGAGTGCAGGCTCCAGAGGGCGCCGCGCCGGTATAAGGAGTATAGGAAACCGGCTGCCAATCGAACAATTGGAGCGTCCCGCCGCTGGTATAAGCAGGGTTCGTTCGGGTCGAGTAGGAATTGTACATCTGCACGCTGAAACTGCTGGTGCTGATGACCGATACCACCTGAAAAGATCCGTTTGCTTTGGGGATTCCGCCGACTCCGGTCATGTAACCCCATTGCCCCACGGCCACGGTCGTCACCGGCGAACTGAGGGTCACCGCGTAAGTGGGCTGGAGCGGGTAACCGACGATTGAGGCTCCGGTTACTCCACTGATCGTTCCGGTGGCGCCGGATTGGCCGCAGTAATGCATATACCAGCCAGGAGTGTTCGTGTTGTCGTCCCACTCAAACCCTCCGGGATAGCAGGTCGACTGGGTCCCGCCAGCCGATCCCGGAGAATGCCAGAAACTTTCATAGACATTGGCCATGTTCGGGGCGTCGGCGGGGCTCACGCGGACTCCTTGTGGAAGATTCGCGGCATTTTGCGACTCGACGATCATTCGCCCGATTCCATCCCACCCGGACTTGGTGAGTTTGTAATAGCCTTGGCAGACGGTAGTAACCGGGATCTGGATGACGGTGCCCCATGACGCGGCGTTGTAGGTTGCGACGAGACCGGTGGTTGGGTCGTCGCAATTGGGCCCAACCACTGCTGGAACGGGGTTCCCGCCGGAACAAACTTCTATCCGGCCGTTGGCGCAGGTTGGGAACGTGTTATCAACCGCAGTGGGTGGCGTGGGCAGCGCGGGATGTGGATTGGGAAGCGGCAAAGTAGTGAACGTGTCCTCGGGTGCGCATACTTCGAGCGAGTTATAAGCGCAGACGCGATAGTAATAAGTAGTGCTAGCGGTGAGTCCCGAGATGTACATCCCGTGCACGGTGTGCTGGGCATTAGAGGTGTAGTGGTTGGCATAGGCCGTGCTGGATGAGGCTCCGGCGTGACTGACGGTATCCCAGCCCCAGCGGGTGAACGCCGCAGCGTCCGAAGTCCAGTTGAGCCGGATATTTGCATGGCCGATTTGAGACTTAACAGGTCCCGCGGTGATCGAGGTCAGGGCCCACACCGGCGGAAGCCAGAATAGCGCGTAGCAGACGGGAAGATATTTCATTCATGGCTCCTGAGGAATCAAAAGGTCGCCAGCGCCGCCCGTTTCCAGGTGTTTGAGGCGATGCACATGTAGATATAAAGTCCGTCGTACTGAATCGATCCCCGCGTGCAGGAGGAACTGGACGTCGCAGGAGTCGCGGACGGAATTGCCAGGAACGTTGACGCGGTGAAGTCATTGGCTCCGGTCCACGCATTTGCCGCTGTGAGCCGGGGGACGCAGGAAGTATTGATATCGAACAGGGGCTGCGGATTCGTTCTCGTCATCGTAAGGCAACCGGTGGGACCGGCGGCGGGTGACTCATAGCCCAATTCAAAACTAGTCCCGTCATAGATGAGAGGGTATGCGTCCACGCCTGCCGCCAGCTCGCCGATGCCCAATCCCGATCCCTCGCGATGAATAATCGTCTTCGCTCCAAATGAGCAGATGTTAACTGTCGGTCCGGAGACACCGTTGGAGATGTCCGGTTTTAACCAGTATACCTGCCCGATGACGAGAGTCGCGGGGCAAATCGACGGCGAGCCCACGTAAGCGGTAGCTGAACCGCTTGTTGGACTTACGAAGTTACCCTGGCTGATCGAGGTGCTGTTGACGGAGCCGCCTCCGCTACCTCCGCCGGTCTCGAGTGTCCAGATGTTCGCGGCGGTGCAGGAGTACAGATTGGCCCCGGCGGTGCCGCTCGAGAGGAAGAACATCTGTCCGACCACGCAGGTCCCGGGAAAAACCGTACCTACCTTCGCCGGTGAGGTCGAAACCGCCCCGGAAAAATCGATGTTCCTGGTCTGAGTCCGCGCGTCGATCGCCGTTTGGGCATGTAAGCCCATACTGGCTATTGCCAGTCCTATTGTCAGTGTCAGTCGATGCTCTTGAGCCATGTTTTCCTTCCGGCTCAAGTATGGGCTTGACACTGCTCGCGCCGGGGTCCGGTGGAAGCTGCATCCTCCTCATTTCAAAAAACTTAAAGAGGGCCATTCGCGCGGTGACCGCAGTTCAGTTGCATTCTCAACACGCGCTGGCGATAATTGAAAGGTGCCGCCCGCTTCGGGGCAGCGTCGTCTCAACCTGGAATGACACCCGATTCTGAATTCCCGGGGCAGCAGCGCCCTTTCCGCGTCGGTTTGCTTGGGACCGGTGTGATTGCCGCTCCGCACGCTCAGGCCTTGCGCTCTTTGGGAAGCGCCGTCGAACTGGTTGCCGTTTGTGATCGCGATGCGGCGAAGGCAAAGGCCTTTCAGCAGGCTTTTTCGGTGCCTTCTGTGTTTGAAGATCTGGAGGCGATGATCGCTTCCTCGCGGCTGGACGTGGTTCACGTCCTGCTTCCCCCTACGGCCCATACGTCCATGGCGATCGCTTGCCTCGAACGCGGATGCCACGTATTTGTCGAGAAGCCGTTCTGCCTTAGCGCTCAGGAATGCCGCTCCGTGATGGACGCCGCCTCCGCCAACGGACGCCGCGTGGGCGTGAATCATAACCTGACGTTCATGCCCTCCTTTCTCCGGATGGTCGAGGAAATCCAAAACTGGCGTCTGGGGGCGATCCAGCATGTTACGGTGACCTATAACCTGCCGATGGGACTCGACCGCGGGAGGCATCAGCACTGGATGTTCGGCTCCCCGGAGCGCATCATGCTGGAACTGGGGCCCCATCCTTTGTCGGTTGTTTATCGTCTTTTGGGGCCTGTGGTTTCCGCCGCGGCACTGGTTTCGGGCCAGCGAATTCTCTCGAATGGCCAGGTTTTCTGGGACACCTGGCAGTCGTCCCTGGCGTGTGAGCGGGGCAGCGCGCAGGTGGTTCTGGCTTTAGGCGGAGAATACCTGAGCACTGGAATTCACGCGATTGGCCAGGATGGCGAGGCGTTCGTCGATTTGTTGCGGAACACGATCCGCGTTTCCGGCCGGACCAAGTATCTGCGCAGCGACCAGTTGATCGACGGCTGGCGCAACGGTGCCGGACTGGTGCGCCAGAGCGTTCGTAACCATACTGCCCGCATGCGCGGCATGCTGGGTTTTGGCCCTGCCTACGAAATGCAGAATTTCTCCATGAACTCGAGTGTAGGGGCCTATTATCAAGCCCTGCGGACCGGCTCCCGTTTGCCGGTCGACGGCGCGGATGGAACGGCGGTGGTCGAGTCCCTGGAAGCGATTATCGAGAGCGCACTCGCCAGGAAGGAAGTGGAGCACCATGCCGTCCGGTGAGCGCGCGGTAGTTGTCGGTGGTGCGGGCTTCATCGGCAGCCACCTCACTTCGCAGTTAGGTGCGGCCGGCTGTTCTGTCACCGTCGTCAGCCGAAGCGCCGGCTCCGCGGGCCGCGATACGCCGGGTGTCACTTATGTTTCGGGCGCTGTGGCCGATGCCGACGCGATGATGCGGGTCATCGAGGGCGCGAACGTCGTCTACGATCTGTCAATGGGCGGGGGGCCTACTTGGGCCGACTACGAGCGGGATTTCATCGGCGGCGCGAGGAATATCGCGCGTGCCTGTCAGCGTCATGGGGTCCGGCGCTTGTTGTATGCCAGTTCCATTTCCGCGCTGTTCCTGGGCCGCCATGCCAAGCTCGACGATTCCGTCGGGGCCGATACCAAGGCTGATGGCCGCGGTCATTACACGCGTGGAAAGGTGGAGGCGGAGAAGGCGCTGCTTTCATTGCATCGGGAAGAAAAACTTCCAGTGGTGATTCTGCGTCCCGCGATCGTGTTAGGGCCGGGAGGTTTTCTGGCTCATGGGGCCTTGGGAGTTTCCGTTTCCGACACCTGCATCCTTGGTTGGGGCGCAGGCCGCAATCCGCTCCCTTGCGTGTTGGCGCGGGACGTCGCGGAGGCGATGGTCCTGGCGAAGGATGCGCCAGGAATTGAAGGCCTCTCGTTTAATCTGTCGGGCGACATCCGCCCCACGGCACAGGAATTCGTGGCGATGCTGCGCGAACGCACTCGCCGGGATTTCCGCTTCTATCCGCGCAACCAGTGGGCTATGGGCGCGTTCGAGTGGTTGATGTGGTCTGCTAAGGCACTGGTTCGCAAACCCGAGAATTCGCGCCTTGCTTTCCGCGATATTCAGAGTCTGTCGATGGCCGCCGATTTAGATTGTTCGGCTGCGAAGAAATTGCTCGGCTGGAAACCTGAAAGCGACCGCGACGTCTTCTTTCGCGAGGCCATCGACTCGCATCTCAAGCCCTTCCATGCTGGCGATCTGCGGCTGGAGACGGCGCTTACAAAAAGCTGACCATTCTACAGATCTTTGGGAATCTCGGCTTTGGAAGAATAAATGATCGCACCGATGCCGCAACCATCCTGCTCCGGATCGACCACAAACTCCCGAGTTTCGTAGTAGGGCTTCAACCTCCGCCAGAGAAGATATACCTCTCCGCTCCTCGCTCCGACAAACGTAGCCGGGTCATGACCGAATCGAGTCAAATGATCCTGAACAATGTCGTGGAACGCGACGATGCCGCCCTCGCGCACAAATTGGGTGTAGTGAATGAAGTCTGCCTTCGCGCCTTCGTAGCTGTGGTCGGCGTCTATAAACAGTAGATCCAGCTTCTGG
>Ga0210388_10000723_pt1 | contig 26378 bp, 18 predicted proteins | sample IncBWC19OmetaG_FD_155485 | JGI IMG/M metagenome (GOLD analysis project Ga0210388, IMG submission 155485) | Forest soil microbial communities from Barre Woods Harvard Forest LTER site, Petersham, Massachusetts, United States - Inc-BW-C-19-O ...
GTTGGCTGATCGCAGAGAGGGAGCGCGTCGGAGGGCTTGGCGTCGGGGCTGGCGGCGAGTGCGGTGCGGCGGACTTCGATACCTGCGGCCATGTTGTTGAGCTGGGTGTAGCGGAGGACGGCAGTCTTGATTCCGCTGAAGGAGAAGAGGGTGCTGGAGGCGGGGTCCGTTGTGTGAGGATCGGCGGACAAGTGGTCGTTGTGGCGGTGGGCCTTGGGCTTGATCTGGGCGAAAGCGAAGGGAACGGCTTTGGGGTTGCCGTGGGCGGCGAGTGCGTCGATCCACGGTCCGCCGGGATAGCCGAGGCCGAGGAGCTTGGCTACTTTGTCGAAGGCTTCGCCGGCGGCGTCGTCGACGGTGCGGCCTACGTTGCGGTAGGTCCAGCTTTCGGCTTTGCGGCGGGCGAGGTAGAGATGGGTGTGTCCGCCGGAGACGACGAGAGCGAGGGCGGGCAGCGGGAGCGGGTCTTGCTGGGATTTCAGAGCTAGCTCGGCCTGCTCGAGGAGGACGGCGTGGATGTGTCCTTCGAGATGGTTGACGGCGATGAGTGGCTTGTCGAGGGCGTAGGCGAGGGACTTGGCGTAGCTGATGCCGACGAGGAGGGCGCCGGCGAGGCCTGGGCCGCTGGTGACGGCGATGGCGTCGAGTTCGTTCATTGCGATGCCGGCTTCGCGGATGGCGGCGCGGACGACGGGAACGATGTTGCGGAGGTGTTCGCGGGAGGCGAGCTCGGGGACGACTCCGCCATAGGGTGAGTGAATGGCGATCTGCGAGGCGACCACGTTCGAGAGCATCTCGGTTCCGCGGCGAACGACGGAAGCTGCGGTCTCATCGCAGGAGCTTTCGATGCCGAGGATGAGGCCGCTGGAGGGAGTGGTCACACTTCTATATTAGTTTGTTAGGGATTAGGGATTAGGGATTAGGGATTAGGGATTAGGGCTCAGAGCTCAGAGCACAGGGCTCCGGCTTGTTGGAGGTTGTACGGTGATGGCGGAATCGGTGGCGCAATTCGCGGCGGAACAGGTTGTGGAGCGGCTGCGCGCTTCTGGTCATGATGCTTATTTTGTTGGCGGATGCGTGCGCGATCTGCTGCTGGGGCGAGTACCGGCGGATTTCGATGTAGCTACGGATGCGCATCCGGACCTAGTACTGAAGCTTTTTGCTCGGACGTTTGCGGTGGGCGCGCACTTCGGGGTGGTGCTGGTTGCGGATGAGATCGATGGCGCGGAGGTGGTCACCGAGGTTGCTACCTTTCGCAGCGATGGCGCTTATTCCGATGGGCGGCGGCCGGAGTCGGTGCGGTTCTCGGAGAGTCCGCAGGAAGACGTGATTCGGAGGGATTTCACGATCAATGGGATGCTGCTTGATCCGCAGATTCTGGGGGAATCGGGCGATCTTGCGGCGGCTGTGCTGGATTTTGTGGGGGGGCGCTCGGATCTTTCCGCCGGGCTGGTGCGGGCGATTGGGAATCCCGAACAGAGGTTTGAAGAAGACAAGCTGCGCATGCTGCGGGCGGTTCGCTTTGCGGCTCGCTTTGATTTTGAGCTTGAGGTGGAGACTGCGGCCGCGATGCGGCAGCTTGCGGGTGAAATTGCGCAGGTCAGCCGGGAGCGGGTTCGGGATGAGCTTACCCGGATGCTGACGGAGGGTCGGGCGCGGCGGGCGTTTGAGCTGCTTGATTCTACCGGGCTGCTACGGAAGGTTTTGCCCGAAATCGACCGGTTGCATGGGGTCGCGCAGCCTCCGGAGTTTCATCCCGAGGGCGATGTCTGGGTTCACACTTTGATGCTGCTGGAGCAGCTTCCCGAGGGGGCTTCGCCTACGCTGGCGTGGGGGGCTTTGCTGCATGACGTGGGCAAGCCGGCTACGTTTACGCCGGCCCCGGCATCGGGGCCGGGGCGTATCCGGTTCAATGGGCATGTGGAGGTTGGGGTTCGGATCGCGGAGGATATCTGCCGGCGGCTGCGGTTCTCCAATGAAGAGGCGGAGCAGATTGCGGCGCTGGTTGAGAATCACATGCGCTTCGGCGATGTGAAGAGGATGAAGGACTCGACGCTGAAGCGATTCTTCCGGCTACGGGATTTTTCGGAGCACCTGGCGCTGCATCTCATGGACTCGCGGGCGAGCCATGGGGATCTGACGCTTTATGACTTTGCGAAGGAGCGGTACGCGGCGATTCCAGCGGAGCAGGTTCGGCCGGTGCTGCTGGTGACGGGACGGGATCTCATTGAGGCCGGGTACAAGCCGGGTCCGCAGTTCAAGGAGCTTCTGGCGATTGCCGAGGATGCGCAGCTGGAGGGGCGAATCCACAGCCGGGAAGAGGGGATGGCGCTCGTCCGGGAGGCTGCGGAGTTGTCCTGACGGATTATGGCGATCGGGCCGATATTTTTGCCGATTCGCAGAAAACGCAGATCCCTTCGGCTTCGCTCAGGCCAGGCTCTTCGGCGGAGTTCGCTTTGCGAACTCCGCTCAGGATGACACTCTTTTTTGTAGGTCCTTCGACTCGCTGCGCTTCGCTCAGGATGACGGGCTTGTTGTTAGCGATCTCGGACTCGCTCCTCGGCCTACTGCGGCTGCATCTGGGGGTAGCTTTGCGGCGCCGGATATTGTGGGGTGGCTCCCGGCTGTTGCGTCTGCGGCTGCTGTGATTGCGCAGGTTGCTGCTGGCCGCCCTGCTGCTGGGGCGGTGGGGCGACGCCACGCGGCGGAACCGGCTTGGGGCGATCGATCAGCTTGAATCCATCGCGGACCACGAAGAAGTTCTGTTCAGGGAGGTCGGCTTCGAGGAGGCCTCCGTCCTGGCCGTAGAAGAGCTCTACGCTGATGGGGTTCTGCTCGCCGACGGTGACGGTGGTGTGCTGGACGTCGACCTGCGCGCCGTTGAGGCTCCCGCGGACGCTTGACCCGGGCGTGTATTTTGACGGTACGAGCAGGCCTTGCTCTTTGGGTATGAGAATCCAGGAGGTGAGCGGGTTCTGCTGAGCCATGCGAACGAGGAGGACGTAGGCGGAGGCGTCGAGATCGGGCAGGAGGACCAGGTGCTGGTGACGGTCGACGGTGTTCTGGGTCTCTTTGCCCTGCGCGTTGATGCTGATCTGGAACTGGCGGCCAGACGGGTCGGCGTGCGCGGTGAAGGTGACGGGGCTGCCGTTGACCGTTCCATTGATCTGGTCGCTGACCAGGTTGAGGGATTTGTCGAGGTGCTGGGTATTCGTGAAGCTGTAGGTGAACTTCGAAAGGCTCATTTTGCCTTGAGAAGTGACGGTGTATCCGGCGGCGGTGGTCTGGATGGTCGTGTCCGTGGTGCCGACGCTTTTATCTCCCTGCGAAATCACGAAGTGGGTGGTTCCGTCGGGGAGCTGGGCCGGGACGGTTTGATTCTGGGCCTGGGCGAATCCCACAAGGAGCAAGAGAGCGAAGGGCAGAAATTTCGCAGAAAAACGCATTCGAGTCTGAACCTCTTTCTACTCAGACGCGTTTTTGGGAAAGAAGCTGCGGTGGAAAGTGCAGGGATTAGGGATTAGCAATTAGGGATTAGCGAACAGGGATCGGGGAACACAGATCGGGGGACAGGGATCAGGGATTTCTCTCTGTCCCTAATCCCCAATCGCTAGTCCCTGTTTCAAGAACTACTTTTTGGCTTGTTCGAAGCGCTTGTTAATTTCTTCCCAATTTACGGTGTTCCACCAGGCGGCCAGGTAGTCGGGGCGCTTGTTCTGGTACTTGAGGTAGTAGGCGTGCTCCCATACGTCGTTGCCGAGGATGGGGAATTTGCCCTGGAGGAGGGGATTGTCCTGATTGGCGGAGGTGAGGATGGCGAGCTTGTCGTTTTCCCAGACGAGCCAGCCCCAGCCGGAACCGAACTGCTTCGCTGTCGTCTCATTGAATTGCTTTTTGAAGGCTTCGAAGTCGCCGAAGTCTTTCGTAATCTGCTCGGCGATCTTGCCGGTGGGCTGGCCGCCGCCGCCGGGCTTCATGATGTTCCAGAACATGGTGTGATTGACGTGGCCGCCGCCATTGTTGCGGACCACGGTGCGGACGTCTTCGGGGATGTTGTTGATGTTGCGGAGCAGATCCTCGGGCGTGTGCTTCGCCAGGTCGGGGTGCTTCTCGACCGCGCCATTGAGATTGTTGACGTAGGTCTGGTGGTGCTTGTCGTGGTGGAGCTTCATCGTCGCTTCGTCGATGTGCGGCTCAAGCGCCGCGTAGTCGTAGGGAAGAGGTGCGAGTTCGTAAGCCAAAGCGGTTCTCCTTCACTTGTTCGGTTGAGAATCTTTGATCTGAGCACGGGTTCCTCGTGAACCCGGTCGGTGTGCGTCCTCGATCATAATGGATGCGCCAAGTTCCTGCGCGGTGCAGTCAGCGTCGAAGAGGAGGCGAAAAAGGCAGCGGTCGAGGGGGGCAGAGCGGGGATTCGCGATTAGGGATTAGCATGAAGTGTGGGCCTCCTATTTCGAATCGCTGACAGCCATTTTCCGTATCCTGTCCAGCAAATCCCTCATCCCCGTTCCTGCATCTCTTAAGAACTGATTGCTTTGGCTCGCTCAAAAATAACTCGACGACAGCTTCTGCGTACCGCAGGCGCGTCCGGCGTGCTCGCAATGGGCGCGCCAGCGGCTTCTCTGGCGGCAGGTTTTCAGAACCAGACGCAGGCGCCGCCGGTGAAGCCGGGTCAGGAGCCGAAGACCGAGGCGCAGGCGGCGCAGAATTATCCGCAGACTCCCGGCGTCTTCATCAACCGGCCGCTGACACAGGTTTCGAAGGCTGCGGACGCGCTGCTGGACGATATGGAGGGCCGGGCCTGCGATTTTTTCTATAACGAGGCCAGTCCGAAGACGGGCCTGGTTCGGGATCGGGCTCCGGCGGCGGGACGATCGCTGAGCCGTGTGGCGAGCATTGCCGCGACCGGTTTCGGATTGAGCGCGCTGTGTATCGCGGCCAAACGCAATTATTTGCCGGTGGGATTGTGCGAGCAGCGCGTGGAGAAGACGCTGGCCTTTCTGCTGGAAGACTGTCCGCACGAGCACGGCTTTCTCTATCACTTCATCGACATCGAGAGCGGACAGCGGATGTTCGGCAGCGAGTTGTCTTCGATCGACACCTCCCTGCTGCTTTGCGGCGTTCTGCTGTGTCGGCAATATTTTGCGGGAAACACGCGCATCGAGGCTTTGGCGACGACGTTCTATCGGCGCATCGACTGGGAATGGATGCTCAACGAGGGGACGACGCTCTCGATGGGGTGGCTACCCGACCAGGGTTTCCTGAAACACCGCTGGGATATCTATTCCGAGCTGATGACGATGTACCTGATGGCGATCGGATCGCCGACGCATCCGATCTCGGCGGCGACGTGGAATGCGCTGCAGAGGCCTGTGGTGGATTACGGCGGCATTCAGTACATCAGCGGCGTGGCGCCACTGTTCATTCATCAGTACGCGCATGCGTGGTGCGATTATCGCGACCAGCGCGATCTGCACACCAATTACTTCACGAATTCGATTGCCGCGACGCGCGCGCACCAGTTGTGGTGCCTGGTGCAGGGGCAGAAGTTCAGCTGGATAGACCAGGACATGTGGGGGATTTCGGCCTCGGACTCGCGCTCAGGCTATCGGGTGTGGGGAGGTCCGCCGTCGATGGGCCAGGTAGATGGGACGCTGGTGCCGTGCGCCGCTGCCGGCTCGCTGCCGTTCCTTCCGGCGGAATGCTCGCATGTGCTGCTGAGTATGAGGGAGAAGATGGGAGACAAGGTGTGGACTCGCTACGGGTTCGTCGATGCGTTCAATCCCAAGGCCAACTGGTTTGCCGAGGATATTCTGGGCATCGATCAGGGAATCAGCATCCTCATGGCGGAGAATCTGCGGACCGGTTTCTGCTGGCAATACTTCATGAAGAACCGGGAGATTGCGCATGCCATGGGAGAAGTCCAGTTCCATCCCGATCCCGATGCGAATTCGCAGGTTCTTTAGCCTTGGGGAGCCGCCGGGCGGCGAAGAGGACGAGTGATCCAAGAATTTTTCGCAAAAAAATCCGCCACCACTGGCCTTCAGCCTGAATCCGAGTTCACAATCCTGGAATCATAGGGTTTGGATCTCAAGTCCATCTCAATCTGGAACTAACTTCCTCGATTAAAGGCGTTTCCATTGGAAGGTTCATAGCCGTGCGGTAGAGTTTAGCCTTGTCCACCCCGCTTTCTTTCTTTTCGTCCCGGATGGAGCTTTCCAGATGACAGAGTTCGCACCTCAGTACCACTGGCTGGACCAACAGGGCCCCGCGTTCGGCGCGCCGGGTCTTGAACCGCGCTGGACTTCGAGCGCGAAGGATACCGTGGGCACGGCTTATGCCGCGTCCAGCCGGGCCTGGTTCACCATCTCCCACGGCGTTCTGAATGAGGTCTACTACCCGACCATCGATCGGCCGCAGATTCGCGACATGGAGTTTCTGATCACGGACGGCGAGACCTTTTTTCACGAGGAGAAGCGCGACCTGGAGCACCAGTTTTCCTATATCGACTCGGATTCGCTGGCGGCCCGCATTGTCGGACGCGATTCGGAGGGGCGATACACGATCACCAAGGAGATCATCAACGATCCTCACTACCCTGTGGTGCTGATCCGGACCAAGCTGGAAGGCGATGAGCAGGTGCTGTCACGGATGAAGATCTATGCCCTGCTTTCGCCGCATGTGGATGGAGGCGGCAAGGGGAACTCGGCGCGGGTAGCCGAGGTGGCTGGCAAACTGGTGCTGTTGGCATGGAAGAACCGGACATCGCTGGCCATGGCTTCCGACTGCGGCTTCAAGCGGGCGAGCTGCGGCTACGTGGGCACGAGCGATGGCTGGCAGGATCTGAAGCAGGATCTGCACATGGATTGGGAATTCGGCTCGGCGCTGGACGGCAACGTCGCGGTGATGGGCGAGATTGAATGCCAGCACACCCGGGAATTCACAATTGCCATCGGATTCGGGGACGGAGCGCATGCGGCTCTTTCGACGACCATGAGCTCGCTCTCGACTCCGTTCGCGAAACATCTGACGCGATTCATCGAGCAGTGGCACCGCGCGGAGACCCCTCGCGCGATGGCAGTCAACGCCCGCGACGGCGGACGGCTGATGCAGATCAGCCATAACATCATCCTCGCGCACGAGGACAAGACCTACGCCGGCGCTTTCATCGCCTCGGCGTCGATTCCCTGGGGATATGCGAAGGGCGACGACGACCTGGGCGGCTACCACTTGGTGTGGACCCGGGACATGGTGCAGAGCGCGACCGCACTGCTGGCCTTCGGACGCGTGGATACGGCGCGCCGCGCCCTGGTCTATCTCGCCTGCACGCAGAAGAGCGACGGCAGCTTCTCGCAGAATTTCTGGATTGACGGGTCGCCCTACTGGAGCGGGATTCAGCTCGATGAAGTGGCGTTTCCGATTATGCTTGCCTGGCGCTTGTGGAAGCTGGACGGGCTGGGCAAGTTCGATGTCTTTCCATTCGTGGAGCGGGCTGCGGGCTTCCTGGTGCGGTATGCGCCGGTTACGCAGCAGGAGCGCTGGGAAGAGAATTCGGGCTATTCGCCGTCGACGCTGGCAGCGGTGATCGCAGGCCTGATCTGCGCGGCGGAGCTGGCGCGGGCTCACGGGTCGCCGGAGCTGGGCCATTTTCTGGAAGAGCACGCCGACTGGATCGAATCGCATCTCGAAGACTGGACGGTGACGAATAACGGGGTCCTGCATCCCGACGTGAAACGGCATTACATGCGGATCCGGCCGCCGGAGTGTGGCGAGCCCTATGCGCATGAGGGCTGCGGGAAAGAGATGATCCGGCTTGCCAATCGCGAGCCGGGCGAACGCTTCGAATTCGAGGCGCGCGAGGTCATCGATGCGGGATTCCTGGAACTGGTACGTTATGGGGTGCGCCGGGCCGATGATCCGCTCATCGTGGATTCGCTCAAGGTCGTCGATCACGTGCTCAAGATCAACACACCGAAAGGGCCGTGCTGGCGGCGGTACAACCACGACGGCTACGGCCAGCGTAAGGATGGCGGCCCCTTTCAGGGCTTTGGCCAAGGCCGCGCGTGGCCGCTGCTCACCGGTGAGCGGGCGCACTACGAACTGGCGGCGGGCAAGGATATCAGTGATCTGATTCAGACCTACGAGAGCTTCGCCTCGGACGGCGGCATGATGCCGGAGCAGATATGGGACGAGCCGGACAAGGCGGGCCTGGTGCTGGGCGGCCCAGGGGGATCGGCGATGCCGCTGGTGTGGGCGCACGCCGAGTATTTGAAGCTGCTGCGCTCGCTCTACGATGGGCGCGTTTTCGACCGCATTGCGGCTGTGGAAGAGCGATATGCGAAAGACCACGAACGCAGCAAGCTGGAGGTTTTCAAGCTGCGCCGGCCGGTTGCGAGCATTCCGGCAGGCTATACGCTGCGGTTCATGTCGCAGAAGCATTTCCGGGTCGTCTGGAGCGTTGATGACTGGAAGACGGCGAAATCAACGGAGAGTACGACGCTCGGATGGGCTGGTTCTTTCGCCGACATGCCGACCCCGGCTGAGCAAGCGGGGCGGCTATCATTTACTCTTTTCTGGCCGGAAGATAATCGCTGGGAGGGCCGGAATTTCGAGGTCCAGCTGGAGGTCGCAGAGTGAGACGCGACCAGTTTCCGGACCATCCAAGAGCTCAGAGTGACGAGATTATATCGTCGGACGGCGCATTTACGATTGACCTGGGGAATCCCGCAAACCGAAAGGTGAAATTTTATGAGTGAACTAGATCAGATTTCCATCAATGCTCTCCGCTTTCTCGCAGTGGATATGGTCGACAAGGCCAAGAGCGGCCATCCGGGCGCTCCGCTGGGCGATTCGCCGATAGCGTACCTGCTTTTCCATAAGTACATGCGCCACAACCCGAAGAACTCGCACTGGTCGAACCGCGACCGCTTCGTGCTTTCGAACGGACACGCATCGGCGCTGCTGTATGGCGCGCTGCATCTCTCGGGTTACAACGTGTCGATCGCGGATCTGGAGCAGTTCCGGCAGTACGATTCGATCACGCCCGGCCACCCGGAGCGCGGCGATACGGACGGCGTGGAAGTGACGACTGGCCCGCTGGGGCAAGGGCTTGCCATGTCCGTGGGCCTGGCGATTGCGGAGAAGCATCTGGCGGCGGTCTACAACCAGCCGGGCTTCGATATCGTCGATCACTACACCTATGGGATTTGCGGCGATGGCGATCTGATGGAAGGCATCTCGCATGAGGCGGCCTCGCTGGCCGGGACGCTCAAGCTGGGCAAGCTGATCTTTTTGTATGACGACAACCAGATTTCGCTGGACGGTCCCACCGAACTCTCCTTTACCGAGGATGTTTATAAGCGCTTCGAGGCCTACCACTGGCATGTGCAGAAGGTGGCCGACGGCAACGATCTGGATGCCATCTCGAAGGCCATTGAAGCGGCCAAGGCGGTTACCGACAAGCCTTCGATCATTGCGGTGCGCACGGTGATCGGCTACGGAAGCCCGATCGCGGGGACGAACAAGGTCCACGGCGAAGCGCTGAAGCCGGAAGAGGCGATCGAAACCAAGAAGAAGCTGGGCTGGCCGTCGGACAAGTTCTTCTATGTGCCGGAAGAGGCGCAGAAGAACTGGTCGACGATCATCGAGCGCGGCGCGAAGTACGAGGAAGAGTGGAAGAAGCTCTTCGCGGAGTACAAGAGCAAGTTCCCCGAGCTGGCCGAGGAGTTCGAGCGCGCACAGGCGGGCAAGCTCAAGGACGGCTGGGAGAAGTCGCTGCCGGTCTTCCCGACGAGCAAACCGGTTGCGACACGCAACGCCGGCAATCAGATCATGAATGCGTTTGCCAAGGACGTGCCGGAGCTGATCGGCGGCGCGGCGGATCTCACTGCCTCGACGAAGACGATTTTGAAGGACGGCGGCAATTTCCATCTTGATCCGAAGGGCCGGAATATCTGGTTCGGCGTGCGCGAGTTCGGCATGTGCGCGGCGGTGAACGGGATGGCGGCGCATGGCGGCCTGATTCCTTACGGTTCAACCTTCTTCACGTTCACGGATTACTGCAAGTCCGCGCTGCGCATGGCGGCTATCATGCATGCGCACTCGATCTTCGTGTTTACGCACGACTCGATCGCGCTTGGAGAGGATGGTCCGACGCACCAGCCCATCGAGCACCTGATGATGCTGCGCGCGGTGCCATTCCTGACGGATTTTCGTCCGGCGGATGCGAACGAGACGTCGGCGGTATGGCGGCTGGCGCTGGAACGCAAGAGCCCTTGCTTCATGGCGTTCTCACGTCAGGACCTGCCGGTTCTGGATCCGGAGAAGCACAACATCTATGACGGCGTAAAGCATGGCGCCTACATCGTGGAAAAGGGCGGCGAATCGCCGGACCTGCTGATTGTGGCGACAGGCGCGGAAGTCTGGGCGGCGATCGACGCCGCGGCGGCGCTGGGCAAAGAAGGAATTACGACGCGCGTAGTTTCGATGCCGAGCTGGAAGATCTTCGAGGAGCAGAGCGAGGAATACAAGGCCTCGACCTTCCCGGATCATCTGCCCAAGCTGGCGGTTGAAGCTGGATCGCCGATTGGCTGGTGGAAGTATGTGGGCCGGCACGGCGACGTGATTGGCCTGGAGCGGTTCGGAGCGTCGGCGCCGGGCAAGGTAGCGCTTGAGAAGCTGGGCTTCGGGGTGGACAACATCGTGAAGCGGAGCAAGGCGCTGGTCGAGCGCGCGCGCAAGTCTGAAGCGACGCTGGCCGGAAAGTAGACATATGAAGATAGCGATCGGAGCGGATCACGCGGGTTTCCCCCTCAAGGAGGAAATCCGCGGCTATCTCGAGCGCCTGGGAAACGAGGTCATCGACCTCGGCGCTTACAACATCGAGCCGTCGGACTATCCGGATTTCGCGGAAGCCGTCGGCCGCACGCTGATGGCGGGGCGCGCGGAGCGCGGGATTCTGGTCTGCGGCAGCGGTGTGGGCGTCAATATGGCGGCCAACAAGATGCCGGGCATTCGGGCCTGTATGTGTCACGACACGTATTCGGCACACCAGGGCGTGGAGCATGATGACATGAACGTGCTGGTTCTGGGCGCGCGCATCATCGGCTCGGCGCTGGCCTTCGACCTGGTTTCGAGTTTTCTCAACGCACGATTCCAGAAACAGGAAGATCGCTTCGTCCGCCGCCTCAACAAGGTGAAGGCGATCGAAGCGCGATACATGCAGGAACCCGCAAAGCATTAACCGCAACGTCTTGATTCATCTCGAATCAACCTCACTCCGGTAAGACGAGGACAGCGATGAGCGAAATCAGCACCATTCTCTGGGATGTAGGCGGCGTTCTGCTAACGAACGGCTGGGATCATGAGGGGCGCGCGGCAGTGCTCGAGCGCTTCAACATCGACCGGGCGCAGTTTGAGGAGCGCCATCCCGAGGCCAACGATCTCTGGGAAAAGGGATTCATTTCTGTCGGGGAGTATCTTCACCGAACGGTGTTCTGGGAGCCGCGCAGTTTCACTCCGGATGATTTCCTGGCCGCAATGAGGGCGGAGTCTGTGCTGCTTCCGGACAGTGCGATTGGAATCCTGGAAAGCGTGGCTGCATCTCAAGAAGTGGATCTTGGGATGCTGAACAACGAAGCGCGCGAGCTGAACGACTACCGGATCGAGACGTTCGGCCTGAACGGGTATTTCGATTTCTTTTTCAGCTCCTGCTATGTGGGTCTGCGGAAGCCGGGTGAGCAAATTTATCGGCTGGCTCTGGATGTGCTGCAATGCGAACCCGGTGAAGTGGTCTTCATCGACGATCGCACGGGGAACGCTGAGGCCGCGGCAGGGCTGGGGATCAACGCCATACACTATGAGGGGTCGGCGAAGCTGGTGGATTCGTTGGCCAGGCTGGGTATTCGGGTGGAAGCGGACTGACGTTTTCTGGAGAAAAGTAGTTGCGGAATTCGTTCGCGCGGAAATAACAATTTCACCGATCGTTGCTGCCGATGATGCGGAATGCATTCGGCGGCCGCGCGGTGAAAAAGGACTAACAACCAAACACGGAATCGGAAAGCGCAGGGAGGAATCATGGCAACGACTGAGGTCCAAATCTCTCCGGAAGATGTGGCGCAGGCCACGAAGACGAACTTACGAGTACCGGAGCCCGGCGTGGTCGTGATCTTCGGCGCTTCCGGCGACCTGACCAAGCGCAAGCTGCTGCCGGCGCTGTTCCACCTGGAACAGGCGGGACTGCTGCCGGAGGAGCTGCGCATTGTGGGCGTGGCGCGGCGCGATCTGGGCGATGCCTTCGCCAAGGACATGAAGAGCGGCATCCTGGAATTCGGCGGCGTGAAGGAAGGCGCGGAGAAGCTGGACGCCTTCATGGACAGGGTCGGCTACCACGCCATGAACTTCGATGACGACGGCGGATACGAGGCGCTGAAGGCGCTGCTCGAGAAGTACGACAAGGAGTACGGGACCAAGGGCAACCGGCTCTTTTATCTTGCCGTCGCTCCGGAGTATTTCTCCGACATCATTCATCGGCTCGGCGATCACGGCATGGCGCATCCCAAGACGGGCGCTGTGCGGGTGATTATCGAAAAGCCGTTCGGGCACGACCTGGAGAGCGCGCGCGAGCTGAATGACGATGTGAACAAGGTCTTCCATGAAGACCAGATTTTCCGCATCGATCACTACCTGGGCAAGGAGACGGTGCAGAACATCCTCGTCTTCCGCTTTGCCAATGGCATCTTCGAGCCGATCTGGAACCGGAACTATGTCGATCACGTGCAGATCACGGCGGCGGAGAGTATCGGCATCGAAGGGCGCGGGCCGTTCTACGAGAAGGCCGGCGCGCTGCGCGACGTGATTCAAAATCACGTAATGGAATTGCTCTCCTTCGTCTGCATGGAGCCGCCAGTGTCGTTTGGAGCTGAGGCAGTGCGGGCGGAGAAGGTGAAGGTGTGGCGCGCGATCAAGCCGCTCAAGCCCGAGGACACCGTTCGCGGCCAGTATGGACCGGGCGCGGTGGGCGGCCAGCAGGTGAAGGGATATCGCGAAGAGGATCGCGTCGATCCGCAGTCGGGAACCGAAACCTTTGCGGCCGTGAAGCTTGAGATTGAAAACTGGCGCTGGGCTGGCGTTCCGTTCTATCTGCGAGCGGGCAAGCGCCTGGCGAAGCGGTCGACGGAGATCACGATTCAGTTCAAACAGCCGCCGATGCTGCTCTTCGATCGGGCGTCGAGCGGACCGTGCACGGAGATTCAGCCGAATTTGATCACGATGCGGATTCAGCCGGACGAGGGCATTTCCCTGCGCTTTGGCGCCAAGGTGCCGAGCCCGGACATGACGGTGTGTCCGGTGATTATGGACTTCAAGTACTCGGCGGCGTTTGGGGCGAATTCGGCGAATGGCTACGAGCGGCTGCTGCTGGACGCCATGCTGGGCGATGCCACGCTCTTCGCGCATCGCGATGGAGTGGAGGCTACCTGGGCGCTGTATACTCCGGTGCTGGAAGGCTGGGCGGACACGAAGCCCACTGATTTTCCAAGCTACGAGAGCGGTTCGTGGGGTCCAAAGGCCGCGCACGACCTGATCGGCCGGGATGGCCGCAAGTGGAATAAGCTCTAAAGAAAACAGGGCAGGAATGGCGAGAACAACGCAGGTCGAATACCGGATCTACGACGGGGCGGATGCGCTGAGCAGAGCAGCCGCCGAGCATTTTCTGGAAACGGCGCAGGCCGCGGTTGCAAGCCGCGGCAAGGCGCGCATTGCCATCTCGGGTGGAAGCACGCCCAAGCGCACCTTTGAGTTGCTGGCGAATCCCGCGGAGCGGTTTTTGAAGGCGATGCCGTGGGAGCAGATCGAGATTTACTGGGTGGACGAGCGCTGCGTTCCGCCGGACGACAAAGACAGCAACTATCGCATGACGCGGGAAGCTCTGCTCGACAAGGTTCCGCTCAAGCCGGAGCATGTTTTCCGGATTGAAGGCGAGCTCGAGCCTGAACTCGCTGCTGCACGCTATGAGACGACGATCCGCAGCCAGTTCCGTCTGGAAGGCGCCGAGGCTCCGCGTTTCGACGTGCTGGCGCTGGGCATGGGGGATGACGGGCACACGGCGTCGTTGTTTCCTCATACCGCGGCTATCGACGAACTGGGCCGCGTGGCGGTCGCCAACCATGTTCCGCAGAAGGACACCTGGCGTGTGACGCTGACCTGGCCTGTCATTGTCGAGGCGCGCGACGTCTTCTTCCTGATCGGCGGCAAGGACAAGGCAGAGCCGTTGCATGGAGTTCTGCAAGGTGCTTATGATCCGGAGACGCTGCCGTCGCAACTGATTCAGCCGAAGAGTGGGAAGCTCCTCCTTCTGCTCGATCGCGATGCGGCGTCGCTGCTGCCTGCGCCGGATGCTAACGGCACAGGACACCTGGAGATTGCTCGATGATTCTGGCTGGAGATGTAGGCGGGACCAAAGTTCATCTGGCGTTGTACCGCTTCGACCATGAACAGTTGAGCCATGTGCGCGACGAGAAATTTCCAGCGCAGGATCATAAGGGGCTGGAAGAGATAGTCAGGAAGTTCCTGGAGGAAAGCGGCAATCCGGAGATTACCTCGGGATGCTTCGGCGTTCCCGGGCCGGTGCGCGGCGGTCGCCTCAAGCTGACCAACCTTCCCTGGATTCTGGACAGCCGGGAGCTGGCTATCGGTCTGAAGATTGAACATCTCTTCCTGATTAACGATCTGGAGGCCAATGGCTATGGCATTCCCGAGCTGACGGCGGAACAGATTTTCGAATTGAGCCCGGGCGATGCCGGGGCAGTTGGCAATCGTGGCCTGGTCTCCGCGGGAACAGGACTGGGCGAGGCGGTGCTCGTCTGGAATGGCAAGTCGCATAAGCCGATGGCCTCCGAGGGCGGCCACTGCGATTTCTCGGCGCGCAATGAGACGGAGATCGACCTGCTGCGTTATCTGCAGAAGCAGCTGGGCGGCCGGGTCAGCTTCGAGCGGGTAGTTTCGGGAATCGGACTTAAGAATATTTACTCCTTCCTTCGCGACGAAAAGGGTCTGGAGGAGCCGGCGTGGCTGAAGCAGCGCATGCAGGAGGAAGATCCCAATGCAGTGATTGGGGAGCTGGGCGAGTCGGGCGAGAATGAACTGTGCTCGAAGACGCTCGACATGTTCGTGGCCGCGTATGGAGCTGAAACCGGCAATATGGCGCTGAAGATCCTGGCTGTCGGCGGGATGTATCTTGGCGGCGGGATCGCTCCGAAGATTCTGAAAAAGATGCAGGCCGGCGCCTTCATGAAGGCTTTCACGGACAAGGGGCGGTTGAGCGAGCTCCTGGTGCATACACCGGTGCGCATTATTCTGGAGAGCCGCGCAGCCCTGATTGGTGCGGCTGCCTATGCAGAAGCACGGGCTGCTGAGTTGAGCGGAGCTTCGGAGCGCGCCGCTTCACGATAACAACATCTACCGCGCGCCCACGCCGGCAAAGAGCAGAGAGTCGAAGTCGATGAAAAAGATTGTCATCAGCGCAGCGTTTGGATTGATATGCCTGTTCTCGGCAAGCCGGCTGGCCTTTGCTCATGCAATGCTGGTGTCCTCGACTCCGGCTATCAACGGAATCGTTCACGGGCCTGGCGTGGCCGTCGATCTTAAATTTAATTCGCGGGTCGATGGAAAGCGCTCACGACTCATCCTGGTGCTTCCGAATGGCGCCACGCAGGCTCTTGCGGTGACGGCGCAGCCAGCGCCTGAAGAATTGACTGCGCGCGCTGAACTTGAGCCGGGCGCATACACGCTACGCTGGCAGGCGGTCGCCGCCGACGGGCATATCTCACGCGGCGAAGTTCCTTTCAAAGTGCAGTAGTCCGGCCGGGCTGACGTGATCTGGCTGACCCAGGACTTTGATCTGTTGTCCGTGCTGCTACGGGCGCTGACGCTTTCGCTCGAAGCGCTTACGGTGGGCGGCGTTCTCTTCCTGCTGGTGATCGCGACGCCGGCGATGGCGGAAGCAGGTGCTCGCGAAGCTTCGAGCCGGTTCGCGGGGTGGGCTGCGCTGGGGCTGGCGATTGCGCAAATTCTTTCTGCCGCCGAAAGCGCAGCGATGCTGATGGGAGGGTCCGGCCTCTCGTTCCATGAAGTCGTCACCGCCGACTTTTTCATCGCCGACATCACCATTGTTGTTGCCGCGCTGTTGCTGTTCCTTCTTACGCGGCTGCGACGGGGGTCTTCGCGATTCGTAAATCCGCTGCTGGCCATGGTCATCGTCGCCGGATCGGTCGCTCTTAGTCATGGGGCGTCGCGGCTCGATCATCGCTTTTTGCTGCTGGCGTTTACGACTGCTCATCATCTTGGTTCGGCTGCATGGATCGGCGCGATGCCGTTTCTGCTTGTGACCATGCGGCGCAGCCAGGAGACTGACCGGCTTCACGCGCTGGTTCAGCGGTTTTCGACGATGGCGATGATCAGCGTGGCTGTGCTGGTGCTGGCTGGCGTCGGCATGGCTTGTTTTTATATTGGATCGTGGGCCGGACTGTATGGCACGTCCTATGGGCTGCTGGTGCTGGCGAAGGTCTATCTTCTCTTTCTCATCCTGGCTCTGGGAGGAAGCAATTACTTCCTGCTTAAGCGCACTCGTGGTGAGGCGAAACCTCTGCTGATGCGCCTGCGCCGTTTCAGCGAAGCGGAGATCGGCCTGGGCTTCACGGCGATTCTGATTGGAGCGTCGCTTACCTCGCAGTCTCCGGCGGCGGACATGCCTCAGGACCGCCTGACGACGCATGAGATCGTGCATCGTCTTGGCTGGAAGCAGCCCAGCCTGACGACTCCTGCGTTCGCACAGCTTTCGCGACGCGTTTCTCTCAAGGCTGAACTTGAGAGCGAGTCATTCACGGGCGGTTCGCCCAACGACGCGATGGACCAGGCGTGGTCAGAGTACAACCATCACTGGGCGGGGGTGATTGTCCTTACGGCTGGCGTCTTCGCATTCTGTGCGCGATTTGGCAGCCGGCGATGGGCGCGTAACTGGCCTCTGCTGTTCATCGGACTGGCGGTCTTCATCCTGCTGCGCGCCGATCCTGAGGCGTGGCCGCTGGGGCCGCGCTCGTTCTGGGGCAGCTTCGCGGAGGCCGAGGTGCTCGAACACCGCGTCTTCGCGCTGCTCATCACCGCGTTTGCTGTCTTCGAGTGGGCTGTCGAAACGGGGCGATTGCAAAGCAGGCGTGCTGCCATGGTTTTTCCCGCGCTCTGCGCAATTGGGGGCGCGTTTCTACTGACACATTCTCACGCTCTTGGAAATGCAAAAGAAGAGACGCTGACGGAGATGAGCCATGGTCCCATCGCGCTGTTCGGCATCACCGCGGGCTGGAGCCGATGGGTGGAACTGCGCCTGCCTGAGCGCGATGATTCCCGGATCCGGCGTGTTTTGAGCTGGATATGGCCGGTTTGCCTGGTGCTGGTTGGCATCGTTCTGCTGAATTATCGCGAGTCCTGAATGGTCCTCGGAACGTGCCCGCAGGCACGTTGCGATAATGTAGAGAGTGGTGTCCTGGCGATGGGAATGGATACGCCACAAGCCCAATCTCAATTTTGAGGCAATCAATGTCAGTTTTTCCCGCCCGTTTTTTCAAGGGCACTGTTCTGGCCGCCCTTCTGTTCGTCTCCGTTTACAGCTACGCACAGCGCCTTCCGCAAACGGTTCAGCCCGAGCACTACCGGCTCATCCTCACTCCCGATCTGAAAGATGCGACGTTCACAGGGAGCGAAACGATTGACGTGAGGATTGAGCAGCCGACCGACTCGATCACGCTGAATGCGGCGGAGATCAAGTTTGAGAGCGTTACGACGCGACTGAACGGAAAGACGCTTAAGGCGGATGTCACCGAGGATAAAGAGAAGGAACAGGTAACCTTCAACTTCAATCAACAGCTGCCTGCCGGCCGTCTCACACTCGACATTGCGTATACGGGAATCCTGAATGGACAACTGCGCGGATTCTATCTTTCGAAGACGGCAAAACGTAACTATGCCGTGACACAATTCGAGCCGACGGATGCGCGGCGCGCATTTCCGTCGTTCGATGAGCCGGCGTTCAAGGCTACCTTCGATGTCAGCCTCATCGTGGACAAGGGCGACACGGCGATTTCGAATACGAATATCGTGTCGGATACACCCGGTCCCGTAGTCGGCGAGCACACGATTCGCTTTGCGACGACGCCGAAGATGTCGACCTACCTGGTAGCGTTTCTCGTCGGCGACTTCCAGTGCACATCGGGCTCGAGCGATGGCATTCCGATCCGCGCTTGCGCTACTCCTGACAAGGTTCAGTACACCAAGTTCGCGGTATCTGCGGCGGAGTTTGTATTGCACTACTACGACACTTATTTTGGGATCAAGTATCCGATGCCGAAGCTGGATATGATCGCGCTGCCCGACTTTGAAGCGGGAGCAATGGAGAACTTCGGCGCAATCACATATCGCGAGACCGACCTGCTCATCGATGAGAAGACAGCTTCGGTCGGCGCGGAGAAGGAGGTTGGCCTCGTCGTCGCGCATGAGATGGCCCACCAGTGGTTCGGCGATATGGTCACGATGGAGTGGTGGAATAATCTCTGGCTCAATGAAGGATTCGCAACGTGGATGGAGAATAAGCCTGTCGCCGCCTGGCATCCGGAGTGGAATATTCCGCAGGATGTTGCCTCCGATTTGAATAACACACTGAATCTTGACGCGCAGCGCACTACCCGGACCATTCGTGCGAAGGCCGAGACGCCGGACGAGATCAACGAGATGTTCGACGGCATTACTTACGGCAAGGCCGGAGCGATGCTGCTGATGGTTGAGAATTACGAGGGCGAAGAGACGTTTCGCAAGGGCGTGCATAACTATCTGAGCGCGCACATGTATGGCAACGCGACTGCGGAGGACTTCTGGAATGCGCAGACGGAGATCAGCCACAAGCCTATCGACAACATCATGGGGAGCTTTGTGGGGCAGCCGGGCGAGCCGATTCTGCATTTTGACGATCCGCAACAGGGGAGCGTGCAGGCGAGCCAGCAGCGATTCTTTCTGAGCCCCAGTGTGAAGGCCCCGGCGGCGCAGACCTGGTCGGTGCCGGTTTGCTTCAAGTCGGATGGGAATGCCAGCGATTGCGAGGTATTTTCAACGGCAGATGGATCGCTGAAAATTCCGGATGCTCCGTTCTTCTTTGCGAACGCCGCCGGGAAGGGCTATTACCGCAGCAGCTACTCTCCGAATGCGTACAAGAATATTGTTGAGCATGTTGAGAACGGCCTCACTGCGGAAGAGCGCATCTCGCTGCTGGGAGACCAGTGGGCGCAGGTGCGCGCGGATAAAGTTTCGGTGGGAGATTACCTCAATCTTGTTGCAGCGGTGAAGGACGACAGCAGCTTTGCCGTCGTGCGGACGGCGCTTGAAAGCGTGAGCACGATCAGTTCTCAGATTGCATCCACTCCCGAGGAGCGAGAGGCGATCGCCGCTTGGGTGCGTGAGACTTTCAAGCCCGCGCTGAATCGGCTGGGCGCGCCGACGCCTGAAGATTCTCCGGAGAAGAAAGAACTGCGCGCTACGCTCTTCAATGCTGTGGGCGGAATTGGCAAAGATCCGGATGTGATTGCTGAGGCCAGGAAAATTGGCGCCAGATATCTCGAGGATCAGAGCTCGGTTGACGCTACATTGGCGCAGCGTGCGCTGAGTATTGCGGCGATCAACGGCGATGCTGCGTTCTTCGATCAACTGCAGAAGGTGGCCGAGACTTCTCCGAATCCGGAGCTGCAGGAGAGTGCGCTGCATCTGCTTGCGGTCTTCAAGGATCCGGCGCTGGAGCAGCGCGCTCTTGAATATGCGGTATCCGGCAAGGTGCGTAACCAGGATTCGATCGGTTTTCTGGCGAGCACGATGCGCAGCGCGGATACGCGCGAGTTCGCGTGGCAGTTCATCCAGCAGGATTGGGACAAGGTGAAGGCGCAGATGACGACCTCTTCGGGTGGGCGCCTGGTTGGCGGATCGGGAAGCTTCTGCTCCGCCGAGAAACGCGATGAGGTGGTCAGCTTCTTCACGACGCATAAGGTTCCGGCCTCGGAGCGTGCCCTGTCGCGCGCCAAGGATCAGATCAACGATTGCATTGAGCTTCGCTCTTCGCAGGAATCGAACCTGAAGGAATGGATCGCGGCTCAGAAGTAGTGGGTGCGGTTTAACTACGACAGGCGGGGAAATCTCCCGCCTGTTTTCTTTTGCGCGAGGAACGCGCGTGATGCATTCTTCGCTGAGCAAGATTTCCAACTAAGATAAGCAATGTGACCACGTTCAGTGACAGATTGGCGGGCGTTGAAGAGCGAATTGCTGCCGCTTGCCGGCGTGCGGGCCGTGCGCGCAGCGATGTTCGGCTGATGGCTGTTTCGAAGACGCATCCTTCGGGCGCGATCGTTGAGGCGGTGGGTGCCGGGCTTACGCTGTTTGGTGAGAATCGGGTGCAGGAGTTCGAGCGTAAGAGCGCGGAGCTGACCGGCGGCGGCACGGCAGTTCGTGCGGGCGCTGCGTCGGCGGGCATCGAGGTGCATCTGATTGGGCACCTGCAATCGAACAAGGCTGCGAAGGCGGCACAGATTTTTTCTGCAGTCGATACGGTCGATTCGCTGCGGTTGGCCGAGCGGTTGAATGAGGCGGCTTCGCGACAGGGCAGCGTGCTGCCGGTACTGCTCGAGATCAAGCTGAGCGCAGAGGAGACGAAGACGGGGCTCGATTCTGCGGGAGCGGAGTTGAGCGAGTTGCTGGAGCGTGCGCCGGATTTTGCGAATGTCCGGGTGCGCGGCCTGATGACGGTGCCTCCGCTGGATGATGATCCGGAGTCGGCGCGAGCGTGCTTTCGGCAACTGCACGAGCTGCGGGAGCGGCTGGCGCAGGCTTATCCCAAGCTTGATCTGCTCGAACTTTCGATGGGAATGTCGGGTGACTTCGAGATCGGCATTGAGGAAGGCTCTACGCTGATACGCATTGGCACGGCGTTGTTTGGCGCGCGCGAGGCTCGCGTCTGAAATTTGCTGTGACGGTGCAGGAGGGTCGCGAGGGTGCGACGTTTGCGGTGCGCGTCTCTCCGCGAGCGAGCAGGACAGCGATCACCGGCACGATGGGCGAGGGTGCTGAGACGGTGCTGAAGATTGCTTTGGCCGCGCCTCCTGTCGATGGTCGCGCGAACGACGAGCTGATTGCATATCTTGCGAGTGTGTTTGGTGTGGCTCGCGCGGATGTGGTCGTGACTGCGGGATTGCAGTCGCGGAACAAGCGGATCAGGGTTTGCGGGCGGTCTGCGGATGCTGTGAGGGGCGCGTTGGAGCGGGCTCTGCCGGGAGATTGAGCTTCTGATTCCTTAAAATTTCCATGTAGACTTGCATTTCCATACCCTGCAAATCTGCCGGAGTCGAATGTCACCACTTTACGCAGTTTTCCTTGGCGTCATCGTTGTTACCCTGCTGACCGTTTCGCTGGCGCGCGTTCGCAAGGTCAAGACCAAGGCGGATTTTCTTGTTGCGGGCAGATCGCTGCCTGCCTTCGTGCTGGTCTTCACTTTGCTGTCTTCGTGGATCGGGTCGGGGTCGCTGCTGGCGGGCGCGGAGAATGCTTACCGGCATGGATTCGTGGCGCTGTGGCAGGGCGGCGGTGGTTGGGCTGGGCTGCTGCTGATCTACTTCATTGCTCCGCGTGCGCGCCGCTTTGCGCAGTTCACAATTCCCGATCTGCTGGAGGCGCGCTATAACCAGGTGGCGCGTGTGCTGGGTGTCATTGCGGTACTGTTTGCTTACACGGCGATCACCAGCTATCAGTTCATCGGCGGCGGGGATATTCTGCACCTGCTGTTTCCCGCAGTTATTACTCCTACGCTGGGCAAATACATCATTGCCCTCTTTGTGATTCTGCTAACCGCCATTGCCGGGATGTCTTCAGTGGCTTACATGGATGTCGTCATCGGTATGCTGGCTACAATCTCCATGCTGATTGCGCTGCCGGTACTGATCCACGCCGTTGGTGGGTGGAGCACGGTGACGCATGCGCTGCCCGCTACGCACTTCCAGGTGCTTGGCGATTACACGCTGGTTAAGGCTTTGGAGTTGTTCCTGCCTACATGTCTGCTGATGCTGGGCAATCAGTCGATGTATCAGAAGTTCTTCTCGGCTAAGTCTGAACGCGACGCGCGCGTGGCAGTGGTGGGATGGATTGTGGGCACGGTCGTTCTGGAGAGCGTGATTGTTGCGCTGGCGGTGGTTGGATCGGCGCTCTTTCCCACGGGGGAAGTGTCGCGGCATCCGCGCGAGATTCTGGCATACAGCGCACTGCATGGAATGCCGGCCCTGCTGGGCGCTTTGCTGATGGGCGCTATCTTTGCCAAGGTGATTTCTACGGCGAATAACTATCTCTTTTCGCCGGCTACTAACCTGATTGAAGATGTTTTTGTGCGCTATATTGCGCCGGATGCTTCGAACAAGCGCGTTCTAATTGTTTCGCGGCTGATGGTTGTGCTGCTGGGGATCTGGGCTCTGTATCAGGCTCTGGGGACGGAGTCGGTGCTGCAGAAGGCGCTTTACGCCTACACGATTTATTCGGCTGCGCTTACCCCGGTGATCCTTGCGGCTTTCTACTGGCGTCGTGCAAATGCTGCTGGGGCGATCAGCGCGATCGCTGCAGGAACATTTGTGACTGTGTTCTGGGATACGGCTTTCGTTCGTCAGCATCTGCCTGCTGTTGTTGCGGAGCGCGATGCTATCTTTCCGGCTTTGGTGGCAGCGCTGGTGTGTTTGATTGGCGTTAGTCTGGTGACCAAGCCTCCGCGTGCGGAGCAACTGGCGCGGTTCGGGGGCTGAGGGACTGTGCGTCCAGCGACACGCGCTTTGCGCTCTGGACATGCGGCTTCGTTATGTTGGGATGGGGATCGTCATCCGGGATCTTAACTTGTGGGATCGCAACTTGCTTCGTGAGACTCGCGCCATGCTACCTGATTGCGGCCACCTCTTTTTGCGTCGTAGAGAGCCTTGTCGGCAATCGCCAGCAGAGCGCTTCCGATTGAGACTTTGCTTCTCTCGGAGCTTGCCAAGCCTATGCTGACAGTTATGTGCAACGGCTGGTTTCCCTGGGTCAATCCAAGGGCGGCGACTGACCGTCGCACGGTCTCACCTATCTCGATAGCCCGCTGAAGCGTCGTTGAGGGCAACAGTGACGCGAACTCCTCTCCACCATTGCGAGCAACGAAGCCGCCGAGAGGAGTCAGGATTCCATCCAGACATTCAGCAACTGCAATCAGACAGATATCTCCCAAGGCGTGTCCATAAGTATCGTTGAAGCGTTTGAAGTGATCGATGTCGATCATCAGAACGGAGAGTTGCATGCCGGAATTTTCGACTCGATTCCACATGCGCGCGAGGACAGCGTCGAAGCCACGGCGGTTTGCGATCCCGGTTAGCGGGTCGGTCACCACGAGGTTCTTCAACTCTCCCTGCAGAACCATCAACGATCGTTCCGTGGCCATCTGCTCGCTTTGGGTAATGACGTTGCGGATGCCGTAGCCGATCACGGCGACCGAAGCTCCCACTGCGCCCAGGGTTGGGTGGCTCCTGAAAATGCTTATGCTGACGCCCAGCAATCCAAGACCAAGGAAAAGTGGACTGAGGCTTTCCGTAACATGTACGAGTGAGGGCCTCGGGTGGTAGTTCTCAAGCCAACGCGGTAGTCGTCGCAGGCAAAGCAACCCGAAGACCACAAACTGGGGCAAGAGCAGAAGCTCCAGAAATAAATTGTCACTTACGAGAACCAGGCGGTTACGCACCGCGGCAATCACTGTGCTTGTGAGCAGATAGGCCGACAATACAAAAAAGAAATGCCGGCCTCGCACCTCTTCGGCTCCAAGCAATCGCACGCCCGCGCAAAGTGTTATGAAGATGCCAAGGACGTCGAACATGAGGACGATGAACCGAATGTGGCCCGCGTCATCGGTGCCGTTGACCGACACCAGGGAGAAGGTTCGCACGAAGAAAAAGAGGGTGAGTGCGACGACCATGGCTCCATCGATAAGATTTGTCGCTCTCATTGTGCGGCCACGAAAAGTGGTGGAACAGGATTCAAGTACGAGAGCGGTGTAAATTGCGTCGCAGAAGATCGACACACCGGGCACCGGAGGGTAAGCCCCTATGACGTGGATAGCGAGATCGTTGTCATTTGCAAGGTTAACGAATGCCAACGCAAGGATTGCAGCGCCCCAGCGGAGGGTATCGGGGAAACTCGAGCGCCGCCAGCGCCAAACGAGGGCAGCTAGCGTCAGCCATTGAGTCATGCCTACGATGACGTCACTGGTAACCATCCCCGCAGCATAGTGAAGCGTGAGTGATATCGGTTGCGCTACACAGAGCGCACAATAGGCGGCCACGAAGCCCCAGTACATCCGAAACGGCGCGCTATCAGCTCTTAGAACTTCATCAGGCTTTTCCATCTCGGTTCGACCCCAAATCTCTGTGCCACCAGCCCTTTGGCCGCCCGATGTTTCGCCCGCGGATAGTCAGTGTAGCGCAGCTGATTCGGTATTTTTTCCTTGATCTTTCGGAGAAAATTGACCATCAATCTGTGGTCAGTTGGCGGCTTATTCCGTGGACATAGCGGATAAGCCTTCAGGCTATTACTGAATAAGTCGTCTGAGGGGCTGTGATTACTGGCTGAAACGGAGTTACTATCTACAGCCTTCCGGACGAATGACGGGCTGTCCGGAGATAATCCCCGGAGTTAACTCACGGGGATCGAGAGTCGTTCTTTCAGGGGTCGTTACTTCAGCGGCTTTCTTGCGAAGTGGTAGAGCGAGAAGGCCAGCAGGGCGAACATGAGCACTGAGAGCGGTTGGTGGTACAGAAGGTTGTAGGGGGCTGAGCCCGGGGCGAACCATAGGCGTATTTCGTGTCCGGTGGCGGCGTCGTATAGCTTGAGAGCTACGCCGAGCAGGCCCATGATGCCTCCGGCCGCGATGAGGCCGCTGGCGTAGAGCGATCCGGGTGAGACTTCACTCTCTGTTTCGGAGGCGTCGCCTCCAGCTTTGGCTACGGCGCGGTCAACCATCCAGCGCATTACGCCTCCGCAGAAGATAGCCAGGGTGGTGCCTATGGAGAGGTAGGCTCCCACGGCAAAGGAGAGCGAGCGCACGCCGAGCAGTTCGACGGCGATTACCAGAAAGACGCCCAGCATGACCAATCCCCAGGGGAGACGGCGGGCGAGAATGCCGTTGATTACCGTGGCCATGAGGCGGCCCTGCGGCGCAGCGGCCTTTTCGCTGCCGATACCCTGCGCCCACTGGACCTCGATCATGCCGGTGTCGGGGTTATAGAGGTATTTGCCATCGGCTAGCGTTGATGATCCGAGCGCATTCAGCAGAACGTACTTGCCTCCATCGACGAATTCCGTGGAGTGGTCGGGTTTGGTGAGGAGAAAGCGTTCACGGTTGAAGTGCGCCTGCTGGACCTGGACGCCGTTGATCGGTGTGCTCAGGTTGAAGGCGATGGGAGCCTTCATCGGGGTGAACTCTTCGAGTCCCTTGTTCATGGCGTTGAGTGTGAGGCCGATGGAAAATACCGACACCATCACGCCGATCATGACCGCGATCTGCTGCTTCCAGGGAGTGGCTCCGATCAGGAAGCCGGTCTTCAGGTCCTGCGAGGTGTCTCCGGCATTGGCGGCGGCGATGCAGACGGTTCCACCGATGGTGATGGCGAGGGCTCCGAAGGCGGGGGCGGTCCAGCCTTTTACGAGGAAGATGGCTGCGGTGGCCATGAGGGTGGCGATGGTCATTCCGGAGATGGGGTTGGCGGAGCTGCCGATCAATCCCACGATGCGCGAGGAGACGGTTACGAAGAGGAATCCGAAGAGAACGACAAGCAGCGAGGCGGCGAGGTTGGCCAGCCATCCAACCTGCGCGCCGGGAACGGGCTTGAAGGTGAGGAAGAGGAACATCAGCAGGACGAGGAGCACGCTGCCGCCGAGGACGACGCTCATAGGCAGGTCGCGTTCGGTGCGCTTCGAGGATGCCATGGAGGCGTTCTTGCCCATGGTTTTCACGCCCGCGGTGAGCGCTCCGATGATGGTGGGCGTGGTCTTTAGCAGGGTAATGAGGCCGGATGCGGCGACGGCTCCGGCTCCCATGGGACGGACGTAGGTGCGCCAGAGATCGCTGGGGGTCATCTGGCCGATGGGGACGGTTCCGGGGTAGACCGGTCCGGTGAAGTGCGAGCCGAAGAAGTGGATGGCCGGCATGAGCACGAACCAGCTGAAGACGCCGCCAGCGAGGAGCACTCCGGCAACGCGCGGTCCGATGATGTAGCCGACGCCTAGATATTCCGGTGTGGCCT
>Ga0210388_10000724_pt1 | contig 26364 bp, 21 predicted proteins | sample IncBWC19OmetaG_FD_155485 | JGI IMG/M metagenome (GOLD analysis project Ga0210388, IMG submission 155485) | Forest soil microbial communities from Barre Woods Harvard Forest LTER site, Petersham, Massachusetts, United States - Inc-BW-C-19-O ...
ACCGATCTACCTATCACCACCATCTCCTACCCGAACATGGGCTTTCACAGCGGCGGCAAGGGCGTGCTCTTGGGAGCGTACATCTTTGGCGCGGATGCTATGGAATTCACCGCGATGAAGCCGGAGGAACGCGTGCGCAAGGCGTTGGAATACGGCGGCCAGATTCACCCGCAATACGCCCAGGAGTTCGATAACGGCGTGGCCGTGGCCTGGCATCGGTCGCCCTTCACCATGGGCTGTTTCGGCGTATGGAGCGCCGATGCCCGCGCCAAGCACTACGACGACCTGTGCGCCATCGACGGACGCATCGCCTTGGCGGGCGAACATGCCTCCTATATCGGCGGCTGGCAGGAAGGCGCGGTCACCTCGGCGCTCGATGCCATCGGACGCCTGCACAAACGCGCGGTGGCGCAAGGAGCCAGGGTATGAGAACAGCGAATTGCCTTACGCCACCGGCTCGGCTGGCAGTCCTGGGGTTCGCTGCGCTGGTGCTGGCCGTGGGCTTAGGTGTAGCCGCGCACGCGGATGATTCGGGCGCCATCACGCGAGCCGCAACAGACTCCGCCGCCGGCGGAGCACGGACCTACGCTCATATCTGCCAGGGCTGCCACATGCCGGAGGGTCAGGGCGCCGTCGGCGCCGGGCACTATCCAAAATTAGCAGGCAACACTGCACTGGTGTCTTGGCAGTATGTGGCCTTGACCGTGCTCAACGGGAAGAACGGCATGCCGGCGTTCGGCGCCGCCGCGGATCAATCCTTTTTCGGCAGCCCGCACTTAAGCGATGCGCAAGTCGCCGACGTGGTCAATTACGTGCGCAGCCATTTCGGCAACCACTGGAAGGACAAGGCAACCTCGGCTCAGGTGGCGGCATTACCCCATCCCCCATGATCACTGCGGAATCAAAAGCGCTCGATACATGAAAAAGAGGCGGCAAATCATGCCGCCCCCGGAAACGCAATCGCTGCGTCGCTTCTCTATGTCACAACCGAGGCTCTAACTCAGAACCTGTACGCCGCCTTCACGTAGTAGAACCCGCCATTGATGCCGAAGGGCGAGAAGATCGGGTACTGATCGACGGCCGCGTTGTCGCCGGTTGTGATTTCATGCGTCAGAATGTTGCTGTTGAGCTTATTGGGGAACCTGTTGAAGAGGTTCTGCGCGCCGACGGACAACCGCAGGCCCTCCGTGAACTGGTACCCTACGTCGAGGTTGGTGATCAAGGTCACACCGATCTGATCCTTGTAGTATGAGGGATTGCCGGTGCATGCGCCATACGAGCAAACGGTGTATGGGGTACCCGGTCCATTGTCGCCGTCGTCATTCTCATAGTCCGCCGATGGGCCGTAGATTTTTTCCACGAGATTCACCGACAGTTTCTCCATCGTCAGCAGAGCCCCAAGATTGACCACATACTTCGGACTCGCCGTTTGCAGCTCCGAGTAGGCTTCTGCGTCGTACAGCGTCGCCCCCGCCAACTCGGGGGGCGTCGCGGCGCGCTTGGTGATCGACGTCGTGTCCCACGCCGCACTCACGGACCAGTCGATCTTGCCGAAGCCGTAGCTGTAGGGAAAGTTGAACACCAGGTCGGCGCCGTCTGTTCGCGTATCGATGCCGTTCGCAAAGACGTTGATGCCGTATGAACCGCACACGATGGTCGCGGACGGACCCGGAGGGCAGGTTCCCAGAATACCTGGGTCGATGACGTCCGATCCATGCGAGTAGGCGGCGATTGCCGCATTGACGCCGGCGTAGGCGGCCGTCGGCTTGCCGTTGACCTGACCCTGCACGTTGCCACTGCCCACAATGCGATTCGTGATCGTGATCTGGTACACATCCAGAGTCGTGCTCATGTGCTCCATGGGTCGCCACACCAAGCCGACGCTGAAATCGACGGATTTCTCGGGCTGCAGACCGTTGCCCAGACCAAGCAACTGGCCGGCCGGCGAGTTCGGCGGCAATTGCACATAGGCCGTCAGCGGCCCGACATTCGTCGAGGAGTAGAACTCTTCGGCCAGCGTCGGAGCGCGGAAACCGTTATTGACCGTGCCGCGAAGCGCAAACTCCGGCGAGAAGTCGTAGCGTGCCGTGAGTTTTCCAACCGTCGCATTGCCGAAGTCGCTGTAGTGTTCGAATCGCGCGGCGGCGTCCACGCGCAGCGCGGCTACCGGTTTGGTGGAGAAGTCGATGTAACCGGCGTCGTTGGTGCGAGAGTTGGATCCGGCGTTCAGCGGCGTAAAGCCCGGATAGGAAGAAGCGCCGCCGTCCTGCCAGGAAATCGGCGGGCCGGCACCGATCGAGTAAGTGTCGCGTCGATGCTCGTAGCCGAAAGCCACGTTCAGCGGAGCGGCAAATCCCACTTCGAAATTATGCCGAAGATCGAGCGTGGACGTCCATTGGGTGGCTTGCAGGAAGCCGTCGTAGATGTTGCTGAGATCTCCGAGTGCTGGATTGATTGGGGTGGTGTCAAAGTAGAGGCCGGTGTTGACGGTTTGCAGCGTGTAAAGATTGTCCTTGTCTCCACCGAAACCGGTGGTCAGGTCCCAATCCCAGCCCGCCACATCCCCCTTGATACCGGCGGTGAACTGGTAGTCATTCTCATCGTCCGCCTCCTGGGGATTGAATCCGTTGAGTTGCGAGTAGGTGTTCACACCGGTCACGGGGTCGGTATAGACGGACTTGCTCGGCACGCGGTAGTTCTCGTAGGAGGCCGCATACTTATGACCGTAGGTGGCGGTGAAATAGAGCTCCGTCCCGCCGTCGAAATCAAAGCCCGTGTTCACGGCAAAAATGGACTGCAGAACCGCCGCGTCGCCATCGATCTTGTTAAGTTTGGGATACCCCGGGACATTTGCGGCGTTGCTATCGGGATAGCCGGCGGCGGCCAGATTGGCTGGGTACAAGCGCGGATCGATCTCGCCCGTATTGCTGTGGCCGTGCGAGCGGAACTCGCCGGTGACGTTAAAGAACGAGCCCGTTTGAGGTTCGAAGCCGGCGTTGCCGCTGATGTCCCCGGTTTTGCCTCCACCATCATTGCCGTATTGGCCATAGGTGCCGGTGAGGCTGCCGCCGGATGTGTTCCTTTTCAGGATGATGTTGATGACGCCGGCGATGGCGTCGCTGCCGTACTGCGCGGCTGCGCCCTCGGTCAGCACTTCGACGTGGTCGATGGCATCCAGCGGTATGAAATTGAGATCGACGCCTGCGCCGCCCTGGAAGGGCGAACCCGTATCGATGGCCAGATTCGCCGTGGTGTGGCGCCGCTTGCCGTTGATCAACACCAGGACGTCGTTCGGGCTAACGCCGCGCAATCTTGCCTGCAAAGTTTGCCCGGACATGTCGAAGCCGAAGGCCTCCATCTGCAGCGAGGGTACCAGCGACACCAATGCTGACATGAGGTCGGGAGCACCGGCGGCCTTCAGGTCCGCGCTGCTCACGATTTGAATGGGCGCCGCGCTGTCGACCGCTCTGATGCCCACCTCGCGGGTACCGGTCACGATGACCTCTTCGAGACCTCCTTCGGCGTCCGCTCCAGCCGCTGTGTCGGTGTCGGCCAGTGCTCGCGGCGCATGCACGGCGGCGGCCGCGCATAGCGTGGCGACGGCGGTCCTCAAAATCACGTTTCGCTTCATTGTTGGGTTGAAAGACATGTAGCAATCTCCCTATTGATGCTGCCCCTCCCCCAACCATTCTCTTGTCCGCGCGATATTCGATTGTTCTTGTCCGCCTTATGTCGGGTGCAATTAGTAGGCCAAGGCGCAACAAATCTGGTTTTGTCTAAGATGGCAGGGAGCTGCAGAGCTAGCGCTACAGACAAATTCGCTTTTAGCTCAACGTTTTGAGAGGACTTTCTCGATGAGCTTGAAATCCGCCAGCTGTGGGTAATTGACAACAGCAGCCACGGCCACTGCAGTTTCATGTCTTGTCACAGTGCAGTCACAAAGCCGGGGTGCGTCAACACTGTGCGTCGGCGTCTGCGCGGCGTTGGCCGGCGCTTCGTCGCGATCCCTTATCTCTGGACAGCGGGGTGGGTGACTTGCGATGCTCAGAGCAGCGCCACGTGAAATCACTTACAAAGGGGATGGGACATGCAGAAGTTTGAAACTTGTTACGGCAGGATGCTCGCCTTGGGATTTCTCGCAACCGCGCTCAGCGCCGTTGCCGTCGGCGCCGAAGATGTCGTGCGCACGCCGCTGCCGGACGGCAATCCCTTCCCCATATCCGCGGCAGTCACCGTTCGCGCGGGCGTCGACACCGTCTATGTGAGCGGAGCGCTGCCACAGGCAATCAACAAGGATGCGCCCAAAGGGACTCCGCCGGTCTTCGGCGACATGGAAGCCCAGACCGTCAGCGTGCTCACCTCGATCCAAGGGACGCTGGCCAAGCTCGGACTCAGCATGGGCGATGTCGTCAAAATGACGGTGTTCATGACCGCGGATCCGGCCAACGACAACAAATTGAATTTCGCGGGACTGATGGCCGGCTACACCAAGTTCTTCGGCACCAAGGAGCAACCCAACAAGCCTGCGCGTAGCGCCGTTCAGGTCGCAGCGCTGGTGGTGCCGGGGGCACTGCTGGAGGTCGAAGTGATCGCGGCGAAGCGGCGGCGCTGACCCGCCCTCACTTCCCCGCTGCGCTCAACACGCCAGCGATGGGAACCGCGGCTTTGGGCTGGTCGCGGCGATAGTCCCTGCCCAACAAGGCGGCCACTGTCGCGGCAATTTGCGACTGCGTCACTGTGGCGACTTGGCTTCGTTCGCCGAGCGGCGCGGTGTCCGGGCCCATCACCGCAATCCAGACATTCTCGGAGCCCTTTTCCTCAACTCCGTGCTCCTTCCACTCGGTAAGGCCGCTACCGCGGCCGTGATCCGTGGTGATGATGAAGGTGGTGGTGCCCCGGTATTCCGGCATTGCCTGCATGGTGTCCCACAGCTGATGCACGAAATAGTCCATGCGATGCGCACTGTCGAGGACCAGATCGTAGCGGCCCTGGTGTCCCCAGTTATCCGTCTCACCGTACCCGACGAACAGAACGCGCGGATGCGCCTCCTTGACGTAGTCCAAGAGGGGAATCTGCAAAAGGGAGTTCGATACGTCTTCCTCGTCGAAGCGCGTCGAGGTCGCGTACAACTCGCGCAGCAGGGCGTCGCGCGGCGATTCATGAGGCTTCTTGGCCAGGGTCCATCCGGTTTGCATGACCAGCCCGCTGCGGCTCTCGTTAAATATTCTCTGGTACGCATCCCAGGTGCCATAGACGGCAACCTTGCCGCGATATTCGTCGATCTTGTTGAGCCATTCGAACACGGTCGCATTGGGGTTCGGCCCGTACTCGTTGCTGTCGATGGCGTCGTTCGGAAAACCCGTGGTCATTTCGTTGTATCCGGGATAGGAAAACGCCTTGCCGTTAGTGACGCGCGCGACACTGCCCTTCAGCTGGTTGCCGTAGATCTGTCCCTGCTTGGCCACCGTCCCCCAAAGGAAAGGAAACAACAGAGCGCGGCGCGCCGCCGGATCGTCGCGCCAGTAGCGCTGGCGCAATTCCGGCTCCGCCATCCAGCTGCCGCCCGCCTTGTCGTTCAGAAGGCTGGGATCGGCCCCGGTGAACACCTCCTGCCACCGCAGCCCGTCGCTCACGATCAGCACGACGTTCTGGGTCTTGCCGGCGAACGCGCTGGCCGCGCCCGCCAACAAACCCAGGCCTATCGCGAGGGATTTGACGGCCGTTCTCGATAAATATTTCATGATTGGGACGTCCTTGAAACCTTTGAGCACTACTGCTGCAGAATCACCGCGCAATTCGCGGTCCAACTCAAGTACACCTCGTCGCTCCAATCGATGGACCATTCGGATGTGCGCCGGTCGTTCTGTGCGAAGACGGTCACCAGCTTCCCGGTTTCGGTCTTGATGCGGTACGTGGAACGATTGCCGAGGTATCCCAATTCCCAAACCATGCCTTTGACCTGATTGAAGCGGTTGCCGGCGATCGGCTCCTTGCTCAGGCGGATTTTCTCCGGCCGCAACGCCACCCATACGCGCTGCCCGTTGCCGAAGCGCCCCACCTCATCGACAATCAAGTCGCATCCCGCCTCGGCGCTGCGCACGATGAGGTGACCGGGTTCAGTGCCGCTGACCGTCCCCTCGAACAGATTGGTCGTTCCGATGAAATCGGCGACGAATCGATTCTGCGGAAATTCATAGATCTCGGACGGGGTACCGACCTGCACGACCTGGCCGCGATTCATGACGGCGATGCGCGTCGACAGCGCCATGGCTTCGTCCTGATCGTGAGTGACGAAGACGAAGGTGATACCGACCTGGGATTGAATGTTCATGAGCTCGAACTGCGTCTGTTCGCGCAATTTCTTGTCGAGGGCGCTCAAAGGCTCATCGAGCAGCAACACCTTGGGACGGCGGATCAGCGCGCGCGCCAGCGCGACTCGCTGCCGCTGGCCGCCCGATAGCTGATGCGGCTTGCGCTTCTTAAGCCCCGCCAATTGCACCATTTCCAGCGCTTCCTGGATCCGCTTCTCCTTGGCGGGCTTATCCAAATCCATTCTCCGCAATCCATACCCCACGTTGTCCTCGACCGTCATGTGGGGAAATAGCGCATACGACTGAAACATCATGTTGACCGGGCGCTCGTGCGGCGGCACCTTGGTCATGTCCGCATCCTCGATCATGATTCGTCCCCCACTCGGGGACGTGAATCCGGCCAGCATGCGCAGCAGCGTCGTCTTGCCGCAGCCGGAGGCGCCGACCAGCGCGAACATTTCGCCCTTGTAGATCTTTAAGTTCACGCTGTCGACGGCCGTGAAGGCACCGAATGTCTTGTTGATGCTCTCGATGACGATTTGCGGCTTGGCGTCCGGATCGAGCCAGGGCCGGTCGGCGACGGATTTCGGCGTGGCGGCCACTTTCGTAGTCTAGAACTCGGCCGGCGGGGTGGCCCGGCGCCGTTCGGGCGCGAAGAAGGGACGCTCGACGATCAGTGCTCGCGACATCCGACGCTCCCATACGAGTTCACGGTTTAAATAGATCTCCGCCCAAACCGTCGAGCCGACTTGGAAGTGCGGTGCATCGACGATAGCAAGGGCGATGTTACGCTTGCAAGTCGGCGACCAGGTCGCGGATGTGACGTTGCCGATCTCACGCTTGCCGCTGTCGTCGGTGTAGAGCAGAGAATTGTGGGCCGGCTTGTTGCCGGCGATGTCCAGGCCTACGAGCCGGCGGCTGGATCCGTCAATTTTCTCGGCGAGCAGAGCGCGCCGCCCCGTGAAGTGGCCTTTGTTGAAGTCCACCAGCCACGCAAGGCCCAATTCCAGCGGCGATCGGTCGCGCCCGGTCCGGATGGTGTGTTCTGCCGACACAAAATCCACATTGGGCATCAGGAACCCGGCTTCGATGCGCGCAACGTTCAAGGCCTGGGACCCGATGGCGCGAATGCCCCGCGAACTCCCCGCCGCCATCAGCGCATCCCAGACGAACTCGGCCGCTTCGGGTTCCATCCACAGTTCATATCCCAAGTCGCCGGTGAAGCCGGTTCGCGACACGGTCAACCGCTGAGCGCCGAGCATGAAGTAGCCGATCTCGAAGGGCTTGAGCTTCTCGATGCCGTGCAGGCCCAGAACCTTGAGTACCGCGCACGAAGTCGGGCCTTGAACCGCGAGCGCGGCTATTTGCTCGGTAACCTCGCTGATTTCGACGTCGAATCCTACGCTCGAGTCCAGCAGCCAATCGATCTGGCGCTCCGCGGTGCAGATGCGATACTCGTCCAACCCCAAGCGAAATATCGTGCCGTCGTCGATGAGATGCCCGGCGTCATTGCACCACACGCAATAAGCCACCCGATCCGGCTTGAGCTTGGCAACATCGCGGGTGACCAAGTGATTGAGATACACCAGAGCGTCGGGACCGGCGACTCGGTACTTCACCATCGGCGTCAAGTCGTACAAGGTCGTGGCATTGCGAATCGCGAAGTATTCCTGCTCCACCGTCGTGAACACATCGACCGTCGTATATCCCGCCCACGGAATGAAGCTGTCGACTTGGGACAGCGCTCGTGCGCGCTCGTGAAACGGGGTCTTGAGCAGGGGTTGCTTGTAATGCGGGGCGGGAGATTGCGTCATGACGTTTGCGCCTCCCCATCGAGAACCGCCCGCGCCGCATTGCGGCCGGCGATACCCATCACTCCCCCGCCGGGGTGACAGCCGGCGCCGCACAGATACAGACCGTCCATCGGTGTGCGGTATTGAGCCGCCCCCGGCACCGGCCGCACCATGAGAAACTGATCGAGCGCCAGGTCCCCGTGGTGCCAGTGCCCGCCGCTGATGCGAAATTCCTGCTCCATGTCGACCGGAGTCAGCAACTCAGCCCCGACGACGCTGCCGCGCAGTCCGGGAGCGAAGCCCTCCAGCGATTCGAGCGCCGCATCGATGAATCGCTGCCGTCCACTCTGCCAGCCCTCCTTCAGTCCGTAGGGCGCGTATTGCAGGATGGCCGACAGCACGTGATGCCCCTCCGGCGCCAGAGCCGAATCGTTCAGCGTCGGAATCGTGATCTCCATAACCGGCGCCGCCGAGAATTCGCCGTACTTCGCGTGATTGTAAGCGTGCTCGATATGCTGCAGCGAGGGTGCCACCAGCAGCCGCCCCCGCAATCCCGCTTCCGGCACGCTGCGGAACGGCGGTACGCGGTCGAGCGCCAGATGCAGCTTTGCGCAGAGGCCCTGGGAGCGAATGTGTTTGACTCGGCGAACGAAGCCCGTGTCCAGATACCGCGGCCCCAGCAGGTGCAGGAATGTCGTCTTGGGATCGGCACAGGAAATCACGCAGCGCGCGCCAATGGTCTCGCCCGACTCGAGTGCGACCCCGCTGGCACGATCGCCTTCGATCAGAATGCTTCGCACCACCACGCCGGTGCGGACGGCGGCCCCGGCCGCGCTCGCGGCCTTGGCGAGTGCCTGACACAGCGCGCCCATTCCGCCCTTGGGCTGCGATAGCCCCGACTCACCCGCCAGGGCCTCGCCGGCCAGGCGATACAGCAAGGTCAGTACGGTGCCGGGCGACCGTGGCCCGAAATTCGCGCCGAGCACGGCATCGAGGCCCAGCGCGCCTTTGAGTGCCGTCGATTCGAAGTTCTCTTCGAGCAGATCGTAGACATTCATGCCGACGATTCGCAGCAGCTCGCGCATGTCGCGCCGTCCCAGCTTGCGAATCTGCCAGCCCATTCGAAGCAGTGCGAGGCGATCGGCCCAGGCGGTGGTGCCCAGACGCGGCGGCGCGCGGCTTAAGCTGGGTGCCAGCGCCGCGGCGAATCGGCCCATACGCGCGGTGTATTGCGCATACGCCTGCGAATCCGCCGGCGAGAGGCGTTGACCCGCCGCCGACTCGCCCAATGACAGCGACGCGCCGTCGGGCAGCAACGCGGTGGTGGTCATGGATCGAGCCGCCCATTCGAGTCCGTGCGATTCGAGCCGCAGCTCGCGGATCAGTTCCGCCGGCATCAAATGCAACAGGTGGGCGCCCGCCGAAACCCGAAAGCCGGGCGCGAATTCGCGCGTCACGGCCGCGCCTCCTACTTGGGCTGCGGCCTCGAGCACCAGGACGGACCGGCCGCCGCGCGCCAGCGTCGCCGCGCAGACCAAGCCATTGTGCCCGCCTCCGATGACGACGCAGTCGTAGCGTGTTTGCAAAGCCGCGGAGGTCACGGTCAGTGGACCCTGCCTAAGTCGCGCAGCACGGCGCGCGCGGCGTTGGCGCCCGGCGCGCCCATGACGCCGCCGCCCGGATGCGTGGTGGAACCGCACATGTACACGCCCTTCACCGGCGCTCGATATTGCGCATAGCCCGGCACCGGCCGGTTGAACAGCAGCTGATCCATGGTCAATTCGCCCTGGAAGATATTGCCCTCGGTGAGGCCCACCTCGTTCTCTATGTCCCAGGGCGTGCGAATTTCCGCATGCAGAATCAGCTCCTTGAAATTCGGGCTGTGCCGGGCGATGGTATTGATCACGGTATCGCCGAAGGCCTTGCGCTTGGCGGCATCCCACGGCCCGTCCGCCAGTTCGTATGGACAGTATTGAACGAAGACGGACATATAGTGCTTGCCGTCCGGAACCATGGTGGGATCGATCTGCGAGGGAATGAGCATGTCGATGTAAGGCGCCCGCGACCAGCGGCCGTCCTTCCAGTCATCGTAGGCGCGCTCCATCATTTCGATCGTATCGGTGACGTGCATGTCGCCGCGCGTGCAGGGTGAACCCTGCGGTATGGCTGGAAATTGCGGCAAGCCGTCGAGCGCGATGTTCAATTTTCCGGAAGAGCCTCGAATCTTGAAGTTCTTCACCTGGCGCAGAAACTCATCCGGCAAATCCTTGGCATCCATGGTTTCGAGAAACGTGCGGCGCACATCGAGGTTGGAGATGACCAGCGGTGCGCGGATCTCCTCGCCATCGGCCAGTGCAACGCCGGCGGCGCGACCGTTGCGCACCAGAATCTTCGCGACGGGAGCGGCGCTGCGGATGGTGCCGCCGCTGGCCTCGAACGAGGCGCCGAGCGCCTTGCTGATCGCGCCCATGCCGCCGCGCGCGAAGCCCCATGCGCCGACGGTATCGTCGATATCGCCCATGTAGTGGTGCAACAAGACGTAGGCGGTGCCCGGCGAGCGCGGGCCCAAGGCCGTGCCGATGATGGAGCTGCCGGCGAAATGCGCCTTGACGATCTCGCTCTCGAAATACTCGTCGAGAAAGTCCGCCGCGCTCATGGTCCAGAAACGCAGGGTGTCGTACATGCGCTCTTCGCCCAAGCCGTGGAATCGCCTGCCTAGATACAACAATTCCTGCAGATCCCGCGGTTTGAACGAGGTGGGATCGGGCGGCTCGCGCATCAGCAACGGTTTGATGAATTTGCACTGTCGCATGACGTCGCGCGAGTATCGATCGTAGGCCTCCGCGTCGCGCCGCGAATGCCGGGCGATCTCGCGGCGCAATGCGTCATGATTGTCGTAGAGCGCGAGGTGCCCGCCGTCCTGCATCATGGTGCATCCCCCTTCGTAGGGAATGACTTGCAGTCCGTACTTGGGAAGCTCCAGACTGCGAATGATCTCCGGCCGCAGCAAGCTGCACACGTAGGAGCAATTCGAGTACGTGAAATCCTCGTACAGACGGCGGCTGACTGCCGCGCCGCCGATATAGGGCTGCCGTTCGAGCACCAGCACCTTGAGTCCCGAGCGCGCAAGGTAGCAGGCGGCCACCAATCCGTTGTGACCGGCCCCGACGATGATGGCGTCGGTCCCGCTCAAGCGGGCACTTTGTGCGTAGCGCCGCTCGACTTCAGGGTGGTGTCCACCGCGATCTCGAAGGCCTTCAAAGTATCGGCGAGGCAGGATGCATCGTGCGCCGCCGACACGAACCAGGGTTCGCGAGAATCGGGCTCGCACAGCACGCCCTCGTCGTGCAGCACCTGCGCCATGGCGTCGTAGAACGAATAGTCGCTGCTCTTCCAGGCGCGATAGTTGCGCGGCGGTTCGTGCGCGAAGTACAGCCCGCTCATTGACGGATGACCCACGAAGCTGTGAGCGATGCCCCGCGCGCCGAGCACGGTGCGCATGCCGTTACGCAGACGCGTGCCATAGTCGGCGATCCGTTCCAGCGCATCGGTTTCGTCCAAAATCTGCAAGGTCTTCGCCGCAGCCGCCAGCGAGATCGAATGTGCCGTATAGGTGCCGCCATGCGCGACACCGCGCCCGATTTTGCGCATGATGTCCTCGCGCCCCGCCAGCACGGAGATGGGATAGCCGTTGCCAAGCGCCTTGGCGAAGGTGCAGAGGTCTGCCTTGATGCCGTAGAGTTCCTGCACGCCGCCGCGCGCGACGCGAAACCCAGTCTTGACTTCGTCGATGAGCAGCACCACCCCATGCTTGTCGCATAAGCTGCGCGCCGCACGCAGATATTCCGGTTCCGCTGCAATCCCCAGGCAATTGCCCATAATGGGCTCGATCAGCAGACACGCGATGCGCTGCGCGTGGCGCTTGAACACATCTTCCAGCTGATTTGCATCGTTGGCCTGCACGAAGTGCGCAAAGCTGCGGGTGCTGATCGGTACGCCTTCGCTGTACGGCTTCACTTCGGGGTCGCCCACCTGCGACCATTTATCCATGGGCGTGAACCACATCGCGGCGTCGAACAGCCCGTGGTAGCCGCCTTCGAGTATCACGTAGTCGTCCTTGCCGGTGTAGGCGCGCGCCAGGCGCAATCCGGCCATGACCGCCTCGGTGCCGGAGTTCGAGAAGCGCACGAGCTCCGCTGCCGGAACCATCTTTGAAATGCGCTCGGCCACCTCGAGTTCACGTTCAGTGGACAGGGCGAATACCCCGCCCACGCTCATCCCTTCGCGCGCCGCCTGATCGACTTCCGGGTGAGCGTAGCCCAGGATCGCGGGACCATAGCCCATCCGATAGTCGACGTAGTCGTTGTCGTCGAGGTCGGTGATGCGTGCTCCCACCCCGCTTTTCACGTAGATGGTACGTTCCTCTCCCCAATAGCGAAAATTGGAAGCCACGCCGAGCGGCAGGCGTTTGACGGCGCTGCGAAAGTGCGCATTGCTCTTGGTCAGTTTTCTGGCCATGACGTCCCCCTGAAGAATTTGATTAAGGCCGATATTGGTATTTCCGGAAACCGTAACATTCGCCGCCAGCCTCGTCCAGAACTATTATATGCTCATATAAGCGAAGCACCGCGCAGCGCCACTGAGCAGGCCGCCGCGGATCCTCGAAAGCGGATGTTCGTGGCCTATAATTAGGGTTTTAGCCGCTCAAACGCCGTGTTGCACTGCTTTTGACTTGCCAACACAGCACCCTTCGGCGTACATTAAATGCTCATATAAAAGGCTCGGGGAACGTCATGACCAACCTGTCCGCCGCCAAGCGCGCCCCGGAGGCCGCGAGCACCCTGCCGCATGCTCTGCCTGCCTGGGTCTACAACAACAGCGACTTGCATCGTCTGGAGTTCGAACGGATCCTCAAGCCGAGTTGGCAGATCGTGTGCCATATCAATTCCATCCCCAAGGCCGGCGACTACGAGACCTTCGATTTGGGGCCGGAAAGCGTCCTGGTGCTGCGCGATCGCGATGGCACCATCCGAGGTTTTCACAACGTCTGCCGGCACCGCGGAGCGCGGCTGTTGGACGGCTCGGGAAATTGTCCGGCGACCATAACCTGCCCCTACCATGGCTGGACCTACCGGCAGGACGGCGGTCTGATCGGCATGCCGGTGCGCGACAGTTTTCCCGGACTCGATCGCGCGGAGCACGGTCTGCGTCCGGTGCGGGTCGATATTGCGTTCGGCTTCGTATTTGTTTGCCTGGCCGGTGACCCGCCGCCGGTGTCGCAGGTCTGGGGTAAGTTGGCCGAGGAACTGCTGCCCTATCGGCTCGAAGAAATGGTGCCCTTGGAGCCCATTTCCCAGGAGACGTGGCCCGTCGATTGGAAAATCGCGATGGACAATTACCTCGAGTCCTACCATGTCCCCATCGGCCATCCGGGTCTGTATCGCATGTTCACACCGGACTACGAGGATCAGGCCTCCGTGCCCGGTGTCGCCCGCGGTCTCAGTTGGCTGCGTGAGAAGGAGTCGCCACGCTGGTCGGAGGGCCTGTATCAGCGGCTGATTGGCGGCGTCACCGCGCACTTGCCCGAGGATCAGCGGCGCTGCTGGCGCTTCTACAGCGCGCTGCCGAATCTAGGGATCGACGTATATCCCGAGCGCATGGATTTCTTCCAAGTGCTGCCCGATGGCCCGGGCAGGTGCATCGTTCGCGGCGGCGTATTCGGCTTGCCCGACGAGCGCCGTGAAATGCGCGCGATCCGCTACTTGAGCTCGCGCATCAATACTCAGGTGAACAACGAGGACAAGTGGCTGTGCGGCCGGGTGCAGCGCGGTCTGGCGTCCGGCAGCTACAAGCCTGGGCCTCTGTCGCAGCTCGAACGTTGGATGTTCGAGTTCCACAACCTGCTGCGCGAGCGCATTCCGGAGATCGCTCTGGAGAATGCGCCCAAGCATTTTGCTTGATTGGCGGCGCTAGGCCCACCACCGGACCGCGCCGGTACGTATATCGCATTAGAAAGCGGCGCAGGGTTCAGCCTCGCCGCTGGGTTCAGGCGAGATTGATCCAGGCAGACTTGGTCTGGGTGTAGGAAAGCAGGCTCTCCACGCATTTATCCCGGCCTTGGCCCGACTGCTTGTAGCCGCCGAAGGGCTGCGTCATGTCGCCGTGGTCGAAGCAGTTCACCCAGATGACCCCCGCTTCCAGGTCGCGCACGGTCTTGTGTGCGACGCTCAAATCGCGCGTCCACACCGCCGCCGCCAATCCATAAATCGAGTCGTTGGCCACGGCCAGCGCTTCGGCCAGGCCGTCCACCTCGATGGCCGCCGCCACCGGCCCAAATATCTCTTCCTGCGCGATGGTCATGCGGTTGTTCACACCGGAGAACAGCGTGGGATTGACGAAAGCCCCGGGCAGATCCGGCGACCCGCCGCCGAACTCCAACCGCGCCCCTTCCGACTTGCCGCGGTTGATGTATCCCATGACCCGTGAGCGGTGCGAAGCGGTGACCAGCGGCCCTAAATTGGTGGTCGGATCGAGCGGGTCTCCGGCTCGGTACGCATCCTTGCCGCGTTCGATGAATCGCGCCAGGAATTCCTTGGCGATGGGACGATCGAGTAGCAGCCGGGAGCCGGCGTTGCATACTTCGCCCATGTTGCCGTAGATCCCGTTGATCGCATAAGTCACGGCCGTGTCCAAATCCGGCAGGTCGGCGAGGAATATCTGCGGAGTCTTGCCGCCGCACTCCAGGCTCACCCGCTTCATGTTGGATTGGCCGGCGTAGATCAGCATTTGCTTGCCGATTTCGGTCGAACCTGTGAACGCAATCTTGGCCACGTCCATATGCAGCGCCAGCGCAGCGCCCGCCGCCTCGCCCAAGCCGTTCACCACGTTGAACACGCCCGGAGGACCGCCGGCTTCGACGAACAGCTGTGCCATCAACGATCCCGACAGCGGCGATTGCTCCGCCGGCTTCAACACCACCGAATTGCCCGCGGCGAGTGCCGGCGCCACCTTCCAGGCCGCCATCAGCAAGGGATAGTTCCACGGTACGATGCAGCCCACCACGCCCAAGGGCTCGCGCAGAATGTAGTGAAATGCATCCGCGGCGGTGGAGGTCACCGTGCCGTCGATCTTGTCGATCAATTCGCCGAAGTAAGCGAAATTGCGCGCAGCCGCCGGCACGTCAATGGTCACCATGTCAGTGATGGGCTTGCCCATGCACAGGGTATCGAGCAGAGAAAACTTCTCCGCATTCTCCTCCAGGAGCCGGCTGTACGCCGCCATGACCGCCATTCGTTCGCGAGGCGCCTTGCGGCTCCAGACACGCGAGTAGTAGCTGCGCTTGGCGGCGGCAACGGCAACATCGATATCGGCTGCGGTGCCGGCGCTGACCTCGCATAGAGGCTGCCCGGTGGCTGGATTCACCACGGTGAATCGGCCACGCGCAATCGAATCCACGTACTTACCGTCGATGAAGTGCCGGGTCTCATAGCGCACGGCGGCGGCGCGTGCATGCCAATCTTTCGTGGTCAGGGAAGTCAAATTCATTGCGCTGCTCCGATCGTTTGCGGGGTGAGCCGATCCATGGGTTGGTGCGGCTAACGAGCCGACGGGTCGCGTATTATAATCAATTTTACTACCACTCGTTCGGCGGCCGGACGAGCCCCAGCATCGGCATGAGCGCGATCAGTTGCCGGCGAAACGCGGCGACTGCGGGCACGGGCAGCACCGTATCCGGCGCCGCGTGACCGAACGTAACGATGCCCTTCTGGGTCGATTCTGCGACTGCGATCGCCGATGGCCGCGTGTAGGGTGTCAGCCGAGATGCCAGGTACGCCGCGGCGCGCCCCCCGCGGTCGGTGTCGCACAGCGTGAAATCATGTTGCCGCGCGAGGCTCCGGCCCGGTCCCAAGGGCAGGGCCTGCAGGATGGTGAGGCCATCGGCGCGCACCTCGATCAACTGATTCGGCGCGAAGAATCGCGGCCGGCGCTCCGTTCCGGCGGTGGCTCCCAAGAGGTGCCGGTACGATCGGGCGGCCCAGCCCTGTGCAGTGGCGTCATTCGATTGCATGCTCGACGCCGACTCGAGCCACTGCTCGATCAGCAGCTTCCAATCCGCCGCAACCACTGTGTCGGTGGGCCATCCCACGGGCCGCGCTCCGACGGGCGGCGAGAAAGCACTCCAGGGGTCCGCGAGGTCGGCGCCCAATCGGCGGCGCTGCGCGGAACGCACCAGGATCAAGTCCCCGATCATGCGAAGATCCAGCGGGGTCAAGTCCGCGACGCCCCGCCCGCCCACGCGCCGGCCGTGAAGATCAAACTTAAGCCCGTGCACCGCGCACTGAATGACGCCGAGGTGACCGTCTCGCTCGGCGATCAGAATGTGCGGCGCCTCACTGCAGCTATTGCGAAAGGCGCGCACCTGCCCTTCCACATCGCGCAGCAACAGGGCGCGTTCGCTGCCGAGATCCACGCTGAAGAAGTCCCCGCGGACGGGGATGCGTGCTTGGTGACCGGCGAAGACCCAGGATTCCTGGAACACGGATTCGCGCTCGCCCGCAAATAGCCGGGCATTGGCGTATGCCCACCCGGCGAGGCGCCCATCGCCGGCCGCTACGCCCGGCAGGTCGCCCGGCGCGGCGAATTGACCCGGGAATACCGAGCGCAGATAGGCCATTGCCCGGCGCTTGGCGGCGGCGCGATCGATGTCGGCCTCGGTTCGGAAAGCGAAGTCCTGCCAGAGCATTTCCAGCACGCCGATGAGACCGAGCGCTATTCCGTCCGGATCCAATTGCGGTTGGGAAGATTCGACGATCAGCCGCTCGATGAGCTCGCGCACCAGGGCCGCAAAGCCCTCGTCCTTTTGTCCGCAAATATCGTAATATTCCTGACGTGAACTCGCCTCGCCCCAGAACGCATACCATACGGAGACCTTACGCGGGCTGGCGATTTCGGGATCGAGATACAAATCAACCATCAGCTCCAACGCAGCAACCGGCCGGGATTTGAGCCGCGCCACGGGCACGAGCAGCTGCTCATCGAATTCCGCGGAGAGGAACTGCAGCGATGCGACCAACATCGCAGCCTTGGAGGCGAAGTAGAATCGAACGATGCCGGGCGACATTTTCGCGATCGACACGACCTTCTCCACAGTCGTTCGTGACGGCCCGTAGATGTGCAAGGCTGAAATGCAGGCGTCGATCAAGCGCTGACGCTGCCGGCTGTGAGCATTGCGAGCGCGGGGTACGCGCGCCGGTTTGGGGGGCTTTTTCTTGAGGGTACTCATGCTGCGATTGATGTTCTCATGATATCGGCGGCCGACTTGGGAGCTGGGGCGCCGCAGCGCGCGGCGGCGATGGATTGGTTCGCGCGCCGGGGGAAGTGGCTCATCATCCTGCCGCCCATGCTGTATCTGCTGGTCTTTTTCCTCATCCCCTTCGGATTCGCGTTGAGTATAAGCTTTGCCGACACGGCGGTGCGGGTTCCGCCTTTCACCGACATTCTATCCGTGAGCCCGGACTGGCACATCCATCTCACCCTGAATCTCGGCAATTTCAAGTATCTGTTCACCGACGAGGTCTATGGCCTCTCGTACCTGTACTCGCTCAAGACCGCGTTCTTCTCGACCGTCGTTTGCCTGCTGCTGGGCTATCCGATGGCCTATGGCATCGCCCGCACCTCCAAGAGCATGCAAAGCATCCTGCTGCTCATCATCATCCTGCCTTTCTGGACCTCGTTCCTGCTGCGGGTGTACGCGCTCGAGGGCATCATCCGGGAGACGGGCCTGCTCAATACCGCGCTTCTCTGGCTGGGCGTCATCGACCATCCCCTGCAGATCATGCGCACGACCTTCGCGGTGTACTTGGGAATCATCTACTCCTATCTGCCATTCATGGTCCTTCCCCTGTTCGCCACGCTCGAGAAGCTGGATCACTCCTTGCTCGAGGCGGCCGGCGATTTGGGCAGCCCGCCATGGCGCGCCTTCCTCGAAGTGACCCTGCCTCTGTCGATGCCGGGCATCATCGCGGGCTCGATGCTGGTGTTCATTCCCGCGATCGGTGAATTCGTCATCCCGACCCTGCTCGGCGGACCGGACAATCTGATGATCGGCCGGGTGCTCTGGGACGAGTTCTTCGGCAATCGCGATTGGCCGGTTGCCTCCGCCGTGGCCATCGCCTTTCTGGTGCTGCTGGTCGGCCCCATCGCGCTCTACCAGCACTACAGCACCAAGCAACTCGAGGCCTAGGGTGGAAAACCGCATCTCTCCCTTCCTCATCTCGGTGCTGTGCATCGGCATCGCGATTCTGTACATCCCCATCCTGGTGCTCATCGGGTACTCGTTCAATACATCCGCGCTGGTGAGCGTTTGGGGCGGATTCTCGACCCGCTGGTACGCGGCACTCATCCACAACGATCAGATCCTCGATGCGGCGTGGCTGTCGCTGAAGATCGGCGTGGCGGTGTCCACGGGCTCGGTGATCCTGGGCACGCTGGCGGCGATTTCTCTGGTCCGGTTCAAGGTATTCCGCGGCCGGTTGCTGCTCACCGGCATGGTCAATGCGCCGCTGGTGATGCCGGAGATCATCACCGGCATCACCCAATTGCTGCTGTTCGTCTCCATGCTGAATCTTCTGGGCTGGCCGCATCGCGGCTTCACGACCATCGTGATAGCGCACATCGCGTTCTGCAGCGCCTACGTGACCGTTACCGTGCAATCGCGATTGGCGAGCGCCGACCGCTCATTGGAAGAAGCCGCCATGGATTTGGGTTCGGGACCGGTTCGCGCATTCATCGACACCACCCTGCCCGGCCTTGCGCCGGCTCTGGCCTCGAGCTGGCTGCTCAGCTTTACGCTGTCTCTCGACGATCTGGTGATATCGAGCTTCGTGTCGGGGCCGGGCGCAAGCACCCTGCCGATGGTGATCTTCTCCAAGGTGAAGCTGGGTGTGAGCCCCGACGTGAACGCGCTCGCCAGCTTGATGATCTGCCTGGTCGGCGTCTGCGTGCTCATCGCCGGCCATCTCATGCGCCGAGCCGAACGGCGGCGGGTGCTGGACGCGCAGATGGCCGAGCGCTGAGAAGGCCCCTTGATCCCCGCTACGCTCCGCCCACGAAGCGCGGATCGTGCGCCGGCCGGCTGAAGATTTCGCGCACGAGCGGCTCGAACGCGGCGAGCGGCTCCCACGCGTAGTCCGGATCGAACGAGCATTGGTCCCAGTCTGCGCAGAAATCCTTGCAGGCCTGGTACCAGGGGTGGTCGCGAAATTTCTCTCGGCCGTTGCGGTCGCGGCCGGCGTGGTGCGCGTAGTAGTAGGTCTGGAACAAACCATGCTGCTCGACGATCCACGTGACTTCGGGGCGCACGTAGGGCCGGATGATGCCCGCGGCGACTTCCGCATGGTTGTACGGCGCCAATTCGTCGCCCACGTCGTGAATGAGCGCGGCGACGATGAGCTCATCGTCGGCGCCATCCTTGAGGGCGCGAGTCGCGGCCTGCAGGGAGTGCTCCAGACGGCTCACCCGATACCCCGGCAGCGACTGATCCAGCTTGCGCAGCGCCGCCAGCACGCGATCCGGCAACGCGCGTACATAGTCTTGTTCGCAGCGATCGAGCAACTCGTAGTCCTCGCGCGTACCGTCCTCCATGCGCAGGAAGCTCACGACCTTACGGTCGGATAGGGCTAATTCGTCGATTTTGTCTGTCATTTGGCGGTCTTCACTCGCGTCCAAGTCCGAGTGCGAATGCGTTCGGTGGCGGCCGATGCCTCGTCGGGCCTGATCAGCCTCGACTCGATCTCAGGCGTAGGATACAGCGTCGGATCGTTGAGAATAACGGGGTTTACCAGCGAGCGCGAGGCAATATTGTCGTTGCCGTAGAAGATCTCATTGGTGACATCGGCGATCACATCCGGCCGCAGCATGAAGTTGATGAATCGATACGCCGCCTCCGGATGGGGCGCGCCCTGAGGTATCAGGAGCGAGGTGAAGTTCTGCTCCGCACCTTCCTTCGGCACGCTGAATGCCAGGTTGACCTCCACACCCACGGCCCGCGCACGGGCTCTGGAGAGCGCATAGTCGCTCGACCAGGACATGGCGAGGCAAATCTCCTTGTTGGCGAGACCGTTCAAGTACTCGGCGGAATCGAAGGAGCGGACGTAGGGGCGAACCTTCAGGAGCAGGTTCTCGGCAGCTTTGAAATCCTTAGGGTCGGTGGTATTGGGATTCAGACCCAGGTAGCGCAGCGCCAGAAGCAGGGTATCGGCGGCGGAATCGAGAAAGGTCACCCCGCAGTCGGCGAATTTCGACACGATTTCCGGCTTGAAAATCATGTCCAGGCTGTCGACCGGCGCGTTCTGCATACGCGCCTTGATCATGTCGACGTTGTAGGCAAAGCCGCTGATGGCATGCATATAGGGCACGGAGTGCGCGTTACCGGGGTCGTGAACGGCCTGGATCTCGAGAATCCGCGGATCGAGATTCTTCCAGTTGGGCAGCTTCGCTCGGTCGAGCGGTATATAGACCCCCGCCTTGATCTCGCGGCCGAAATATTCGGTGGATGCGATCACCACATCGTAACCCGAGTTACCCGCCAACAGGCGGGCGTCCATCGTTTCCTCGGAATCGTAGACGTCATAGGTGACCTTGATTCCCGTCAGCTGTTCGAATTGGCCGATGGTTTGGGTGCCGATGAAGTCGGTCCAGTTGTAGATGAAGAGACGCTTGTCCTCGGCGGCGGCCGCCGAGGTGCCCGCGGCGAAAGCGATCAGGAACAACGACAGTACACGGGCAGCCTGAAATCGTCTGAAACTCATGCGGTTAGTTTACCATCGCCGCCTGGGGCCGCGACGCTCGTGCGAGCGGGTACGGAGAACAATCGGGGAGGCGCGGATGCGTGATTCGAAAATCAAGACTCGGCTCGCGATTCTGATGCTTGCGAGCGTCGCAGGCATACATATGGTCGCCGCGGCAACGGCCGCGGCCGGGCCATCGCCCGCGCCTGCAGCATCGTCACCGCCCGCGCCCGCAGGAAAACCGCGCGCCCGCGATCTGGGAGTGCCCTTCGACGGCACTCCCGGGCCGCTCAACGCCATCACCGACGTGGCCGGCGTCACGGTCGGTCACACCACGCTGATCTCGGGGTCCGGCAAATTGAAGGTGGGTCAGGGTCCGGTGCGCACCGGCGTGACGGCGGTGCTGCCTCGCGGAGCGGACTCCTTGAACAATCCGGTCTTCGCCGGATGGTTCGCGCAGAACGGCAACGGCGAAATGACCGGAACGACCTGGGTCGAGGAGTCCGGATTTCTCGAAGGCCCTGTGATGATCACCAACACGCACAGCGTGGGAGTGGTGCGCGACGCCGTGATTCAATGGCGCGTGGCGCAGGGCGCCGCGGATGCCACGGGATTTTACTGGTCGCTGCCGGTGGTCGCGGAAACTTGGGATGGCTGGCTGAACGACATCAACGGATTTCATGTGAAGCCGGAACACGCCTTGCGCGCCCTCGACGCTGCGCGCTCGGGGCCGATCGAGGAGGGCAGCGTCGGCGGCGGCACCGGCATGATTTGCAACGGCTACAAGGGCGGCATCGGCACCTCGTCGCGCCGCCTTGAGAGCAAGGCCGGCGCTTACACGGTCGGCGTGCTGGTCCAGTGCAATTACGGCACCCGCGACAACTTGCGCATCGCCGGCATCCCGGTGGGACGCGAGATTCCGGCGCCCGAACCCTATGTCTTCATCCCATCGGACATCGCCGAGCGCGGCTCCATCATCGTGGTGGTCGCCACCGACGCGCCGCTGCTCGCGCATCAGCTGAAGCGTCTCGCACATCGAGTGACGCTCGGCCTCGGCCGCAACGGCAGCATTTCGGGCAATGAGTCGGGCGATATCTTCATCGCTTTTTCCACCGCCAACTCAGGCGCCGCCGCCGCCGCCGAGCACGTGGTCGATCTCAAAATGCTGCCCAACGATTCGCTGGATCCGGTGTTTCGCGCAACCGTGGAGGCGACCGAAGAGGCCATCGTCAACGCCATGGTCGCCGCGCAGGACATGACCGGCGCCGACGACCATCGGGTCATCGCCCTGCCGCACGCCGCCTTGCGCGCAGTACTCAAGAAGTACGGCCGGCTGAACCCGTGACCTTCACTCCTCGCACCGTGAGGCGCACCGGATGTGGCGCGGTGGCCGTCGCGGCGTGGCTGCTCTCGATACCGGCCGGCATGCTGCTCGCGCCACCGGCGGGAGCAGTCGCCTTCCCCAAACCGCCCGCCCCTGTGCACGAATCTCTCGCGCAGATCGAGGCCGACTACGCGGACTGGCTGGATGCGGTCAGCGCCGTGAGTACCATCGACTCCGGGCTGACGTCGCGCGTGGCCGGCCGCAAGCGCGAGGCTTGGGCCGTGCGGTTGCGAGCCTTGACGGCGAGTTTGGAACACGCACTCGCCCAGCCCGATCCCGCGGCCCCGGACCCTAAGGACGCGCAGGTGCTCGAGGCCATCCGCAAAGGCTTCGCGGACAACGCACCGGAGGCGCCTGCGGCCGACGACCCGCAATCGCGCATCGGCTGCGCGGACGGCGCGCGGCGCGACGCCGACGTGACCGCGCTGCAGATCGCCCTGTATGCATGCTTCGAACAAATCGGCAGCCGCATCGACTTCGAGGGGCGCCCCATCGTGCGCACCACGGCCCTGCAAACGCTGCAGCAGCTTCCGGGCAGCGAGCGGCGCAAGCGCCTGTTCCTGGCTCTGTCTCCTCTATGGATAGCCGTCAACGGTGCGGATACTGCGGACAGTCCCTACCGGCGAATGATGGTATTGAACGGCGCCGCCTCGCGAGCGAGCGGCCGCTCCCCCATCGGCGATGCCGCCGCGACTCTGGGTATAACGCCGGCACAAGTCGAGCAATGGCTGGTGCTGGTACTCGAGAAGTGGCAGGCGCGGTCCAAGGGACCCGCACTCGAACCATGGGACTATTGGTACGCCTCGGCGGGGGCGAGCCGCGCACTCTCGCCCGCCATTGCCCGCGACGCCGTACTGCCGATCGCGAAGCGCTTCTATCGCGATCTGGGTGCCGACTTGGACAGGCTGGGCGTGCAGCATGACCTCGACATCCGGCCAGGCAAGGCGCCGCTTGCGTACACGGATCAAATCAGCATCGGGCGGCAGGTGGGCGCCAGCTGGCATCCCATGCGGGCGCGCGTATCGGCCAACTACGAACAAGGGGGACTGTTTGTTCTGAATGAACTCATCCATGAGGATGGGCACGCGGTGCACTATGCGGCACTACGCACCCGGCCGGCATTTTTCTCGCTTGGGGACGACCTGTTCTTCGAGGCCTTCGCCGACGTGCCTGCCTGGAGCAGCTCCGAGCCCGCGTGGCAGCAGAAGTACTTGGGCCGCCACGCCGACGAGGGACCCGCGCTGCGCGAGCTGTTCTCGAACGTCATGCTGGATGTGGCCTGGGGACTGTTCGAGCTGCGCATGCTGCAGGACCCGACGCGGGATCCCAACCTCGTGTGGACCGACATCACCTCGCGCTACCTCAACATCGTCCCGCATCCGGAGCTGTCCTGGTGGGCACTGCGGGTCCAGTTGGTGCGCTGGCCGGGCTACATGATCAACTACGGCTTGGGCGCGGTCCTGACGGCCGACATTCGGCAACGCATCCGTGACGGCATCGGCCCTTTCGATGAGGGCAATCCGCAGTGGTATTCCTGGACCTCCGCGCAACTGCTGCAATTCGGTTCGTCAGTCGAGACCGCGCAATTGCTGCGCCGATTCCTGGGCAGGCCGGTCTCGCCGGAGGCCATCCTCACTCAGCTGCGGCGTGTCGGGTCTATGGAGGGGCGCTGAGCGGGAAATGCCGATGCCAAGCCTCCGGCCGCCTTTCACTTGTCAGGGAATCACCTCATGATTTATCATGTACAAGTCACTTGTACATGTTCAGGGATTTATCATGCCGCCGGTTTTTCTGAGCATCTCCAGCGCGCGTCAGAAGTTCTTTGCACTTTTCGAGACCGTTACGGGTCATCGAAGCCGTAAGGTCGTCATCACAAGCCGCGGCAGCGCGAACCGTGCCGTATTGATCGGAGAGGCCTATTTCAACGACTTGGAGTCGGCCGCAAAGCGGCTGCAGGAGATCGAGTCCGGCAACGCCGCGCCGGCGTCCGCGTTCAAACTGGTCGGCAGTGGGAGGATCGCGGCAGGCGGCGGCGATCCGGTGACCGATCTTCGTGCCCAAGAGCATGCGCTGACAGACAAGAAACTGGCGTCTCTGGGGAAATAGTCAGGTGGATTCGGACAATGCTCCGCTCGCCGTAACGGATACACATGCGCTTATATGGGCGATGGACGCCCGAGCGAAGCGCCTGGGCAAGCATGCGCGGCGCATGTTCGAGAAGGCCGACCAGGGCAAATGCTCTATCTACATTCCGACAATAGCGCTCGCGGAGCTGGGGGAAACCTGTCACCGAGGTCGGGTAACGCTCGCTCTACCTTTCGAGGAATGGGTGCGCACCGCCTTCGCGAGCGGTAAGTATCACGACGCGGCGCTCACGGCCGAGATCGTCTGCATCGCCCAAGGACTTTACGGGATCGTCGAGCGCGGGGACCGACTAATTGCCGCGACGGCTGTTGCGCTGGACTTGCCACTTATCACCCGCGACCCGAACATTGCCGAAGCGGCCGGGGTTGAATGCATCTGGGCGTAGTACAGAGCGCCCCTTCAATGGATACCGTCGCTCGCGATCACCTCGGTGAGGCTCCGGTCGAGCAGCGCGATCGCCTCATCCACATCGCCCTCGTCGATCACCAGCGGCGGCATGAAACGCACCGTGCTCTGACCGCACGACAGTAGTATGAGACCGTTGTGATACGCGCGCGTGATCAATGCGTCGCAAAGCTTCTTGGCCGGCTCCTTGCCCGCCCGGTCCTTCACCAATTCGACGCCGATCATCAGTCCCTTGCCGCGCACCTCGCCGACCACGGGAAATTTCTCCGCGAATTGGCGTAAGCGGCGCATGAAGTATTCACCGACCTTGGCCGCGTTGGCGCAATACTCGCGCTCGACGAGATCGATGGTCGCGAGGGCGGCGGCGCAGCACAGCGGATTCCCACCGAAGGTGTTGCCGTGGGCCCCGCGGGTCCACTTCTGCATGATGCTGCGTTTCGCGACCACCATTCCGATCGGCAGTCCCGAACCCAATCCCTTCGCCAGCGTCATGATGTCGGGTACGACGTCCCAATGCTGCGCGGCGAACATCTTGCCGGTGCGGCCGATTCCCGACTGGACCTCATCGAATATCAGCAAAATTCCATGCCGATCGCAGAGCTCCCGCAGCCCCTGCAAGAATCCATCGGGCGGCACCAGGTAGCCGCCCTCGCCCTGAATGGGCTCGATGAGAATCGCCGCCACTTCGCTCGCCGGCACGTTGTGCACGAACAGAACCTCCTCGATATACCTGAGCACCGCACGGCCCTGATCCGCACCCGCGAACAGCGGCCGGTATGGGTTGGGGTACGGCACGTGAGTGACACCCGGCATGCTGGGAAAGAAGCCTCTTTGCTGGGTGTACTTGCTGGATGTGAACGACAGCGAACCCATGGTTCGGCCGTGAAAGCCGCCGAGGAATCCGATGAAGCGGCCGCGTCCCGTCGTATAGCGCGCGAGCTTCAAAGCGGCCTCCACGCTCTCCGTGCCCGACTGCGCAAAGAAGCTCATCACGGGCTCTTTCATGGGCGACAGTCCATTCATGCGCTCCGCCAGCCTGACTTGACCCTCGTGCCAGTAGTCCGATGATATGTGCAGAAACTTGTCCGCGGCGTCCTTGATGGCTTGAACCACCGCCGGATGACTGTGCCCAGTGCTGCACACGGCGATGCCCGCGGCAAAATCCAGGAACCGGTTGCCGTCAACGTCCCAAATTTCCGCGCCCTTGCCATGCGACATCACGAAGGGATAGTCCCGCGGATAGGACGGCGAGACGACCAGCGCATCGCGCGCGAGCAGTTCCCGGGCCTTGGGACCCGGCAAATCGGTTTTGATATTCGGCTTTTTCACGACCAGTCAAGCTCCCCCAGTAACGCGTTCATGGTATCGAGCGCTCGTTCAAGTTCATTCTCGCCGATAACGAGGGGCGGCGCGAGAATAATCAAATTGCCGCGCACCGCAAAGGATATTCCACGCTCGCGGCCCAGGGCCACGAATCGGGCCAGCGACGGATGCACCGCCGGCCAAGGCGCCAACGGCGTGCGTGAGCCGCGGTCTTT
>Ga0210388_10000727_pt1 | contig 26333 bp, 25 predicted proteins | sample IncBWC19OmetaG_FD_155485 | JGI IMG/M metagenome (GOLD analysis project Ga0210388, IMG submission 155485) | Forest soil microbial communities from Barre Woods Harvard Forest LTER site, Petersham, Massachusetts, United States - Inc-BW-C-19-O ...
ACGTAACGGCTGACTCTTCAATCATCTGAGGAATTGTTACGAATTCATATCCCTCGGTCTTGTAGCGCGCAATCAGGTGATCGGTGGCGATCACGGTTTGGGAGCGGTCTGCTCCCATTTGCTTGTGTCCGCCATCGTGCAGAAGGATGACGTCGCCGCCGCGCATCTGTTTCGCGACTTTCCTTTCGATTTCCTCGGCAGGCGGCGCGCTCCAGTCGTAGCCGGTTAAGTTCCACATAACTGGCTCTAGGCCCAGTTCGCGGGCTATGCGGAGCACAGCAGGACGGCGTCCTCCGAAAGGAGGGCGGAAGAGATTGGAGGGTTCGCCAATCGCATCCCGTAAAGCGGAGCGGCAATGGGTGAGTTCCTGCCGGATCTCGGTTTCGCTCCCGAAGATCAAAAGAGGATGAGTGAAGGTGTGGTTGCCGACGACGTGCCCGCCCTGGACGATCGCGCGGACAATTTGCGGCCGCTGCTGGACGTAGCGTCCAATCAGGAAAAAAGTGGCGTGTACATTGTGCTTCGCGAGGACTTCCAGCAGGCGTGGCGTATGCGCGTCGTTTGGGCCATCGTCGTAGGTCAGTGCGATCTGGCGCGAGCCAGGGTCGAGTCCGATGAAGGTTCGTCCATGCCATTGCGCCGTCGGAGCCATGGACTGGTAGCCGACGGTGATCGCGGCTGCGGCGGAGGCGGCACACGTTAGAGCTGTGACCAGCATGGAGGGATTGTAGAGCATTGAGTAATTGAGCGATTGTGTGATCGAAGATCGTACGATCCTCTTCAAATTGCACAATCACGCGATCGCTAAATCGCTCAATTTCTGCTGTTAACTCTTCCCTCAATTGCCACTCGGCTCCATCCGAGCTATCCTGCAACTTCCGAATTATTGCGAGCCCATGGCCAATCTCTTCGAGCTGCCCCGTTACATTGCAGTGGAAGGTCCGATCCGAGTCGGCAAAAGCACGCTGGCGCGAATTTTGGCAGAGCGGCTGAACGCGCAGCGGGTGATGGAGCCGGAATCCAATCCGTTCCTCGGAGCTTTTTATGGGGGCGAACGCGGCGCGGCGTTTCAAACTCAGTTTGCCTTTCTCGTGCAGCGGTTCGAACAGCTGCAGGCGCTCGACCTGGGACCCCGCTCGCAGAAGACGGTGGTCGCCGACTACATCATCGAAAAAGATAAGCTCTTTGCCTGCCTTAATCTCACCGATCAGGAACTCGACACTTACAACCGCTATTACAACCACTTCCGCGAGCAGTTGCCTACGCCCGACCTTGTCATTTACCTGCAAGCCACGCCTGAGGTGCTGAAGAAACGGCTGAAGAAAAAAAATGCTCCGGGTGAGCGTGCTGTGAGCGATGAATATCTCGAGGAAGTGGTCAAAGCGTATGAACACTTCTTTTTTCACTACACGTCGTCGGATCTGCTGATCGTCAACACTTCGGATATCGACTTTGTTGACCGCAATGAAGACTTGCAGGAACTGCTGCGCAAGGTTACCGAGCCGATCAAGGGGACGCAGTACTTCCTGCCGCTGGGCGGGCAGGAAGCGATGGGAGCGTAGGAAGCATTGTTGGGCGCGGTTTTTGAAGCGAAAGGAGATTCTACTTCGGGATGACTCGCACCAATTTTGTTGTTGCACTCGTGCTATTCGCTCTTCCTGTATGCGCCCAGCGTGGCGAATCTGCCAAGCCGGCGGCCGATGCCAGCGCAACTCCCGCGACAGAAAAATCCGCCGACTCGAAATCCGCCGAGCCCATGAAGAATCCTCTGCCCGCGGACAAGTCTGTGCCGCAGACGATCACCGTGAATGGCGAGACACTTCACTACACGGCGACAGTCGGCACAATCACGCTGAAAGGCAAGGATGACAAGCCCACCGGCGTGGTGATGTATACGGCATTCACGCTAGACCAACCAAAAGGCGACCAACCAAAGCGCGACGAACCAAAGCGCGACGAACCAAAAGGCAAAAACAAAGACAGCGACAGCGGATCGCACCGGCCGGTCACGTTCGCTCTCAATGGCGGCCCGGGGGCATCGTCCGTCTATCTGAACCTGGGCGCGATCGGGCCCAAGCATATTGCGTTTGCGAATGAAGGCGACTCACCTTCGGACCCGGCGACGCTTACCGACAATCCCGGCACCTGGCTCGACTTTACTGACATGGTCTTTATCGACCCGATCGGCACGGGATTTTCGCGTTCTCTGGTGGACGAGGCGGAGACGAAGAAGCTTTTCTATGCACCCAAACCGGACATCGAGTATCTCTCGCTCGTGATCTACAAGTGGCTGGTGCAGAACAATCGCTTGCTGGACAAAAAATATCTGGTCGGCGAGAGCTATGGCGGATATCGCGGGCCGCTGCTGACGCATTATCTGCAATCCACACTGGGCGTTGCAATGAACGGCCTTGTGCTGGTGAGTCCGTATCTGAACCCGGAGAAAGGCGACGGGGACCTGTCACCGATTCCCTGGATGATCGATCTGCCGTCGATAACGGCCGCGCATCTGGAATCCGAAGGCAAGCTGACTGACGCTGCGATGCAGCAGGTGATGGCGTACACACGCGGAGACTATGCCGAGGCGCTGCTGAAAGGCCGCAGTGACCCGGCTGCTACCGACGCGATGATCGCGCATGTAACCGAAATGACGGGGCTTGATCCGAAGTTCGTGAAGTTTGCCGGCGGCCGGCTGGACATTCGAGCCTATCTCCGCGAGGTGCACCGGACACAAGGATTAATCGGCAGTGTGTACGACTCGAACGTCACCGCACCCGATCCATTCCCCTATGCCCCGACCCAACAGACTGGAGATCCGATTCTCGAGAGCATCATCGCGCCCACGACCACGGCTATGGTGGACTTCATCACGCGAACGGTTGGATGGAAGACCGATGCGCGCTACGAGGCTCTGTCGAGTGACGTCAACCGGCAATGGGATCGCAATGATGACCTGCGTAAGGGTGCGGTGAGAGACCTGCGCGAGTCGGTTGCTGCCGATCCTAAACTGCGCGTGCTGATCGTGCATGGATGGAACGACCTCTCTTGTCCATTCATGGGATCGGTACTTAGCGTGGACCAGATGCCGATCATGGGGGATGCGAACCGCGTGCAGGTCCATGAGTTTCCCGGTGGCCACATGTTTTACACGCGTACTTTGAATCAGGATGCGCTGCATAAGTTGGCGGGGACCATGGTGGAGACGCATTAACAGGAGAGTGTCGTTCGCAACCGGTGCTACTCGATCTGATCCCGCGCCGCAATCCGGCCCTTATGCATAGAAGAATCGGTGTTTTCCTGCTCGGTTCGTTCCTCGCAGTTATCTTTGTAGTTGTGTCAGTGGCACAAGAGACGCCCAGGCCGTTAGATGTCAGGGCGCGCGACGTGCTTTCACCGATTCGCGGCAATCTGGTCGCGCCCGGGCTGAAAGAGCCAGTCAGTGTGCTTCGAGATCGCTGGGGCGTTGCGCACATTTACGCCAAGAATCAGCACGATCTCTTTTTTGCGCAAGGCTTTGTCGTGGCCCAGGACCGGCTCTTCCAGATGGAGATGTGGAAGCGCGCAGGTCAGGGCCGTTTGGCCGAGGTGTTGGGCCCATCGGCGGTGCAGCGTGACATCAATGCCAGGCTGCTTCGTTACCGGGGCGACATGAAGGCCGAGTATGAGAGCTACTCGCCGGACGCCGAGGCAATCCTGAGTGCTTTCACCGACGGGATCAATGCCGAGATACGCTCACTCACGGCAAAAACAAAAACAAAGAAGACCGGCCCCGGCTTGCCGATCGAGTTTCAGCTGGCCGGTTTCGCGCCGGAGCCCTGGAAGCCACAGGATTGTCTCAATCGAATGGCGGCATTTTCCGTGACTGGAAATGCGTTCAGCGAGCTTCGTGATGCTGAGCTGATCGCGAAGCTTGGTGTGGAGAAGGCCAGCGCCGTTCTGAGCCTTGATCCGAAGGTAAAACTTGACCCCGCGGCGGGCGTGGATTTGGGCGGACTGACTCCGTCACTTCTCAAGAACCTCATCGGAAGCGATGCGAGGATCGAGTTTCCGTCGGACGGCAAGCAAGGCAGCAATGATTGGACGATCTCGGGAAGGCTTACATCTACGGGTAAGCCGATTTTGGCCAACGATCCTCATCGCGTGGTGGCGGTGCCCTCGTTGCGTTACATCGTCCATCTGGTAGCTCCTGGCTGGGATGTGATCGGCGCGGGCGAGCCGGGTTTGCCGGGAATCGCTGTGGGTCACAATCAGCATATTGCGTGGGGATTCACGATCTTCGGACTCGATCAGCAGGATCTGTACATCGAAGATCTGAATCCGCAAGATCCGCTTCAATACAAGACGGCGAATGGATGGGCGCGGATGCAGGTGGAGCACGAAAGCATCGCAATCAAAGGAAAGCCGCCGGTGGAAGTCGACTTGAAGTTTACCCGTCATGGTCCCGTACTTTGGGAAGACGGCAAGCGCGCTCTGGCACTTCGATGGGTTGGCGCCGAGCCCGGTACCGCGGGCTATCTTGGATCTCTGGCTGTCGACCGGGCGACGAACTGGAACGAATTCGAAGACGCCATGAAGCGCTGGAAGGTGCCGTCGGAGAACATTGTCTATGCCGACATCGACGGCAATATAGGGGAGCACTCCACTGGTCTGACGCCACTGCGAAGAAATTGGACCGGGCTGTTGCCGGTGCCTGGGGCTGCGGGGGAGTACGAGTGGTCAGGATACGTACCGAACTCGGAACTTCCCCACAGTTTCAATCCATCCAGCGGGTTTGTCGCAACCGCAAATCACAAAATGATCCCGGAGAATTATCCGTATAACGTCGGCTTCGAATGGGCTCCTCCTGATCGCGTGCATCGTATCGAGGAGGTTGTCTCTGGCATTCGGGACAGCGGAAAGAAGATAACACTGGAGGATATGGAGAAGCTCCAGACTGATGTTGTGTCACTGCCGGCGCGTCAGTTAGTGAACCTGTTGAAAGAGTCGTCGCCGAACCCAACGCCAGCGACGCAAATGATGCAGGGATGGGATGCGACGCTGAGTAGAGAGTCCGGAGTTGCCGCGCTTTATGAAGTTTGGCTCAAAGAACTGCGAAAGGTAGTCGCCGAGAAGGAAGGGGTTGCATCCCTTCAAGACGATTGGGAATTGGAGAACGTATTCGAATATCTTTCGGATCCGTCGCCGCAGGTCTTCGGAGCTGATGCGGTCGCAGGCAGAAACCAGGTGTTGCTGCAAACTCTCGAATCCGCGTGGAAGCAGACTGAACAACTGCTAGGCACCGATCCGCAGTCGTGGTCATGGGGCCGGTTGCATACGATTCAGTTCCGGCACTCGCTGGACCGTCTGCCTGACGCCGCGACATTGCTTGATTTGGGACCGTTGTCGCGTCCGGGCGATGGCAACACGGTGAATGCCACCTGGCCAGGCAATAAGTACGAGCAGGAGGGTGGTGCGAGCTATCGAGAAATCCTGGACACGGCCGATTGGGACCATTCGTTAGCCGTAAATACTCCGGGACAAAGCGGACAGCCGGGATCGCCACATTACTCGGATCTGCTTCTGCTGTGGGATAAAGGCGAATATTTTCCGTTGCTCTATTCGCGTAAGGCAGTGGAGATGAATGCTCGGGATCGGTCGATGCTGGCGCCGAAGTGAGGTCCCCGTCGATACTCGTAACGTATTGAATATAAATATGCTTATCGATCAGTCGCAGGCTCCGAAGTAGCGGCTGGTCATTCCCGCTCACTGAGGGTAAAATTGTTCCAGCATCCACGAAGATGCTGAACAGGCTCTATCCGGCCGAGCCGGAAGGGCACTGGAGGCCATGATGAGTCTCACCCCGATCGGCGGGCGTCCCGACTTCACTAGTCCGGGTACGACCCGCGAGAAAATCACAACCGCTTCTCTGCGGGAATACAAACTCCACCACGAACCGATCACTTGCCTTACCGCCTACGATTACGCCACTGCGCGCCTGGTGGATGAAGCCGGCATCGAGATGGTTCTGGTGGGCGATTCCCTTGCCCAAACTATTCTCGGCTACGAAAACACGCTCTCGGTCACCATGGACGAGATGCTGCATCACCTGAAGGCAGTGCGCCGCGGCGTGAAGCACGCGTTGTTGCTCGCGGACATGCCTTACGGGTCTTATCACGTTGACCCGGAAAGCGCCTTGATTAACGCCACGCGCTTTGTGAAGGAAGGCGGCGCGGAAGTGGTGAAGATCGAGGGCGGCGAAAAACGCGCCGAGCTGATTCGCCGCGTCATTGAGGCCGAGATTCCCGTGGCCGGCCACATTGGTCTGACGCCGCAATCGGTCAATATGATGGGCGGCTACAAGGTGCAGGGGAAAGATCTCAGCGGCATCGATCAACTGATGCGCGATGCCATGGCGCTCGATCGCGCTGGCGTGTGCTGCATTGTGCTGGAGGGAATTCCGCGCGAAGTGGCGGCCATGATTACGGCCGAGGTGGGCACGCCGACCATCGGGATTGGCGCCGGTCCGGAGTGCGATGGCCAGGTGCTGGTGTTCCACGACCTGGTAAACCTGACATTTACGGCGCCAGCGAAGTTTGTGCGCCGCTACGGCGACGCCGCCGCTCTGATCAGCAACGCGGTGCGCACGTTTCGGGCGGATGTGAAGTCGCTGCACTATCCCTCGGATGAGGAGTCCTATCATCTGCCTCGGGAGACGAAAGCCGGGCTGGACACTGTGCTGGCGCGGAAACGGGCGCTGCGGCGCTAGAAAATACTTGCCACGGATTTACATGGATCCCACGCATAGATCTTAAGATCGGCTTCGAGCATTACGGGCTGGCTTGGTGCTAGGCTATATTCGTCAGGAGGTTGCTATGACTCACTTCTTGCCTGGGTTTTTTCTGCCGTTTCTCGGTTTTGGGTTCGTCATGTATTTTCTGCCTTCGATCCTTGCGCTTGCGCGCAATAAGCGAGATACGACTGCGATTGTGCTGCTGAATTTGCTTCTAGGCTGGACCATGATCGGATGGGTGGTCGCGTTGGTCTGGGCGGTGAAGACGGACGTTCCTGCGGTGGTGCGGTGAGTTTTTCTACCGCCTGGCGCCGACTCGGGCGAGCCGGCCTGGTATCTGTTTTGATGGTGAGCTTCGGGATCGCCTGTTCGCAGCGGAACGCGCCCCCGCCGCCGGATGCGGCTACTCTTCTGCAGGCAGTTGCTCCGGCCGATCCGGCGAAGTATCCGTCCGTGTCCCTGCAAGAAACCAGGTCGGGAGAAACCAAGCTGGGAGGAACCAGGCATTGGAGCAATCCCTATCTCGTCATCCGTCCCGAGGCGGTCGGCCTGCTCACCAGCATCACCGCCAATGAAGAACAGATTTTGAAACCGGAAGAAGTTTTGAACGCGCTGGCGCGGCTGCCCGCATCTGCCTGGCCTTACGGGCGCGCAGTCGCGATTCTGGTGGAGGAGAAGCCCGCTGCTTCCGAAGCGGACAAAATCGCGATTCGACGAAACCGCGGAATTGTGGCGGGTGACCTCGAAAGCGCGCAGGTTGCGATCGATTGGATCTCCACCCCCTGAAGCGATCTTCCGAGCGATGAAAATCTACGAGACCATCGAAGAGATGCGGGCGGCGTGCCGTGCAGCGCGGCGTGGCGGCCAGAGATTGGGATTCGTGCCCACCATGGGAGCGCTGCATGAAGGGCACTTGTCCTTAGTTCGAGCGGCTATGGCCGCTTGCGATATTGTGGCGGCATCGATTTTTGTAAATCCCGCGCAATTTGGTCCGAATGAAGATCTGGCGAGATATCCGCGAGATTTCGAACGCGACCGCGACTTGCTGGCGAAAGAAGGAGTGGAGTCACTTTTCGCACCGTCGGTTGAGGAGATGTATCCCGCGGGCGCGGTGACCTGGGTTACGGTGGAAGAGCTGAACAGCAAGCTTGACGGGCGTTCGCGGCCTGGACATTTCCGCGGAGTCACCACGGTGGTGGCCAAGCTATTTCACATTATCGAGCCGGATGCGGCCTTTTTCGGGCAGAAGGATGCGGCGCAGTTAGCGATCATTCGCCGCATGGTGCGCGACCTGATGTTTCCCGTGGAGATTGTCGCGGGTGCGATTGTGCGCGAGGCGGACGGATTGGCCATGAGTTCGCGCAACGCCTATCTCGATTCCGCGCAGAGACAACAGGCTTTGGTGCTGCACCGTGCGCTGATGAGAGTGAAAAAGTCGTGGGAAGCCGGCGAGCGCGATGTGGCAAAGCTCGCAGCTACTGGTCGCGAAGAAGTTGCAGGAGAAAAATCGGTGCGCCTCGACTACGTCGAGATCGTCGATCCGGACGGCCTCGATCCAGTCAAGAACCTCGCCGGCGGCGCGCTGGTGGCGGTGGCAGCGTTCGTAGGCACGACGCGGCTTCTCGACAACATTCTGCTTCCGAAATATTGATTAGTGCTGCGGACGATCAGCGGCAGAATCCGCCTGCGCAGTAGCCGAAGAGGTATAAGCAGGAGCCTGCGTGTCGTGCACCAGTCTGTCGCGCACCAGCCGCTCGCGCACCATGGTTTCGATTTGCGACCAGAGGTGAGCATCGCATTCGCTCTGCATGTGGTCCGGAATGAAGACGTGATCAGCCCAGGAGGCGCCGGGGCACTGCACGGGATTCTTTCTGTAATCCACGAGATAGTTTCCCAGAATCGCAGTTCTGTCGGGGTCGGCTGCGACGATCCGCGGACGACCGTGGATGATGCCGTGCGGCTGGTAAAAGTTCACGGCCTCGGCGACGTTACCGGGAATCACGGAATCGTTCTGCCCGACTTTTGCGACGCTATCGACCTGCACGGTCAGCATAACGGGCACGCCCACGCGCTGCAGGTCGCGGGCCAGCGTCACGGCCGCGGACGCTCCCCAGCTGTGGCCGTAGAGGATGATGCGGGCCCGAGCTTTTTCTTCTGCGGAAAGAATGCCGTCGCGGTTGGTATCGAGAAGGCGGAGGATAGCGTCGTAGGCTTGCTTCCTGCGGCGGTTCTCAAAAACCCGGACATAAGTATCGTTGGCGGCATTTCGTTGCATCCGTTGTGCGAACTGAACCGGGCCCTGGTGCAGGTTGTCATGCCTGACAAAGCCGCCGACGAAGCCGATCACAATGTTGGAAGGAGCCACAGGTGTCTGCGGCCGGACTGCATCCACCGCCCGGGAGAGTTCCGGCACAATCGCGGCTAGAATCGTGAGGGTGACAAGCGAAGCGCGAAATAAACTGAACCGCCGCATGCAGGTTCCTACGCAATCAGATGACCTGTTCCGTTCGGAGGATGCCGAAAAAACAACCGGGCGGAACATGGGCCGGCGTTTCAGCGAAATACCTTGAGTAGAGCGGCTTTCCGCACATTCGACCCGACCGACAGTCTACACCCGTTTGTCAAATTTCAAGCGTGCTCTAGTTTCGGGAGGTGTTTTTCGTCCGGAAAGGAAAGCGTTTCCGGCGAGGATGTATCGCAGCCGCTTGTCGGCTGCCTTGCTGATGCCGATGCGGGGGGTGGTTTTGATGTTTCTGGCGTGGAAGCCATCGTCCCCGATCCACAAGCCGGAATGAGTCGAAGTCAGATCGCCGCCGTTGTCACGCGTGCGGGTGATGCCGAAGGCCTCGGCCAATCGCCCGGGGCCGCTGGTGAGGCGAATTAGATCCCGCGGTCCGCGCACTTCGATTTTTCGCGCCTGCGCCATCTCTTCGACGCCGCGCAACGGCTCGACTGCGCGGAACAGCACGCCTCCCGCCCTGCCGTCACGCTCGCACGACACATTCAGACAGTAATGATTGCCATAGATGAAATAAACATAGGCGTAGCCGGGGGGGCCGAACAGCACCGCAGTGCGCGCGGTGTTGCCGGCGGCGGAGTGGGAGGCGGGATCGTTTTTCCCAAGATAAGCTTCGACTTCGACGATGCGGGCGGTGAGAAACTGCCCGTCGCTGTGGCGCACCAGCACCTTGCCGAGAAGTTCGCGAGCTACGCGCCGCGGCCCGCGGGCGAAGAACGCGCGATGAAGAGGCTGAAATTTTTCCCGATTGACTTTACTTGGCGGTGTGCCCATGCCAGCGAAATCTTAAATGCTAGACAAGGCTTTCGCCCGCCTAAATTGGTCTGGGTTCCGTATTCCTGGCGGCCGTGACGTTGGATGGCGAATCGTCGAACGATTTGCCTGGTTCAAAAGCCAATTTTTCGTGCTTCGAGCCAACTTTCCTTATGATGTCATGCCAGCCGTCGTCCCAGCTGATACGAGCTTCTCCATCAACCAAAACCCACCTGCCGTGGCTCTCGCCATGCGTCTTCTTGGCTTCGCCGTCGGCTTCGAGGGTGATATAGAAATTGCCGCCGTCTCCACCCATGCCCACCTCCCACTTGCCCACGAAGTGGTTCCGGCTGGGCAACGAAGCACTGTCGGCGGGTTCGAAATCAATGCGGGCGATGGTGGCAGGAAGGTTCTGGTGGTGTCCATCTTTGAAGACGATCACGACGGGAGACTTGAAGTCGATGCGGGCAATCTCCTCCAGGTCAAGGGTTTGGCGGGTCCCGTCCTTGAAAACGATAGCGATCGATCCGGAGTTGTCGGCTGCCGCAGCAGTCCCGGTGAGGCTGCCGGCGGCAAGCACGAGTATGGCGAGAATCGAGACGGCTTTCACACTTTTTCGCATGGTTGTTCTCCCGCGGAGTCTGCAAGGAGCACGAACAGTGCTTCCTGGATGATGGTACGCTCTGAGGCGCAAGTTTGTTCCACGCGTGGTTCGGTCTATGCGGCGCCTTTCGCCGACTCTTTCAGGTAAGCCAGCACATCTCCGGCGTGACCTTCCGCCTTCACCTTAGGAAAGATATGCTGGATCTTGCCGTCTGGCCCGATGACGAACGTGGTCCGGACGATGCCCATGACCTTCTTGCCATACATATTCTTTTCCTGCAGCACGCCGAAGGCGTCGGCGACTTTTTTGTCGGCATCGGCCAGCAGAGAGAAGGGCAGCTGGAATTTCTCCTGAAACTTCTTCTGCGCTTTAGGCGTGTCGGGCGAGATGCCAAGTAACACGGCGCCGGTTTTCTGCATCTGTTTGAATGTGTCGCGGAACTCGCAGGCTTCGATGGTGCAGCCGGGAGTGTCCGCGCGAGGATAGAAATAAAGCACCACAACTTTGCCGCGCAGACCTTTCAGCGAGACTTCCTTTCCGTTCTCGTCCTGCAAAGTAAACTCGGGAGCCTTATCATTGACATTGATGCTCATGATCGCCTCATTTCCAGGGGAAGGGTTGAAGATGGCGTCCATAGTCTCGGCCACATCGCGGCCGGGGGCCGAACGACTTATGTCCAGAAGCTTCTTATACCGCAGATTGGGGTTCGCCGTCATCGTCCTTCTGGCGTTTTTTGCCGCGACGGTTCCGCCGGTTTCGGCGCAGGGAAGGCCCCAGCTCAAGCGCCCGGAGCCCGACGTTCCCCAACAGAAATCTCCCGAACCTAAGAAGAAACCCGTCAAAGGACCGCGGGCGGTGGCGCTTTTGCAGCTCGCGAGCGGGGGCAAGGCGACGTTGATCCCAATCGCAATTCTGGTGGATGGTAAATTTTACGATGCCAGCGAATATAAAGCGGATCCCGTGCCGATGGCGCTGGATTCCGGCACGGTCTATGAGGCTGTGGAGTCCGGGGATTCGCTGGGACTATTTACGGTGAGTGGAGCGCTGCACAGCAAGACTCCGGGCGTCGCCCAACCGTGGGTGGGCGCGGGTTCTTACATGCTTAATGGAACCGCGCCGGCCAATGTCGCGCACAAAGCGGAAAACGTGCCGGTGGGGTTGAACAGCGGCGATAATGACGCGCCGCCGCGCCTGACTCGAGAAAAGTCATCGCAGCCTGCGGCGTCGGCAAGCCCGAGTTCCGGGTCCGCCTCCGGTGCTCCGGCTTCCACTACTCCGGCTTCTACTGCTCCGGCCTCTACTGCTCCAGCCGCGACAGGATCGACGGAGAAGCCTGCCGCTACAAACGCTTCCCCACCGGCTACGACTCCCGCGAGCGGTTCTTCCGGAAGCGCGGGGTCGACCGGACAGACCGCCGGAGTTCCGCCAGCATCGGACAAACCTCCGGATCAAAGCGCTAAGCAGCAAGCGCCGGCGCCGACAGCGGGGCAGACTTCGCCAGGTCAATCGACGCCAGGTCAATCGGCACCAAATCAATCGACACCAAATCAATCGACCTCGGGACAAAAGCCGCAAGGCCAAGAATCCCAGGGTCAAGGTTCTCAGGCTTCGGCATCGCAGGGGCAGGCAGCGCAAAGTCAAACGGGAGACTACTATCGCCCCACGCTGCGACGCGGGAAGCCTACGCAGGAGCCGCCGCCGGATCAGGAGGAAACGGCGCCGAAGGCCGGCAAGCCTGAGTCCCCGGCAAGCGTCGCCGCCGCTGGCTCGGGGTCGGTGCAACTTGTGCCGGCAATTTCCGACGCTAATGGGCCGGAACCGAAGTCGTACAAGTTTTTCTGGAAGACCGGCGAAGAGGACGAGCGGCGCAATCAGATGCTTACCCTCGCAGGAGCTGAAGTTCAGGCTTACGTTAAGGCGCTGGCCAGAAACCAAATTCCGGCGACCCCTCCGGCGAAGGCGGCTACGGCGCGCCGCAAAGCTCCGGCAAAGCCGATTCAGCCGGTGCTAGACAACGTTCAGTTCCGCGCCTTCGATATATGGACGAACAACCAGATCGTGATGATCCTGACTGCGGAAGCGCACTTTCCTCCTGCACCTGGGGCGACCGCAGTGCCAGAAGAGTATTCCATTACGCTGGTGACACGAACTGACATCTACGGCGATCTGCGCAAGCTGTATTCGGGAGTCACCGACAAGTTTCACCTTGACGTGACCCCACGGCTGGAGTTAATCGACGCCGTGGATGCGGACGGAGATGGTCGTGGCGAGTTATTGTTCCGCGAAACTACAGACGCCGGTAAAGGCTATGTGATCTATCGGGCGGGCGCCGACAAGCTCTTCAAGATGTTTGACAGTCTGGGCGAGTTGTAGATTCGTGGACGCCGGAATATTGCCTTTGGAGGCTGCGGGATGACGGAAGGGATTGCAGCGGCGTCGCCGCGTCCCAGGGCCAGGATGGCAGGGGCCTTTTATTTGCTCGTCTTCCTGACGGGAGGACTCGCCGTCCCCGGCTTCAAGCTTGTCATATCTGGCGATGCCGCGGCTACAGCGACCAACATCCTCGCCCACGAGGCTTTATTCCGGTTAGGCTTCGCAGCACTCCTGATGAATGTCGCGGTTTATATCGTTGTGACTCAGCTCTTTTATGATTTGTTTACGCCGGTGAACAGGAGCCTCTCTTTGGTCGCGGCCTTCTTCAGCCTGCTCGGATGCTCCGTTCAGGCTTTTGCATGCGTCTTTTACCTCGCCCCCATGGTCATCTTGAGCGGTGGGCAGTACTCGAACGTGTTTAAGGCCGACCAGTGGCAGGCTCTAGCGTTCGTGTTTCTCAAACTGTATGGTCAGGCCTACAACTTCGGCCTGGTATTTTTCGGATTCTATTGCCTCCTGATTGGATACCTGATTCTCAGGTCAACTTTCTTGCCTCGAATTCTGGGAGTGCTGATGGCATTTGCCGGTTTGGGTTGGCTGACTTTTTTGTACCCGCCGTTGGCAAACGATCTTGACCCCTACATCCGGGTCCCCGGCATCATCGGGGAAGGATCGTTGACCGTGTGGCTCCTCGTGATGGGCGTGAACCTTCAACGATGGAAGGAGCAGGCCGGCGCGGCATGAATGCACTCGATTACTGCAGCGGCGCCGGTACCCGCCCGCCATTCAATAACTCGCATGAGGAGAAAAGCTTATGAGCGCCGCCGTGATGATGCAGCGCTTTGCAGAAGCGTCGCCGCGTTTGAAGGCGCGGATCGCGGGTCTCCTTTATTTTCTTAGTCTCTTGACCGCGGGGCTCACCGAAAAACTTGTTCATGGAAGATTGAATTATGTAGGGGGCTACGTCGCGAATGCGGGCATGGCTGCCATGACTCTGATCTGTTATGACATCTTTAGGCCCGTGAACCGAAGCCTCTCTTTGCTCGCGGTGTTCTTCGCCTTCGCGGGGCTCACCTTTGAGGCTCTTCGCTTGCAGCCCCAAGGCATAAACATCGCCCTGGTATTTCACGGATTCTATTGCATCCTAATCGGCTATCTGATTTTCAGGTCGACCTTTCTGCCTCGAATTCTGGGCCCGCTGATGGCGTTTGCCGGTCTGGGCTGGCTGACCTATCTATCAAACCCGCTCGTAAAACACCTGTCCCCCTACAACCTGATCTCTGGCCTTCTCGGGGAGATACCGGTCTTCTTCTGGTTCCTGGTCGTGGGAGTGAATGTTCAACGATGGAAAGGGCAGGCCAGCGCAACGGTAACGAGGAATTGATCGACGCGGTGGATGCTGATGGAGATGGGAGGGTGAACGGGTATCACTTTTCCGAATGAATCCGGTTCGCGGGTAGCGGGTGTTGTCCACGCGGTGGGTAAAGCAGGAGTCCGTTCACGTGTCCCTCGTTGTCGGTTTGAAACGTGACCCGAACCGGGAGCTCCGCGACAAAAAAGTCACGTTGGGTTTCTGGGCGGAGGCGGAATTTCGGAAGTCCCCAATCTGCGGGGAGTTGGATGGTCAGGAAGCCGTCGTCCCTAGCGATGTTGAACACTCCCACGCCCTCCGCCTCATACTGACCTGCGCAGGTGTCGAGGACGGCCGAACCGAGATTGATCTCAGTGTGCCTGGTGACAGTGGGTGGTTCTAACGGCAGGTTCGGCCGCAGCAGGTGACGGCCAATGTCTCCGACGCTGGTCAGTTGATTCGAGAGCACGACGACCCCGGTGCGAGTCTTCGGATCCCAGGCTACGTAACTCGCGTATCCCCAGGTGAAGCCGTCGTGCGTGACCAGTTGGTCGTTACCCTTACCAGTCATCACCCATCCCAGCGTCTGCTCACTTCCATCTCCATCAATGGGACGCCGCGCGCTGAGCATCGCCGCCATGATTGGGGCCAACGGCGAAGGCTCGTAACCCAGGGCCACGGCGAGAAAAGTCAGAAGGTCATCGACGGTTGAAACCAGGCCGCCCGCAGCTGGCATAGCCGAATAAATGGAAACCGAGGAAAAAGCCGCCGCCGGCTGCAAAACCGCATTGTGGCCGACCGCGAGCCTGGGTTTGAGTTTTGGAGTGAGGGTGATCGTGGTATTTTTCATCCTCAAGGGAGCGAGGAGGCGCGTCCGCAGCAGGGTCTCGTAATCCGTCCCGGCGCGCGTCGCGAGGGCTTGTCCCAGAAGCCAGTAACCGATATTGGAGTAGTCCCACTCGACGCCTGGGTCGCGTGTCAGTTGGTAGCGGGCGAGAAACCGGTAGAGCTGAGCATCCGAATTGTCTGGGGTCGCTGAAGTCTTGAACGCGGGCAACTCATCGGGCATAAACGGGAGGCCTGAGGTATGAGTTGCCAGGTCCACTAAAGTGATGGAGCGGCCATTGTGTTCAGGGATATTGACGCCTGCGGGGAGATACTTGGCGACCGGATCAGCGAGTGCCACTTCACCTTTTCGAACCATGTCAGCAAGCAAGAGAGCGGTAAACACTTTGCTGACGGAACCAATCTCGAAGAGGGTGTCGCCGCCGAACGGACGCGGGTCTGCCTGGCTGAAATGGCCATACTGGATAACTCTTTTACCCTGCGGCCCGATTACGCCGACAACGATGCCGACGCCATCCTGGTGGCCGGCGAGAATATCGACCCGGTCGGCGAGTATCTTGCGAATCTCAGCGTCGGGCGGGAAAACCGCCGAGGCTGAGGGTGGCGTGGCCTGAGCTGCGGCGAGGGTCGTGGTCAAGCTGAGGAAAACCGCAACGGCAAACGCAGCGCCTCGCGTCATGTGGTTTTAGGTTTCGATGCCTACGTGGCAGACGCGGCCGACCAGGTAGTCGGAAGCGGACTTGCCTTCTTCCATCGCAATGACTTCGATGGGAAAATCCTGATTGTGGGGACGCAGAATCAGATGATTGCCGGCAGTTTCCACATATTTCACTGTGCAATTGTCGTTCTTGAGAACGGCGTACATATTGAACTCGCCCTTGCGATAAGGTTTGAGTGAGTTGTAATGGCGGTCGATCAGGAGGGTGGCTCCGGGAAGCAGGCGGGGGTACATGCTCATGCCTTCGCGGTTGTCTACCTTGATGAGTACAAAGCGCTCCCACTGCTGGCGACTGCCCTCGGTCTCGGGTTTCAGCTTTTTGAGAAAAGTTTTCTTAAATTTCAGGATTTCTTTGACGTTCATGCTGGTGATGAGAGGTTGAGTGGCGGCCACGGTTCCGTCGGTGAGCAGGACGTTCTGGAATTCATCGTTGCTGGGGGGCAGGATGGAAGCGCGTTTGTTCACTTCGGAGGGGTCGAGCAAATCGAGCACAGAAAGATGTTGGACGGCCAGGACCCGGTCCATGCCTTCGAGGCTCAAGCCGCGCTTACGATTCAGGAAGTTGGAGATATGAGCCTGTTTAAAGCCCGTCTGTTGCGCCAGCCGAAGGCCGGTCAGGTCGCCTTCCTCGATGCGCTCCCAGAGCGTTTCGCGCAGGTTGTCTTGTAGCACTCGGAATTTCATGGCAGGGAGTATAGCACGGTGAGGTATAGCACCATGCTAAGTGGAGGGATTTCCACAGAGACCCTTTGGTCTAACGACCTTGACTCGGAAAATTGGCAGCTATACGATCGCGATATTGTATAACCCAACTTCTCCCTCAGGGACCTTCCGTCATGACCGGTTTAGATAACTGCAACGAAGCAAAGAACTTTGTCGAATTTCGCCGGAAAGTGCGCGCGGCCGAGGTGCTTTCCGGCTCCATGCAAAACCTGTTGAAGCTGCTGCAGTTCAGTGGACGAGTCAGTGTGGTTTTGCAAAATGGCCGAGTGCTGAAGTCGGGGTATGAGGAAGGATTTTTTCGCCAGCACGAACCGGGTTCCGGGCTGGAGCCCGGGGTGACGATCGAACCATAAAGGGTTCCGGCGAGCGGGTTATTCGTTCTGCCGGAATGTGTGAGTTCAGCAAGCAGGATCACGCAGCAAGTCTGACAAGTAAATAGCTCAAGCAGGTCATCGTAAGAGAAACGAGCCCTGCGTCCAGTTGCCACTCGAGGAGCGGCAGCCGGCGCAGGGCTTTTTTTCGCTGCAGCCTTCGGGCTTCGGTAAATGCGCTTCAACCGCAATTGCGCCGGTTCGCAACGCGAGCCCGGAGCCCAGGAGGAGTGATGAAAGCAAGAGTAAACGCAAAAGATACGTCTCGGCAAGAGGAGCGGCTCGAATTGAAATATTGCGAACGCTGTGGCGGGTTGTGGCTGCGTCCCGTGGATAGTGGGCAAATTTATTGCGTGGCTTGTGGGCGTGCGATGGCTGAACTGCCCCCGGCTTCGAGGGAGCCGGAAACCGCCCAGTTGCCGCGTGGACCGCGATGGGGCGCGGATGACGGCGACTGCGACGGCTTTGAGGGAGACGAAGAGCGAGATCTGGATGCGTCGGCAGGTGTGGCATGAGCGGGTTGGTGGATTGGATTGGGGCAGAGGCAGATGATTCTGCCCCACAGGATGCGCTCGCCTCGGGCTCACCGCTGGCGCCGGAAGATGAGCCTCCGGGGGAATCTTCGCCGGCGGGCGCATGTGAGGAGTTGCCGGCGCACGACTCTCCCGCGGGATTGAATGTTCCGGACCATGCTCGGCTCGAAGATGCTGGGCCGGAGGACGATCCTCTTGATCGCAATCCTGATTTGTGGCTTTATCGAAAGCGTACGGTGGGCCTGTTGCGGCGCTACATGCGCTTTTCGTTAGAGACCGGGCGGTTGCCCTCGTTTGTGGGGAGAGAGTTCTTCCGCGCGAAGGTGACGTACTACACCGCGACTACGTTCGAAGACCGGGTCATCTTCGTGCGGGATGTGGAGAGGTGCTTGGATCGGTTGGAGTATTGGGATCAGCAATTAATCGTGCGCATCATCCTGCAGGAGCACGGTCAGGAGCAAACTGCACGAATTCTACAATGTAGCCGCAGTTCGGTTGCGCGCAGATTGCCAGAGGTGCTGGATCGGCTGAGCGAAGACTTCCTCAGAGTAGGGTTGCTGGCCGGGCTGCCATCGAGAAGGGAGTTTTCGCAATGATAAAAATCTTGTCAAGAGGGGAATTCGATCGAAAAATGCGCAAGTTGTTGATGACATGGCAAATATAAATTTGCAAAACGTGACACAAACACCCATTGCAAAATGCTATTCTGAATATATAGAGTAAAGAAAAAAAGAAGTGCTCTAGCAATCTTTTCGGAGGCGCGCTGAAAAGCGCGCCTTTCGTTTTGTGGGCCGAAGAGCCCAGTTTGCATCGCAGCTCCGCGCACTGGCGGCGTGGAATCTGCGGGTTAAGTCGCTGCTAACTCATGAGATTGCCTGACGCGGCTGAAGCCGGGATCCGGACGACGCCGAGAGTTTCGGGAGGGCGAGTCATGGGCATGAAGAAGAAGGCAAAGGGAAAAAGCAAGGGGACGGCGAAGAAAACGGCGAAGAAGAAAGCTTCGGCAAAAAAGAGGGCTCCTTCGAAAAAGAAGGGCAAGGATATCGCCCAGGTACGAGAGAACATCAACGAACTGGTGAAGGACTCGGCGAAGGATATTGCGACTGAGGTGATTAAGGTCGCGAAGACGGGCCAACTCGCGTCGGCGAAATATTTGTTTGAGGCCGCAGGGATATATCCGGCGACCGAACAGACAGCCGTGAATCCGATCGAACGTTCACTGGCTCACACTTTGCTTACGCGCATGGGATTGCCATTAGATCCGGTGGTTTGCGATGAGGAGCCGACCGTGGCTATATTGCCGGGCGCTGTAAGGGGTGCGAGCGATGAGGCCGTCAAGCTGAGGGTCGTGGAAGAGGATGCTGAGGGAGAAGGCGAGGAAGAGCCCGCGGCTCTCCCCGAGGGCGGCGAAGAATAGTTGGGCGTGCAGGATATGAGGGCTGAGGGGATACCGTAAAATGAAGCGCGGGAGTTTGAATTCGAGAGAAACAGACGGGCGGGACGCGCTGTCGGTTTCTCCACGGGTGGGGCCGCGCGGGAGAAAGCCGCGGAATGCTGATCCGTGGCTGGACGGTTGGGGCAGCGGGTTGGTGGTGGTGGACGGCGTCCCAATGGTGGAGTATCCCCCGGATGTTCGGCGGAACCTAGGGGCGGGCAATTATGGAACTGTGGCACGACGCAGGTTTGGGATGGATATAACGTGGCTGGACGACCGGATCGCGGTCGGAGGCGGAATTTGGTCGCCGGAGAACATGGCGAAGGTGTCGCTCGCGGGGATCACGCACATTATCGACATGCAGATCGAGTTCGACGACACGCCGCTGGCCGAGCCGCACGGGATCGTGGTTTGCTGGAATCCGGTGGACGATGACTTCGAGTTCAAGCCTGCCGAGGTGTTTGAATGCGGAGTGAAGTTTGCGTTGGAGGCGATGGAAGACCCGAAGGCGAAACTGTTCATCCACTGTGCGGCTGGAGTGCACCGGGCGCCGATGATGACGCTGGCGTTGTTGGGCGTGATGGGGTGGGCGGTGGAGGATGCCATGGATTTGATCGAGGGAAGACGGCCGGTGGCTGATTTCGCCGAGGTTTATGTGCGAAGCGTGGAAGAGTTTTTGAAAGGCCGGAGCTGAGGAGCGGGTTTGGGACGAAGGCCGCGGCAGAGATGCTTGATGGGAGAAGTGGTGGCGCAGGCAGGTTGCATAGGTCCTTCGCTTCGCTCAGGATGACAAGAGTAAGTTCGAGGAGGAAGTATGTTTCAGACACGCCGTCCTGCGGGACGGATTTTTTATTTGGTGCTGGCGGTGGTGGTCGCGGCAACCGGCATCCGACTGAACGCGGCTCCTCAGGGTGGGCCCGCGCTTACGAACGTGATCGATACCGTCTACATGGCGGATGGGAGTGAGGCTCAAGGTACGCTGGTAATTACCTGGCCGGCGTTTGTGGGGGCGAGCGGGTCGGCGGTAGCTGCGGGGGCGTTGAATGTGACGCTGGGATCGAACGGTGCGCTGAGCGTAGCGCTGGCGACCAACACGGGCGCCACTCCTGCAGGCGTTTATTACACCGTCGTCTATCAGTTGCAACCCAGCGAAGTGCGAACGGAATATTGGGTGGTGCCGACGAGTTCTCCGGCAACCCTGGCGCAGGTGCGGACCACGCCGGGATCGGGAACGGCGGCGCAACCGGTATCGGTGCAGTACGTAAATTCAGCACTGGCGGCGAAAGCGAACGACAACGCGGTGGTGCATTTGGCCGGGACGGAGACGGTGACGGGAACCAAAAGTTTTTCCACTCCACCGAATGTGCCGACTCCTGTAGGTACGGGCGATGTGACGAACAAAGCGTATGTGGATACGGCAATCGCAAATGTGGGGGCGGGGAATTATTTGCCAACGGCGGGCGGAGCGATGACTGGGCCGCTGACGCTGAGTGCAAGCCCGACGGCGCCGCTGCAGGCGGCTCCGAAGCAGTACGTGGATCTTTCGGCGGCATCGAAGGCGAACCTGGTGAGTGGGCTGGTGCCGACGAGTGAGTTGGGGAGTGGAACAGCTTCGGCGCTGAATTGCCTACTGGGAAATGGCAGTTGGGGATCCTGCGGGTCGAGCGCGAACGCAACGGAGATTCAGAGCGTGCCGGTGGGGTCAACGTCGCCCGCGAACGGGCAGGTACTGACGTATTCTTCATCGGCGGGGCAATATGCGCCGGCGACTCCGAGCGGGGGGACGGGCGGCGTGTCGGTGAGTCCGTCGGTTAGTCAGAACGTGGTGCAGCCTGGAGGCACGGCGCTTACGGCGAACAATTTCAACAACATCACTTATTCAGTTTCCAGTTACAACTGGTCGCAGAATCCCAGCGGAACGATTGCGATGGGATCGAACACGGTCACGCTGAGTCCGTGTCCCATCGGGCTAACGGTCAACAGTCCGGCCGGAGCGCAGACCTATGTTTATATCTCAGGGGTGGGGACACCGGAAGCAGTATTGATCACTTCAACCACTTGTGGGCAAGCAGGAGGAGCGGGGGGAACCATAACGTTTACTGCAGCTAACACTCATGGCTCCGGGTATGCGGTTGGATCGGCGTCGCAAGGCGTGCAGGAAGCGATCAATGCGGCGTCGTTCGCGCCGACTTATGCCGGCGGCACTGCGGCACTGGGGTCGGTTGTAATTTCGCCGGCACAATACACGTGGCAGGCGCGGGTGACAGTCAGCGCGCCGAACATGGTGGTGGATTTCTCGGGCTCAGTTATAACCTGCGCGATGGCCGACACGTGCCTGTTCATCGGAAGTAATGCGCACGCTACTTACGTGTGGGATGTCACGGTGGAACATTTTGTGGGGGAGGCGGCCTGCAACAATTGCAACTATCCAATGATCGAGGATCAAGGCCAGAAGACTCATTTCACTGACATTGGATCGGCGAATCCATTTCCGGTGGGCGGCGCCAGCAGCGGCAGTTCGTTTGGGTCACTGATTCAAGTGGATAACGACCAGGCGGCAATTATCGATGGGCTGTCGACATATCAAGCGCGGTGGTATCACTGCACGTCAACGTTCTGCTCAGTAGCGGTGAAAGGCGCCGGCGGAAGCGGCAACGCGGGAGTGCTTTACATCAAGAACAGTAATATTAGCCTCAACTGCGGGGCGAACGGGGTTGACAATCAGAATGGGAACACACTGCGAATTTCAGATTCTGTGATTCAAGGACAGGCACAGTTCGCAGTGCGGTCGATTGGGGTCTACTCCAATGTTCCTAACGTGGAGTTGGACAACGTTTACGGTGAGGTCGCGGGCTGCGCCAGCGGCAATCCTCTCGGTCTGGGCGAAGCGGGGTTGATTGTGGAGGGCGGATTCGCTTCGGTGAAGAACTCTGTGGGGCCAGTGGGGTCGGCTCCCGTGTTTGCTAATACGGGATCGACGCAATACGACTACTACATCGTCGCCCACAGTTCCACGAACGGAGCCAGTGCTCCGTTTCTGGCGGGGATCGCGCTCACGAATCAGACGGGAAGCATTTCTGTGGTCTGGCCAGAGTTCGGGACTACGGGAACGATCACCTACGACGTAATCCGCACCTCCGGGCAAGCAAATAATCCAGCGCCCTACACGGCGATTTGTGCGGGCGGCACGACGACGACTTGCGGCTCAGTGGCAACGGGATTAACTGTGGCATCGACTTGCGCGGCAGTGGGATCGAGCAACGTTTGCAGCTTCAGCGACACGGCCTCGACCAGCACAACGAGCTACACGGTTGCGACTCCCGCCACCTATTGGCCGGGCTTGCCTTTCTGGAATGGTTCAGTGATCTACACCACGCCGGGGGATGTGGTGAGCTCCGGCCCAACTCCTGGGGGCGTGTATTTTGATCGTTTCGGGGACAACGTGGCGAACTCGGCACTGAATCCCGTGAGCCAAGTGGTGAGCAGTTTCGGGACTATGATCCCAAAGTTCTTTGCGCTCGATTGCAACGGAGTCTATGGCGGATCCTGGGTCACCTGTCTCGAAGACACGCAGGGAAGCCAAGCCGGGACAACTCTTCTACTTGCCGGAGCCTACAATGGCCCCGATGTTTCCGGGGCGAAAGGCCGGCTGAATTTTGAGGAGGGGTTATACGGAGTGATCGCCGGCGGGCACAAGATTACGCTGGTTGACTCGAATCCCGCCAAGACTCTGAATACAGCGGGAATGAGGCCTACCTACGATGCCAATGACACCTATGTGGGACTGGATAATGCATCGGCGGGTTCCGCGTCGAATGCGCAACTGGCATTTGGGGCGCCGGTCGCGATCTCAGACTACATCGGGAATGTGGGAGACAATGTCAGTTTTCTCGAACGGCTGACGGCTTCGCTGAAAACCTTCAACGTGCCGGTGAAGGTTAATGGGAATCTGACGGTGACGGGGACCTGCACGGGATGCGGTTCAGGGGTGGTGAACAGCGGGACGGCGACGCAGCTGGCGCTATATTCCGCGAACGGAGCGGCGGTGAGCGGAGACAGCGGGCTCACAGATACCGGGTCGACGCTGAACTATACGGGAAGCAATGGGATTATGGCGGCGGGGGGAACGTTCAGCGGGAATGTGACGGTGAACGGGCAGCTGCTGGTAGCGGGGCCGTGGACGGTGAGTTCGCCGGTACCCGGGGCGGCGATGACGGCGGCGGGCGCGGGAACTTCGGCGCTGGGGATCTCGAACGACGGAAACTTTTATATTTCGGCTAACGCAGGGACTCCACAGAAAGTGGCGACGACGGCGACGAGCTCCTACTTTCCGAATCTTTTCCAGGAAGATGCGAACGACCTGGGCGAATACGTGGTGGGAGGGGCGGCGCAGAATCTCCACGTGTACTCGAGTTACACGAACAGTTCGACCTGGCAGCGGATATCGATGGGATACGATACCGGCGATGGCTACTCGGTGTTGCGCAGCGAAAGTTCGCCTTCCGGAAGTGCGTACGGGCTGGGCTTCTGGATCAACAGCGGATTGAAGTGGGTGATCGATGCGTATGGGAATCTGAAACCGTGGACCGACCAGATTTATAGCGTAGGGTCGTTCAATAGCGGGAGCGGCACGGGGCTGCGGCCGGGGACGGTTTACGCGGCGGGAAACTCCACGAGCGGAAGCGGCTTTGAACTGGGGAAGTTTGCCAGCGAAAGCTACGAATTGTGCAATGACACGACGACGGGAACAATTATCAATGGGTTGGCGGTGCTGACCGCTGCGGGATGTGCGGTGTCGTCCCCGAGCGCGCTGACTAGCGGAGCGATTGGGGTGGTGATTTTCAACGCGGGGACTTCTGGGGTAGTTACGTTGGCAAAGGCTGGCTCCGCCTATTGCAGCTTCGACGGAAGCGCTACCGTGGTGGGGGACTACGTTGTGCCTTCGAGCACGGCGAGTGGCGGACTCTATCCCCTGTGTCATGACGCGGGTGCTACGCGGCCGACAGGGACGCAGATCCTGGGCCGGGTGCTGCAGGCGAGTTCGGGCAGCACGACGGTGCAGATGTTTCTCGACATGCCGGGATCGAATGTCAGCAGCAGCGTTTCGTATTCGATCCCGTGGTTTACGACGAATACGACGGGGACGGCGATCACCTTTTCGAGTACCGCGGGCAAGGCGGAGCTGTGGGGCGTGGTGCTGACGTTTCCACTGACCACGACCCAGGTGACGTATGACGTTTCGACGGCGGACAATACTAGCAACACATATGACATTGGAGTGCTGAACAGCTCGGGCACGGTGGTGGCACACATCGGGAGCACGGCCGGGACGACGTTTGCTCCGAGCACGGGGTACAAGACTTTGAGCTGGACCGCGAGCGCGACACTGCAGCCGGGGAAATATTATCTGGCGATTACGAGCAGTTGCACCAGCGCGTGCGCGCAGATTTACGGTGGGAGTTCGGCGGGGTTTACATTTCTGGGCGGCAGCAGCGGGACGGTGGAGAGCGTGACGGCCGGAGGGACACTGAATAATGGCATCACGATTCCGGCGGACAATCCAACAGAGGCAACGATCATGAGTTGGGAGATTCATTAGAGTTGGGAGCGGGGCCTCGACGGCCATCGGCGAGAGCCGGTGGCCTTTTTTGTTGGGGAGAGCGGGGGTTGGCTGTCAGCCGTCGGCCGTCAGCGAAAAACGTCGAGCTGCGCTCGACGGACAGCCGAGGGCGGCTGTCCGCGCATTTAGTTATCCCGTATTTGTCTGAAGGCAGTTTTACAAATATTTTTCTGGAGGAGAGAGTTATGAGCAGTGCGATCAATCCGGAGGCTGCAACACCATCGGTTCCACAATCGTTTGAGCAGAGTGACAGGAATCCGCCGGTTTCAGAACTCGGCGGGACAGATGCAGGGGGCGGGCAGTTACCGAGTCCGACTGGTTCGGAGAGCAGAGTGACTCAGCCTGGCCCAGCGCCATCGGCGAATGCCGGGCTGACGAATTATGACACGGGCGACAGCGCCGACCCGGGGCAGGACGAGGCGGAGCGCGAAGGCTGACGCAGCAGTGAGGCATCGAGCTGTGCTCGAATGGACAGCCCCTTCGACTTCGCTCAGGGCAGGGTGAGGGCGGCTGTCCTCATGTACTTGTAGGAAGCAGTGGTCGGTCTTGAAGGCCATCGGCTAAAGCTGGTGGCCTTTTCTATTGGAAGAGGCAAGTGAAGCGGGAGAGACATGAACACGAAAGTTCCTATCGAAACCGGTGATAGCGCGAAGGTGAAAGGGGTCCTTCGGCTCCGCACGACGATTCGCTCTGCGAATCGTCGTGCTCCGCTCAGGATGACAGGGCTGGAAGTGAGTGCAGTAGTTCTCTTGCTGATGCTTCTTGGCGCCAGGGCTTGGGCTACTACTTACTACGTTAGTTCCGGCGCGGGGAGCGACTCGAATAATGGGACCTCCGCGGCCACGCCTTGGCAAACGATTGCGCATGTGAATGCGCAGACGTTTTTGCCGGGGGATTCGGTTCTGTTCAAGCGGGGGGATGTTTGGAATGAGAGTCTGGCGCCTGCTTCTTCGGGGAGTTCGGGAAATCCCATTGCGTTTGACGCGTATGGGACCGGGGCGGCACCGAACTTGACGGGATATTATGCTGTGCCGTCTTCGGAGTGGGTGGTGGTGACGGGCAATGCCTGGAAGGCACCGGTTCCGTCAACTTATTCGGCGATCAACTTTTGTCTGTTTGGATCGGTGTGGGGCCAGAAGGTGGCGGCGGTTTCGTCGAACTTGACAGCTCGGGGCGATTTTTATCTGGCAGATGGGTTTGTCTACATTTTTTCGGTGGGGTCACCCGCGACTTACTATAACGAGCCGATCGTGCCGATGGCGTTGAGCAATGTGCCCGTGATTAATGTCAACGGCCAATCGTGGCTGACCTTCCAGCACTTTCTGGTGAACTGGTTCGATCAGTATGGGGTTTATGTGCAAGGAGCGAGTGATCATCTGGTGTTCGCGAACATGGAAGCGGACTCGATGATTCCGCAGGGCACGCAGCCGCTGGGGTTCTACGTGAATGAGACGACGCCGGGGCCCGGCGACATAAAGATCTATAACTCGGAAGCGCACCTGGATTACGACGGATTTCGATTTGATGGGGTGGCGACTGCGATCACGATGGTGAATGACAAGGGCTACGCGAACCGGGACGGGGCGCTGGTGGAGTGCCTCAACGCATCCACTTGGTGTAAACATACACCAGCCCAAAGCAATCAGCCTACCGCGTAGACACGTTTTAGCCGATCTCTTCGCTCCACGTTTCCAGATTCTTCTTCACCAGAGCCATGAA
>Ga0210388_10000729_pt1 | contig 26314 bp, 16 predicted proteins | sample IncBWC19OmetaG_FD_155485 | JGI IMG/M metagenome (GOLD analysis project Ga0210388, IMG submission 155485) | Forest soil microbial communities from Barre Woods Harvard Forest LTER site, Petersham, Massachusetts, United States - Inc-BW-C-19-O ...
CTCGACAGGCTACGACTCGAGATGCCCAGGTCTTGATTTCGAGATATTGAGCATCACGATGGACTGCATCGGGTCGGCCGATGTCAATCAGCGCTCGTTGATCCTTCATCCGCTCGCCACTGCAACCTTAGTTCTTCTTCCCGGGCCGGATTCCGCGACGGTCGAACGCGGATCGGCAGTCCTGAAAGCGCTGGACGCTCTTTGCCACCCAAAGCCAGAGGGGCGCGACGTTATCGAGCATCTCGGAACCGAGGGCCGTGATGGTGTATTCAACCCGGGGAGGAACCTCAGCAAAGACCTGCCGCGTTATGAGCCCGTCGCGCTCCAGTCCGCGGAGGGTCTTCGTCAGGGACTTCTGGCTGATGCCTTCGACCCGATCCATAATGCGGGAGAAGCGCATGGGCTGGCCATGTTCGGCAATCACGCTCATGGTCCAGAGCGACCACTTGTCTGAGATGCGGGAGACCATCTCGCGCGTGAGTGCGTCTTCGGCTTCGGTCAGTCTCTCGCAGAAGTCCTTGATATGTTCCCAACTGAATCTCGATTCTTTCCCAGATTTCTTCTCAGTTTTTGTCATTAGTTACCTTCAGGTATGTACGGGAATAAAAAGTGCCTTATTGCCAAAGGATACTATCGGCCTAATACTAGACCCATGAAGACGAATTGGACTACAGCAAATATTCCCTCGCAGGTTGGGCGCAGGGCTGTGATAACGGGCGCGAACAGCGGCATCGGATTTGAGGCGGCGCTGGCACTGGCCCGCAAGGGCGCAGAGCTGATTCTGCCCGCGAGGACGCAGGCTAAGGCCGACGGTGCAGCCGCGCGCATCCGGGAGCAGGTCCCGAACGCGCAGCTTCACCCGGAGATACTTGACCTGGCCGCACAGGCTTCCGTCCACGCTTTCGCGAGCCGCGTGATGGAAAGATTTCCCGGACAATCGCTCGACCTGCTGATCAACAACGCGGGTGTAATGGCGCTCCCGAAACGTGAAATCACAACGGATGGATTTGAGCGGCAGTTTGCAACAAACTACCTTGGGCCGTTTGCTCTAACAGGGCTGCTGCTTCCATCCATCAAGCCCAAGTTCGGCTCGCGCGTGGTGACTTTATCGAGTGGCGCAAGTCATCAAGGCAAGATCGAGTTCGATAATCTGCAGAGCGAGCGTGTCTATAAACCGATGTTCCAGGCGTATGCGCAATCGAAGCTCGCCGACCTTATCTTTGCGCGGGAGCTGCAGCGGCGATTAACAGCCGCCGGTTCGCCGATCATCAGCACGGCTGCCCACCCTGGATACGCGGTGACGAATCTTCAGGCGGATCACGTGGGCGCTGGATTGACGCTGCCAATGGCGGTGATGAAACCGTTCCTCTCTCAAGATGCCGCGCATGGAGCTTTACCGACGCTCTACGCGGCGGTTGCCGATGAGGCAGTTCCGGGTGGCTACTATGGTCCGGACGGCATCGCGGAGCTCAAAGGGCATCCCACCGCGGTGCGGCTTGCCAAGGGAGCGATGGATCCGGCGGTCTCCAAGCGGCTTTGGAGCGAATCGGAACGCCTGACCAAGGTTAAGTTCGGCGCCCTTTCCGATGTTGTCTGAATATCTAACTGGTGGGATGTCGCTGCCAAGGAAACGATACAGTTTTTCGCGAAAGGAATCAAAGAGGAACCCGACCCATGAGCAAACACGTTAATATCTCGCCCCAGGAAGCCGCGGATCGACTTGCTATCCGGGAATTGGTGGAAGCGTACGGGCACTGCGCGGACCGTCGTGACGCGCAAGGCCAGATGTCTCTCTTTACGGTGGACGCGCATTTCGTGGTGTATATGAATGCCAAGGAATCGACCCCCTCGCAAGAGTTACACTCGCGCCAGGAACTCGCGCCCGTCTTCGCAGACCTGAACAAATACAATGCGACGATGCACTTCCTTGGACAGAGCACCATCTTCACGCTGGCCGGCGATCGAGCTACTGGGGAGGCTTACTGCCTGGCGCATCATTTCACGGTGGAAGGTGAAAAGCGGCGCCTGATGGTGGCTTACCTCCGCTACTATGACTCCTTTGTGAAGGCGGACGGCGCGTGGTTGTTTGCCGAGCGCCTGCTCTATGTTGACTGGATTGAGGAGCGTGCCCTGTGATGAACACTTCGGCGAGTAACGTGCGGCTTGTAATCGTGGGCGCAACGGGAATGGTCGGCGGCTACGCTCTTCGCTATGTACTGGATCTCCCGGCTGTCGAACGCGTGACATCGATCAGCCGCAGGAAAACTGGCATATCGCACCCTAAGCTCGATGAGGTCCTGCATCAAGACTTCAGCGACTGCTCCGCGCTCGCACAGACGCTGGCAGGTCAGGACGCAGCGGTCTTCTGCCTGGGCACGTATACCGGCTCAGTGGCAGACGCCGAAATGCGGGCGATCACCGTTGACTATACAGTCGAGTTCGCGCGAGTTTTTCTCGGCAGTAGCCCTGACGCATCGTTCTCGTTCCTGAGCGGGAGCGGCGCCGATCCTACGGGACGAAGCCGCATGGCGTTTGCGCGTTACAAGGGTGAGGCCGAGAAGGCGCTCCTCGGATCGGGGTTTTCTCGGCTCTACATCTTCAGGCCAGCCTACATCTATCCTGTGGAGCCACGGAAGGAACCGAATTTCAGCTATCGCTTACTGCGGTCGGTATACCCTGTGTTTCAGCTCCTGTTCCCCAACCAGGTGATTCCTGCCGATGACCTGGCTAAGGCTATGGTGGATATCGCCATCCGTAAAGGTGCGGGAACGGAACGGGTCATTCTAGACAACCGCGACATTCGAACCATGGTCGATCCAAATGCTCCGTGAGAGCAGGCCGGATGCGATTGCTCAGATGTAAGGCGAGCCTGCCATTGCGGCTTTTAGGCCGATGGTTCCCTTACCCACGTTCCCGGTTGCGCCATTGACACCCCAAACGCACAATCTTCCGATGCCGATTCTCCGTGTCTCCTACTCAGCTCGCGACGGTGCTTTTGATTAGCTTCCAGCCTCGAAACGCGAATTGGAACTTGCAGCCTGCAATCATGGCTTCACTTTAACCATCACTATTCCATGGGTGGGAACCTCGGCTGAGTAGCTGCCCTTCTGTCTTCCAATATCCTTGTGCGACCAGAGATTGCGCACCGAGGCAGCCAGATCAGTTGGGTATCCTATATCGTTCCAATTAACCGCGACCATCGCGGGCGATCCTCCCTTGTTCAGCATGACCACTCCCCTGCTGCCGTCCGCCAGTTGTCTGGACCAGACCTCCAGGTCTCCAGTCTTCATGACCCTGCTGCCGGCTTGTCCGAGTGGGTCCTGATCGATGGCGATCACCTCTTTGTTCGTGAGTATCTCTCGGGTAGCGGCGGACATATTTACCACGTCATTGCCGGCTATCAGCGGAGCGGCAAAAATCGCCCACATGCCAAAATTCGTGCGATACTCATCTTCCGTCATGCCTCCGTTGCCCACCTGCAACATATCGGGATCGTTCCAATGCCCAGGGCCAGAATAGCTTCCGAGTCCGCTAATCAGATCCAGAATTTCAGAAAGCGAATTCCCTCCCCAGCTCATCTTGCATTGCCAGCAATCCAGAATATCGCCGGTCGATCGCCACAGATTGCCGACCGAGCCTGCCCAGAGCCACGGTTTTGTCGAGCCCCATTCACAGATGCTGAAGACAATCGGCCGGCCAGATGCCGCGAGTGCATCGCGCATCACCGTATAAGAAGACTCGGTATTCTGAGTTGGAAGAGTGGAGCACCAATCCTCTTTCAGATAGTCCACGCCCCACATAGCATATTGCTTTGCATCCTGGTACTCATGACCCAGGCTGCCAGGCCTTCCAGCGCAGGTCTTCATTCCCGCATCGGTATACAGTCCGAACTTCAGCCCCTTGTCGTGGACATAGTCGGCCAGTGCCTTGATGCCGGATGGAAACTTGGCCGGATCCGCAACGATATTGCCCTGTGCGTCACGGCTCGACTGCCAGCAGTCGTCGAGTACGACATATTGATACCCCGCGTCTCTCATGCCATTTGTCGCAATAGCATCCGCTGTCTGCCGGACCAGTTTCTCGTTGAGGCCGTCACAATGAAACCGGTTCCAGCTGTTCCAGCCCATGGGTGGAGTGCGGGCCAGCCCGTTATCAACTGCGTGTGCCGGCACAGAACTCGACAAAGAGCTCAGCAGCACAATCGCTGCGAAACCCATGCGAAATAGACGAGACCTCGTTCGATTCATTGCTCACCTTTGGAACGACATTGCGGAAACCACGAGAAGGTCAGCTTTGCGCCGCGAACCCATCGAGTTCAGAGGCCGATTCCTCATCAAGGTAGACCGTAACGTTTGGATGAGTGCGGAGAATTGTCGCAGGGCAGCTTGTCGAAATTGCTTCCTCAAGCGTGCGCCGGATGATGGCGGCCTTGCGGACTCCAGGAACAGATACGATCAACCTCGGCACTCGCAGAATTGCCGGAATGGTCATGCTGACCGCGTTGTCAGGGACTTCCTCAAGATTGTTGAACCATCCCTCAGCAACTTGCTGCGCACGGCAAGCCGCATCCAGCCTGACGACTTTTACGTCTTGGGGATCGTTGAAATTGGCGACCGCAGGATCCATAAATGCGAGGTGACCATTCTCGCCAATTCCGAGCAGACAGAGCTGCGGATCGATGGACCGAAGCACCTCGGCGTAAAGGCGGCATGTGTGATCCGGGTCGCTGGCCGATCCATCAATCTCGTAAAAGGCCCCCATATCGACCTTCTGCGTAAGGTTCTCTCTCAGGTAGCGCCGGAAGGAAGCGAAGTGCTCGACTGGCAAACCTACATATTCATCCAGATGCACGCCCCGCACGCGATTCCAAGGGGTGCCTTCGATGCGTGTGAGCGCTTCCAGCATGTCCAGTTGGGAAGCGCCTGTCGCGAATATCACGCCCAGCGATTCCTGGATCGATCCGAGCTTTTTTATGGCCTCTGCCGCGGCGAGTGCGGCTGCCTCACCCATTGATTTCGCGCTCGGATGGATTTCAACGGCGAGGCTTCCCACCTGAAAAAATCGCGCCTTTTCATCGACTGCAGCCATTCTTTTTCCTCGATTGATTCAGCACACCCGGTAGCATGGCCCCATCGCCTGCCAGGAAGATTAGAAACCCCGCAGAATGCAGATACCTCGAACTTTAAGTTCGATGCGGATGTATGTCAAGAAATATTTCACAGTTTCGTGAAATAACAAGCGACGAGGTGGGGTTGTATAAGCTCCGAGGTCGTAACCAGGCGTCTTCAGCTAGTCGTGGTGAATAGCTTTTCGGCGAGTTGGACCCGCACCCGCTGCAATCGGCTTACAAGATTCTCTCTTTACCAACTCAGTGGGAACCGTAATCTGGGTGGACTCGAGTCCAGGCTTGGCGATGCGGTTGAGAATCAGTTCGACCATCTGCTTGCCTAGCTGCTCGGGAAACTCGCGGATGGTGGTCAGGCTGGGGTAGAGCCACTCGCCCACGGTGTCATCGCATCCGGCCACGCTGATGTCGTCGGGAATGCTCAGTCCGCAATCGCGTAGAGCTTTATAGACGCCATGAGCCGTAGCGTCGTTTCCTGCAAATATCGCAGTTACCTGTTCGCGGCGAGCCATCAGAGACTTGGTTGCGATGTAGCCGACTTGCGCGTCGTCTTCCGAGTCAATACTCGAGTTGCGCGACGAGAGGCCGGCCTCCTCCATTGCTCGGCTGTAACCCGCAAAGCATCGTGCGAACCAGGGCAGACGGGTGTTTCCCACAAAACAGATATTGCGATGGCCCAAACTGATGAGATAGCGCGTCATATCGCTGCTCCCTCGCGTCTCGTCGGAGAAAACGAGATCGCCTTTGGACAAAGGGGGCAAGTCGAAAATGTTGTTTCCCAATGCGACATAGGGCACGCCTTCGTGCTCCAAAAGTTCGATGAGGCTGCCTGAATTTGTCCCGGCGACGATGACGGCGCGAATCAAATCGCGGCGATCGAGAAGCTTTGGCAGATGAAGCTGGTCGCGCTGAACGTTAAGCGGATAGTTGTAGGAGAGGAACACAACGTCCCAGCCATGCACGGCGCAACAGGCCTCAGCTCCGCTTAGAATCCGGGAATGAAAAGGGTGCAGCATGATTCGGTTGCTGAGGAGAAAGGCAAGCGTCCTGGCCTTGTTGCGCTCCAGCAGACTCGGATCGAATCTGGCGGCCGCATCCAGAACCGCGGTCTGAATCGCAGGGTCAACGCGGTTATTTCCGTTCAGAACCCTGGACACTGTGGCCATGCTTACCTTGGCCGCTTCCGCGATCTCTCTGAGACCGATCTTGCCCCCTTTGGGAGGTGACTTCTTCATATCGTATGCCGTGAAAGGGTTTCGAGAAACATTTCGTAACTCCCTTCTAAATTAAACTATACCTAGGAACGGAGTGAATCGGAACCGCTGCCGATCGGAATGTACCAGTCGTCACAAATTTAATCGCGAAATGGTCTCGGTAAGTGCCCAGCGGCAAGGCCGGGCACTTACCAGTTGGCTAGAAAGTGTAGACGAAGGATAACTGGATCTTCCGTGGGCCGGAGGCGGTACCGCTAATCACTCCCCAAGCAGTTGACGCATTGCCGCCTATGTAGCTGTTGGGCGTTCCGTAACTGGAAATGTTGAATGCGTTGAAGGCGTCTGCGCGGAGCTTGAGGCTCTCTTCCCTGAACGTTGCGAAGCCTTTGGAAAGCGATAGATCGTAGTTCTGGAATCCTGGGCCTCGCTCCGTGCCAACGCGAGCGGTGCCTACGTCCTGGTTAGTGCGGCCATAAGCGCAAGCCGTGTTCGAAGACGATGGTGCGGTACTGTGCGAAGTACAAGGACTTGCCGATGGATCGGTGCCAAACCATCTGAATATGCCATCCGGCCCCTTGCCCCGACCTACAATCTTCAACGGGCCATAGTGATTGGCGAATTCAAAATAGTCGCCGCTCAAATTTTGCGAGCAGTTGTTATTGCATTCAGCGCCTTGATGCATCGTCAACGGGTAGCCTGAATTGAGCTGCGCGTTTGTTGAGAACTGCCATCCGCCAAATACTTCGTCTGTTAACCGGTTCCACGATGCGCCGAATTGTTTCCCGCGGCCAAATGGCAGTTGGTAGACCATGATTCCCGTTACCACCTGTCTTGCGTCAAAGGTGGAAGGACCGTAGTCGATCCTGGGGTGATAGATATCCTGCCAGTAAGAGTCGTCGTCGTTGTAATTGTCGGTTCCGAAATATCCTGGGTTGTTGGTAAGCGATTTGCCGAAGGTGTAGTTAACCAGGAACTCCAATCCCTTGGATTGGTGATGTTGAAGCGTGGCTTGGAGTGAATGATAATTTGATATACCGCGCGATACGGTCTCTTTGAGCACATCGCTGCCCGGATTGTCGGGGCTGTTTGGGTTGCCGACAAGCGCAAAGTATGGCTCAATCACCTGGTAGCAACTGTCAATCGCCGCTGCGGATCCAAGGCCCGCGCAGGTGTCGTCGCCGGTGTACTGATTGGCCCACAAGGGAACAGCCAAATGCTGGCCCGTCTGGCCAACATAACCCATCTGCGCCGACGTATGGTCGCCAATCTGATATTGGACGTTCAGGTTAAATTGCTGGATCACGGCCGGCCGCATATTCGGATCCCACGCGTAATACTGCGCCCCGGCGCCGGAGGCCGCAGTTGGATTTCCCACAAGACCATTACTCAGTTGGAAGACGCTTCCCTGCGTTGTGCCGGTGGGTCCCGTCGAGTTGTTAGTAACTGCGGGCTGGAATTGCACGTTCTGCGTCATGCGAAGCGATGAGCCCGTGGATTCCAATTCGTCGGTGCTCCCGTATCCGCCGCGAAGGACCAGAGTCGGGGTCATCTTATACGCGAAGCCAACACGCGGCATGAATCCGAGGTGGTAAGGGTTGATAAGAGCCCGGCTATTCGTCCCGCCGGTGGCTGAATTTGCTTGTCCCGCAAACTCCAACATGGAGTTGATGGGAGTGCCAACGGGCATTCCTTTTGCATAGGCCAAGTTCACATTGACCATCTTGTTATTAACTTCATAATTCGGCTGTTCGTAGGAATATCGCAGGCCAAGATTAACGGTCAGGTTCGGAATTATCTTCCAGTCATCCTGCGCATAGATCGCATCGCGCCACTGGCGTTGGCCGAACGGGCCGTGAACTCCGGAGATTTGAGCTTTGGACGCGGTGTCGAGAAGAAATTCAGCGAACCCATAGCCCTCGTCGCAGCAATTGTTCCAGTTAGCCGTATCGTTGCCGTTATAACCAAAATATCCCAGCGCGCCACCCGTATCGCTCGAGCTATAGTAATCCTGCTGATAGCGCAGGAACTCAGCTCCAAACTTGGTTATGTGTTTTCCATGCTCCCAGTTGAGGACATCGTTGTAGTCGAAATTGTTATCGACGGCGAAGCCCTGAATGGGCGGTTCGGAGCCAAAATTACTAATATCCCACCCTTCGCCGCTGCTTACATCGATGTAGGAAAAGCCGGGACTCGTCTGGCTGAAGCTCGAAGGCATGCCGATACCGTTCTTGCTGTTACCGCTCGTCCCAAAGAGTCCTGATAGATCCTTGGGAACACTGGCATCGAGTGAGATGCGGGTGAATCCAGCGCGAGCGTTGTTGACTATCGTTGGGGAGACAATGTGCGTCCATGCGAGTGCGACGTTGGTGAACGGGTAGTCATCGGTAAATGGGATTATCGCCGGGACTGGAACCTGAAGGGGCAGATCCCATGCATCACCAAAGCTGAATTTGCCCATCAGGGTATCTTTGGAATTGAGGGTATAGTCCAGACGAAGATCACCCTGGTCGTTGTGCGTGGTGGTGGAGCTGATGCCTTGATAGTCTCCAGCAAGTAGAGCACCGGGAGCAGGGGCATGGTTGGGCAGGGGAAAAGCCTTGGGATTATTCACCAGAAACGCGAACAATGCATTGCTTGGATTGATCGGTACGCAATTACCTGTAGGGCCTGGATAGAGAGTTTCGTTATTGTACCCATTGGTCGTATTCCACAGACCGGTCATTCCGTAATAGGACACCGCCGCTGCAAAATCTCCATTACCCGCTGGACAAGTTGAAGCTGTGTCATAAGGCCCTGAAGAAGTGGAAAGGCCGCGCATCGCCGAAGTGGGGACACCCGCCGAACCTACGCCGGTTGAATCATTGCGGAACCCTTCATAGTTACCGAAGAAGAACAGCTTGTTCTTGAAGATTGGGCCGCCTGCTGCCGCGCCAAACTGATTTTGCGTATAACTGGCCCTGCTGCTTCCGACGTTCTTGTTTGCCCAGGTATTGGCGGTAAGTCCGCCGTCCTCATGAAATTCAAAAATGCTTCCATGGAACTGATTGGTTCCATTCTTCGTGACCATGACGACTTCGCCGCCGTTTACGTTGCCATACTCGGCGTCCGCGTTTCCAGTGATGACGTGGACTTCCTGTATTGAGTAGGGGGAAGGATTGTAACCGAGACCGTTTTGCAGGGTCTCATTGATATCTACGCCGTCCAGAATATAGCTGTTCGACTGCTGGCGATTACCGTTGAATGAAGGCTGAACATCGGACGGTGCGCCCTCATGCACGGTATAGGCGTCGCGCTCTGTGCCCTGCGTTCCTCCCATCAGAGCGGAATTTGGGTTGACTGATCCCGGCATGTACAGAGTCGCAGTTTGAACATTCAGCCCATCCAAAGGCATGTTTTCCAGCGTATTCGAACTGATTGATGTGCTTATGGTGGAGTTTTCTGTGTCCAACAAAAGTGCGTGATCTCCCACGTTCACGGTCACCGACGTCTTCCCGATTTGCAGGTGCACATCGGCCGTGACGATCTGGTCAATCTGCACCAGGAACGGGCCTACGGTGCCAGTATCGAAGCTAGGCGCGGTTGCGGAAACTGTGTAGTTGCCAAGCACCAGGAACTCGAAATCATACAATCCGCTTTTGTCGGTTACGGTTTGTCCAGTGACGCCGGTACTAGCGTTGGTGATGGTCACCCTTGCTCCAGCTAATTGAGCACCGGTGGGATCGGATATTACACCGCGCACAGAACCGGTAACTGTTTGAGCCATTGCCGCTGTTCCGCTCAAGCACAAAACGAGAACATAAAACAACTTCGCTGTCCATTTCCTGCTCATATAACCCTCACTTGCGAATCGTGTATCGGTATTCGGAATTCCGTTATCGCCCGTGGCGCAGCGGGCCTGTAGTACGTGCTCCAAAACGAATTGCTCTTGCATGTCCTTCCAGGTAGTCCTGAACATCGGCGGATAAACTTCGGAACGACAGCGGCCGAAATGTGCGAATGTCATCTTATAAAGGAGCGGAACCCAAAAGGCAATGAAAATATCTCGTTTTCATGAAAATTTTCTCTAAATGGAGGAATTGATTTCACAGGAAGGGTTGCGATGTTCCTTAAGGTCAAGGATTTAGGTAGGGCGGCAATTGGCGCTACGCCTCGAGCAAAACTGAGTTCCCGCTGCCCTCCGAACGTTTAAGGCAAACATATTTCAAATGCGAGCGGCGTCTGCCTGTGTCAGGGCTTTTCCGTGAGCTGATCCAGAGCAACGCGCGACAGGTGGTGCGCCATCCATTCGTCCGGGAGCATCAGCGCATTCTGGAACGAACGGATGGCCTGTTCCCGCTGGCCCACGGAGCGTTGCAGCAAGCCGAGACCATACCAGTGATAACTGGTGTATAAGTTGGGCTCGTTCAGATTGCCGGCGGCGAGAAGAGCCTCCTGAATCTTCTGCATCGCGTTTGGCGCATCGGGGCTTCCCAGGCTTTGCTGAGCCATGTATGCCCATAGAAGGTCTGCGAAGCGGCGCGTGTGCGTTGCTTTCTCAAGCAGACCTTGCGCAATATCCGGCTGACCGCAGGTCTTCGCGACCGTTGCCATTCTGAAATAACCTTGAGACGAGGCACCACTCTTGCTAAGTCTGGCAAGGTCACCCGCCAGGAGCGCATTCGCAGCCGCGCAGCCGCTGGATTGAGCCTCAGCCTCCGCATGCATCAGTTCGACTTCGAACAGCACTTCATCCGAAGTGATCCCGCCTTCTTCGCTTGCAAAGAATCGGCCCTGGAAAAGCATCTCAGCCGATCCGAACTCTGCCGCCTCTGCGCGTGTTAGCGCAAGCTCGTAGACGAGGCTCTCAGGCATGGTGGAATGCGGCGAATCAACATCCGGATAGCTCGATAAGGCAGCTTCACGTTCCAGCGGCGGAGCGTGGGTGAGGCTCATCGTCTCGTCCACTCCTACGTAGACGGCCGGGTTGAGGCGATCGTTCTTGAGCCCACTCTCGAAATACGAGAGTGCGCGCTGCGGATCGTGCTTGAGGTCGAGCCATGCCCGGCCCAGATCGGCTCCCACGACTGGAAGTCCGGGCTCAATCCGAAACGCCTCCGTCCAATGCGACATGCCTTCGTCATTCTGCCCTTTGGAGAACAACAGCGTGCCGAGCAGATATTGAGCGGTGGCGTCAGTTGGATTCGCCACTAGCGCGGCCTCAAGAACAAGGTGATCCATCTCAGTGGACGGGAATATGAATGCAGCGGAAAGCCGCGAAGCATCGCGCCATGTCTGTCCAGCGTCCATGCCGAGCTTTAACCTGCAGTAAGCAGCGTAGTAATGAACCATGGGATGCGATTGGGGCAGCACTGAACCCGGCTCGGTCTGCTCGTCCGGAACCGCCGGATACTCGCGCTCGAGCAAGTCCAGCGCGTTGTGATATTGCCCCAGATCCATGTATTCAGTTGCGACGCGGAGCACGCGGTATGGATCAGCCGCCAGATGAGGCAGGTCAGGTGTGCCGAATTCGTTTTTCAGAAAATCGCTGGTCGGTTCGGTCTCGATGCCGGCACGCGCAATCTCGTCTGCTCGCGCGGCATCTCCTGTGGCGCGCGCCAGTGCCTCCATCTTCTCATGAGCCTCAAGATTCAGTGGTCCCGCATCAGCAGCCGTCTTCGCAAGCTGCAATGCAAGCTGCAGCTCTCCTTCGCGCGCGTGCAATCCTGCAAGCTTCAGTGCGGCGGCCACACGATAGGACGCCTGCCTGTAAGCGATGTCGAACTCGGTTTCCGCCTCGCGTACATGACCAAGACCCTCTTCTGCAATTCCGAGATAGTAGGCAATCATCGAATCCGGCGTATCCAGTTGCTGCGCGGCCTTCAGCAGCGGCTCGGCTTCTTGATAACGCTGGAGAGAAGCGGCGAGACGCCCGGCGGCATTCTGCAGAGAGACGCTATCGGGAAATGCTTCAAGCCCGCTCTTATATGTGGTCATCGCAAGCAGAGTCTGTCCATCTAGCTCCTGGTCCACGCCGACCTGCTGCCATTGATCTTCGGTTCTCTGTTCGGGTGGAGGAGACGAAAAAGCCTGTTGAGGCCCAGTCTTTATCGAAGACGCAGGATCAACGTCATACTCACCTTCTGTGTGCTTCAAGAGAGACTTCCCGTGACGATCCGTCAATTCGAAGGTGACTGGCTTGTTCTGCGGAACGGTGGTGGTTGTCCGGGACCAAGTCTTCTCCGGACTGAGATCCAGAGTAGACGTCCACAGCGTCTTACCTCCTTGAGTCAGCGACAAGCGGGCGCCCGGAATTCGCCGGTTCACATTCAGAGCAGCCGAGATCTGGGAGCCCACAGTCTCCAGATAAAGCACGCCTGCGGGGTTTGCGCGCGAAATCCCACCGGTTCCGCGGACAGGCATCCATACTTCGCTGAACTGAATCGTCTGGCCTGGATCGAGGAAGGAGTATGTCTCCTGGTTGCGGAAGAGGCCGGCCTGGATCTCGACATAACTGCTGTGGTCATCCGACAGCGCTTCACGCCACTTGACCCCGGCCGGATCACCGCCCCACGACCAGACTTTTTTGGCCGGCAGATCCTGGTACTCGGAATATTGGGCCGTGCCGGAATTTGTCTTTGGATTCCACACGCCCATGAAGTTTTCATGCGTTCCGTGCGAAAAGTAGGAGACTGGGCCGTCAGTTTCGTTACTAATAATGCTTAGGTCCTTGCCCCCTGGCGTTAAAGCTGGCCACGCATATACGTCGGTGAATCCATGCGAGGCGACGTAGTGCATCGGATACTGGAGGCGCGAATCGTCCCACACCCGCACACCCGCATTGTCCCACCAGTAGAAGCGGTGGCGAACGTCGCTCCGGTTGTAGAGCGTCACGTGCTCTTCAAGCAGCGTGGAACCTGGCCGCAAAATGAGCTCCACATTCCACTGCATTCCATAAGGCCGATCGATATTGCCGACGGTCACCGAAGCGCTGCCATCCCGATGGTTCGAATAAGCGAAGTCGACAGGAGAGAGCGTTGTCCAGTTGTGTGAAACCGGGAAATTGTACTCGACGCCGAACGCAGCCCATGCTCCGCGGTGCCCGATCTCCGCTTTCTTGATGGATGTGTTGGCATAAAACATGGACTGGCCATTCAATTTGTCCGTGCAGGTATAAAGGTGCCCTCCAACATCGGGGAGTATGGTGCATTTCAAATACTCGTTTTCAAGAAACAGGGCACGCCAGGCATGCGCCTTCTTCGTTCCCGTGAGGCTGGTGCGCAGGGTGTAGGGGTAGTTGAACTCCGTGGTTGCATATGTATCGAAAGGAGGGTTGGGATCCGGAGGTCCCTCTTCATAGGCCGGCAGAGTAAACGTGCCCTGCCAGCCCTTTACCTGTGCCGCGGCGCTGCTGAGGCCCGCAGCCAGTGTGGCGGAAAGCAGCAAATCCGCAGCCACCCTGAGTGGACCCTTCCGGCACGGCGTGAGTGATGGTGGATGGCACAACCTCATCTGAAAACTCCCTCTTCACAAGGTCACCGATCATTGAGAATTCAGACCGCGCCGAAGCTCAAGCACTCAGTTCCACAACGCCATAGACCTTGAAGCTCGGCACTGTGAATGAAACCATTCCGTCGCTGGACTCGCTCTTGAGCAGCTCTCCGCCAGATGCATCAGGCGAGTAGAACCTGACCGTCGCAACGGACTCCCCAGCGGCCATCGCGCACCGCACTTTTGCGTTGGCAATGGATGAAACATGCTCGGCATCGTAATTGACCAGATGTACCATTCTGCGATGTCGATCTGGCTGTTCGACGACATTCGCGATCAAATACTCCGGCCCTTGCAATTCAAGCGGAATGTCTCCGCGCGACGCCCAAACGATTGCATCGACTAGCTGTCTCCAGTTCTTTGGCCGCTTCCACCATGACGTCCCGATCGTGAAATACGGCTCCGGCGGAGGCGGCGGGCCATCGAATTCTATTGCCGGTATGTAGGCGACCCGGCCTCGGCCGACTTCGTTGCGCGTTGTCGCATTCACCGCTCCCGATGCCAAAGGGCCCGATCCGTTCATGGCGCTCTCTTGATAAGACTTGCCGACGCTCTGGTCAGCCACAAGCCCTTGCAATGCGGGTGCAAGCCTCACGCGGCGCCAGGTGTCGTAAAGCCCAGTTTGTTCAGTGGCGATCAATCCGCCGCCAGCCTCCACAAATCGGCGGATGAGCGCGACTTGGCTGTCGGACAGACATTCCGAATTGGGAAGGATCAGGGCTTTGCAAGCGGAGGGAGATATAGACTCCAGATGTTCATCGAAGATCATATGGAACGGAACATTCGACTGAATCAAAGCTTGTTCCACCAGGATGGCACTTAGTCCCGCGCGTGCGTGGTTATAGGTGATCGAGGCATAGGACCGGAGCACAGCCACGGATGCGACATCCTTGGTGCCGACGTACAAATCGCGATTCTTTCTGAAAAAATCAATGTACTTTAACATCGGCGGCGACAGTGGACTTCCGCCGGCGTAGCCTATCGTCTGATTGAATGCAAGGCACTCCCCAAGCGCGGCCTCGCTTTCCGATGTGTACGTGAACGCTATGTTTCGAAATGTTCTGGCCAGCTTATAGGTCCGCACCGTTGAAATCAGGGTGTTATCGGAAAGGTACTTCGGCTGGGTGGCTGACTCAGCCCAGAACACCTGAGTTTTTTTTAGCAACCGCGCTTGATCGATACCACCTGTCCAAGGCCCGTTTTCGCCCGACATTCCACCCGAGTTGATTTCTATGACGATCTCCGGGTTCAACGATCGGACCTCTGTAACCATCTGATCCAGGGCATCCGCCATCGACTGACAACGATAGTCAATCCATTCCTGGAAGACCGGATCAGAAATGATATCGAGCTGTTCGGGAGGATTGGAGCGGTTCCATAGGGGTGGATTTACGTACGAGACGTTCATAAAACCGAATCGTTCTTTCAGTTGCGCCTGGGAGTACTTCTTGCGCAGTCGTGCTCGAAAGCCGGTCTTGCATCCATTGCAATGGCAGGAGTCTGGCTCCGCGTTAAGATCGAAGTTGTCGAAGTGAATGAAGTCCGTTTTCACTTCCTGAACCGCAAAGCGAACCACCCTTTTTAGATAATCGAGATACTGCTGGTTCGAAAAACAAGGCCGATAGCGGAAGGACTGCTGATAGCCGTACGTCAGCATAATCGGCTGACCGGCCGCATCGCGCTGGATCCAATGTTCTGCTTGAGGCTCCTCCGCGAAGAAAGTTTCATACATCATGGTGTCCCATTGAATGTATGTGTCCACCTTCATTTGGTAGCGATGGGCAATGGCCGCGGCGCGAACGGTATCCTGCATCTCCTGCATCTCTGCGGCCATGCCAAAGCCCTTGTAAAAATGAGTATGAAACACCTCCACACCCTGGCTATGAAGCAGTCGAATGACTTCTTCGCTTTGGAGGCGATCGGAGATCTCTCGCGAGTTGACAGGTTGACCGCCACGCCGGACAACGAAGATATGCGGTTCGTGCGTACCTCCTGCATCGATCAATCCGTTTTCAATCCAGCCGTTTTCAATCCAGGATCCCTGAGGCCTTGCATCAGGAATCACTGCCGATGCCAAGCTATAGACACTGCCGCCGCTTAGCTTCGCCAAGGTGCAGCCGGCCGCCACCGTTCCCATGAAATCTCTGCGATTCATTGCTTCTGCCACCCTTCGGCCAATCTTCAGATTGATACGTGACTCTTACAGGGCAGTATAAACGTTCTGCAATTCTTTCAGACATTCGTGCAAAATTTCATTGACATCGCGCCTTAGCCTATTGTCAGATTGGTTTGTCCCGCTCGGACCTTATGCTAAACCGACTTGGTATTTTCGGATCGACCACCCTGTTTTGCGGGATTCTGCTCGCTACTTTGTCGTTCGGGCAGGTAGGGAGCCCGCCCCTGCTCCAAGCTAAAACTTACAATTCTCATTTTCCTGCCGCAGCGGGAATCGGGGAATCGTATAACGGCATGGGTTTCGCCTCCGACGGCAAGTTGTACTACGTGATTGACTCGGCCGCATACGACGTTCCAGGGCAGATGTATTCGCTTGACCCGAAGACAGGCGCCGTTGCTCACATTGCCGACTTGAACACGGCAACTGGACAGGGAGATGTAAAGGCCGTCGCACAGGGCAAGAGTCACGTCAACTTCATTGAGCGTGACGGGAAGCTATATTTCTCGACGCACCTCGGCTATTACAACAAGGATAGCGGCGTAGAGAGAAATGCTGTTCCGCCAAACGGCTATCTTTCTTACCTGGGCGGCCATTTTCTTTCTTACGATCTCCGAACCGGGAGATTTGAACCGCTTGCGATTGCTCCGCGCGGAGAGGGCATCATCAGCTTCAATATGGATGTAAGGCGCGGCAGGCTTTACGGAATCACATGGCCAACCGGACACTTTCTCAGCTTCGACCTCATGACGAGGCAACTGCAGGATTTCGGCGGCTTCTTCGCGGGCGGAGAGAGCGGCGAAGTGGGAAGTACCTATCGCGCGATCTGCCGGCGGATCGTCGTTGACCCTCGAGATGGGTCGGCATATTTCACCACCGGAGACGGCTCGATTCATCGATATCTCTACAACACCAACCAGGTAGAAACGATTCCGGGCGTGAGCCTGCGCAAAGATTACTTCGGCGAATTCGACCCCGCCAAGCCGGGAATGGCCTATAACTGGCGAGCTGCGGTATGGAACCCCAACGACAACGCCATTTACGCCGTCAATGGCGCGTCAGGATATCTGTTCCGTTTTGATCCCGCCACGCGTACTGTTGAGGTTCTGGAGAGACTGACCTCGGCGCCATCCAAAAGAATTGGAATGGCCGACAAATCCGGGTACGGTTATCTCGGACTCGCCCTGGATACACGCAACAACGTGCTTTATTATCTAACCGGCTCACCGCTTTCTCCCGGAAGTAGAAAGGAGGAGGGGTCACATCTTATTACGTACGATATTTCGAATAAGAAGTATCACGACCATGGCCTGATCGTGCTCGATACCGGTGAACCCGCCGGCAATGAGCAGGCGCTCGCGGTTGCAGAAGATGGCACTGTTTACACGCTGACGCAAATCAATCGAAATGGAAGCGAGGAGATGGATCTTATCAGCATGCCGCCTCTGCCTGCCGGACCAGGAACATGAAGCAGCAGATTTCGGCCCTATGCTGAAGCCGTGTTCGAGACTGGATCGTCCTTAAATGCGTTTGCGAGTGCTCTGTGCGGATTATCCTCCATCAGCAATCGTGCAACATCCGCCGATAGACCAAGGATTTCGGTCAGATTATGAAAGGTTCCAGGCATGGTCACCGTGGATCCAAGCAAGTGCGAGCTATCAGGCGATCGCGCGATGAGGTCATTCCCGATGTTCAAATCCCACCGGCCGAATCTATATCTTCCGGGGCCGAGATCCGAGGCTGCAATGCCGTCTGTAACGACAATGGTTTTTTCCAGCCCAACAAGGTCGAGGTAGTTGCTCAACACAAAGAATGGGATGTGCACACCATCGGCGATGAAGCAGAGCCAGAGTTTTCCACGCAAGTTAAGAGCCCTTTGGATAATGTTGTCGTGGCGGGCCATCGACGCTGGGCAGCCATTGCCAACATGAGTAAACATGGTAAGACCGTTATCAATTGCAGCCCGTAGTTGATCGAGAGATGCGTCGGTATGGCCAGCGGAAACGACGATTCCCATGTCCGAAAGCAGTCGAGTGACCCTCAGCCCGCTATCGAACTCGGGCGCAAGCGTGACCAGGCGGACAAAGCCGCGGCCCGCAATCAGCAGACGCTCCATGAGGACCGTATCAGCTGGAATGATTGCATCTTCAGGATGTGCACCGCGATACCCGGGGGTTGGATTGATGAATGGACCTTCGACGTGAATGCCTTTGACGATGCGCTGGAGTTTGGGGTGATCCTCGAGAAGCGTGGCAATGCGGACCAGACGTGCCTCCATGACACCAATGGAGTCCGTGATCACGGTAGCCAGAATTCCGCCCGCGCCCTGAGATTCCAGTCTCTGGCAGACCATTTCCAGCGATGCGCGGTCTAAGGAGTCACCGTTAAAATCGACACCGGCATAGCCATTCAACTGAAGATCGAAATACGCCATAGGCCTCAAAACTACTTGCGAAGAACAGCTCGAAACAGAATGTGCCGCCGGGGAAATAGTATTACACGGCGCTCACATCTCCGATAGTGACAAGCCGCAGAAGTTCTAAGTTGAACGATCATGAATTGAACGATGGACCATTGCAGAGGAGGGGTCGTGCCGAATCGTTGGCTGTATGGTTGGCTGGGTCTTTCAATAGTTCGTTGCCAGAACATACCGCCTGACCGGCAGCGCTGGGGTGTTCTATGCGCGTGAACCTTTCTGCGCTTGATTGGTTTGTAATCGCAGCCTATCTTGGCGGCATACTGGCGCTGGGCCTTAGCGTGAGCCGTGGCGTGACGAATTCAAAGAAGTTCTTCGTCGGGAATCGCGCCTTCGGTAAGACCATCATGATTGCCCAGGCACTGGGCACGGGTACCCATTCCGATCAGGCCGTCGGTGTGGCTGGAGCGGCTTACACTGGCGGATTGTCCGGTATCTGGTATCAGTGGATGTGGCTTTTTACGACGCCCTTTTACTGGTTACTGGCTCCAATCTTCCGGCGTCTTCGCCTCACCACCACTGCAGACTTCTTTCAACTGCGCTATGGCCGGCCCTACGCAGTTATGTACGCCGTATTTTGCCTTTATCTCCTTGCACTATGGCAGGGCATCGCAATCAAGGGAACCAGCGAAACGGTTTCAGCAATCACCGGGCTCCCGGAATGGTCCATTTCAATTACTGTGGCAATCATTTTCACGATCTATGGTGTCGCGGGTGGGCTGGTTGCGGCTGCCGTAACGGACTGCGTGCAAGGCATTCTCATTGTGGTGCTCTCGTTTCTAGTCCTTCCATTCGGACTCCCGAAAGTTGGGGGCTTCGCAGGGCTTCATCACGCGCTAAGCCCAAGTTACTTCACCATATTCGGCGCATCAGGCGGCGAATTGAGCTTTTTCAATGTCACCATGCTGGTGAGTGCTGGATTGGCGGGTATCGTTGCCCAGCCACACATGATGGCAGTTGGTTCGACTGGTAAGACGGAGTGGAACTGCCGAATTGGGTGGACCTACGGCAACTTCGTGAAGCGCTTCTGCACGGTCGGGTGGACGCTTACTGGAATCCTTGCCGTAGTCCTCATTCCGGGTCTTCAATTCGGAGAACGGGAGAAGGCATTCGGGATGGTTGTCCGGTTGGTACTTCCCGCAGGACTCATTGGACTGATGACGGCATCCATCATGGCCACGGCAATGGCAACCTGCTCAGCATTCATGATCGATGCAGCTGCTTTGTTTACGGAGAATATCTATCGGCCGCTGGTCGCGAATAAGAAGGACGGCCATTACCTGAAGGTTGCTCGTTTTGCCTCCGTGATGATTACCGCCGCGGGCTTCGTGTGCGGTACAACAATGCCGTCTGTAGTGGCAGCAACGGTGCACTTTATCAGCATCTTGCCGTTCATAGGCGTCAGCTTCTGGATCGGGATCATCTGGCCTGGAGCTAACCGATACGGCGCATGGATAAGCACTCTCGGTTCCGCAATGGTCTTCTTTGGCGCGAAGCACCAGGGCGCATCAAATGCATGTGCTTCCCTGGCCAGTCTTCTCGCCGGCATTGTTGGAATGATTGCTGGAAGTTATATTGGAGCACCCGAGGACCCGGCCAGAATGAACCGCATTTTTGGATACCTGCACAGACCGGCAGACGACGGCGATCTACTTTCGGAGGCCGAGATTGAATAGGATGCGCGGAGAAGAGAATGGTCAAGCGTCGATTTTGCGAGACCTGTTGAAGCTGCGGACCACGTTCACGCTGCGGCGTTATCGGGTCGATGTCATTGGATTCTTCGTTGCCTGGCTGTTCGTGCTCGTTTTCATTGCGTTCTACTGGGTGCTATCCAGGTGGACCTAGGAACTTGTCGAGACAGGCACCGTTCTGCGGCTATTGAGTAATGTCCTTCGATGAAGGCGACGCGACGAATTTTAACGGTCAGAAGCGAGTAGCAAGTCTCCAGCCGCTAACTAATCACGGAATTGTGGCCTTCCGTCACATTTCGGTGTGCGGACATTGTTCGGAAGCGCATCCGTCGATTAGATTCAGGTTGCGTGGACGGAACTAGACGGGTAGCACCGACTCCAGAACGAGTGTGGCTGGTTGACACAACCTGTGTACCTCCCATGATTCGACATCAAGCCGCTTGCGGTTTAGGTGCAATGAGAATAAAACAAATGAACCCGCTCAAAGGTCCCGATGAATAGGCGAATCTTCGGTCTCGCGATTGGAGGGATCACGGCAATTGCTCTTATGAAGAAGCAAGCCATTCTAACGCATACAGTTTCCCCTTCCGTGGGGTGGGAGTCAACTTCATCTAGCGTAACCGGGCCCTCCTGGCCAACCGAAGTTGCAGGTGTACGGGTTAAGACGAACGTAATTATTTCGCTCGCAATTCAAGAGCTCCGGAATACATCGTCGGCGGTCCTTGTAAACCACGCAGCACGTACGTTTTACTTTGGTGCGCTAATTGGGCACGCCAACAAGAACAACTTTGATACGGAATTACTCTTTCTTGCATGTCTGCTCCACGATCTTGGTCTCACCGAAGCTCACATGGGGCCACTGCCGTTTGAGATCCAAGGAGCCGAGGCCGCCCGAAGGCTTCTTCTTACGGCGGGCCTAAATGCAAGGTCTGCAGAAGTCGTATGGGATGCGATAGCGATGCACCCGCTAACGATTTCCGGATTTAAAAGACCTGAGATCGCTTTGGTGGCCGCGGGCGCTTCAGCCGATGTGTTGGGAGTTGGGCTTGACAAAGTGGACTCTTCCCAGATGGCTGAAGTCTTGGATGCTTTTCCCCGCCTGGCTTTCAAACGCGAGTTCGTTCGCAGCTGCGCTGACGTAGTTCAACGATACCCGCGGGGCGCTACACGCACCTTCATGCGCGATATTGGAGACCGCCAAGTTCCATCGTTTCACGCGAAGAACATTTGTGATTCAATTGAACAGGCGCCGTTTGCAGAGTGATTAAGCCACCCTGGACTCAGATGCTCTAACCCGAGTGCTTCGACGTGAATGCAAGGTTGCTCCCCACGGCTTTGTTTCTGCTTGCGATCACTTGCAGATTGGATTCGTTGAAGTCGAACGAGCTACAACGAAACCAATCATGACTCTTCCAGCGCAGATCTCTGGCGAATTCAACAACGAACGTTCAAAGGAGTGCAATGTCCAGGGAAATGCATGGTTTGAGAAGAGCCTTTTACACTTCGCTTTCGTCAATAGAAGCAGCGACGATCGGAACCAATTCGCTTCTTGCATGCTCGCATCCAAAGACGAGAGTTGACTTGCTTGACAATTGCTATCGCCTCTCCCGCATGTCGGGGACGTGGCTGCGATGAGAACAGTCTCGATCAAAGAAAATTGAGGACACTTCGCTGAAAGCCGGTATCAACAACAAAGAACGGAAACAGCCGATATTCATGCATCCGGCGATATTTGTCGGGTCATCGGTCTCGCTGGGTCTTTTATTCGCACTTCAGGAGTGGACGCACGAGCGCTTGTGGAGTTATCACATTGGAATCCTTCAGGTATCGGAAGCGTGGGGCGCGCAGTATTTCATCTGGGGTGTTATTTGCTGGCTCCTCTGGTGGTGGTTGGGACCCTACATTCTTAGAGCGCAATTTACCGCCATCATTACGCGATTGCTCCCACTCAGCATCCTCATCAGTGTATTGGAAGAAATGCTCTGGGTTTTGCTCTTTCCGAAATTTCCGATGAGCCGCATTCCTCTGAGCTACTGGCGCCGGTTTGAGTTTGAATTGAACGGAGAATTCATCGACAACCTGGTCATTTTTTGGTGCGCATGCGGCTTGTTCCGTGGAGTCGGTTATTACCAGAAGTACATCGAGAAGGAGAACGTTGCAAAGCAGTTGGAGGTACAACTGGCAAACGCACAACTGTCGGCACTGCGGATGCAACTCAACCCACACTTTCTTTTCAACACGATGAACAGCATTTCCAGTTTGATGCGATCCGATGTTGAAGCCGCCGATAACATGCTTGAGCAACTCAGCAGCCTGTTGCGCATTACTTTGGAACGCGGCAATTCGCAGCTCGTCGCGTTGCACGATGAAATGGATTTCATTGAGGTTTATCTTGCTCTCCAAGAGCGGAGGTATGGAGACCGCGTTCACAACGCTCTAAATATCGATCCGAGTGTGCATGATGCATTGGTTCCGTCGATGATTTTGCAGCCGATTGTCGAAAACGCCTATGCACACGGCATATCGAAGTTGGACAGCGGAGGAATTCTAGAGATTCGCGCTCGTCGAGAGGGAAAGAACCTCACGCTTAGCGTCCAGAACAGCGGCATTGGTTTGGCAGCAGCTTCGCTAGCGAAGTTGGGCGGACACGGAGTTGGACTGAAGAATATAAGGAGTCGGCTCGAGTTGCACTATGGGACAAACCATACATTCCTGATTCACGAGATCGACCGGCACCGAGTTGAGGTTGTAATTGCATTTCCACTTCAGTTGTCTCAAGGCGAGATGGAGCCCTTCACGAGATTCGGTGCATGATGATTCACGCAGTATTGGCGGATGACGAAGTTTTGGCTCGGCAGAAGTTGCACCTGTTGCTTCGCGACGAACCCGAGATTGAAATTGTCGGTGAAAGTTCAACGGCTGCCGAGACTATCGAGTTGGTCCGCGCAACCAAACCTGAGATTCTATTTCTCGACATCCGAATGCCAGGAATGGACGGCTTCGATATCGTAGGGGCGCTATCGGCCGAGACTACTTTGACGATGCCAAGTATCGTCTTCACGACTGCATACGACCAGTTCGCTGTTCGCGCCTTTGAGATTCACGCCGTAGATTACCTTCTTAAGCCATTCACCGCGGAAAGGTTGCACGCCGCCATAAGAAGAGTGCTTGCGCGGGCTCAGCCTCAAGACGTTCCTACTACCCAAAGCAGTCACTCCAGCCCTGATGGAAGCAAATTCTCCACGAGGCTTGTTTTCAAGTCGCGGGGAAGAATTGTATTTCTTCCAGTCTCAGATATTCGGTGGATTGGCGCGGAGGAGAACTACGTACGCGTCTGTACGGATACGGAAAACCATCTCTTGCGCGAGACAATGGCCCATATCGAGGAGAGACTCGATCCGGAGATCTTTCTTCGCGTACACCGTTCGTCGATTGTCAATCTCCAATATGTGAAGGAGGTTCGAAGCGAGCCGAACGGAGATTTTACAGTTGTACTGATCAACGGGCAGAAGCTTCCGATGAGCCGGGGATATCGTTCGCGCATCTCAGAATGGCTTATTCGCGGTTGATTATGACATCACAATAAGTCCGAGTGCAGACAGGTGGGCCATTCGCGCTTCTCAAGTTGGTGCGTCTATCGAATCTCCAAAAACGCACCCTCGAAATGCGCTCGCTGGGGCTAACAGAGTCGATCGGATCAAATGGCACAATCGTGAAGGCAAACGGCATTCAAAATATGGATTCGCATAGACTTTTCGTAATTTGGTTCGGTTTTCTGTAACGAGCGCGTCGTCGTTTGTGGTCGGTTTCGCTGCCTAAAACCAGCTCTCCCTAGTGGCGATGCTTTCACCACGGAAAATGACTTTTTGTCACTTTATCTTCATGAATGTCTGGATTGGCTTACGGAGTGCATCGCTTCAGCTAGATACATTGTTGTCCAAGATCGCATTCCGACTGGGATATAGTCCGCACTTCTAAAAACCGTCTCATTGAAGTGTGACCATCACGCTTCGCAGGATTCTCAACGGCGAAGCCCTCAACCCAGGTGCTCGTCAGATTGACACAATTCAGGATCCACTCGATTGACGATGGCGCGATCAAGGAAGCAAAAAAACGCAAGCAATCCTGGAGGAAAAAGTGAGAATTTTCCATTGGAGATCGTTGTCCTTTTGCATCCTTTCCGGCGCTGTCTTCGCATTCAGCCAGAACGCAACCACCTCACTCCGCGGCACTGTAAAGGACCCATCCGGCGCGTTGATCCCAGGGGCCAAAGTCAGTTTGGTCGACTCGGCCAATGGCAAGACTTTGAGCGCTGTCGCCAATTCCGCGGGCTTCTATTCTTTCCCGCAGATTCCGCCCGCAAGTTACACCATTACTGTGCTGGCCAACGGCTTCGGCCAGCAAAGCAAGAGTGCTGAACTCCTCGTCGACCAGCCCGCCACCATTGACTTTATCCTGACCGTGCAGGCCAGCGCTGTCACCGTCGATGTAAGCGCATCGGCGCAGACGTTGAACACCGCCGATGCGACGGTCGGCGATTCTGTGGGTAATGCGACCATCGAGGCACTGCCCATGGAGGGCCGCGATCCGATCGCGCTGCTCACCCTGCAGCCCGGCGTGCTCTACCTCGGAAATCCTGCGGAAAACGATACCGTTGACAGCCGTAGCGGCTCGGTCAGCGGCGGACGATCGGATCAGGGAAACATCACACTCGACGGCATGGATGACAACGACCAGGTTAATGGCACGGCGTTCACTGGAGTCTTGCGCTCCACGCTGGATTCGACCGAGGAATTTCGCGTGACCACCTCGAATGGCGACGCCAGCTCAGGCCGTAGCTCCGGCGCGCAGGTTTCACTCATCACCAAGAGCGGAACCAATACCTATCACGGAGCCCTCTATGAGTACTATCGGCCCACCAACACGGTGGCCAACGAGTGGTTCAACAAATATCAGGAGCTCATCCTGGGCGAACCCAGCATTCCGCAGAAGTACGTGATGAATACGTTCGGCGGCGCCTTCGGCGGCCCTATCAAGAAAGACAAACTCTTCTTCTTTGCAAACTACGAGGGTCAGCGCAAAGCCATTGACGAAATTATCACCCAGACGCTGCCCACCCAACAGTTCTACAACGGCCAATTGGGTTATCAGGATCAGAGCGGCAATAACGTTTACCTCACCGCGGCGCAGGTTACGGCCATCGATGCTTCGCCGGTCGCCCCCTGCATTCCGAGCATTGGCTGCGGCCCGAATGCCAACGTGATTGCCTACTATCAGCCAGTGGCGAACAAGGGATTCTACGGTACTGTGCCCACAGTGGGCGACGGCCTGAACAATGCAGGCTTTATCTTCTCCTCGCCGGCTCCCTCGACGCTCAATACCAACATCGTCAAGCTGGATTACGATCTCACTGCCCACCAGCAGCTTTTCTTCCGCGGGAATCTGCAGAAAGACACCCAGGCCGGCGATGAAAATCTGCCTGGACAGCCCCCAATCAACGTTCATATAGACAACACCAAGGGCTTGGCCTTCGGCCACACCTGGACGCCAACTGCCAATATTGTGAACGATGCACGCTACGGGTACATCCGCCAGGGGTATTCGACCCGCGGAATTGGTTCTGGTACCGGCGATTGGGTAAATTTTCGCTTCCTGAGTCAACCCAACGGCCAGGGCGGGACCAACGGATTACTCAACCCTTCGGCATACACCACCGTGGTCAACGTACCGGTCCAGAACATTACCGACAACCTGACATGGAATAAGGGAAGGCACACCCTGAGCTTCGGCGGTAACTGGCGTGGCATCCAGAACAACCGCGGAACAGATGCAAATTCTTATTCGAGCGCCCAAACCAATGCTTATTGGCTAGCCGCGGCCCCCAACGATCCTTGTGTCCTTACGCAGACCGCCGATTGCGAGACCAACAACCCTTCCGTAGCGAGCTCCTTTCAGAACTCCTACGAGATCGCCTTCGACACGCTCGTAGGTGTCTTGCCGGAGTCCTCCCAGGTGTACAACTACGGGGTTTCCTCTGCTACCTCCGGTACGCTCTTCAACGACGGTACCCTTATCAATCGCCATTTCAAGGCAAACGAATTCGAGTAC